>Ga0307475_10001237_pt1 | contig 15325 bp, 13 predicted proteins | sample atmos_gasesECM1C_FD_203317 | JGI IMG/M metagenome (GOLD analysis project Ga0307475, IMG submission 203317) | Hardwood forest soil microbial communities from Morgan-Monroe State Forest, Indiana, United States - atmos_gasesECM1C_515 | ecosystem: Environmental > Terrestrial > Soil > Temperate... | reverse complement strand
ATAAATGCCGCAAAGCGCTTCGAATTTAATTGCTTCTCCAATGCCGCCAAATCCCCGAATGGCACCATCGCCGCATCTGCCAGCAACGGCCCAAATCCCTCCCGCCAGAACGCATCGCTCATCAACGACAACGCGCCCGCCGTCAATCCGTGAAACGCGCTCTTCGCGCACAACAAACCATCCCGTCGCGTGCACATGCGCGCAAATTTAATCGCCGCCTCCACTCCTTCACTGCCGCTGCTGCAAAAAAACACTTTCTGCAGCCCACCGCCCGCCAACTCACAAAGCCTTTTAGCCAGCTCCCCAGCCAACTCCGGCACATGACTCTGCAGCATCACCGGCCCGCGCGCCTCCAATTCCTTCTGTAGCGCTTGAACAATATGCGGGTGATTGTGCCCCGTGTTGTGCACGCAATACCCCGACAAAAAATCCAGTATCCGTCTCCGATCCTCCGTAAACAGTTCCGCGCCTTCGCACCGCACATAGCGCACATTCATATCCAGCAATTCCAGCAGCGCCACCCACTGCGGATTTACATAATCGGAATACGCACTCGAAGTAGATACTTGAGTGTCAACCACAGTTTTTGCTTTTAGCATTAGAATGGAGATGCCGCCACCATTCGCGAGGCATGCATTAACAAAAATTCAGCTTCGTTTATCTGGATTCAGCTATTTGATGCCGAAACTGCTCGCTATCGGTACACTTCAATTCCTCTTTTTCAAGCAGCTAAGTGAAAGACGCCGCTAAAATCCTTGATAAGCCGCTAGTTTTAGCGGAGCTCCAGTTCTCTGCGCCTTTGAACTTACGCCTTTGAAGTTGCGTCTTCCAAATTGCGCCTTTGCAGTTGAGCCTTTGAAGTTGGGTGCCCCATTCTTGCGGTTTTTGCAAGGGTGGGGCTTTTCTCTTCGCGACATTAGCTAGATCATTTCTCTTTGAACCCTTTCTTGCACCGCGGCGTCTGGTAACTTGACGAGGGGAGCCACTGCGTTTGCCTCGAACAGGATCATCTATGCAGGAGCTGGTTCTGATCCAGCCAGGCCGCACGGCAGAGACCGATCTTCAGCGTGGCGCTACCGAAGCCGCCCTGCGCCGGGAATTCGAAGAACGCCTGGCCGAATGTGGCCCGGTCGCCTTCCGCGTAGCGCGAGGTGTCTTGCGCAATACCGCGGACGCCGAAGACGTAGCCCAAGACGCGATTTTGCGCGCCTACAGCCGCTTCGATAAGTTGCGCGACCGTGGACGCTTCAAGGCTTGGCTCGTGCGTATGACCTTTCGACTCGCCCTCGATCGCGCAAAATCTTCCAACCGCCGCCTGCATCGCGAAACGTTGTGGTCTCACCCAGAACGCCGCCCCGCTCCCCCAACCGCCGAAGATCTCGCGGCAGCCAATCAGTTTCGTTCGCGCGTCGATCGCGCCGTGGACCAGCTACCGGAAAAGTTGCGCCTGGTCTTGCTGCTTTCCGCGATCGAGGGTCACTCCTTGGAAGAAGTCGCGTCGTTGCTAAACATCCCCATGGGAACGGTGAAGTCCAGATTATTTTTTGCCAGGAAGCAACTGGCGGAGAAATTGCGATGACTTGCGATCACTATCAACACGCCTTGCTCGACCTAGCCGCGCGCGGAGCCGTACCGGACCCCCAGTTGTTCGCTCATATGCGAGCTTGCTCCTCTTGCCATAGCGCTTTCGAAAACGAACGCAGCCTGTTTGCCTCCATCGACGCCTGCCTGCGTTCTTCAGCTAACACCGAAATTCCGCCCTCTTTTATTCCAACTCTTCGCGCCGAGCTGCAGCGAGAGGTGCAGCGAGAATCTCCTACCGTGCGAGGAAGCGGGCGCATAACAGACCGACTAGTGTGGGCTTCTACATTAGCCGCTGCCGCCGCAATTATTCTCTTCATCTTCGCGAGCCAGGATCGCCGAGTAAAATCGCAGCCCACCGTCGAACAGTCTGCGACCCAGCGAATTGAATCTCCAATTGCGACGGCAACAACCGCGGCAAGTCCGTCACCGGCTACCACCGCTCCAATCACTGCTGCGGTTGCGGAGCCCTTTGCCGGTAAAACCATAATCAGGCCCGACAAGAAGTCCGTGCGAGTCAGCAGTAGCGCCGCCGAAATCCTCGTTCCACCGGATCAGGAAATTCTCCTGGCCCGCTATGCGGATCAATTCAGGCGCCATCACCAGTCGTATGCCACGTTGCTAACGGAAGTCGGACCGGACCAAACAGCTCCGTTACAAGTTCCGTTGATCCAAATCGCCGAGCTTGACGTCAAGCCTTTAGCGGACACGCAGCAAGACGGTCAGCAAAATGACCTCCGTGAAAATTGATCTTATGCCTGTCTGAATAGACTGGAGAAAACCGATGAAAGCACTTCCTTATTTTCTTTTGTTAAGCAGCACCTTTACTCTCGCGCCGCAACTCAGCCTCGCTCAAGCGCCGCCGCAAGAGAAAAAATCCGAGGAGCGTGCCAAGCCCACCATTCCGGTTAAGTTACAAGTTGTTTTCTCCGAATACGATGGCGAAAAGAAAATCTCGAGCATGCCCTATTCGTTCACAGTCATTGCCGACGAAAGACTTGGCAGCTATTACAGCAGCGCGAGTTTGCGTACCGGCGTACGCGTCCCAGTCGAGGCTGGCGGCGCCGAACAGAAAACTAACTACATGGACGTCGGTTCCAACATTGACTGCGCCCTTAAGACAACCGATGACGATCGCTATCAAGTTCACATGACATTTGAGCGCTCCGCCCTCTCTCCCAATTCCGGCGCTCAGACCGAAAAAATTCAAGTCTCCCGGCCCGACTCTCCGCCGCTGGTCCGCCAGTTCAAAGCCTCGGTAAATATGATTCTCAAAGACGGCCAAACCTCCGAGACCGTTTCCACCGACCCCATCAACGGTCATAGTCTGCACCTCTCCGTGACCATTAACGTCCCGAAATAATCGCTCGCCGCGCCAGCCGCCTAGACTGGCGGCCTCGGATCTGTGGCAAACTCTTGGCCCGAGGCTTGCCCCATGACGCCGGAAGCTTCCTCTTCTCCATCCACACCAACCGCCTGCTGCATCGCAGGAGGCGGCCCCGCCGGCATGGTGCTCGGCTTCCTGCTCGCTCGCGCCGGCATTGAAGTCCTCGTCCTCGAAAAACACGCCGACTTTTTTCGCGATTTCCGCGGCGACACTATTCACCCGTCCACCTTCGAGCTAACGTACGAGCTCGGCCTCCTCGACGAGTTTTTGCGCGTCCCGCACCAGCAGCTTTTGCAAATCGGCGCCGCCGTTGACGACTTTACCGTTATCGTTGGCGATTTTTCCCACCTGCCGGTGCGCTGCAAATTCGTCGGCCTCATGCCGCAATGGGATTTTCTGAATTTCATCGCAGAAAAGGCCAAAGTCTATCCCGAATTCCACCTGCGCATGGAGTGCGAAGTCACCGATCTAATCATCGAAAATAACCGCGTGGCAGGCGTCCGCGCCAAAACCCGCGAAGGCGATCGCGAATTCCGAGCAGCGTTGACCGTCGGCGCCGACGGCCGTCATTCCATCGTGCGCGCCAAAGCCGGTTTCGAAGTCATCGATCTCGGCGCCCCCATCGACGTACTTTGGATGCGCGTTTCTCGCCTCCCCACCGATCCCCAGCAAACTCTAGGCCGTTTCCGCGCCGGAAAGCTCCTGGTAACTCTCAACCGCGGTGATTACTGGCAATGCGCCTACGTCATCCCTAAAGGCGGATTCGCAGCCATCCAAAAAAACGGCCTCCCTGTTTTTTGCCGCGACCTCGAAACCGTCGCGCCCTTTCTGCAAGGCCGCACTGCCGAGCTAAAAGATTGGAGCGACATCAAACTCCTTTCCGTCGCCGTCGATCGCTTGCGCCACTGGTCGCGCAGCGGCCTCCTCTGCATCGGCGACTCCGCCCACGCCATGTCCCCCATCGGCGGCGTCGGCATCAATCTCGCAATTCAAGACGCCGTCGCCGCCGCAAACATTCTTGTTCCAGTCCTATCCACTAGCGCCTCCGACGCTCGTGCCTTTTCTGCGAGCGCCTCGCCCGATGCCGACATTTCCGTTCGCGCCCAGTCCACCGGCGCTTCCGCCGATGCCCACGTTCCTGCTCGTGCCCTCTCCACGGATGCCCGTATTCTTGCTCGGGCCCAATCTGCTGACGCCCATCTCCACAAAGTCCAGGCACGCCGCGAATTTCCCACGCGCATGACCCAGCGCCTCCAAATCTTCGCCCACAAACGTTTCATCTTTCCCGCGCTAGCCACCAAAGCTTCGCTCAAACGCCTCCCCGTCCCACTCTTCCTCCTGAAACATTTCCCCATCCTGCGCCGCATCCCCGCCCGCATGGTCGGCCTTGGCTTCCGCCCCGAACACATCCACACCCCCGACACCCACGCGGTGAATACCAAGTCGCAAGCAGCCAGCAGCGCGGCACCGTAACGCCTTTCTATCTGTACGCAGCGCCGCCCAAACAATAAATTTTTATAACGAAGGTGTTTTAGGCTCTGATTGGCCACCAGGTCGCGTCCCCCCCAGCGCCGTGGATTCTTGTGACTGGCAGTTCGAACGAGCCTTTCCAAACCGTTATCCCATGCAAATGAGAATGCCCACGCCGGGCTTACCGAAGAAGAGATCGTTGGCCGTGCGTCTGGACCCCCGCGTCGCACGATTGGCGAGTACATTTTGGTATACATCCTCGCCGCATCGGCGCTCGTGACCATTTTGACGGCGCTCCAGTAGAGAAGACTTCCCGTTGACTCAATCAAATTTATGGCGTAAATTTCCGTTTATTGGCAGTAAGTGAGAGCGTCCTCATGAAATCCTCATACATAAAATTCTTCTCTAGGAATCGGCTTACTAAGAATCAAATCCTTGCCAAACAGCGCGGCGCATCGACTGAAGACGCCATAAATTTTTTGTTGGCGTTACTTGCCGGCGGCTCGTTTCTGGTTGCGATTTTTTTCGATTAGATAGCGCGTCCGCGGACTCTAATCCGACTACCCTGCGTTTCGTCGGCGTTCGATGCCATCGCAGGCTATCGCTGGACTTTGCACAAACATGTGCTGGACTTCTTCCCACTTCGTGGAATAAACTTTGGCGCGAAGTTCGGCGGCCACATTTCCCGGCGAGCCAATCTGTCCAATTTCAAGCCCGTTGACGCCATCGTCTTGCGGCCGTCTTCTATCCCCCACACTCGCACCCACATAGGACAGACAGTAACGCCACTATTTTGGTCCAATACCCCTGTTTCGACTGTTTGCAAATACCCGCATAAACATTGATAATCCTTCTCACGCGCCCGTAGCTCAGCGGATCAGAGCATCTGGCTTCGAACCAGAGGGTCGGGAGTTCGAATCTCTCCGGGCGCGCCATTCCTACTAGGTCCGACCCGGAGACATAAGTTACAGAATGTACCGGCGTGTGGCGCACTCTTTGTGGTTCCAAAGGCGCGGGTTTTCTACCCGCCTATGACGAGGCGCGACCCTTTGAGCGAGCTTTAACCGACTTTATCCGCTCTTCCAATGCCACCGTCACAACGTCGCCCACATCCTTACCAAGCGCCTCACGAATCTCGGCCTTCACCGGCAGCATGTGCTTACCACCGCCCATAGCCATAAATGAAGCACGAAACGGATACCCATCAATCTTGCCCCTGACCTTTACCAAGCCACGTGTCCCAAAGAATTTCGCCGACTCCGGCCACACCACGAATGTCCACCCGCCCTTGCTCGGGCTCTTCTGCAGTTTCGCTTTGAATGTTTTCTTAATCATCCAAGCCTCGCCTCAAGCAGCCTGAAGCATACTCCTCCGTGACTCATTCTCGAATGAGTTTTGACCGTATACTACGCCCATGACCCACAAGTTTTTCGCCGTTGCCGCGGTCTTCTCGTTCACCGCGTTCGCCGCCGCACAAAACAAAACTCCCACCGCACGCCCCCGCGCCTCCGACCTGGGACTAAAAATAGGCATCCTGCCCGCCGGACCACTCGACGCCATCACCGATGTCGCCGGCGTCGCAGTCGGCCACACCACGATAATTCGCGGCGACAACATCCGCACCGGCGTCACCGCCGTTCTCCCCCATCCCGGCAATCTCTATCGCGAAAAGGTCCCCGGCGCCATTTTCGTCGGCAACGGTTTCGGAAAACTGGCCGGCTCCACGCAAGTAGAAGAAATGGGCAACATCGAAACTCCCATCCTGCTGACCTCCACCACCAGCGTGCCGCTCGTGGCGGACGCGCTCATCAGCTACATGCTCGCACTTCCCGGCAACGACGATGCGCTCTCCATCAATCCGCTGGTCGGCGAAACCAATGACGGATACCTCAGCGACATTCGCGGTCGCCACATCACCCCCGACGACGTCTTCGCCGTCATAAAAAACGCCAAGACCGGTCCCGTCGAGGAAGGCGCTGTCGGCGCAGGCACCGGCACGGTAGCCTTCGGCTGGAAAGGCGGCGTCGGCACCTCCTCGCGCCACCTCCCCACCAATCTCGGTGGATACACCATCGGCGTCCTGGTGCAGACGAATTTCGGCGGCGTCCTCACAATTGCAGGCGCTCCCGTCGGCCAGGAACTGGGCCAATACTACTTGCGTAACGAACTCCAGCAGCCCGCCAGCGGAAAAGACAAGGCCGACGGATCATGCATGATCGTCGTAGCCACCGACGCCCCGCTGGACGCGCGCAACCTGAAGCGCCTCGCCGCGCGCTCATTGCTTGGCCTCGCCCACACCGGCAGTTCGGCCTCCAACGGCAGCGGAGACTACGCCATCGCCTTCTCCACAGCGCCGCAGGTCCGCATCCACGCCAACGACAAAGCCCCGACTCGCACCGTCGAAGTCATGACCAACGACGCCATGTCCCCGCTATTCCAAGCCGCCATCGAATCCACCGAGGAAGCCATATACAACTCCATGCTCAAAGCCACGACAACAACTGGCAACGGACACACCGTCGAAGCCCTCCCAATCGAAAAAACCGTAGAGATCCTTAAGCAACACCGAGTAATCAAGTAACGAATCCGTTCTCGATTCTAGATAGGATAGCCACGCGACCAACTGATCGCGGCGACACAAAGGTACAGACTTACGATGGGTCTAAAAATTAGCCTCAGAATGAAGTTGTTGGCTTTAGTCCTCGGCTCCTATCTAACTGCCAGGGAGATTTCGAACTTTCGGCATTCGCAGCTAAGACAACTCTATTCAACTGCGGTTTCGTGGTCGTCAGACTCCGCCGCCGCAGACTCAGCCGTCCGAAAATTGAACTCTTATCGTGGGTCAGAACCGAAGGACCTGCTCGTAAAGATGGCTACCGCAGACCCAGGATTTTCTTGATGACAGGCAATATCTCGCTATTCAGCTATTGATAGCCCACGGTGACCTGAATCTCACAAAACGAGTTGCCATCTTGCTCCAACCGTCAGTTGGATTAGCTCGCCGCGAAGCAGTTGCGACAGCCATACGGAATGCAATTTGCAATGACGAATGTACTAGGTTTGTTCTGCATTATTTGGAGCGCCGGTCGTCCGGCTTCGGAATACGAGAAGACATAACGATTGCAGCTGCTCACGGCGATATCGATCCCGTAGTTGAAAGAGAGGAAGCTCAGGTTGTAGAACAGTTGAACCATACCCTCGCGATTAATTCCCGGTTCTATCTGTACTGCACGACACTTATGGTCTTGCTAGTCCAGTTCCGAGCGGCTTCTCCCTTTATCTCTTGCAGTCTGTGCATTTGAAGGAAGCCTGCCCCTTCCTTGAAGTTTCTGAAAACAAATTGATGGATTCATCCAAAAGCAGCAAACTCGAGAGAACACTTCGAGAACTAGGTTGCCCGCCAACCAGTTGAAACAGAAATTGTTTACACCAGGTGTCGCCCAGTGCATATTGGTGTGCTCAAATTGACCGGCCAAAAAAACTTGGCCGAATAAGGAAGAATAAATCCAACAAATGAAAGCCACCTGGCTCTACCGCATCGCCGCGATTCTGTTCCTGCTCTTCGCCACCGGTCACACCATCGGATTCCTGAAATTTGTTCCTTCAACGCCAGAAGGCCAAGCCGTAATGGATGGCATGAACAATGTTCATCTCCAAGCGGGCACGACCTACACGTATGGAGGCTTTTATCGAGGATTCGGTCTCTTCGTCACCATCTATTTCTTGTTCGCTGCCTTCGTGGGCTGGCACTTGGGAGAATTAGCCCGCAAATTCCCGGGCGCCGCCGGCTCCCTGCCTTGGACATTTTTCGGCCTGCAGTTGGTCGGCTTGGCCCTCAGTTGGAAATATTTTTCCTCCGCACCGGTGGTCTTTTCCACCCTCGTCGCCCTGTTCGTCGGTTGCGCAGCATTCCTCTCGCGGCCAAGTTCCTCACTCGCATCGCCTGAACGCGGTTAAGAGTCGTGCCCTCAACCCGCGAATCTTGCATCGATTCTCTTTGCACCTTATAGTCAAAAGCTCAGGCAGCTCAGGCACCCACGGCTCTTTAAGCCGAATTCAACAACGCAGAAAGCAAAAGGGTCAGCTAAAATGAGCATCACCGACGAAGTCCTAGCGGCCAATCAGCAGTACTCCTCCAAATTCGACAAAGGCAACCTAGCCATGCCTCCCGCAAAAAAATTGGCCACCCTCGCCTGCATGGACGCGCGCCTCTCCGTCGAGCTACTTCTCGGCCTCAACACCGGCGACGCCCACATCATTCGCAACGCCGGCGGCATCGCCACCGACGACGCGCTCCGCTCTTTCATCATTTTCTCATCACCCGCTCGGCACTCAGGACTTCATGGGCATCAATCACACCGATTGCGGCATGCTGACCTTCACCGACGATCAGCTCCTCGACAAACTCGAACAAAAAACCGGCGTTTCCGCCGTAACGCCCGCCCACTTCCACTCCTTCAAGGACACTGAGCAAAATGTCCGCCGCCAGGTCGCCCGCATCAAGGACCATCCCTATGTCCGCGACATCCCCGTGCGCGGCTTCGTCTACGACGTAAAATCCGGCAAGCTCACCGAAGTTTTCCGACCAGCGCCAGCGCGCCTCGCAACAATCCGCCTAACCCTCTTTACCTTTGAAGTTCGGCTTTTTTGCCTTTGAAGTACTCTTTACCCTTGAAGTTGGGTGCCCCATCCTTGCGGTTTTTGCAAGTGTGGGGCTTTTTCTGAGGGCTTTTCTGAGCATTCCATTTATGCGATCAAAGTCCTCGCGCTGTAATCAACCTTCACAGCGTTATTCCTATCAGCAGCTCAAATCCACACTCGATCACAAACGTCTCAAAACGCAAAATCCCAACCCGCTTTTCTCTGGTTGTTCCCAACCCCGCCACAAGAGATAGACTCTAATCACCTCACTGGCCCATTTCATGCAAACCCGCCTCTCTCTCAGCCGCAAGACAATAAGCCGCGTAGCACGCTGGCTAATCGAACTCGCATATCCGCTCTACGGTTTCGCCTCTACTCCCGAGCGCAGGCGCTACTGGCGTGACCTGCCCCTACGCCGCGCCGCCAAACTTTTTGCCGCTGTCTTCTTCGTGCTCGCCGGCGTTCCTTTCTTCATAGACACGATCTCCGCGCATTCTTACCCGCTCATTGCCCTGATCGTGATCGCAGCCGTTACCGGCGTTTTGCACGTGCTGTTCATTATCTGTGAACTGCGCCGCCCGCGTTGGATGATCCTGCCGATGCTCCTCATTGCCGCGGCATATTTGTCCCTCGCGAAATTGCCAAAAATATCCGAGCCGCCTCCACTCCGCGAAAAACGTATCGTGCTAGATGCCAGTTGTCTCATGGTGGCCATGCTCCTCGGCTATCGTTTGTTCCTCAATTTCGCCAACACCGAGGGCATCGCCCACATCCAACTCGAAACCGAACTTGCCCTCGCACACCGTCTTCAGAAAACCTTGGTGCCGACTTTTTCTTATCGCGGTACCGCAGTGGAAGCTTACGGACGAACCATTCCCAGCGCCGAGGTTGGCGGCGACCTGGTGGATCTCGTGGCTGATCCGCAACAAGGAGTCTTCGCTTATCTCGCCGACGTCTCTGGCCATGGCATTCCAGCCGGCGTGCTCATGGGTATGGTCAAGAGTTCCGTGCGTCAGGGTTTGCTCGCGCGTTTTTCTTTGCCGGCTATTCTCGATAGCGTTAACGCCGTTCTTCCGTCCGTCAAAGAACCCGACATGTTCGTCACCTTTGCCGCTCTGCGTTTCGAAACCTCGGATTTTGCGGAATTCACACTCGCGGGACATCCGCCGCTGCTGCATTTCAGCCACTCCGCGCAATGTGTCAGCCGTCGCGCCATGATTCAATATCCCCTTGGATTAATGCCCGAAGGTGGCTACCTCAGCGCCCGTGTGCAGTTCGGACCCGGCGATATCTTCGCTCTCGTAACTGATGGTCTGATTGAAACGTTGAACCAAAAAGAAGACGAGTTCGGACTTCAGCGCCTCGAGCATTTACTTCTTCAAAATGCCGCTCGTCCCCTGCCCGAAATTTTCGACGCCCTGATCGCCGCCGTCTCGGCCTTCGGCCCACAGAAAGACGACCGCACCGTTCTTCTCGTCCGCACGTTGCCGCGCACTCAGCAGCCGCCCACTACAACGCCCAATGTCGCAAGTCTTGCGCACTCCTGAATAGTCTTCAGCCAGCGCTCACCTATTCGTCGTCCGTAGCTTAATCACCTTGCCGCTTCATCCCAAGCATGATATTTATGCCTTGGTTCACTAATCACAATGTATATAAAGCTCGCAGTCGCCATCCTCGCGACGTTGCAACCATCAATTCTCACGGCCGATGAATTACCACGCCCCACTCCATACCCGTCCGCCGCAACCACAAATAAAATCTCCAGCGGAGAAAAATCTCCCATGTCAGACCGCGAAAAAGTCGGCCTTCGTGGCCCAGTCCAGCAATGCACCGAGGAGCACACTTTTCCATCTGCGGATTTTCCCGGCACGACAAGCACTACCACAACCACATACAGCCCCGACGGAAGAATTTTACAAATCACCAACGCCAATTCATTTCGGACCCGAGTCTCAAGAATCTTCTACCACCTACGCTTATGACTCCACCGGTCGCCTGCTTAAAAAAACAACAAAAAGCTCTGCTTCGCCCGATGTAGAAATAAAATATGACTACGACGACAAAGGGCGAATCATCAGCATTGGGGACCCGCTTGGAACTTCAACCTTTGAATATGACGACAGTGGCCGCAGAACTCGTAGCGGGTCGGCCCCGTCCGAGTCGGTAATCCCCTCCGGTACTGCGTATATGTTTCCCGTTCCGAAATACGAAGATTCCTATCTAACTATCCCGGCCGGCGGACACGTCAAAAGTTCGTTTAATGAGCAGGATCAACCCGTGGAATGGCAGGTCTCCGACGCGAGCGGCAATCTCACAAACAGGCTCATTCGCACATACGACGAAAATGGTCGCGTGGCGGAAATAAGGTACACCATCGAGAATCCTTTGTTCTCGCTACCCGCCGAGGCTCAACAGGAATTCTTAGCCGAGCCCGGCGCAGCCGAGCAATTGATGCAAGGCCTGACTGCACTACTCGGAGAACAATGCAATTTTATGAGAATCACTTTCAACTACGATGACGCCGGCCGAGTAATCGAAAAGCACCATCACACCGGCTATTCCCTGGAAACGACTACGAAAATCACTTACAACGATCATTCCGATAAACTCGAAGAGCACGAATTTACAACCGGTGACCTAAATCCGCCCAGGGATACGCAATCCGGCGAACCCTCGTCGCGCGCACCATTCCCTGATCAAGAATCCGACACGCTCTACTCCTACAAGTACGACAATTTTGGCAATTGGACTGAGCAGCGGACCAGCTCAGCCACCAGCGCCAACGACGTGCGCGTAACTCGCCGCGCCATCGCGTATTACTGATTCAGCCGCGAGCGGACCACAGCCTTAGCCACTGCTCCGGGTGGGCGCTTCAACGCGTCGTATAAGTGGGCGCTTTTCTCCAATTCCTTTAAAATGGCGTTGCGTATCGCGTGAACTGCTTGCCAATTATGTCGTTCAGTTGTGAGCTTCGACGCTCATCCGCGCTGCCGGTTCCACCGGCAGCACCCCATGAAACTGTGCCGCTTCCGTCGACCCCGCCAGCGCCGTCGTCGACGAGTTCCCACTGGAAACCACCTGCGCGATCTCATCAAAATAACCCGTTCCCGCAAACCTCTGATGCGTCACCGCGCGATACCCCAATTCCTGCGCCGCAAATTCTTCCTGCTGCAGCTTTGAATACGCCGTCATGCCCGACTGCGCGTATCCCCTCGCCAACGTAAACATCGACATATTCAGCGCATGGAATCCCGCCAGCGTCACAAACTGAAACTTATATCCCATCTCGCCGAGCTTGCGCTGGAAATTCGCAATCGTGGCATCGTCCAGTTTTTTCTTCCAATTGAACGACGGCGAGCAATTGTACGCCAGCAGCTTTCCAGGGAATTTCGCGTGAATCGCGTCCGCAAATCTCTCCGCCTCCGCCAGGTCGGGAGTGGAAGTCTCGCACCACAACACATCGGCGTACGGCGCGTAAGCCAGCCCCCGCGCGATAGCCGCATCGATCCCGCCGCGAAACTGGTAAAAGCCTTCCGGCGTGCGTTCGCCATAAATAAATTCTCGATCGCGCTCGTCCGCATCTGAAAGCAAAAGCCCTGCCGAGTTTGCATCCGTCCGCGCGATTAGAATCGTCGGCACTCCGCACACATCCGCGGCCAGCCGCGCCGCCACCAGCTTCTCGATAAACTCACGTATCGGCACCACAACTTTACCGCCCAGATGCCCGCATTTCTTCGCGGAAGATAGCTGGTCCTCAAAATGAACGCCGGCCGCGCCCGCCTCAATCATCGCCTTCATCAACTCATAAGCGTTGAGCGAACCTCCAAATCCTGCCTCCGCGTCCGCCACGATCGGCGCAAACCAATACGTCCCTGAATGTTTTCCTTCCGCGGATTCAATCTGGTCCGCACGCATCAAAGCGCGATTGATGCGCTTCACCAGATTCGGCGCGCTGTCGCATGGATACAAGCTCTGGTCCGGGTAAACGTCGCCCGCCGTATTTCCGTCCGCCGCAACTTGCCAGCCGCTGCCATAAATCGCCTTCAACCCCGCTTGCACCATTTCGATCGCCTGGTTTCCGGTAATCGCACCCAGCGCCGGAACATAATCGTCGCTATGCATCAAATTCCACAGCCGCTCCGCGCCCAGCCTCGCCAGCGTGTACTCGATCTGAATCGATCCGCGCAACCGCAGCACATCCGCAGCAGAATAAGTCCGCGTTATCCCCGTCCAACGCGGATCACTGCCCCATCCCGGCGCGCCAGCATAGTGATTTCCGTTTCCGTTTTTCCCGTTGCTTCCGTTAGCCGTCATGGTGTTCTCCTTATGTCTCGTTTGCTGCGGAGTAAAAATCGAGAAATCGTTTACGCGCGAGCTAAATACGCAATCACGCAGGATTAAATTCCCCGCTGTGAATCATTTCTTCGCTCATGCTGCGAGCCTCGCGAAGCCGCGCTGTTACCGCTGCATCGTTTTCCTTCGAGGCCTCACGAAGCAGCCGCTCAAGCTCTTCATCAAAGAGCTGCGCAATAAATTCCGGTGTATGCCGCACAGTCTTGCCTGTCTCGTCCACAATTTCCACCGCGTTCGAATGCATCATGCGCTGCGCAATCATCAACCGGTAAATGCGGTCCGTCGCCAGGTCTTCCATATAGCCATCCAGCAAACTCGCGCCCTTCCCGTTCAAAACGCCGTTGCGATACCGGATCACCGTTCGAATCGCCGCGCGCGTTCCCGCCACCGTACGCTTCCCGACATTCGTCGGCAGCGGCCGCAAATCCGGATGCTGCACGGCTTTTTCAGGCCGCTTCTGCAGCTGATTGGGAGCCGGAAATTGCGCCACTGCTATGTCGTTTTGATCCGGATGCCCGGTCCACGCTCCATCCATCAATGAGAGCGACTCATTCTTTTTATCTTCCGCAAGAACTTTCAGTGCCCGCGCATTCAACTCCGCGTCTTCGCGGCTCGGATAAAGCGCCGTCATCCCGCCAATCGCCAGCATCCCGTGCTTGTGGCAAATCTCCGGTATCAGTTCACGCAAGTTTTGAAAAAACGCTACGTTGTGCGGAATCGTATTGCGATCCGGCAGCACCCACTCAGGATTCGTAAGATTGAAATTGATCAAACTGGCCATGTAATCCCAGCGCCCCAGATTCAATCCCAAAATGTGTTCCCGCAAATTCCACGCAAACTCTTCCATCTGAAATGCCATTGGATGCGATTCCACCAGCGCCATGCACTTGATTGCGTTCGCTGGCAGTCCCTTCGCCTTGGCAATCATCTGGAATAGGTCGCGCCACCACAGTGCTTCTTCCGCCGACTCCGATTTTGGAATGTAAAAACACAGCGGGTGTTTCAGCACGTTGTAGTCCACCTGAAACGCGACCATCGCGACATCAAACAGCGACGCCGGCAGCAACTCCCCTTCGATAACGCCGGCTTGATGCAGGTGCAGCCCTCGCGGCCGCGTAAAAATCACCGTGTTGCTCGCACGAATCTCCACCGTCTTGTCGCGCTTGCGGTCGAAATAATTCAGCCGCCCGGCGAGCGCCTCGAGAATATTTTTTATCCCGCGCTGGTTATGCTCCCAGACATTGGCCGTCGAATCCTCGAGATCCAGCATCACCCCCGGCGCGCCCGAGTTCAGCATTTTCACTACCAGGTCCGCTTCATCCGCGGGCCCGGTCATCTGATTGCGTTGATCCACGCACCACGCCGGCAACTCAATTCGCCACGCACTTTGCGTCGCCTCCGACGCAGGCAGGTACTCCGGCAGTCGCCCGGCGTTCGATTCCGCCAGCGCAATTTCCCGCCGCTTAACAAGCGTTTGCTGCCTGGCCGTCAACGCCTCGTGAAGCGGCCGCAGAAACTCAAGAAATCCAGCAGGTAAGTCGCGCTTGGCATCAAATCCTTCCGGCGCGCGATTCACCGGAACGATACGGTTCGCGAAATTCGCGCCTTTTGGCGTCCGGCTTCGCTGTGTGGCAGCAGATTTCATCTCAGTGTTTTGTTGCTCGTTTTTGTGATTGCTCATCGGAACAGTATGCACAATCCCGCATACCACAGCGACCATGATGGAGTAGACTCCATAATTGAGCCCGGGTCAAAGCGACTAGTCCGATTCGGACGTGTGCCCGCTTCGGCCATATGGAGCGTCCAGGCCTCAAAACTGAGGCTGTGGAGTTTCGCGCAGAGTAAATTTTTTTCAGTGTTTTAGTGGGCGCAGGCTCGGGTCGCTAAAAAATA
>Ga0307475_10001236_pt1 | contig 15328 bp, 14 predicted proteins | sample atmos_gasesECM1C_FD_203317 | JGI IMG/M metagenome (GOLD analysis project Ga0307475, IMG submission 203317) | Hardwood forest soil microbial communities from Morgan-Monroe State Forest, Indiana, United States - atmos_gasesECM1C_515 | ecosystem: Environmental > Terrestrial > Soil > Temperate... | reverse complement strand
ACAGTCGTTGCCAGTTGGGACGAGAAATTGATTCAATCCGCCATCGAGCAGGAACTCGAGCGCGCCGGCCAGGTTTATTTCGTTCACAACCGCGTCGATACCATCTGGGAGATTGCCGCCAAGATTCAAGCGCTTGTCCCGAAAGCACGAATTATCGTCGGCCACGGACAAATGTCGGAAGGTGAACTCGAAAAAGTAATGCTGAAATTCATGCACCACGAAGCCGATATTCTGGTTTCGACCACGATCATCGAGAATGGTCTCGACATCCCGCTCTGCAACACGATTCTGATCAACCGCGCCGATCGCCTCGGACTCTCCGAGCTTTACCAGCTCCGTGGACGAGTCGGGCGTTCCAACCGTCGCGCCTATGCCTATCTCATGCTTCCACCCGAGATCGAACTAACGCCCATCGCGCGCCGCCGACTCGCGGCTCTGAAAGAATTTTCCGACCTCGGCGCCGGATTCAAGATCGCCGCCCTCGATCTCGAACTCCGCGGCGCCGGAAACATGCTGGGCGGCGAGCAGAGTGGACACATCGAGGCAATCGGCTTCGAACTGTACACCCAAATGCTCGAGCGCGCCGTGCGCGAAATGAAGGGCGAAGCAACTCCTGAGGAAGCCGAAACCCAACTCAATCTCGGCCTCAACATTCGCATTCCCGCGGACTATGTACCCGAAGAAAACCAACGCCTGCAGATGTACAAACGCGTAGCTAGAGTAGAAACCGAATCGCAATTAACTGACGTAGCCGCCGAACTGCAGGACCGCTTCGGCCCGCCCCCGCCCGCAGTACGCAACTTGCTGGATTACGCGTCGCTCAAGCTGCTCTGCATGAAAGTTGGCGTGAACGCGATCGAGCGCAAACGCGACTCCGTGACTTTGAAGTTTCAGCAGAATGCCGCGGTGGATCCCGAGCAACTGGCCCGCTTCGTCTCCGCCCAGCGCGGCGCACAGTTCACGCCGGATGGCATGTTGAAATTTGTCTTGAAAGCGGCGGTCGCGGAAGAAGTGTTGCGCGCCCTGCGCTCGGTTCTGGAGCAACTGGCGAGCGGGGAGTCAGCATCAGCAGTGAGGACCGCAAGCGGAACGCATTAAGACGCGCGGTGGATTTGAATGGACGCGGATTTCTGCCAGCGCTAACGTGCAACCACCGTCTCCTGGCTCGCCGCGCAGAGCCACGCCCCGTTCTCCTGAATCCAGGTATCGGTGAACCGTCCGCGCCGTGTGTACGCTTTGCCTTTTTCTGTGCCTCGCTCCAAATATGTTCCCGTTACCACTACCGCGTGATCGTAGGGCTGCGCATTCATCGAGTCATTCACAATCTGTTCGGGATTGTAGCTGGCAGCGCTGATGCTTGCGAGGAATTGCTGCCTGTTCATGAACGACCCGTCAGAGTCGGTATAGGCAAACGAGGATGCAAGCAGGCTGTCGATCGCCTTTGCGTCCTTGTGCTTTTCGGCCTCATTCCACGCATTTTCCAGCGACAAGACACGGGCCTTGTCGGAGTCGCGCGAACTCATCTGGGTGTGGCCCGCAAAAATCATCGAAACCAGTACGACGCAGACTTGCACAGTCTTCATAGGAATGGCCCCTCTTACTGCATGTACTGTTGAGGAAGAAAAGCTAAGCGATTTTAACGGCGGATTGCAAATGAAACGCTAACTTTTGGGCAGCGAGGCAGGAAAATCCAGCGAACTCGCAGCTATCGCCAGCCGCAAACCCCAGCAGGTACAATTGTCCGGCAACCGAACCCGTACCGCCAACGACTAACGACCCAGCGACTGCCCTATGACCATGAAAGTCCGCAAAGCTGTATTTCCCGCAGCTGGCCTTGGCACCCGCTTCCTGCCCGCAACCAAAGCCCAACCCAAGGAAATGCTTCCGCTGGTGGATAAGCCCATCATCCAATACGGCGTGGAAGAGGCGATGGCCTCGGGCTGCGACCAGATTCTGATCATCACCGGCCGCGGAAAGCAGGCCATTGAAGACCACTTCGACGTCAGCTATGAACTCGAGACCATGCTCGAGCAACGCCACAAGACCGATCTGCTGAAGATCGTGCGCTCCATCTCCGACATGATTCATGTCGCCTACGTTCGCCAGAAAGAAGCACTCGGCCTCGGCCATGCTGTATTGATGGCGCGCGAATTAGTCGGCAACGAGCCTTTCGCCGTACTGCTCGCCGATGACGTCATCGACGCCGAGGTTCCCTGCCTCAAGCAAATGGTTCAGGTCTTCGACGAGACCCAGTGCTCGGTGCTGGCCACGCAGATCGTAGAAGGCAAGATGATTTCTTCCTACGGAGTGCTCGACGTAAAGCCCGTCGAAAGCCGCTTCGGCAAACGACTGTTCGAAATAAAAAATATGGTGGAGAAGCCCAAGGTCGAAGATGCGCCCTCAAACCTCGCCATCATCGGGCGCTACATTCTCACTCCCGCGATCTTTGACTGTTTAGCCAATACGAAGGCTGGCGCAGGCGGCGAACTTCAGCTCACCGACGGCATGCGTCTGCTGCTGCAAAAGGAAAAAATGTACGCCTTCGTCTACGAAGGCCGCCGCCACGACACTGGCGACAAACTGGGTTTCCTGAAAGCTACAGTGGAGTTTGCCCTGAAGCGCGAAGACCTCGGCCAACCATTTCGCGAATACTTGAAGGCATTGAAGCTGTAATCGTTTCGATGTTTGTGTGGGACGGACGCATTAGTCCGTCCAGCCGAGCGCAGCGAGGCGAGCTGCCACCACGGAGCCTAGACAGAGTTTCGCAGTTTCCTCGACTTCTCTTCCACCCCGCGCGCCAGCTTTTCTTTATGCGCCTCAAGCTTCTTAGCAACTGCGGCATCCCCCAACCCAATCATCTGCGCCGCCAAAATACCGGCATTGGTCGCTCCCGGCTTGCCGATTGCCACCGTCGCCACCGGAATCCCCGCCGGCATCTGCACAGTCGCGAGCAATGAGTCCATCCCCTGCAACGAAGTCGAAGGAATCGGCACGCCGATCACCGGAAGCGTAGTGTGAGCCGCGATCACGCCAGCCAAATGTGCCGCCCCGCCAGCCCCGGCAATGATCACCTGAATCCCGCGCCCCGCGGCCTTCCGCGCGTAATCGGCGGTACGGTCGGGCGAGCGATGCGCCGAAGTCACATCTATCTCATAATTGATGCCGAACTCCTCCAGCGCCTTCCCGGCCTCGCGCATAATCTCAAGGTCGGAGTCACTGCCCATCACAATCGAAACTTGCGGCTTGCTCATCCTTTCTGACTCCATCGGGAATTTCCACCATTGGACCTCTTTGCTCGCATACCGTGGCCAATTCCTAAATCACTTCTTCAACGCCCGCGCCGCAATATCCTTCCGGTAATGCGCACCCTCGAAACGTATCTTCTCGCACGCTTGGTAAGCCCGCGCGACCGCAGTTTCCAAATCCGCAGCCCGCGCCGACACGCCAAGCACCCGCCCGCCCGCGGTATAAAATTCTCCATCCCGCTTCGAAGTCCCAGCGTGAAATACCTTCACGCCGTCAATCGCCGCAGCCTGGCCGAGCCCTACGATATTTTTCCCCACCTCAAACGTCCCCGGATACCCTCCCGACGCCATCACCACGCACACCGACGCGCTCCGCGACCACCTGAAGTCACCATCGCTCACGCGCCCTTCAATCGAGGCCTCCAGCGCCTCCACCAGATCGCTCTCCAGTCGCATCAGAATGGGCTGCGTCTCCGGATCCCCAAACCGGCAGTTGAATTCCAGCACCATCGGACCGCGCGCCGTCATCATCAAACCGCAATAAAGCACGCCCTTGAATTCGTTGCCTTCGATCTTCATTCCCACGACCACCGGCCGTGCAATGTGATTCACCAGCCAGTCGCGCATCTTGTCGTCGACAATGTCGGCGGTTGAGTACGCTCCCATACCGCCAGTGTTCGGTCCAGTATCGCCATCGAATGCGCGCTTGTGATCCTGCGCGGCCACCAGCGGCGCGACCCTTTCACCATCGCTGAGCACCAGAAAAGAAAGTTCGTCCCCTTTCAAACATTCCTCCAGCACTACGCGTGCGCCGGCGTCGCCAACCATCTTGCCGCTGAACATTTCGGCCGCCACGCGGGTAGCTTCTTCTTTGCTCGCCGCAATTACGACGCCCTTACCCGCAGCCAACCCATCGGCCTTCACCACCACCGGCGCGTGAAAGTGCGCCAAGGCCGCTCGCACTTCATCAATGGAATCGCAGACGGCATACGGAGCCGTGGGGATGCGATGCCGCCGCAGAAATTCTTTCGCGAAGCTTTTGCTCGATTCCAACTGTGCCGCTGCCTTCGTAGGCCCAAACACGGGCCATCCTCGCCGCGTGAACTCATCCACCACTCCCATGGTCAGCGGCAACTCCGGCCCAACCACGGTCAGGTCCGGCCGCACTCGCTCGCCGAGCGCGATCACGGATGCCATGCTCTTGAGTTCCACCGGCAGGCATTCTGCCTCGTCTGCGATCCCACCGTTCCCGGGCGCGCAATACAATTTCGATACACGCGGAGATTGCCGCAGCTTCCATACCAAAGCATGCTCGCGTCCACCGCTGCCTAGCACCAGAATTTTCATAGCCAGAGAGACTTAAAGGTTAGGGGCAGAGAAGCAAAGCTGTCAAACCCAGAACCCTTTACCACGGAGACACAGAGAAAAACAAGGAAAACAAAATCGGCCCGATCTCTCTCTCTCTCTTGTGCGCTCTCGCCCCCGAGATCCAGATGTGTGTGTGCTCTTCTCCGTGTCTCAGTGCCTCCGTGGTAAATCGAGTAAACTGAGGTTAACTGTACTTAACGCCGTATAATCTCTCCAGATGATTACCGTGTCCAAGGAAGACTATCTCAAAGCCATCCTCGAGGCTGAGAGCGAAGGTGAGGACGTTATCTCCGCGCGCCTCGCCGACTGGCTGAAAGTTTCCGCGCCGGCTGTCACCATGGCAATGCGGCGCCTGAAAAAAGACGCCCTGGTTCGCGTCCAATCCGATGGCCACGTGCGCCTCACCGCCGCCGGACGCAAGATAGCCCGCAAACTCACTCTCCGCCACCATCTCATCGAGCGCATGTTGTCGGAACTCTTCGGAATGGAATGGTGGAAGGTGCACGATGAAGCCGAGCGCCTGGAGCACGCAGTGTCACCCGACTTCGAAGCCAAACTCCTCGCCAAGCTGGGCAAGTCCGGAGCCTGTCCACACGGCAACCTGAGCGAGATGGAAAGCCCCGCCAGTCGCCGCCATCGCGGTCTGCTGCTGCTCGCCGATGCCGCTCCAGGAACCAATTACTCAGTCAGCGGAATTTACGAGCGCGACCGCCGCCTGCTCGAGTTCCTCGAAGCCCGTGGCATCCGTCCCGGAGCGAAGCTGCGCTTGCTCGATCGCAACTACGATCAGACTCTGGCAATCTCCACCACCGCCGGCAACATCTCGTTAGGCCGTGCCGCCGCCGAGCGCGTCTGGGTCCTCGCCGTTGACCACCGCCCCGCCGCGAAATAGAGGGTCTCGGAACGGTGTCATTCTGAGCGAAGGTAGTGCTTCGCGAATGCGAAGCACTGCCGCAGTCGAAGGACCCCTCTCATCTTTACCACACCATCGCCCCGTTAGGGCATTTCTATAGCCGCACAGTTGTCCTAGTTAACTATGGTTTATGCCTTCGTGTATACTTACGCTAATCACTGCAAGCGTAAACCGGATGAAGCCCGTCGCCACCCAAACCGAAGAAGAAGTTCTCATTACCCACGAAGACGTCGACCGGGCCCACGACCGCGTTCGCGTGTCCGCGGCCCGCTCCCGCCGTGGGTTCTCCTCCCGAGCCCGCCTCCTGTGGCTGCTCGTTGGCCCCGGGGTCCTTGTCATGCTCGGGGAAAACGACGGCCCCAGCATGCTCTCCTACGCCGCCACCGGTGCTAAGTTCGGCATCGGCTTCTTCCTCCCCTTCGTCGTCCTCACGTTCTGCATGGCAATCGTCGTCCAGGAGATGACCGTCCGCCTCGGCGCCGCCACCCATCGCGGACACGCCGAGCTTATCTTCGAGCGTTTCGGCCCCTTCTGGGGATGGTTTTCCATGATCGACCTCGGCATCGGCAACTTTCTCACGCTCATCACTGAGTTCATCGCCATCCGCGCCGGCCTTGGTTTCTTCGGAGTTCCGCCCTGGGCCTCCATTCTCCTCGCGCTCATCGTCCTCTACGCAGCCCTTATGAGCCATCGCTACTGGACCTGGGAACGCATCACGCTGGCCGCCGCCGTATTCAACCTGATCTTTATCCCAGTCGCGCTCATGACCCATCCCGACTGGCAAGTGCTGGGCCATGCCTTCATCACCTGGCAGCCGCTCCCGGGCTTTAATAAGGAAACGCTATTGATCGTTCTCGCCGACATTGGCGCGACCGTGACGCCGTGGATGCTTTTCTTCCAGCAGAGCGCCACCGTCGACAAGGGCATGACCACCAAAGACATCCGCTTCGGCCGCATCGATACGGTGCTAGGCGCGGCGCTGGCCACTGCCGCAGCCATCGCCACGATTCTCGCAACCGCGCCCCTCTTCGCTCACCAGATGACCGCCGACAATTTCCAGGCTGCCGAATTTGCTCAGGCGCTCCAGCCCATCATCGGACGCTTCGGTGCATCACTATTCGCTCTCGGCATCGTCGAAGCTGGCATCGTAGCCGCCATAACCATCTCCACTTCTTCTGCCTACGCCTTCGGAGAAGTCACGCACAAACCGCACAGCCTCAACCTCCCCATGGGAGAAGGCAAATCGTTTTATGCTGTGCTGACTCTGTGCGCATCCGCCGCCGCCGCCATAGTCCTGATCCCGGGATTGCCGCTGGTCTACGTAGTTCTCATCGTCAATGTGGTCGCGGTCCTTGCCATGCCGCCCGCACTTTTGTTTCTCTTCATGCTGGTCAACGACAAAGAAATCATGGGTGACTTGGTCAGTCCGTGGTGGGCCAATATTCTGTCAACCGCCGTCGTACTCATTCTGACGCTCGCCGGCGTGCTCTTTGGGATCAGCATCATCGCCCCCAACCTCTTCGCCGCCCTGGGAGGAAAGTAGAAGATGCTTGTGTGTGGATGTCATCGAGAAGGGGAACAGATGAGTTGCTGAAACTGGCGATTCGCATCAGGGCACGACTTCGGTCGTGCCGCCGACCGCCGCGAAGGGAAAAGGCTTTAGCCCCTGAGGCACATAACTGATGACAAGAGACGCCGAAATCACAACTTCCGACCAAACCTGGGTCCTCTCCTCGCTCGAGCCCGACCAACTCGTCAAAGCGAAAAAGCACCCCATTCCCCGCCGCCATCTCAAAGGACCCGAACTCCTAGTCCTCTGGGGACTCCGAATCTACCTTCTCTTCATGATGGCGGTAGTCGGCTATCAAGTCTGGATCGCCGCGCACTAAGCCTCGGAATCCGCACTCCGCTCGCGAGCAATCGTGTCGGTCGAGGTGTTAAGGCCAGGTCCACGCGAAATGCCCAGGCTAGAGATTCGGTCCGAAGGAGCACCGCTGGCGGGGGCGCTATGCGCCCCGCGAACCAGGAAAAAAGCAACAACTTCAGCCTACCCGATCCAAACAACAGCACGAGGTTGACGGCTTTCTTTCACCCACCTCAAGCCAGGTCGTAGCGATCAAGGTTCATCACCTTGGTCCACGCGGCGGCGAAGTCCTTCACAAACGCCTCCTTGGAATCGTCAGAGGCATAGACTTCGGCGAGTGCTCGGAGTTGGGAGTTCGAACCGAAGAGCAGATCGACGCGCGTGCCGCTCCACTTTGGTTTACCCGTTGCGCGATCGCGTCCCTCATAGACACCTTCGGTAGAGGAAGGCTGCCACTTCGTATTCATGTCGAGAAGGTTGACGAAGAAATCATTCGTCAGCGTCTCGGGCCGAGTGGTGAAGACGCCGTGTTTGGCCTGCCCGAAGTTCGCATTCAGAGCGCGCATGCCGCCGATAATTACTGTCATCTCGGGGGCAGTCAGTGTCAGCAACTGCGCCCGGTCGAGCAGGAACTCCTCCCCCGATAGAACCTGGCCGCTGCGAAGATAGTTGCGGAAGCCGTCCGCGACCGGCTCCATTACGGCGAAGGAGTGTACGTCGGTCTGCTCTTGCGTAGCATCCGTGCGTCCCGGCGAAAAGGGAATCTTCACTTTGTGCCCGGCCCTTTTCGCAGCTTCCTCGACGGCTGCGCAGCCGCCCAGCACGATAAGGTCAGCCAGCGAGACCTTTTTCCCTTTGTTCCCATTGGACCTGTTCCCGTTGGATGGGGAGCTGTTGAACTCCTTTTGGATCGCCTCCAGCTTCTTGAGAACCTTCGCCAGTTCGGCGGGCTGGTTCACTTCCCAGTCCTTTTGTGGCGCTAGGCGAATGCGCGCTCCGTTCGCCCCACCTCGCTTATCGGAGCCGCGGAACGACGCCGCCGATGCCCAGGCAGTCGTGACCAGTTGGGAGATCGACAGTCCGGATTTGAGGATCTTCGCCTTCAGAGCAGCAATGTCCTTCTCCCCGATTAATTTATGATCCACGGCGGGAACAGGGTCTTGCCACAGTAAGGTCTCTTTGGGAACGAGCGGGCCAAGGTAGCGCGAGATCGGCCCCATGTCGCGGTGCGTCAGCTTGAACCATGCCCGCGCAAAGGCATCTGCGAACTGGTCCGGATGCTCGTAGAAGCGGCGTGAAATCTTTTCGTAAGCAGGGTCCAACCGCAAGGAGAGGTCCGTGGTCAACATGGAGGGCGCGTGATGTTTTGAGGGATCTTGCGCGTCTGGCACCGTGCCGTTGCCTGCGCCATTTTTTGGTGTCCATTGATGCGCGCCTGCCGGGCTCTTGGTCAGTTCCCACTCGTAGCCGAACAGGTTTGCGAAGTAGTTGTTGCTCCACTTCGTAGGCGTCGTGGTCCAAATGACCTCCAGGCCGCTGCCAATTGTGTCATCCCCTCTGCCCGTGCCAAATTTGTTGTTCCAGCCGAGGCCCTGCTCCTCGATGCCGGCGGATTCGGGTTCGGGGCCGACATACTGGATCGGATCGGCAGCGCCGTGGGTTTTGCCGAATGTGTGACCGCCGGCAATGAGCGCAACGGTTTCCTCGTCATTCATTGCCATGCGAGCGAAAGTCTCCCGGATGTCGCGTGCCGCGGCAATCGGATCCGGCTTTCCATTCGGGCCTTCGGGATTCACATAGATCAGACCCATCTGCACGGCTGCGAGCGGATTCTGAAGATCACGGTCGCCGCTGTAGCGCTCGTCGGCAAGCCATTTGCCCTCAGGCCCCCAGAAAATGTCCTCTTCGGGCTCCCAGACATCCTCGCGCCCGCCGCCGAAACCAAACGTCTTAAAGCCCATCGACTCGAGGGCGACGTTGCCTGCAAGAATCATGAGGTCGGCCCAGGAGATTTTCCGCCCATACTTCTGCTTGACCGGCCACAGCAGCCGGCGCGCCTTGTCGAGGTTCACGTTGTCCGGCCAGCTATTGAGCGGCGCGAAGCGCTGCTGACCGGCCCCGGCGCCGCCGCGACCGTCGCCGATGCGGTACGTTCCCGCGCTGTGCCAAGCCATACGAATGAAGAGTGGCCCGTAATGGCCAAAGTCGGCCGGCCACCACTCCTGCGAGTCCGTCATCAAGGCATTCAGGTCCTTGATCACGGCCTTCAGGTCGAGGCTCTTGAACTCTTTGGCGTAATTGAACTCCTTTTCCATGGGATCGGACAGGGGTGAGTGTTGGTGCAGGACCTTCAGGTTCAGCTGATTCGGCCACCAGTCCGCATTTGTCGCGGCCCCAGATGCTGTGTGTATGAACGGGCACTTTGCTTCGGTTGACATGTATTGCTCCTTCTCCTATGAAAACTGTGACAAATTGCTTTCGGAAATGTGGGATACGATCCCGTTTGGTTACAGAATGTTTTTAGGCTCTAGCGCAACGCCGGCAAAGGCCAAAGACCTCCACCAGGGGCTGCGTTAGGTCGAAGCCGCGCGGCGCCTGCCGCGACAGTTTCTTGTAGTTGATGAAATCGCCTTCAATATCCTGCACCATCTTGCAGCGCGTGCAAACCAGGTGATGGTGCGGTTCGAGATTGCCTTCCACCAGCAGCGTGGAAGCATGGGGGCTGACTTCGCGCAGCAGTCCGTGCTCGACGAACAGCCGCAGGTTCTTGTAGACGGTGGCTAGAGAGATGGATGGAGTCCGCTTGCGTACTTCCGCGTAGACGGTCTCCGCGGAGTGATGTCCCGGAGTCGAAACGATCGCTTCATAGATGACCTGCCGCTGATGCGTGGCCGCAAGGCCACACTTCCATGCCAGGTCGCGAAACTGTTCGTGAGCAGATTGCACAGTGGGGTACTGTTGTTAGATAAGAATGATTATAAAACAAGAATAATTCCAAAGGAAGAGATGTCTCTAAGCGCATTCCTCCGACGATTGAATCTCTGCAGGTTGCGCAACCCTCTCGGAAATTTTAGGGTCTGCGGCTTGTTCGCCTTGCCGGATCATCACAATCGCTCCCAAAATCGCAATTGACGCCAGCACCACACGCATGGTCAAAGGCTCGTGCGCCAGAAACCATCCCAGCAAGATTGCCACAATGGGATTGGCATACGTATGCGTCGCGACCAGTGTGGGTGGAACGCGCTGCAGCAGCCAGGTGTAGGATGTGAACGCGACCACCGACCCGAATGTGATCAGATAACCCAGGCCAAATATCGACCGCAGGGTAATGCTCGACCAGTGCGCCTGCTGGAACTCACCGGTAATTCCCGCCGCGATCAGCAGCATTGCCGCGCCGCAGATAGTAGGCAGTGCCGTTCGCCCCAGCGCATCGGAAGGCAATTTGAGGCGCGGAGAAACCGCGACGCCCAGCGACCACGACAAAGAGCCCAGCAGCACCGCTAACAATCCAACCAGGCTCGAGCCTTTCACCGTGAGCTCCGCTCCGGTTAACAACGCCACGCCTGCCACGCCGAGACCCAGGCCCAGCGCGCTTAACGGGCTGATCTTCTGTTGCCCCATCATCCAGCCCAGCACAAGAATGAACATAGGCTCAGTCGCGATCAACAGTGCCGCCAACCCCGAACCAACGTACTGTTCCGCCCAGTGCAACGAGCCATGCCCTATTAAGAAGAAGAGCGCGCCCAGCGCGAACCCGGCGACCCATTGCTGCCGCGTCGGCCGAAAGCCCCGCCACCAGGCCCAGGCCAGCATGATCGCGCCCGCAATCGAGTGCCGGACACCCGCCGTCACCAGGGGCGGAATCGTTTCGACTGCATAACGGATCGCGAGGTAGGTCGAGCCCCAGATGACGTAGATCGCTACAAAAGCCAGCGCCAACTTGATGGCGTGACTGCTAACGTGCGCGCTCGCGGCTTTCGTTTGGTTCGGGACGATCACGGGCCTGCCTCCAATGTAAGTCATCTTGCCGCTGCGAATCATGGCCATAATTTGTGAAGAGCGGTCGGAAATCATGGGAGTCCGCCTTTCCGAGTGAATAACCTGTAAAACATATATAGCAGGTTAAATGATGGTAAGGCGCCCTCATATAACTTGTCAAGATGTTTTTGACGGTTATATAATTGGAATTGACTGGTTATGACGGAAACAAGCCCCGGGAGGCGGCAGCCTCCAAAGTTCGAGTTGATCGGGGGAAACGTCTGCCTCGATTTCGTGAACACGCTGGACGATCGTCCGAGCGGCAGGCCGAAAGAATTGCTCAAGAATTACTACGACCTGGCGCGATTCGGCGAAGACACCGGCATCCTGGTACCGGCACAACTTGACTATTTTTATGAGCGCGTTCACCTCGCGCAGAATGAGGCGGGCGGGGCAATGCGGCGCGCCCGCAACTTGCGTGAAGCCTTGCACGATATTTTTTCGGCGGTGATGAATAAACAAGCCGCGCCCCAGCGCGCACTGGACCTGCTCAATTCGAATCTTCATGAGTCAGCGTTGCACTCCAGACTGGTGCAGAGCGGCGATCGGCTGGAGTGGCGCTTCGACGATTTGACCTCTTCTTACGAAGGGGTTCTGTGGCCGATTGCGCGCGCCGCCGCGGACCTGCTGGCCTCTCGCGACGTGGCTTGGGTGCGAGCCTGCTCTTCTCCTACTTGCCAGTGGCTGTTTCTCGATACCAGCAAGAATCACCACCGCCGCTGGTGCAGCATGCAGCAGTGCGGCAACCGGGCGAAGGTCCGCCGGTTTTATGCGCGCCGCAAGAGCGCGGGTTAAAGCCAATCCCACCCTTTACTCTATGATGTTATTGCTATAACATTGTGGAATGAGTGTAACATCACACAGGAGGCCTCCTCCCTGGTTGTTGCTGATCTTCAGTCTGCCGGCAAAGCGCGCCAGCCAGCGCGTCGAAGTGTGGCGCAAGCTGCAACGTTACGGCACCTTGCCGCTGCGTTCTTCCGGTTACGTTCTGCCCAATTCCGCGGCGAACCAGGAAAAGCTGGAATGGCTGGCCGAAACTATCCGCAGCTACAAGGGGGAAGCGTCGGTGGTGCAGGTGCAGGCGTTTGACGATTTGCCGGATGCCCGCCTGCGCCAACTGTTTCTCGAGGCCAGCTCGCGGCACTATGAACGACTGCTTCGCGAATTGAAGAAGGTGATGAGCCTGCCACATGCGCAGCGTTCCGCGCGGCAGTTGAGCCGGCTGCGCAGCGAGTTCCAGGAAATCGTGGCAAACGATTTCTTCGCCAACCCAATGCTGGCGCGCGTGGAAGCGGCCCTGACGCGGGCCGATGAGGTCGGAACCGTGTCCCTAAGACGTAAAGCCAAAGCGGCGGAATACCGCAACCGGGTGTGGATCACACGGCCGCGGCCGGGAATCGACAGGGTTTCGTCGGCGTGGCTGATTGAGAGATTCATCGATCCCAAGGCGCGGTTTGTTTTTGATGACGATCCTTCTGCGCATCCTGCGGCAGTGCCGTTCGATATGTTTTCTCCGCAAGGGTTCGGCCACCGCGAGCAGAACTGCACTTTCGAAACTCTGTGCAAGGAGTTTGCCCTTCGCGACAGTAAGGTCCGCCGAATCGCGCAGATCATTCACGACGCCGATCTGGGGGATGAGAAATTTGGGCGCAAGGAAGGCGTGGGCCTCGATCAGGTGCTGAACGGCTGGGCCAAGCTGGACGTACCAGACAACGAACTCTTACGTCGTGGCATGGAGTTAATTGAGGGGCTGTACGCCGGATGCAAGTAGACGGCGGGTATTCCTATGAGCGAAGCTAATTCGCAGAAGCGCATTTTGCTGATCAGCAGCTCGACGCTTTATGGATGCGGATACCTGGATCACGTGGAAGCCGAGATCCGCGATTTTCTGGGGAGTGCCCGCCAGGTCGTGTTCCTGCCCCATGCGCTGTACGACCGGCAGGCATATGCTACGCGGGTGCGCGATCGTTTGCAGGCGATGGGCTGCACGCTGATTTCGCTGCACGACGTTTCCAATCCGCGCCGCGCCCTCGAGCAGGTGGACGCCATTTTTGCCGGTGGAGGAAATACCTTCCGGCTGCTCAAGGCGCTCTACGATTGCGATCTCCTAACCGCGATTCGCCGCGCGGTGGAAGGGGGAATGCCTTATATCGGCTCGAGCGCGGGCTCGATTGTAGCCGGGCCAAGTTTGAAAACCACGAAAGATATGCCCATCGTGCAGCCGCCATCCTTTGACGCCCTGGGTCTCGTAGATTTTCAAATCAGCCCACACTATCTCGATCCCAACCCGCACTCCACTCACATGGGGGAAACTCAAGAAGAGAGGATTCTGCAGTTCCTGGAGGAGAATGACGCGCCAGTCGTCGGCCTGCGAGAAGGCGGGGTGTTGCGCGTCGAAAATGGTTCGGTCACTTTGAAGGGATCGGCAGGAGCGCGCATTTTTCGCCGGGGGTATTCGGCGGTGGAAACGATGCCGGTCGCGAACCTCGATGAGTATCTTGCGACTGAGATGGCTCCATTGAGGCAGCGTGCATGAAGGCGCCAGCCACTCTTCTGTTAACGGGCCATGACGTGCGGCGATTTCTAAGCATCGACGCATGCATTATCGCTGTGGAGGAGGCGTTTCGTCTGCATGGCGAGGGCAAGACGGCGCAGCCCGGGGTGCTGGGCGTTCCCGTGGCGAACGGCGGTTTTCACATCAAGGCGGGAGTGCTTGCGCTTAAGCGAACTTACTTCGCGGCGAAGGTGAATGGAAATTTCCCCGGCAACGGTGCGCGTGGCGATCTGCCTACGATCCAAGGAGTGATGGTGCTGGCGGACGCCGAAAATGGCTGTCCGCTGGCAGTCATTGATTCCGCGGAAATTACGGCGCTGCGGACGGCCGCGGCAACCGCTGTCGCGGCGAAATATTTGGCAAGAAAAGATTCTCGGGTGGCTACGATTTGCGGCTGCGGAGTTCAAGGGGCTTATCAGCTTCGCGCGTTGTCCCGCGTTCTGAAGATCGATCGAGTGTTCGCTTGTGACAGTGATTTTGAAAAGGCGGCAGAGTTCTCTCGGCAACTCGCGATTGCTCTAGGCATCGAAATCAAAGCTGTTTCCGACATCGGCACGGCAGCGCGGCAAAGCGACGTTTGTGTTACCTGCACGACTTCGCAGCGCTATTTCCTGCGGCGTGATGATGTGAAGGCGGGAACATTCGTGGCCGCCGTCGGCGCCGATAATCCGGAGAAACAGGAGATCGATCCCACGCTCATGGCTGAATCCCGCGTCGTAACTGACGTTTTGGAGCAGTGCGCTACGATCGGCGATCTGCATCATGCTTTGCAGGCGGGAGTAGTCACACTGGCAGACGTGCATGGAGAGTTTGGGGAAGTCGTGGCGGGGAAAAAGCCGGGGCGCACGTCAGACGAAGACATCATCGTCTTCGACAGCACGGGCATGGCGCTGCAGGATGTGGCGGCAGCGGCCGCGGTGTATGAGAAGGCGACGCTGGAGAAATCCGGCGTGGCCTTGAATTTTACTGCTTGAGAAATCTGAGAGAAAAAGGAGATCGTCATGATGGCTTCATTGGAGAAACTATTCCGCGCAAAGAAGCGTGCTACGCTTGCGGCTGTTTTCGGGACGTTGCTGGCGACTTGTTTCTGGTGCGGAGCGCAAACCGCTGATTCCGACTGGAAGCCGGTGGAGCAAGCGATGGGGCGTCCGGGACAGGCGCAGCCCGGCGATGTCATGCGTTTCGGAATGCCGCGCAAGGACTTGCACGTCACGCTCGGTGGCGTTGCCATTAAGCCGGGCTTGGCTCTGGGTTCGTGGGCTGCGTTTGTTCATACCGAGCATGGAGCGATGGTGATGGGCGATCTGGTGCTCACAGAAGATGAAGTTGGGCCTGTAATGCGCAAG
>Ga0307475_10001235_pt1 | contig 15333 bp, 13 predicted proteins | sample atmos_gasesECM1C_FD_203317 | JGI IMG/M metagenome (GOLD analysis project Ga0307475, IMG submission 203317) | Hardwood forest soil microbial communities from Morgan-Monroe State Forest, Indiana, United States - atmos_gasesECM1C_515 | ecosystem: Environmental > Terrestrial > Soil > Temperate... | reverse complement strand
CCTTGACCCGCAGTACAGGGTCCCATGTGCCTGACAAAAATGTTTTTCCTCTAATAAATTGTTTACGTTTTGGAGTTTTTCGCGGCGCATGAACCGGAAGTACTATTTTTCCTTAGGTCTTCTCTGACAAAAATGGTACATGCCTCGCGTACCACGCGTCATCTGACAGTTTGTCTCGCCACCGTGTTCTTCGGTGGGCGAAACGCTCTGGGCCAGGAAGGGCCTCGAACGACGGATATAGCTTCCGCTTACACGCTGGTCAGTTTTGCCAGCCAGTCGTCGGATATTCCGGTCGCGGGCGCCGACCTTGAGGAGCTTACCGGAAAAACCCGAGTGTGTTTGTCGATGTTGAACACATTGTTGAGACGATACAAGAAACGACCCATGACTGGTGCTGCAGCCCGTTCCGGTGTTCGGGCCAGTGCCCTCATCTGTTCTGAGAATGAGTCAAAGGAAATTTAATTCGAGACCCGCCGCGTAATCTTAGGCCCTATCCAAAGAGTCTTCGAACCAACCAGTGTTATGCGGTCACCGTGCGTTGCAGCCGACGGGACAATCTTTCGTGTTCTTCGCGCATTTCGCGCGGGAGCCGAGCACCGAATTTGTCGAAGAATTGGCGGATGTCATCCAGTTCTGACTGCCAATCGTCGGGATTTACTCGCAGCAATTCCTCAATGGCGGCCGGAGAAATCTTGAATCCATCGAGCGTTAGCCCATCGGGTCCGGGCACGTAGCCAATCGGAGTTTCCTGCGCGGAGCCACGGCCTTCCACGCGCTCCAGAATCCACTTCAACACGCGAACGTTTTCGCCGTAACCCGGCCACAGGAATTTCCCGTCCGCGCCCCGGCGAAACCAATTCGCATGAAAGATTTTTGGCGGGTGCGGGATTTTCTTGCCCATTTCCAGCCAGTGACCGAAATAATCCGCCATGTTGTAGCCGCAAAAGGGCAGCATGGCCATTGGATCGCGGCGCGTAACGCCAACTTCGCCGGTGGCGGCTGCGGTGGTTTCGGACGCCATAGTGGCGCCGACAAACGTGCCGTGCTGCCAGTTGAAAGATTCGTAAACAAGCGGCGCTAGCCGCGCGCGGCGACCCCCAAAAATGAATGCGGAAATGGGTACGCCTTCGGGCGCTTCCCACTGCGAAGAAATGCTCGGCGACTGATTGGCCGGAACGGTGTAACGCGCGTTGGGATGCGCCGCGGGGCCTTTCGACGAATCCCACGGGTCGCCTTTCCAGTTGATCAACCCGGGCGGCGGGGCTTCGCCGATGCCTTCCCACCACGGCTCGTCTTTGGGAGTCACGGCCACGTTAGTAAAGATGGTGTTTCGATGGATCGCCTCCATCACGTTGGGATTGGTGTTGTAGCCCGTCCCGGGCGCCACCCCAAAAAAGCCCGCCTCGGGATTAATGGCGTGCAAGTAGCCGTCAGCACCAATTTTCATCCAGGCGATGTCATCGCCCACGGTCCAGACGCGGTAGCCCTGACTCTCGAGCGCGGAGACCATCATGGCCAGGTTAGTCTTGCCGCAGGCGCTGGGGAATGCCGCGGCCATGTAGGTGACTTTGCCGCCTGGCGCTTCGAGGCCCAGGATCAGCATGTGTTCCGCCATCCAACCTTGCTCGCGAGCCATGGTGCTGGCGATGCGCAGGGCAAAGCACTTCTTGCTCAGCAGGGCATTGCCCCCATACCCCGATCCCACACTCCAGATCAAATTTTCCTGCGGGAAGTGCACGATGTACCGCCGCATGGGGTCCAGATCGCCAAGGGAGTGCAGTCCTGCCACGAAATCCGCGGAGACTCCTAATCGATCCTGGGCCACTTTTCCCATGCGCGACATGATGCGCATATTGGCCACTACGTACGGGCTATCGGTGACTTCCACGCCAATCTTGCTCAAGGGCGAATCCACCGGCCCCAGGATGTACGGTATGACGTACATGGTCCGGCCGCGCATCGCGTTACTAAGCAGCGCTCCAACCCTGTGTTTGGCCCCTCCTGGATCCATCCAATTGTTGGTGGGTCCCGCATCGTCTTTATTGGGCGTACAAATAAAGGTTAAATGCTCGGTGCGGGCCACATCATTGGGGCTACTGCGGCTCAGGTAGCAGTTTGGGTAGGTGGTTTCGTTCAACTTGAGGGAATCGCCGCCACGCAGCATTTCGGCCAGGATTCTCAGGTTTTCCGCTTCCGAGCCATCGCAGTAGACGATGCGGTCAGGCCGGGTTAACTGTGCAGCTTCGTTCACCCAATTTTCCAGTGGAGTGGCCAAGCTGTTTCCCCTTAAAACCGCGTACCCGGCCGTCAGGCCGAGAGAAGTAAATCGAGTAGTTCAGTTCGCGATAACCAGCCCTGCCAACCCGGACAGTGCGGCGGGAAGAAACCTGGAGCGGCAGAGCGGCGTGCTACGACAATCCAGTTTATGTTAGGAATTCACTCACACGCAAGCGCACCTGATCGACCCAGTTTCGGTCGCCTACCAGCGTATAAACCGCCATACATCGCGAACAGTAATCATAGTTGGGGCTCTACCATTTATGTTTATAGGGAGGTGGGCGGATAGGCACTTGTGTTCGGGGCCAAGCGCCTATCCGATGTGAGGTATTTGAAGCAAAATAATAAAACGAACATAGCGGCAGGTTTCAAAGTGCACAATAAGGTGTTTGCTGTAACCGGCCCCGATAAAAACGTTAAAAACGTTAATTGGCGCGAGGAAGTTACTTCCATGGAAAAGACCCTTCACGCCCCGCCGGTGTAGTGCTTACGGATCGTTTCGAGGATTCGCGCGCGGCTCTCCGCAGGCGTTAACTTCGCATTTCGTTCCACCATGGCGACCTCATCTGCGACGGCGTCGTCTTTCACGGCTTCCCGCAGCCACTCGGAATAATCATTCTGCTTCAGGTGGTACGACCAGGTATCCTCGTCCACGCCTTCCGCGATTTGTGCAAAAACGTTCAGGTTTTGCGCACGAATGTTCAGCTTTCCCTGCGGCCCGCGGAAGTAAAAGCTCTTGTCTTCGCCCAATTCCCCCGCGGCGTACTTGCGCTTATGTCGGCGCAGCTCGATTTTTGCCGGTTCCAGCGTGATCTTCTCAGGAGGGCTTGACTCGGGAAGCTGCCATACCATCATTTCCCCGGAACGCACCTCCGGTCCAGGCTCACCGGGCGCGGTCTGCTCCGGCAGCGCCCAGGCTTTACCCGAGCCTTCGTTGACTTCCGCAATGATCTCGCGAGGCTGTGGCCCTATGGCGATCACGCAATTCACGGTGTCCAACAAAGCTTTGGAAACACTCTTAGGGTGCACAGTGATCAAGGCAAAGCTGCCCAGGCTCGACGGAATACTCAAACTCGCGGAATCCAGTTCCGACGGGAGCAGATGGTGCGCCTCATCGATCACAATCCAGTGCGGGCGGCCGGTGCGGGAGCGCAACTCCTGGAGCCGGGGAAGTAGTCCCACGAAATAACCGGGGCGATCGGCCAAAGGTACGCCAAGCATATTGATGCTGATCGAACTGCCGGCATTTTTTAACACCTCCAGAATCTCCGAGATTCCCGGAATGCGATCGGCAGCGCCCAAAGTAACAAATTGCGCTACATCGTCGTAGTCGCCCTCGGGATCGATGACGCACACCTGATAGTGCTTTTGAATCAGCCGCTCCACGATGGCGGTAACCACCGTGGACTTTCCGCCACCCGACGGCCCAGCCACCGCGACCCGCGTGCCGTAAGGCCCCAGACAAAATTCTTCGCCGTTTTCTCTGTGTCCCAAAAGAATATCGTGGCGCTTCAAACGCGGTTGCAGGCTTCGCAAATCATCAGCCAATAATTGCTCAATGATTTCTTCGACACCCGCACCGTGAGTTTTCTGGGTCACCACATCGGCGCGCTCTTTTAAAACCGGCAGGGCATTGCCAACCGCCACGCTGCATTCGCAAATCCCCAAAAAAGCGTGATCGTTTTCGGCATCTCCGATACCTACTGTGTTGTGCGTCGAAAGGCCGAGCTCATCGAGCGCCACCTTCAGGCCCGTGCCCTTATTGATCCCCGAAGGCAGAATCATCACCGCGTCTTTATTGAAGATCACTTGCAGCTCGAGCCCCACGGAACGAATCACTTCCAGCACTTCCGTTTCATGCGGATGCCAGGTGGCCACGATGGATTCGCCGACGGACAAAGGTGTAACGCCACGGCGACGAAGTTCCTCGATGAAAGTGGCCGGCGGAGCTTCGGCTAGCAAACGTTTTTCTCCGGTGGCCGGATTGTAAAGCAACGCTCCATTTTCAACGACCGCGAGATCGAAAAGAGGCGTTTCCGGAAAAACGCGTAGCAACTCAGGAAGTTCGCGGCCAGTGGCCAGCACCAGCTTGCGTCCCGACGCCTTGACGCGCTTGAGCGCCTGCAAAGTACTGGCGGTCACCTGGCCATCATGGGCCAGGGTTCCATCGTAATCAGAAATTAGACAAAAATAGCGCAAAGTGCGGAATTCCTTTCAAGATACCGAGACGTGGAGTTTAGTGATTATCAGCGAGGGTTAGAAATACCCTGTGCACATTATTTTGCTCCAGTGGCAATAATATTTGGTGAATCTTTTCGTGGGATTTTATTGCTGTTCGTTTGAAGGTTAACTTTAATTAATCTAGGTAGTAACTAAAACTGTCTCTTTTTGAACAGAAGCGAATACACAATTCCAGGAAAATGGTATTGTGTATACGTCTCACAAAGACGTTACACCTCTATATAACTAACCGCTTGGCCCTGTCCCAAGCTCATCCGGAGAGTACATGAATCAAGCAGCAACCGCACCAGCTCGGCCATGGGACCGTCCATTTTGGAAACCGGTTCGCCGCAAAGAAGGAGTTTTTACTTTTCTATTATTAATTCACGTACTGGCCATCGTGGGAATAATTTTGTTTCCCTTGCCCAGCCTCAAAGTACTCGGACTATCCGCGCTTTTCATCGCTTTTGGCGGACTCGGGACGACCGTCTGTTATCACCGCATGCTCGCGCACAAAACTTTGAAGACCAATCGCTTCATCGAGCAGATGCTGATTTTCTGGGCGGTATTCAATGCTTCCGGTCATCCCGCAAGCTGGGTCGCTTATCATCGCCAGCACCATTCCACCACCGACACGCCCAACGACATTTCCAGCCCCAAACAAGGCGGCTTCTGGTGGGCACATTTGCGCTGGCTGTATCAAACGCCGCCAGCCGACCGGCAACGCTGGGCTCCCGAAGTGAATCGCGGGATTTACAGAATCTGGGGCTATGCGGAAACGCCGGTAATTATCTTGTCCATTTTTATCGGTCCGATCCTGGGCCTTGGCTGGATGGGCTTTTTCTGGCTTGGCGCGATTCGCCTGGTGTACACCCTGCACATGCAGTGTTTCGTGAACAGCCTGACGCATCTCGACCACGTTGCCGAAGGCGATTCCAGCAAAAACGTCTGGTGGCTCGGCCCTTTTCAACTTACGGCCTGGGGCGAAAATTGGCATAAGAATCACCACACTCACGCAGGCTCGGCGCGCTTGGGTCTACGTTGGTGGCAGCCGGACATTGGCTGGTATTTCATCTGGATGCTCGAAGCCATGGGCCTCGCACATTCCGTGAAGCGCCCGCGCGCATCCTAATTGTTTCAAGCGGACTAATATGTCCGTTTCTTCGCTGTCCTAATCGGCATGTACGCACAAAAATTTAATGTGAACGTCGTGATTCGCGGAGAGGCCAAGCCGTGCCCGCTCGAATGGCTCGATCAATTCTGCATGCGTAATTTCACCAATGCCGCCGAATTCGACGACACTTTGCCGCTTGCCGATGGCCGCGTTGAAACCAGCTTCCGTCTTACTCCGGAGCGGTTTGCCGAAGGTTTGGGCGCGTGGCTCACGCAACGTGGCAAAGGCGAAGGTCAGCCAGTGATCGTGGAAGTCACACCGCTAGAAACGAAGCCAAATCCCGCGCCTGCTGCTGAAGCGCGCAGCAATTCCTGATATTTGGTCCTGTGAGTTCGGCTAAAAATTAAAAAATCACGGAGGGTGCCCCACATTCGCAGTTGAGGAATGAATGTGGGTCTTGGGGTGAAGTTGAGTCTTTGGGGTTGAGTCCTGGGTTTCGGTCCTTGGGTTTCGGTCTTTGGGGTTCGGTTCTACGGGTTCATTTCACTGCCGCGAAATAACATCTGTCCCAGCGGCGTCGATTCCGCCGGTCCCCGGCGAATCGCTACCAATCAATTCCCGAATTCTCGGCAAAGCCTCCCGGGCCGCCGCTTCTCCAGCCGCAACCAACTCAGGCGTGCGCGTGAAATCGTCCCACAAAAATGTTTTCATATCTGGCTCGATGATGACGTCCGATTGCTGGCGCCACGCCAGGTCCGCGTGGCGCTGAATAATATTGAACGAGCGGCTCAAGACGTCCGTAAACGTGCGCGGCGGCTCCAAGCTCGAAGGTTCAAGATATACGGCGATCACAATGTCGACGCCCAGCAGCGCAACACCTTCGACGGGAACCGGAGAAGTGAGGAAGCCGTCAACTAAAGTGCGATCTTCAAATTGTATCGGCACGAAAAGTCCGGGATAGGCGCAGGACCCACGCAACGGAGGCACCAGCGGCCCGCGCGTGTAGTAAATGGTGATTCCCGCGTTGATGTCCGTAGCAGCGATGGCCAGCGGAGTGACGAGATCCTCGAAAGTTTTTGCCGGTGTGAGGCGCGCAAGATATTTTTCCAGACGATGGTTGGTAGCTAGACCCAGCCACGACGGTGTCCAGCGGCCAAAATCGGTGAAACTGGTGTGTTCGCCGATGCGTGCCATCTCTTCAAGAGGCGTGCCGGCACAAAACGCCGCGCCGATCAGTGCGCCCACGCTAGTGCCCGCCACCGCGTCAATGTGAATGCCGGCGTCGCGCAGAACCCGCAACACTCCGATATGCGCGATGCCGCGAGCGAACCCTCCAGCCAACGCCAGGCCAACTTTTGGACGCGCGGGTATTTCGGGCAGATCGGTGGCTCCCACGGATAAAACGCGGTCTTTTTCGTCCAGCCACCTGCGCAACACGCTCGAAATAACAGGTTCAGGCATGCTGTAACCAGTCTAGGCGTTAATCACGTTTGTGTCAGTTCGATTGACCCGTGTATGTTGGTTTTGTAACCTGTCCGTTCGTACAAATTAGAAAAAAAAGGCCAGCCATGAAACGTCGCATCGAAAAGGTCGTGGTGCTTGGAGCAGGAACGATGGGCGCTCGAATCGCGGCTCATTTCGCGAACGCCGGCGTCGCGGTGCTGTTGCTGGATATCGTGCCGCCTGGTTCGACCTCCGGCGCCGCGGCGGAGCGCAACAAGATTGTGCGTGCCGGCCTGGATGCCGCAAGAAAGTCCAAGCCTGCGGCGTTTTTTACGGCTGCGCTGGCGGACAAAATCTCTATTGGAAATTTTGAAGATGATTTGCAGCGATGTAAGGACGCGGACTGGATTATCGAAGTAGTAGCCGAAAATCTCGAAATCAAAAAGAGCCTGCTCGCACGCGTGGCGCAATTTCGCAAACCTGGAACGATTGTCACCACCAACACTTCGGGGCTGCCGGTACATTTAATCGCTGAAGGCATGAGCGAAGAATTTCAGCAGCACTGGGCAGGCACCCACTTCTTTAATCCGCCGCGCTATTTAAAGCTGGTCGAATTAATTCCCGGGCCAAAGACATTGCCTGAAGTGCTGGAGACTCTCGCCGAGTTTTGCGATCGGCGCCTGGGCAAGGGCGTTGTGGTGGCCAAGGACACCCCAAACTTCATTGCCAATCGCATCGGCACCTTTTCCATGATGAACGCGCTGCGCCTGATGAACAAATTGGGAATGACCATCGAGGAAGTGGACGCCTGCACCGGTCCGGCCATAGGTCAGCCGAAGTCAGCGACATTTCGTACCGCGGACATCGTCGGCCTGGATGTACTGATGCATGTGGTAAAAAATATTTACGAAACAGCGACCGACGATGAATCGCGCGAGATGTATAAAGTGCCCGCCTTCGTCGAAGACATGGCCAAGCGCAAATGGCTGGGCGATAAGACCGGGCAGGGCTTCTACAAAAAGCTGCGAGGCGAGGGAGAAAGAGAAATTCTCACTCTCGACGTAAACACCATGGAGTACCGCCCGCGGCAGAAAGCGCGATTCGCTTCCATCGAAGCAGGCAAAACCATCGAAGACACGCGCGAGCGTTTGCGTGCGCTCATCGGCCCCGTTTTGGCGGGCCAAACGGGTGACAAGGCGCAGCAGTTTTTGTGGGGCTCGCTCTCGGAGGCCTGTTCGTACGCAGCGCGACGCGTTCCGGAAATTTCCGACCGCGTGGAGGACGTCGATCGCGCCATGCGTTGGGGTTTTGGCTGGGAACTCGGGCCATTTCAGATACTCGATACGTTGGGAGTGTCTGCCTTCGCGGCGCAAATTAAAAAGGAAGGCCGCGCTGTTCCGCCCGCAATCGAAAAGTTACTGGCCAGTGGGCGCCCGAGTTTCTACAGCAGCGAGAAAGGTGTGACATCTGTTTTCGAATTGCGTTCCGGCAGCGCCAGAAAAATCGGAGAACCGGCCGGAGTGATCTTTCTCAATTCGCTGAAAGATGCGGGAAAAGAAGTGGAGCACAACTCCGGTGCCAGCTTGATCGACCTCGGCGATGGCGTGCTGTGCTGCGAATTTCACTCCAAGATGAACGCCATTGGCGCGGATCTGATCTCCATGCTTCACAAGGGACTGAAGCGCCTGGAAACCGATTTCGACGCCATGGTCATCGCCAATCAAGCAGTGAATTTTTCTGTGGGCGCGAACTTGATGCTGGTGCTGATGGGCGCGCAGGAACAGGAGTGGGACGAGCTGCACTTGGCCGTTAAACAATTTCAGAACGCGAATCTGGCTATTAAATATGCGCCGAAGCCGGTGGTCACCGCTCCCCAAGGCATGGCCTTGGGCGGCGGCTGCGAAGTGAGTTTGCACGGTGCAAGAATTCAAGTCGCCGCGGAAGCCTACATGGGATTAGTGGAGACAGGCGTCGGCTTAATTCCGGGCGGCGGCGGCACCAAAGAAATGATGATTCGCGCCAACGAGCGCGCCGCTGGCGGCGAAGATCTGGATTTATTTCACGCCATGAAGCCGGTGTTCGAAACCATCGCGATGGCTAAAGTCGGCACCAGCGCGGAAGAATGTCGCGATCTTGGTTTCTTGCGGCGCGAAGATGGCGTGTCCATGAATCGCGACCGTTTGGTGGGTGACGCCAAGGAAGTTGCCTTGGCGCTGGTGCGCGGCGGGTACCGGCCAAAGGCCGCGAACTGGCAAGAGGGCGCCCAAACCACGCAGATCAAAGTGCTCGGCGAACAATTTCTGTCCGGCGCCAAGCTAGTAATTCATATGATGCAACGCGGCGGTTATATAACCGATTACGATGCTTACGTTGGACGCAAGCTGGGGAATATTCTGGCCGGCGGGGCGCTGAGCTCGCCGCAATTTGTAAGCGAACAGTACGTGCTGAACCTGGAACGCGAAGCATTCGTGTCATTGTGCGGCGAGAAGAAAACGCAGGAGCGCATAGCCCACACGCTCAAAACCGGCAAGCCGCTACGGAATTAACCGACTTTAATGGTAGATTATAGCTGCTTTCCGGCGCTAATCGCTGATGAAGCGCTATGAGAATTCCATTGAAACAAATCATTGTTCTGTTCGCCGTACTTTTGGCCGGTTCATATGCGCCCGCGCAAGCAGTGAAGGTCGCGGCGGCCGCGGATCTGAAATTTGCTATGGTGGAGTTGGCAGCCCAATTCGAAAAGCAAAGCGGTGCGAAACTGGGTGTCACCTATGGATCCAGCGGCAATTTTCTAACTCAAATTCAGAACGGCGCGCCCTTCGACCTTTTTTTTTCAGCGGACTCCGAGTACCCCAAAAAACTGGAAGCCGCCGGATTAACTGAACCTGGCATCTTGCGTGAATACGCGGTCGGCCGCATCGTAATCTGGGCTCCCAGCGACAGTGGCATCGATGCGGCGACAGACGGCTGGAAGTCTTTGCTAGATCAGCGCGTAAAAAAAATAGCCATCGCTAATCCCGAACATGCTCCCTACGGGCGCGCTGCTTTGGCGGCGATGAAGAAAGCCGGGATCTACGAGCGAGTGAAAGACAAGCTGGTGTACGGAGAAAATATTTCTCAAGCTGCCGAGTTCGTACAATCCGGTAACGCGCAAGTGGGTATCGTGGCCCTCTCCTTGGCTATGTCTCCTGCGATGAAAAATGGAAGCAGATGGGAAATCCCCGCGGACAGTTATCCGGCGATTACACAAGCGGCCGTGCTCCTTAGAACCTCGAAGAATAAAGATGCCGCTCGCCGATTTCTGGATTTCGTCAGTGGATCGCAAGGCCGGGAAATATTGCAGCGATTTGGTTTCACCGTCCCTACGTCATAAACGATCCAATGCATTTATTGCCCACGCCAACGAAGCAAGATAAATTCCCAAAAGCGATATGGACGCGTTGATTCTCTCCGTGCGCCTCGCGGCGTGCGTATCCGTGATTTTGTTGCTGATCGGCATGCCGCTGGCGTATTGGCTGGCGTATTGGAATTGGCGCGGCAAATTTTTGCTAGAGGCTATCGTGGCGCTGCCACTGGTGTTGCCGCCAACCGTTCTTGGATTTTATGTTTTGATCGCGCTGGGGCCACACGGCCCGATTGGAAAAGTCTCGGAAGCTTTATTCCACCGCGGGTTGGCGTTCACCTTCGGTGGATTGGTATTTGCTTCTGTTCTGTACAGCTTCCCGTTCACCGTACAACCGTTGATTGCTTCCTTCGAGGCCATGGACCGCAGACTTTTGGACGCATCCGCGTTGTTGGGCGCTAGCCGCTCGCGCACGTTTGTAAGTGTGATCTTGCCGCTTTCTTTGCCGGGGATAGTGACCGCTGTGGTTTTGAGCTTTGCGCACACACTCGGAGAATTCGGTGTGGTGCTAATGGTTGGCGGAAATCTGCCTGGCATCACGCGCACGGCCTCCATTGATATTTACGATCACGTGCAGTCCATGGAATATGCCGAAGCGAATCGCATGGCGCTGGTGCTGTTGATAATTTCGTTCGTGGTGCTGTCCGCCGTGTACGGCGTCAATCGGCGAATCGGCCGGCGCGTGTGGGCCTCGTGGGCAGCGAGATAAATCCGCCGGTGCTTAAGGCGCAGCTGAGAAAAGCGCGCTCTGGCGGTATGCAATCTTCGTTCGTACTGGATGTTGCGCTCGAACTTCCTCTCGGTATCACCATCGTCTTTGGACCCTCCGGAGCGGGAAAATCAACCTTACTGGATTGCATCGCCGGATTGCTCAAGCCTGATACCGGACGAATTGAAATAGGCGGCGAGCTCCTGCTCGATGTTGAGCGGCGAATCGACGTGCCTCCGCCAAAAAGAAAAATCGCGTACGTTTTTCAAAACTTGGCGTTATTTCCGCACATGACTGTGGAGCAAAACGTCGCCTATGGACTTGCGGACATGCCGGCCCCGCAACGAGCCTCGCGCGTAAAGGCAATGTTCGAAGCTTTTCGCGTGGAGCAGTTGGCCAAGCGCAAGGCCGACGAAATATCTGGCGGCGAACAACAGAGAGTCGCGCTCGCTCGTTCATTGGCCACTTCACCACAGCTACTGCTGCTCGACGAGCCTCTAACGGCGCTGGACGAAGGACTGAAGAAATCCATCATGGAAGATTTGCGGCGGTGGAATGCGGCGCAAAACATTCCAATTCTATATGTCACTCACAGCCGCGCCGAGGTGGACGCGCTGGGCGAACGCGTTATCGTCCTCGATCAGGGAAAAATTATCAGCACTGGAACGCCTCACGAAGTGCTGGACGCGCCAAGGCGCTCGTCACTGGCGCAAGCCTCAGGATTTGAAAATCTGTTCAGCGGCGTAGTCACCGAGTTTCGGGAAACTGACGGCGTGATGCGCGTGCGGCTGGTGCGTGGCGCATGTGAAATCGAAACGCCTCTTGGACATGCCGCCGCAGGAGCAGCCGTCAGGCTGGCGATTCGTGCCGGAGATATTTTGTTGGCCACGGAGCGGCCTTACGGGCTGAGCGCCCGTAACGTGATTGCCGGGAAAATTATCTCACTCGAACAACGCGGAACGATGTTCGTCGCACAAGTTGCGGCCGACACCGATGGCGCTGCAGTTTTCACCGTGCACCTGACGCTCGGAGCGAAACGCATTTTAGAGCTCGAAGTAAATCGGCCGGTGTGGTTAGTCATAAAAACACACTCGTGCCATGTCCTTGAAGATTGAAAATCGATTCAAATTGATGTTGCGTCGAGAGCAACCTATGGTTGCTGCTGGGGTTTCGACGAAGCTGAGCCAGATCCACCTGCGGCGGAGAATCTAACTTCATCGGCTTCCAATTCGTCGCCCTTCGGAGTGGCATGGATCACGACGTTCTCGCCTACGGCGAGATCCGAAAGCGCGGCAGGCTTGTCCGTGGTAGCCACACGCACGACGTAGACGGTAGAAGGAACGAGTTTCACCTGCACCGATTTCCCATCGCGGGTTTTTACCGTCACGGAGCCGGAATTTAATTTTTCTATCGTTCCGATGACGTGCTTTTTGTCGCCGTGGGCGGAAAGCGTAATGGTGACGAATAGAAAAGATAACAACAGTGTGATGACGCGGCGCTTCATAAAACCCCCAAGACTTACAGATTCAAGAATACCTTTTCAAGAATACCTTAAGGATGAGAATTTGGCGTTCCGGATTTCTGCGGCGTTGTGCCATTCAGAAATTCATCTTCATCTTTTTCTTCTTCGCGATCCGCTGGGCTTTTTGGGTTGTAGCGGGACATTTCGATGCGCTCTTCAGCAGTAAGATGCGGCAGATGTCTTACAAAAAGGACCAATTTCCAAGAATCGTCGCTCATACCGTGGCTGGCGAAAGACGGCATGCCCGTGAAGCGCACCCCGTTCTCGATAATCCAGAACAGCTCGCCGTCCGAGCGGTTCTGCGTCGCAGCCTGGCGCAGATCGGGCGGCTTCGGGTATAAGCCGCGCCCAAATAGCGCGTCACCGCTGCCATCGTTGGCGTGACAGATCGCGCAGTGATCCGCAAAATGCAGCCGCGCATCTTTAAGATTTTCGGCAGAGGCAAGCACCGGATCATGCATGTTGCGCGCGCTGGATGGAATGGCAAGATGCCACGCGTTACGCGCAAGCATCTCTTCCATGGTGCTGGGGCGCGCGCGAGCGCTCAGGCCGTTATGCAGAAGCGATACGCCCACGGCGACAATGAGGCCAACTAACGCGACAATGACTAATAGCAGTGTGGACCCGCGCCTCATGTGTTCTATTCGGATAGTAAATGACACACGCAGGCATTGCCAGCAGTTCGCATGCATGCGCACCTCTAAGCGCGAGTAGCGCGTGAGTTGACAGCGCGGCGCGCGGCACACGTACACTATTCAGGCCGGTAAACTTTCCTTTTGACTACTTGCGATGCGCACCCTTTGCTCCCAAACTCCCCGAGCGATACTTGTCGCAGCATTGCTGCTCTGCGGCCATCCATTGCCGTTGGCGTTAGGGCAGCAAAAGCCCGGAGATAAACCGAAGCACATTCCGAAAACAATCTGGAATTTTGATGGTGGGGTTTTTCTGGAGACGGACGGCAGCCTGAGCGATAGCACCTGTTTCCGGTTGGCCGGGCACGTGGTGGACAAGGGTTTCTTCGATAATTTAAAACGCATCGACGATAGCCAGGGCACCAGATATCTCCGCGGCAAAGAAACCGTGACGGAGTTTCCCGACCATCTGAAACTGCTGTTCGTTATCCATGACCAGCCCTGTCCCTCACAGATGCAGGACCCCAAGGGTCGTCAATACCTCACTCGCGAAATGATGAGCACCCTGCATTTGTCGCTTTTCTGGAAGCGGGGAGTCGATTTGCGCCCGGCAGAAAATTTTAAAGTGAAGTTTTTCTCCGTCGAGCCGATTCTTCCCTACGCCACGGAACTTGCCAAGGAATTGCCCAAGAGATTCCAATGGGCCTATGAACTGGAGATTCCTAGTGGTGGAATTCCTTTAAGCGACAGCCTGGTATTGATTTTTCGTCGCGACGATGGGCGCATCGCCGCGCGCGTGGCGGCCCGCCTGTAATTGCCGGAAGGCGATGCGATCGCGTAGCCAGTTGATATTTCTGGCGGCACGCGGTTATAAAAGTGGCGCGCCCGTTAGTTCCTGAATTTCTTTTTTGGTCCAGCCGGGGGCCGTCTCGCGCAACAGCAGGCCTTCCGCGCGCACGTCAATCACCGCCAAATCCGTAACGATGGTATCCACGCACGCCAGTGCGGTGAGCGGATAGGTGCAGTGCTTCACAATTTTTGGCGCGCCGTCTTTTGTGGTGTGCTCCATGCACACGATCAATACTTTCGCGCCTGCCGCGATATCCATGGCTCCGCCGATGCCACCTGGGCCACGCGTACCGGGAACTTTCCAATTGGCGAGATCGCCCTTTTCCGAAACTTGAAACCCACCAAGAACGGCGACATCCAAGTGGCCGCCGCGAGTCATCAAGTGGGCGTCCGCCTGATGAAAAAAAGATGCACCGGGTGCCAGTGTCACGGGAACTTTCATGGCGTCCACCAAGTCGTAATCTTCTTCTCCAGCCCTGGCGCGACGGCCCATTCCGAGAATTCCATTTTCGCTGTGAAAAAAAACAGTGAGGCCTGGCGGCAAATAATCCGCGATCAAATTTGGGATTCCCCAACCAAGATTCACGTAGGCGCCGTCCGGCAATTCTTTGGCGGCGCGCGCGGCAATCTCTTCACGGGTGAGGCGGCGTTTATCCGGCATAGCGAATTCCTTTAGCCCGCACGATGCGATGAACGAATATTGCGGGAGTCACCACATTTTCGGGCTCGATGGCCCCGACCGGCACAATTTCTTCCACTTCCACGATGGTAGTTTTCGCAGCCATGGCCATGATGGGATTAAAATTTCTGGCTGCCAATCGATAGGTGAGATTTCCGAGCCCATCGGCTTTTTCAGCTTTGATGAATGCGTAGTCGGCATGGATAGGCGATTCCAGAATGCAGCGCTGTTTATCGATGACGCGCTCTTCTTTACCGGTGGCGACTTCCGTTCCGACGCCGACGGTGGTGTAAAAGCCCAAAATTCCCGCGGCGGCGGCGCGCATGCGTTCGCATAAGATGCCCTGCGGTACTAACTCCAGCGTCACTTCTTTGGCGGCGAAACGCTCCTGAAAATAATTGGAATGCGGGCCGGGAAAGGAGGCGATGACGTGGCTGATCTGACCGTTCTTGAACATTAGTCCGAGTTCGCCCTCGCGGGTGCCG
>Ga0307475_10001234_pt1 | contig 15339 bp, 6 predicted proteins | sample atmos_gasesECM1C_FD_203317 | JGI IMG/M metagenome (GOLD analysis project Ga0307475, IMG submission 203317) | Hardwood forest soil microbial communities from Morgan-Monroe State Forest, Indiana, United States - atmos_gasesECM1C_515 | ecosystem: Environmental > Terrestrial > Soil > Temperate... | reverse complement strand
GCCCTACTTGAGCAGCGAGGTGGCCGTGCACGCGTATTACGCGGACTGGGTGGTGATTGCCCGGCCGCAATCTCCTGGCCACACGGCTGGCCTTCCGGGCCTCGCCGAGTCCCTCGTCTTGAGCTCCGGCCGGCCGATCATCGTGTTCCCGTCAGGCGGGAAAGTGTCTCAGGTGCGCCGCATCCTTGTGGCGTTGAATGCCACGCGCGAGTCCATCCGGGCCGTGGCCGACGCCATGCCATTGCTGGTGAAGGCCGAGGCGGTCGAGGTTCTGGTCGTCGACCATCAGCGCCATCCCGAGGGTCACGGCCAGGAGCCGGGGGCGGACATTGCGCTCCACCTGGCGCGTCACGGCGCGCTAGTGGAGGTACGCCGCTTGTCGTCCGGCGGAAAAGACGTGGGTCGCCTGCTGCTGTCGCAGGCCGCCACTTTCGGTGCCGATCTTCTGGTCATGGGCGCCTACGGCCACACCCAGCTGAGAGAGTGGATGTTCGGTGGCGTCACGCGGACGGTGCTGTACGAAGCGGGCCTCCCGGTTTTGATGTCCCGATGAGCGCCATAACACGAAGAGAATAGAGACCGTTCGGTCTCATCTCATATTTGTCCGCGCGATGAGTTGGTGATTGGAGTGTAAGGAGTTCTAGTTATGTGGATTGTTCGAGTCGCTCTGGACCGGCCGTATACCTTTATCGTTCTGGCTGTGCTCATTTTGGTCCTGAGCCCGGTAATGATCCTGCGCACGCCGACCGATATCTTCCCAAACATCAATATCCCGGTGATCGCAGTTGCATGGCAGTACACCGGAATGAATCCCGAAGAATTAGAAGGCCGGCTCACGAGCACCTATGAACGAGTACTGACCACCACGGTCGACAACATCGAACACATCGAATCGACCACGGTAAACGGTCAAGCCATCGTCAGGATTTACCTGCAACACGGCGCGAGTTTGGACACCGCCAATGCCCAGGTGACGGCCATTTCCCAAACCGCGCTTCGACAATTGCCGCCGGGTACCCTGCCTCCCTTGATCATCAACTACAGCGCTTCGAGCGTGCCCATTCTGCAGCTGGGCCTGTCCGGAAACGGCCTCTCCGAGCAGCAGTTGAACGACCTCGGACAGAATTTCTTACGGCCGCAGCTAGTGACCGTGCCTGGGGCGGTCATTCCCTTCTTGTACGGCGGCAAACAACGTCAGGTCATGGTTGATTTAAATCAAGGGTTGATGCAATCGAAAGGCCTTGCGCCCCAAGATGTTCTCACTGCTGTACAACAGCAAAACTTGATTTTGCCGTCCGGGACAGCAAAGATGGGTCAATTCGAATACGACGTTCGCCTGAACGCCAGCACGAGCACCGTCCCCGAGCTAAATGACCTCCCGGTCAAGGTCGTTGGCAATTCCACGATTTATCTTCGTGATGTAGCCAATGTGCGCGATGCTTTTGCGCCGCAGACAAACATCGTGCGCCAGGACGGCCGTCGCGGGGCTCTGGTGTCCGTCCTCAAGGCCGGCAACGCTTCCACGCTCGACGTCGTGAAGGGCATTCGGGACCTTCTCCCGCGGGTCGCTCAGACCCTGCCCCCGGCACTGAAGATTTTGCCTCTTGCTGATCAGTCCATTTTCGTCCGAGGCTCTGTGAACGGTGTCATCCGCGAGGCTGTTATCGCCGCGTGTCTAACGGGGTTGATGATTCTGCTGTTCCTAGGAAGCTGGCGCAGCACCTTGATCATCGCCGTCTCCATTCCGCTATCGATCTTGACGTCCGTCATGATCCTCAGCTTTCTGGGAGAAACCATCAACATCATGACGCTGGGGGGACTGGCCCTAGCCGTCGGAATTCTCGTGGACGACGCTACCGTTACCATCGAAAACATCGAGCGGTATTTCGAAGAAGGGCATGCGCAGCGCGACGCCATCCTGGAAGGCGCGGCGCAGATCGCTGTTCCTGCACTGGTCTCCACGCTCTGCACCTGTATCGTGTTTTTGCCCATGTTCCTCTTGAGCGGCGTAGCGCGATATCTCTTTGTGCCTCTCGCCGAAGCAGTGGTGTTCGCCATGCTCGCGTCCTACGTCTTGTCACGGACGCTTGTGCCCACGCTGGCGATGTATTTGCTAAAGACCAAGCAGCACGACCGCGCCGGCTCGCGGAATCCTCTGATCCGCTTGCAGCTAACATTCGAGCGCGGATTCGAACGGCTTCGGACTTCCTATCATTCCCTACTCACAACGCTGGTCCACCGCCGGGCCCTTTTTGTCCCCGGCTTTCTTCTCACCTGCGCGGCGGCGTTTCTCATGGTGCCATGGCTCGGTCAGGATTTCTTTCCGAGCAGCGACAATGGTCAGTTCATCCTCCATCTCCGCGCTAAGAGTGGCACGCGAATCGAAGAGACCGCGAAGTTGTGCGACCTCGTCGAGAGCACCATACGCCGCGAGATTCCTGAGCGCGAGGTGGACAACATCCTGGACAACATCGGGCTGCCTTACAGCACCATCAATTTTATGCACAGCACATCGGGCCTCATTGGGGCGGGCGACGCCGATATTCTGGTGTCCCTCAAAGAAGATCACCACGCCACTGCAGAATATGTACAGCGTCTGCGAGAGAGGCTGCCCCGTGAATACCCTGGCACGACCTTTTACTTCCTACCGTCGGACATCGTCACCCAGGTTTTGAACTTCGGGTTGCCGGCGCCCGTCGATATCCAAATCGAGGGAACCGATATTGCGGGCAATCGCGAAGTCGCGGCCCGGATGCTGCAAGAAGTCGAGCGCGTGCCGGGTATCGTCGATGCCCGCATACAACAAGCGTTCGACTACCCGGAGTTCGACGTGGCCGTGGACCGTACCAAGGCGGCCCAAGGCGGCTACACGCAGCGCGACGTCGCCAATAGCCTGTTGAACTCGCTCAGCGGTAGCTTCCAGATCACGCCGATGTTCTTTCTGAATTGGAAGAACGGTGTGAGCTACAACCTGGTGACTCAGACTCCGCAATATTCGATTCAATCTCTCCAGGACCTCCAGAACACTCCGCTCAATTCCTCGACCGCCGCGCGCCCCGAAATTCTCGCGGATGTCGCTTCCATCACTCGCTCGAATGAGATGGAAGTGATCTCGCATTACAACATTCGTCGTGTGGTCGATATTTACGCCGCCATCCAGGGGCGTGATTTGGGCGCGGTGGGACGCGAGATCACGCGCATCGTGGATGCCAACCGCAAGTCTTTGCCGCGCGGCAGCTTCGTCACCATTCGCGGCCAGCTGCAAACGATGCGCAGCTCTTACCTGGGATTGCTGGGTGGACTTATCTTCTCCGTCGTTCTCGTTTATCTCCTGATCGTGGTGAACTTTCAGTCATGGCTTGATCCCTTCATCATCATCACCGCGCTCCCAGCCGCGCTCGCCGGCATCGTCGGCTTCTTGTTCTTCACGCATACGACGCTCAGCGTCCCGGCCTTGATGGGTGCCGTGATGTGCATGGGCGTCGGAACCGCGAACAGTATTCTTGTGGTGTCTTTTGCGAAAGAACGGCTCCTGCACCATGGAGATCCAGTCGAAGCGGCCATCGAAGCCGGTTTCACGCGTTTTCGCCCGGTGCTCATGACCGCGCTGGCCATGATCATCGGCATGATCCCCATGGCACTCGGGCTCGGTGAGGGCGGCGAGCAGAATGCACCGCTGGGCCGTGCTGTCATTGGCGGCTTGTTATGCGCCACTGTGGCCACATTGATCTTCGTCCCCGCGGTCTTCAGCTTGCTTCACGGACGGCGTGATCCCTCAGCTGAAACGCAACAGCCCGCGGGCTCAACCAATTGAATCGTGAGTTAGAGGAAAGCGCATGACATCGAGCGAGGAAAATGTGACCACCACCCCGGAACCAGAAACGATCGAAGCGCAGCCCGGACAGGCAACTCCGGATGGACTTCACTCTCGCCCCGGAACCCAGCGCAGAACCGCAATCATTGTCGCGGCAGCCGCGCTCGCCACTCTCGCTCTCTTGATTTACTCCGGCATCCATTCGCGCGCGGTCGCTGAATCGCGGCTGACGCAACGAACCCAAGAAGCCGCCATTCCCACCGTCGCCGTGGTTTTTCCGAAGGAAGGCGCCCCCACACAGGAAATTATCCTGCCCGGTAATACCCAGGCATTCAGCGATGCACCCATCTATGCGAGAACCAGCGGCTATCTCAAGCGCTGGTATTTCGATATTGGCGCGCATGTCCAGAAAGGCCAGTTGCTCGCCGAGATTGAAACCCCTGAAGTCGACCAGCAATTGCAACAGGCTCAAGCCGACCTGGACACGGCGCAAGCCAATCTGAACATTGCCAAAATCACCGCGAGCCGATGGCAAGGCCTGGTGAGCAACGGCTCCGTGTCTCAGCAGGAAACCGATCAGGCGGTCAGCAATCTTAGCGCGGTGAAAGCCGCGGCCGAATCAAGTTCCGCCAACGTGCGGCGTCTTGAACAGCTGCAATCGTTCGAAAAGATTTACGCCCCTTTTGATGGCATCATCACTGCCCGCAATACCGACATTGGAGCACTCATCGATGCCGGAGCCAACACCCAACCGAGAGAGCTGTTTCACATGGCCTCCATTCGCACGCTCCGCCTGTACGTAGCAGTTCCCGAGGTGTACTCCCGTGCCGCGCGCTCTGGTGCGCCAGCCACTTTGACCCTCGATGAATTCCCGGGCCAAACTTTCCATGGCACTCTCGTTCGCAACGCCAACGCCATCGACATCGCTTCGCGTACCCTGCTCGTCGAAGTCGATGTCGACAATCCCACCGGCCAGCTCTTGCCGGGCGCTTATGTCTTTGTGCACCTTAAGTTGCCCGATCAAACTCGCTCGGTAACCATTCCCTCGAATGCGCTCATCTTCCGCAAAGAAGGCTTGCAGGTCGGACTGGTTCGCAACGGCAAAGCCGAGTTGGTTCCCGTCAAGATCAGCCGCGATTACGGCAATAGCGTAGAAATCGTTTCTGGCCTGCAATCAACGGACGCCGTCATCGTCGATCCATCGGACTCTCTAGTCGCCGGCATGCCCGTTCGCCTGAGCAGCAAACCAACAGCTGGATCCAAGCAATGAACTACGTAATCGGTGCGCTCCGTCTCATCCTTACCGGAATCGTCGCGCTGCTTCTAGTGCTGCTGTTTGTGACGCTTGAGGGCTGTACTGTCGGCCCCAAATACGTCAGGCCCACCGCCCCGACGACACCGACATATAAAGAAGAGCCGCCCGCTTCATTCAAAGATTCGGACCAGTGGCAACCAGCAAAACCCGGAGACCAGACCAGCCACGGAAATTGGTGGGAGATTTTTGGCGATCCGCAGCTCAATCAACTGGAAGAGCAGATCGCCGCTTCCAACCAGACCCTGAAAGTAGCGGAAGCGCGCTTCCGTGAAGCTCGTGCAGCGATTCGCTTCAATGGCGCTTCGCAGTTTCCAACCATCTCCACCTCGCCGAGCGCTAGCTATGTGAAGAGTTCAGACTTCTCGCCAAATTTTCCGTCGAGAATCCAACAATCCAGCAAGGGCGATTTCATCCTGCCTTTCGATCTTTCCTACGAGATCGACCTTTGGGGCCGCGTGAGGCGCCTCGTCGCTGCCGCGCGCGAAGAAGCGCAAGCAACCGCTGCCGACTACGAGACCGCCAAGCTCAGTCTCGAGGCAGAACTCGCCATGGACTATTTTGAATTGCGCAGCGCCGATGCGCAGAAACAACTTCTCGACGATACCGTGAAAGCCTATACCGACAACCTGCAGCTCACCGTCAATCGCTTCAAAGGAGGCGTGGCCCCCAAGGCTGACGTTGCGCAAGCGCAAACCCAGTTGGACACCACACGTGTGCAAGACACCGATGTCACTGTGCAGCGAGCGCAATTCGAACACGCCATTGCCATTCTGATCGGCAAGCCGCCCGCGGAATTCAGCCTCGCCACAGCGCCGTTCAACTACCAGCCGCCTGGCACTCCGGTTGGTCTCCCTTCTGAACTATTGCAGCGACGCCCCGACATCGCTGCTGCGGAGCGCAGAGTAGCGGAAGCGAATCAGCAGATCGGCATTGCCCGCGCAGCATATTTTCCAACCGTGACCCTCGGCGGCTCCGCCGGATTTTCCGGCTCGCAGGGTTCCAACTGGTTCAGTTGGCCGAGCGGCTTCTGGGCTGTCGGTCCAGCACTCGCCGAGACGTTGTTCGACGCGGGGCGCCGTCGCGCTACATCCGAATCGGCGCGCGCGAATTATGATGCCGCGGTCGCCACCTATCGTCAGACTTCCCTGACAGCGTTCCAGGAAGTCGAAGACAACGTTGCGGCCTTGCGCATTCTTGAGAACGAGACGCAACAGCAACAGCAAGCCGTCGCGTCATCGCAGGAATCTCTTCAACTTTTTACCAATCGTTACAAAGGCGGGGTCGACACCTACCTTCAGGTCATCTCCGCACAAACAATCGAGCTCTCCAACGAGCGAAACGCCATTGACATCCTGCGGCGTCGCTTGGACGCGAGTGTGCTCCTCATCAAAGCGCTGGGAGGAGGCTGGAACGTATCCAATCTTCCTACCTTCGGTGCATCTTCCGTTCGGGACTACTGAAGATCGTTTTTGGTATACGACTTTTCCAATGCAATGGGCTTGCTCGCGCTTCGTCCACTTTTCGCAGCCACGCGTGCACCCAGTCGTTTTGATTCGATCCCGCCGATGCGTTCAATCCACTCTGGCTGTCGTTTTCACTCCCCCGCGAGTCTGCGACTGAGCGGGCATCCGCGTCCGCTGTTTGCGCCCTGACGGGGCGATCGCATGAACGCCCCACTACCCAAGAGGAGAATGATAGCCAGGCGACTTGTCCATGAAGCCGTATCCTTCGCTACGCTAGCCAGGGAGAACATCGAGTGCTTCCGAAGGAATCTTACTTATAGTGTCCGCATCCAGATTCAAATGCGATGTCACCATCTCGGGAGGCAGCCGCCTTATCCAGTTATTCAGTGAAAAGTTCATATACTCGCTAGCCTTGAACATTTCCAGAAACACCACATCTGTATTGCCGGTGTTCTCAACGTAGTGGCCTGCGGTTATCGGTACGATGCCGACGTCATTGGCGTTGAAGTCCATGGTGCGCGCTCCTTCGCTCGTAAAGACCGTCATGCGCGCCTTACCGGCAAGGTAGTACTGCCATTCCGAAGCGTTTGGGTGCCAATGCAATTCCCGCAAACCACCCGGTTTAATGGTGACCAAGGCCGCCGCGATATTTTTTGACACTGGGAAATTATGCGCGTCAACGATGCGGACGGAACCGCCCTTCGTTTGCTTCGTGGGAGTCATCGCCTCCATCCTGAATGTGTATTGGTAAGCCGATTCAACGCGACGCCCGCCCACCGCGGCCTTGTCTTGTGCCAAAGATGCCGGCAAGTCCGCCGGAAAAATGTACAGGCTCCGGTTAGGTAATTTTTTGAAAGCGCTCTGCGGCAGACCGAAGTTCTTTGACAGCACCGAGGGCGGGGTGCGCCTCACCCAGTCGGAAATAAGGAAGGTGTTATCTTCGGAAAACGAGCCTTGATCAAATACCAGGATAAATTCGCAACCATCCGGTGCCAAGCCCTGGATAGAGTGAGGGAATCCTGCGGGAAAGTACCAGAGATCACCTTTTCCAACATCGCCGATGAACACAGTTCCATCCGGGTTAAGGCACGTCACGCGAGCATTTCCGTACAGCATAATGGCCCACTCATCGGCAGTGTGCCAATGCAGCTCCCGAAAGCTGCCCGCCGTAAGTCGCATTCTGACACCCGCAAGATCTTTTGAATTGGGCAGCACTTTTTCTGTGACTTCGTTCGTCCAGCCGCCTTCTTCAACACGTTTGTAAGTTAGATCGAACGAATACCATGTCGGCTCGATGTGTCCGTGATCGGTCGGCGGAGGGAAATTTGAATTCGGATTTTCATCAAGAAGCGGCTTATTTTCCGGACCCGGATCACTTAAGGAATGATCTTTGTCTGCCTTTTCGGTGTCGGCTCTCTCTTGCCCGGCGGATAGCGAAGCCAGCGCTGCGCTTGCTAGAGTAGCCGAACCAACTCCCAAAAAAGTGCGTCTCGACAAGCCTTCTATCGCAGATTTGTTTCCGTGCTGTCCACTCAAGCCATTCTCTATTTCAATGGCAACATTGCTTTCTTTTTGTTCACTCATGCGCGCCTCTCCTTTAAGCAGCTATGCTCATCGGGCAATTCAGTCGCCATTCTTACTCCTCACGAAGCACCGTCTATAAGGAGCTGGCGTCTTGAGCCGAGGTGTAGCGGCGCGTATCTGACACTGATGTCGGCATGCCGGACGACTCGCGCAGAGTTCCAGCCGTAGCATACAGCCGAGGAACTTCGTGAAGATTCGTACAAAGCAAACTGCGACGATGGACACTTAAAGGAAATTTCGTCAGATTCTTACTTTCCTGAGCCGAGTCAATAGAGTGAGTAAGAAGGAAGGATCGAGATGCGGCAGTATTGCCGGTGGCTCAGGGCCGCCGGCATACGTGACGGAAAACCGATAGGAGTTTTTGTCAGTCAAAGCTTCAGTGAAAATGGCAACGTGTGACTGTGACATGTATGTTACTGCATAGCGAACGAGTCTTTGTGCCGGGACTTGGACAGACCGTCCATCAAACTGGACAAACAATAACAAGTGTTGTGCCGCTCAGAATTCTTTGTAACTAGATAAGTTGCTAAAGGCAATCGTCTTCCAAAGAATTTGAACGTAAGGAGGTTTGGCGGCGTAGATGCATACCTTAGCGCTGTGTGGAGTCCCGAAAACGGAACCGCGGCAGGTGAACTGCCGATGAGCAATTGGAGGCGCGAGATGCGAGGAATATTTAGCAAGGCAGCTTTGGCTACATTGGTAGTTCTTGGTAGCGTGATTTTTGTGGAGTCTGGTCTGGCGAACGACGCCGTTTCGCGCATTGATTCGGAGCATTCGACGGCGCGCCTCTTTCTCGCCTCGTCAAGGAATCCAGCCGACACTGTCAATGTGGGTGTCGCGCGCGTGATTGGCCCGATAAATCCAATCGCCGATGAATCTGCAACGCCTGACTTTGATTTCACAATCTATCCTGCGGATAAGACCGCATCTCTGGAACGCTTCGAACAAAATCAGAACGACGACAGGCCGGGAGACGAGCCCGACTACACCCTCATCCGCTTCAAGTCAACGAATGTTGTTGGCGTTGACAACGAAACCTTTCGCGTCAAAGGCAATCTGATGTTGACCTACGTGGACCGCCTCGTGACATACGACCCGAGTGAATCCTACTCCGGCCCTGTGTACGGACCGGCGGTTACTCACTCCGTGAGACAAGAAGCAGTGTTCGTGTTCCACCAAGTGAATAATTCCATCGCGCAGACCGCCAAGAACGCCAACGCGGAATGGTCTGCGTCCAGCACGATCAGCAGCGAGAACTTTCCCCAACTCCTCAACGCCGTTTCCGCGACGGATTGGCCAACCTTCGTAGTCGATGAACATTGCGTAATGCGATCCTCCATAGGAGGCGAGCATTTTTCGGGCCCCGCCTGTACAGGTGAGTCAGTCGAGCCTGCGCCTCGTAAAGATTTGCATTGCGAGATGCCAGCTCCTGTTGGTGAGGACTTCGCCGGAGAGGTGTGCTCGCAAACTTCGTTTCCCTTACTCATTACCGATCCAGCCGAGATCGCTTGGGAAGCAAGTCATCACGCGAACGGTGAACCGAACGACCTTGTCGCAAACGAGGTGCAGATACAGCTCGACCTGAAGCTAATAAAAATGAATTTGACGGCGGCAGAAAACTTAGGCAAGTAAAGGGACATCACCTGAAGCGCTTTAGCTACTTAGGCGGTTGAGCGCTCTGTAATTCCCAATAAAATTTCTGCAGTACAAAGAAGGCTTTCTTCTTCTCCCCGTGATCGGAGAAGAGTCCTTTGCGATTGAAATAATCCTCAAAACCAGGGAGAACTCGTCGCGGGCTACGAAAGTCCTTGAGAACCCACGGTGACATTCCGCGGAGATTGGGAATGCGCTTCAGCATGATTAACTGATGTTCGTACAGATTTTCCTGGTATTCCTCGGTCCAGCGATTACGCGCATCGCCATGGTAGCCAAAGAGCGCGTCGCCCCCGAATTCGCTCATGATCATCGGTTTATCGTACGGTGAAAGCCAATCAATCGCATCCGCCTCTTCGGGGCGACGGCTATACCAACCGATGTATTCGTTGTTCCCCAGGACATCTAAATCGCTCGCGATCGGATCATCGAGGTGAATGGTTAGGCGGTCTCGCTCCATGACTTCATGGGCCTGAAGAGCAGCAGACACCAGGCGCGTGGGGTCGGCGGAATGCGCATCCTGAATGAGTTGTCGCAGGAAGCGATTTCGCGCATCGCTCACAGGGGTCTCGTTCGCAACGGAGTAGATGATAAGAGCGGCTCGATTTCGATCTCGCGCCATCATCTCGTTCAACTGATTTTCCGCATTGTGCAGTGTTTGAGGATTTTCCCACTGAATGGTCCAGTAGACCGGCACCTCCTCCCAGACCATCAATCCCATTTGATCAGCCATGCGCAACATGGATTCATTGTGCGGATAGTGCGCGAGCCGGACGAAATTGCAGCCCAGCTCTCTTGCCCAACCCAGGAGCGTCCGCGCATCATCCTCGCTCCAAGCCCGGCCAGGGCGCGTGGGAGCCTCTTCATGGATGCTGATCCCGCGTAAAAAGACCGGTTTCCCATTGAGCAGAATATCTGTGCCACGTGCTTCAATCGAGCGGAACCCTATGCGGTCGAGGACTTGGTCGGTCTCGCCGGCGATCTCAACGGTATGCAGTTTGGGATTCTCAGGAGACCAAAGCGTCAGGTCGGCGCCATAAGAAAACTCGCCGCGTCCTTTGGAATCTGTCTGAAGTGTCTGGACGAGCCCCGTCTCGGCAATGCGAATTTTAACGGTCTGTTGGAGGTGCGGCCCGTTTAGCTGCAACCAGCCCTTAATCTGGTGCGTCGATCCCTTCTCCAGTTGGACAAGATAGTCTTGGACAAAGGTCTCCGGAACCTCCACCAATGTCACCGGGCGGGTAATCCCTCCGTAATTCCACCAATCTGTATTGACGGTGGGGACTTGATCCTTTCCCCGAGCGTTGTTGATTCGGAGAACGAGGAAATTTCCGTGCTCTCTTACGCGGTCCGTGATTTCGAAATCAAAGGGAGTAAAGCCGCCTTCATGCTCGCCTAGCTCCTCCCCATTCAAGTAAACGGCGGCGAGGTAATTGCACGCTCCAAAATGCAGAAACAGTCTGTTCTTACGAGATTTCGTGTAATCGAAAGACCGCTTGTACCACACGCTTCCTTCATAAAAAAGCAGTGACTCGCGCTGCGTGTTCCAGTCACCGGGCACATGGAGATGGCCCGAAGTATCGAAATCATATTCGACCAGCTCTGATTCGGACTGAGGCTTGTAGTTCGTGTAAAACGCGTGGTTATTTTTCAGTGGCTGAGCACGGTAGTCCAACCACCCAACATCATAGGGATCCACAATTACTTGCCACTGGCCATCCAAGCTGGTGCTGTGACGCGCGTTGATATTCGCGATCAGCGGCGCAACTTGTGCCGCACTTGGCCCCGAGAGGAATGGCAAACACAGGGTAAATATCAAACAACGGAGCGGATTAGTCATGAACGAGTTTCATTCGGCTTCATTCACCTTCATTCAGCATAGTACCGAGCTTCCGGGATTGAATGAGAATTTGCTTAGAGTCGGGAACCCAAGAGCTTCAGAAGTTGAATTTCCCGCCGAACTGAAGAACACGCCCCGGGAGCGAACCGGTGATCTGTCCAAAGGTAGTGGAGCCGGCGTTGGTCACGTTTGGATTGTTCCAGTTGGCCCGGTTGAAAGTGTTAAACGCATCGGCCTGGAACATCAGGCTCATGCCTTCCCTGAAAGGCAAACTGAACGTCTTACGCAGCGATAAATCCCACTGATAATAGTTGGGTCCGAGCATATTGCCGATGGGGGCGTCACCCGCACCGAGTGTGCTCTCAAGCGAAAAAGCCGCAGGATTGAGCCAGCAGATTGCTTTTGTATTCGCGCACGTACCGTGAAATGCTACGGCCTGACCTGGGACAATGCTTGCCCGCCGGGCGATACCCACGCCATTGGCGCCAACGTTTGCCGAAGCCGTTGCCGTCAGCGGCGCCCCGCTCTGGAAGTGCATGATCCCGCTCAACGACCACCCTTTGACCACACTACCTTCTATGCCAGTCAGGTGCCTGCCCCACGGCGACTCGAGGGTGAAGCTCGAGGCCACGATGTGTGTCGCGTCGAAGCTCAATTTGCCATAATTGTACTGCTTCCAGTTTTCCACCACCCCGCCCGTTTGCACTCCGCCTGCCACCGGTGTCATTGAACCGTTGACCAAAACCGGACTGGTCACCGTACTGACCAGGCAGGTGAACGGGCATTCGGGCTCGGGATTTTCGTTATACGCGTCAGCCACGCCACCGCCATCGCCCATCGCCTTCGAAAAGGTGTAGGCAAACGTGGCAGTGAAGAACCCTACGCGCTTCGTCAGGCTAACTTGCAACGAATTGTAGTTGGAATTGACGTCGCCTAGCGCCAAATTAAGACTGGAATACCCAAGGTACGGACGTATCCGGTCCTTGGACAGGCCGGTAGGTGCGAAGCCTCCAGTGCACTGGAACGCAGCGGCATTGATTCCAGTAGGGCAAGCGAGCGTGTTCGGGTTAGGAGAAATCGGTATGAATCCCTGCTGTGTCCAGGCGGCGTTGTTGATGCTCGGCGTACGCAGGATGTGCCGTCCCAGATTGCCGACGTAAGACACCTGAATCAACATTGCTGCGGGCAGTTCGCGCTGCACTCCCAGGCTGTATTCATAGGAGCGCGCAACCACCAGCCGGGGATCTACGCCACTCAGGCTCAGAGTGCTTGGAGCTGGCAAATTACCCGCACCCGGCGCGGAATCGAATTGTGATAACGACGCGTTGGTGCCGGAGATCGAGGCCGACTGTGCCCACGGTACATAGCCCTGAGAATTGATGCCGTTACCCAACAGGTTGCCTTCCGGCTTGTCGTAAAAAATGCCAAAGCCGCCGCGAATCACGGTTTTCTCGTTATACGGCGCGTAGGAGAAGCCGAAGCGCGGTGCTAACAGGTTCTCCGGTTGGTAGAAGCCGCGCGCCGCAGTAGCAGGGATAGCCGCCAACAACGCCGGATCTGCGGATGTCACCGGAACTCTAGGGGCTTGGTCGCCGGGTACCTGTCCGGGCCGCTGCAAACCATTGCACTCGATCGTGAGTACCGGAGTCCCGACGACGTTCTGCAAAGGCCCACTGCAAAGACCAGGTGACGTAGGGTTGATACTGCTGGTCGCCGACCCACCCTTAAAGGTTGGTTCCAGATTAACGTCGAATGCGAACGGGTTGAAGTTCGTCATGTTGTTGCCCTGAGCGTAGGTTGGCGTTGTGTAGATATAACGCAACCCCAGCACTAAGCTAAATTTCCGCGTCACCCTCCAGGTGTCCTGGGCGTACGCCTCGAAATCGTTGAACCGGAATTGGCCCACGGTGACGGCCGAACTTTGTCCCAGAGTATTAAAGTTCCCGAGCAGCGCGTCAGCGAAGGGGTCACCCGTCGAGTTTGAGCCGGTGGTCGCGCCGGCATTCGCGCTGAAATTGATTGTCCCATCATAGTTGGTGCGCGAGTTCTGCGTCTTGCGGTTCCGCGCGAACTCTGCTCCGAACTTAAGCGAGTGGTTGCCCTTCTGCCACGTGAGGTTATCCGCCGGATTTATGTCCGCCGTTGGAGACTCAAGGAAGTTTGGGGCCGGGCCATTCACCCCCGCTGGCGCGGCCGTCGGGAAATTATTGATCGCCGTAAAGCTGATCGTCGGAAGTCCGTCGGGGAATTGTGTGGGGTTTCCCAGTGGCGGAATGAACGCGAATCCGTAAGGAGTCTTCTTCCAAGCCACACCTTGGAGAGGCGTCGTCTGTTTATGCCAGTCGGCGTTGAATCTGACTTCGTTGATCAGCGTCGGCCGGATCACATCCACCCAGCCGATTTGAATGTTGTATCCGGGGCGGCTGCGCAGGTCCGGATCCACCGGAATCGCCCCGGCCAAGCCAAATGTAGAGTACGGATTATAGATCGCCACATCGTCGTGGATATACCGAAAATAAAAGCTTTGCTTGTCATTAGCATGCTCATCCACGCGCACGATGTCCTCGCGCAGGTTCAGTGGGTTCGGCAGGTTGAAGGTCAAGTTGTTGGTAGCAGTCGAAGTGGGCAATGCCCCCAGCACAGACAATTTAGCCGCCGACATGTAAAGTGCAGCCATCGCCGCGCCGTCGCCGGTAATGCAAGCGGGGTTAATGACGTTCGGTGCGGTGTAAAGCACCCCTGCGCAACTCGCTGGGATCACTGCCGGCGTTTTCAGTACCAGCCCGGTTCCGCCTTTATAAATATCAGTGAAGTCCCCGGCCGCCTCCATCGCCGTGGGAAACGTCTCTTGAACCGAAGCAGCCGTCAATCCCGGATATACTCCGCGAAACTTCTTCCACTCCTGTCCGGCAAAGAAAAACAGCTTGCCCTTCCGCTGGATGTACGGGATCGGCCCGCCAAGCTTCCATCCAAAATCGTTGAAATGAAACGGGGGCACGGCCGCGTAACCCTTCGCGGCGGGATTCGTCAGTTTGGTTCCAGGGTTTTCCGCATTGAAGATGTTGTTTTGGACGAATTCAAAACCTCCACCGTGATATTCATTCCCCCCGCTTCTGGTGATCACGTTGATCGTGGATGAAGCAGAGCGCCCAAACTCCGCGTCATAGTTTGAAGTCTGCACGTCCACTTCCTGTATGAAATCGACGCCCACCTGGTTGAACACGCTGTTGTTCGAACCAGAGTCTAGATTGAACCCTCCGTCCACGCTCCAGTTTTGCCCGTCCAGCCGCTGCCCGTTAGTGACCGCGACGCTGTTGTTGTAGTTTGCCGTTAAGGCGGCGGGGTTGGTGCCCGAACCTTGCAGGGCCGCGCCGGGAACCAGTCCGACGAGCGATTCGTAGTGACGCTGGTTCAGCGCCATATTCAGCACTTGCTGCTCCGTGATGGTCGTCGAAATCTCGCCCGAGGTAGTGTTCACCGTGTCCCCGGTCGCCGCGACTGTCACAGTCTCCGTTACGGCGCCGATTTCCAATCTCAAGTCCACCGTCAGACGGCCGCCGGCGGTTAGTTCATTGCCTTTTTTGGTGCTCCTTTTAAAGCTGGCCTTCTCTGCTATCAGGCTGTAGGTGCCGGCGGGCAGTTCCTCCGCGACGAAATAACCGTTCTTGTC
>Ga0307475_10001233_pt1 | contig 15342 bp, 10 predicted proteins | sample atmos_gasesECM1C_FD_203317 | JGI IMG/M metagenome (GOLD analysis project Ga0307475, IMG submission 203317) | Hardwood forest soil microbial communities from Morgan-Monroe State Forest, Indiana, United States - atmos_gasesECM1C_515 | ecosystem: Environmental > Terrestrial > Soil > Temperate... | reverse complement strand
CATACGATCCATCCTGATTCATACCGCGAGGCATCGATTCGCTTCAGCTGCGCGAGCTACAATGGCGCCGAAATGTTTCGAGGGTACGAAACAAGGTCCGAGAGAAAATGCTGATCCCGCTGACTGCCGCATTCCTAAGCAGCACAATCGCCAGAGAAATGTTGCGCTGGCTGCGCCACCTGGGTGGTCCTGGATTAATTATTCTCGGACTCCTCGACAGCTCGATCATTCCCATACCTGGCAGTCTCGATGCGCTCACGGTCGTTCTCGCGGCCGCCAAGTTGGAGGTTTGGCCGTATTACGCATTCATGGCGACCACAGGTTCCGTCCTGGGTGCCTACCTTACCTACCGGCTCGCGCGCAACCAAGGCGAGGCAGCTTTGACGAATCGGTTGTCGCGACGGAATGTGGAAAGGGTCAACAAGTTTTTCGCGAAATGGGGTTTGGGCGCAATTGTAATTCCCGCAATTCTTCCCCCTCCCGCGCCCATGGTTCCGTTCGTTCTGGCTGCCGGTGCGACGAAATATCCGGTCAGGAAGTTCTTGATTGCTTTCACAGTGGGCCGGGGCATCCGCTTTACGTTATTCGCGTATCTGGGAGCCACGTACGGGCGGCATATCCTGAGATGGATATCGAAATATGGAGATTGGATTCTCGCCGTGGTACTCGCGATGACGATTGTAGCGATAGCCATCGGAGTGCTTCGTTGGAGAAAAAACCAAAAGAAGCGAAGCCGAAAGTAGGAGCAGATCGGCGCCTGCGAGGGCGCACGGAAAAGTCTGGATTTCGTTTCTTCCGGCGTTCAGAACATCGAGAACAGGCGTTTGATACCCTCCGCAAATTCTGTTTCCCGCGTGATCAGACTGAGCACCAAGTATCCCTCCGACGCGAAATCATAGAAGTGGCCAGGGTGGACATGAACATCTCTCGTAGTTAGGAGTTCGATTGCAAGGTCTTCATCCGAACGCGTCGTTGGAATGCGAAGAACGGTATTCCAGCCCCCTTCCACTTCGAGCCTGGTGCAATAGGCTTGACTATCCAGTTGACGATCCAACTCGGACAAGTTCCTTCGGACGCGCTTCAGCAATTGCTTCTGAAATTCATGACGCTGTTGTAAGAATTCCGGAATGGCCAATTGTACCGGGGCATTCATGGAAAGATACGCATCGGCGATTACCTCGAGCCGCGCCAGCGCCGGCTGCTTCAACTCCTCAGGGCCTGCCGCGATCAACCAGGCCGCCTTCATTTGCGGAAGTCCAGATATCTTGGAAAGGCCGCTGACCGTAAAGGTCAGCGCATCTGAGTTCGTCGCGAAGCTGACTGGCTTTTCCTCCCCGATGACGAAATCAAGGAACACTTCGTCGGCAATCAAAGCCAGATGACCCGCGGAGCAGATCTCGTTCAGCTTTGACGCATCGCCAGCTTTGCAAAAGTGACCGGTGGGATTATTCGGATGGACCACGACGATTCCGCGCGTGCGCAATGTGATCGTGCGTTCGAGTGCGTGAAAATCAATCTGCCAACCGTGGTCGTAGACGAGAGGGTAGCGCACAAGCCGCACGTCGTGGATATCACCCAGGAAATCAAACAACGGATAGCCGGGAGCGGGAATCAGCAACTCGTCACCGGGGTTGCAAAGAAGCCGAAAAACAAAGGAATACGCTTCGCTCGTGCTGGTAGTGAGAAACATGTCTTCGATCGGAACCGTGCCGCCTAGCGCGAGGTAGTAGCCGGCCACTGCCCGGCGTGCCGCAATCAAGCCTTTTGGGTCCGGATGATATTCCAGGACGGCTGGATGTGATAGTGCGCGCACAATTGCCGCCTGGTCGTACTCAAAACCGCCTTCGGTTGGATTTGAAGCGGTAAGATCGAGCAACGGCTTGCCACTGGCGCGATGCCGGGCGAGGGCCGTGGTCAGGCGGTTTTCATCGAGATTCCAATTCGTGCGGTCGGCAAACATTGCGACATGGCGCGCCCGGCGGGAATTGACCACCGGACCCATGGCTGAAACAAAACAGTATTACGTTCCCGCCGCTTCTTCCACTGGTAGTTTCCGACTCGCTGCTGCAAGCACCGCCGTCTCCCTATCCTCTAACTACCCAGCGGGCAAAGAAGCGTTCCGTCTCCTCTTCCATTGTCAATCGACACAGCACCGGAGGGCGGCTATTCGCATTATCGTACCAATTAGGTGTTCGGTTTCGCGACGCCGCGTCTCGGAATCGCGCACCGAAGAGACCGGAAGGGAAGAATCGCTGCCGTAAGTTGAAACTCGACACATGAATTGCTCGTATTAGTCTATGGATAGAGACGTGCTGGTTTCACTGGCAGAGAGGGGAAGCTTATGACCACATTCTGGCAGGACGCCCGTTATGGCCTCAGGATGCTCGCAAAGTCGCCAATGCTAACTGTGATTGCAGTCCTTACGCTAGCGCTGGGTATTGGGGCCAACACAGCAATCTTCGGGATCGTAAATGGTCTTCTGCTGCGTCCCTTGCCGGTGAAATCGCCCGAACAAGTTATGGTGCTGGCCGGCCAGGTGCAAGGTGACACTCTCGGAATCTTCACGCTTTCCTATCCCCAGCTCGTTGATTTTCGCAAACAGGCAGATGCGTTTTCCGATGTATTTGCCTCGCAAGTTAATCTCGGCGGGCTCAGCTGCGCAGGCAAAGCAAATCAGTTCGTGTATAGCTATGTGACCGGAAATTATTTCTCGGGCTTGGGCGTGCAGCCGGCGCTGGGGCGCTTGTTCCTTCCAGGGGAGGGGGAAGCAGGAGGCAAGGACCCTTATATTGTGCTGGGTTACGACTTCTGGCAAAGCAAGTTTGGCGGCGATTCCGGCATCGTGGGGAAGCAGGCATTGGTCGATGGACAAGCGGCCACAATTATTGGAGTGACGCCGAAGGGATTTCAAGGCACGAACTTCGCGCTGGATTTCGACGGGTATGTCCCGCTCAACACGATGCGAGCGGAAGATGCGGCTACGTTTTGGGGCGACCGCGCCGCCCGTTCGCTAACCGTGATGGCGAGACTGAAACCTGGCGTGAGCCTGAAGCAAGCACAAAGTTCGATGAAAGTAGTCGCGGAGCGGCTGGCAGAGCAGTATCCCGCGACGGACACGGGAATAACGGTCCGGGTGGTCCCGGAGAGACTGGCGCGGCCACAGCCATTTCCGAACAATATCGTTCCATTCATCGCCGGCATTTTTTTGACGCTGGCTGCGCTGGTCCTGCTGCTGGCCTGCATGAACGTGGCGAATATTCTGCTGGTGCGCGCGACCATGCGTCAACGCGAAATGGCGATTCGCGCGGCTATGGGAGCGAGTCGCAGACGTCTGATCCGCCAAATGCTCACTGAGAGCATCATGCTGGCGCTTCTCGGCGGGGTCGGCGGACTGGCGCTGGGAGTGTGGGCCAGCGGGGCAGTCGCCTCGCTCCTTCCGGCTTCAAGATTTCCCGTCCGGCTGGATTTCGGTTTTGATTGGCGAGTATTTGCGTACGCGATGGCAGCCGCGCTCATCACCGGCGCGATCGTGGGCTTGTGGCCGGCTGTGCGAGCGGGGCGCGCGGATGTGAACAGCGTGCTGCAGAGCGGCGGGAGAAGCGATACCGCAGGAGTGAGCCGCCACCGTCTGCGCAGCTTGTTGGTGGTGGCGCAGGTGGCGGGCTCGCTGGTGCTTTTGATCGTCGCTGGACTATTCGTGCGGAGCCTCCTGCGCGCGCAGCGAGCCTACATGGGCTTCGACGCCGACCACGTGCTGAATCTGACCCTGGACCCGCGAGAAGTGGGATACGACGAGACCCGCACCAAGACGTTCTATCACGACGTCGAAGCCGGGGTCCGCGCCTTGCCCGGAGTGCAATCGGCGAGCCTGGCGTTCAGTGTGCCCATGGGAAACGTGCAAGACGGGACCTCGATTTATATCGAAGGACAACCGCCCATTCCCGGCCAGCCGCCTCCAGTGGTGATTTACAACCATGTGGACGAGCCTTATTTCGATACGATGCGAGTTCCGTTGCTGCGCGGGCGTGTATTCCGGGAAAATGACAATGACAAGGCGCCGCTCGTCGCCATCGTAAATCAGACCATGGCGCAGCAATTCTGGCCCAATCAGGACCCCATCGGGAAGCGCTTCAGTCTGAAGAGCGCCACGGGACCCTTCGTTGAGGTCGTGGGATTGGCGGCGGATGGAAAATTTATATTCATCGGCTGGGACAAGAAACCGTATTTTTTTGTTCCGCTCGCGCAGAATTCCACGTCGTACAGGACCTTGCAGGTTCGGTCGTCGGTGCCTCCGGAGAGTCTGATCGCACAGGTGCAGAATGAAGTCCGGGCACTCGATCCCAACATGCCGGTTTCAGACGTTCAGACGATGAGGCAGTCGCTCTTGGGAGGGAATGGGTTTTTCATCTTCCAGATTGGTGCGATCCTGGCCGCGGCCATGGGGATTCTGGGGTTGACGTTGGCTGTGGTGGGCGTGTATGGAGTGGTTTCGTTCGCTGCGAGCCAGCGCACCCATGAGATCGGAATCCGTATGGCGCTGGGTGCGAACCGGCGGGATATCCTGCGGCTGGTTCTGCGGCAGGGATTGGTGATGGTTCTGGGTGGCGTAATGTCCGGAGTCGTGCTTGCGTGGGCGCTGGCGCGCTCGATGGCTACACTTCTGGTGGGAGTGAGCCCGACCGATGCGCTGACATTTGTTACGGCGACGCTGCTGCTCGCGGGGATTGGGCTTTGGGCCTGCTACGCGCCGGCGCGGCGTGCCATGAATCTGGACCCGATGGTGGCGTTGCGATATGAGTAGTGCGCCGACATCACTTGGGGCAAGCTGATAGCGGGCTGCACTTATTCGGATGGTCAGGCAGGTTGATGTTCCGTTCCGCAATCACCAGGACAGCTGATTTCATCGTATCCGTATTCCACGATATTCCATGATGATTGCGGCACGAACTTATGAACGCCATCAAACGCCCCGGCCCGGGCCGCGATTTCATTGAGGTACAAACAGTCACAACTGTGCAAAATTGAACAGCCACGCATTTTGACCGCTTCTAAAATTCTGCTTTTACACCTGCGAGAAACGACGAATGGGGGGCCATCGCACTCGCAACAAGCAAGAGGAACTGCGGAAAGCAACACAAGACGAGGTGACTGGGATGGCCAACCACAAGGTACACACAAAGCGAGCACCAAGGGAGTTTGAGTTTTGCCGGCAATGTGACGACAACAGACGCAGCCAGTTATCGGGAGAGCGGCACATTCTTGAGCTGATATCCCTCGGCGCGCCGCTCCCGGTGATCTTGAATAAACTATGCACTGCGGTCGATGTTCAGATCGGCGACGTAGTATCGCTCGTCTTGCTGCCGAGCGTGGGAGAAAGCCGCGTTTCTTCAATCGCCCAAAGCGCCACACAATTCGGCCTGAACGTTTTTTCGTCCACAAGTATTCTCTCGCGTGACAAGAACCCGCTGGGAACATTCCACATTTACTGTTGCGACCAACGAAATCCCACTGCGCGTGAATTCCAGCTGATTGAGCGAGTGATCCAGTTGGCAGCAATTGCTCTTCAACGCCACGAAGATGAAGAGAATTTCGAGAGACCTTCCAGACAATCGGGACGCGGGATCGATAACGCAGCCGAGAGGCCGCCATTCATCAATTGATAGTCACCCGGGATCCCGTGGAATAACGGTCGCCAGAGCGCCTAGCTCGCAACGGTTGCGACTGGCGCCTTGACCAGTACCTGTTTGCGCAGAGCTTCCCCGATCTGATTCACCAGCATTTCGCGCGAAAACGGCTTGTTCAGGAATAAAGCTTCTCTTAGGAAATCGCCATCGGTTTCGTCGGGCTCGAGGTATCCAGAGACATACACAACCTTCAATCCAGGCCTAAGGCGCATCAGCCGCCTGGCGAGTTCTGGCCCTCGCATTCGCGGCATCACTATGTCGGTCACCAGGATATCAATTGTGCTGTCTTGTTCAGCAATCTGCAGCGCATGCGCCCCGTCCACGGCCGTCAACACGCGGTAACCTGCCGACGTCAGGAATTCACAAGCCACGGCGCGCACCTCGGCCTCATCCTCCGCCAGCAGAACGGTGTGCGGTGCAGTCTTTTGAGCTGGCGAATTCTGTGGGGCCACATCGGTCTCGAGCTTCTCATTCACGCGTGGCAGGTAAACCTCAAATTTACTCCCGATCCCTATTTCGGTATCGACGCATATGAAGCCACCGGTTTGCTTTACAACGCCATAAACGGTTGCGAGGCCCAGGCCCGTTCCCTTTCCCGGCTCCTTCGTCGTGAAAAACGGCTCGAAGATATGGGCCTTCGTTTCGGCATCCATCCCGGTCCCTGTATCAATCACGGCAAGCTTTACGTAATCTCCCGGTTCCACCGACGGGAGGGTCCGCGCCAATTCCGCATTCACTGCCACATTGCGCGTTTCAATAATCACTTTGCCGCCTCGCGGCATCGCATCGCGGGCGTTGAGGGTCAGGTTCAGCAACACTTGTTCCAGTTGGCTCGCGTCCGCTTTCACTCGGCCCAGCGATTCTTCCGGCCGGAAGATCACCTCGATGTCTTCCGGTATCAGCCGTTTCACCAATTTCCCGATGTCCTCCACGACGGCATTCACGTTCAACACCTTCGGTTGCAAAGCCTGCCTTCGGCTGAACGCAAGCATCTGTCGTGTGAGCGTGGCGGCACGGTCAGCAGCCTTTCGAATCTGCTGGCCGCTCATTGAAACGGGATCGGCGGGCGCTGCTCGGTCCGTGATCAATTCGCTGTGGCCTTTGATCACCGTCAGCAGGTTATTGAAATCATGAGCCACGCCGCCGGCGAGCCGTCCCAGCGCCTCCATTTTCTGTGATTGACGAAGTTGATCCTCGAGCTGCTGTTTCTGCGCCTCGTTTTTCTGCAATGCGTTGCGCATGCGGTCGAACGCGCGCGTTGCATGAGCCACCTCATCGCCTCCGTGAGCGTGCAGTGGACAAGCGTAATCGCCGCGCTCGAGCGCCCGGAATCCTTCTAGAAGATTTGCCAGCGGCCGCGTAAATGCATCCGAAATTAAGAACACAAGTCCTGCACCTGCCAGCACAGCCAGAAACCCAAGGCCAAGAAGCAGATGGTTCAGGTCCGCAAGGAAAGCGGTAGCCTCGCTGTACGATTTCAGCACATTGAGACGCGCGACAGGGCCGGATCCGCTATTTAGCTGTAGCGAATCGGCAAAGAATTGATCATCCCCAACCTCGATTTGCCCGGGCAATGGCGCATTCTGTAATTTCTTACCAGCTTCCTGCTCCTCGATCGGGCGGAACGTGCTGGCGACGACGTTTCGGTCGTAACTGAAAACCACTTGGCTTGCAGAGATTCGTCCCATGTCGTGAACTGTACGATAATCAATTTCACGACCTACGATAATTGTGCCTGATCCATGGCCGATTGGTTGCAGCGCGACCTGGTAAAGGGAGCCGCCGACATACCACCAATCGGACGAAGAGCCTTTCTCTAGCGACCGGCGGAGTATTTCCTGCGCTTCCATCGTTGGAAAATTCGACCGGCTGGCATGAAGTACGACGATCTTGTTCGACCCATCCGCCACCGCGACAAGGTCGCTCCCATCCGATTCCAGAGGGTTGGCAGAGCTTTTTGTCGCGTCGGCATCCTCCTCGTCCCCGGCCATCGCCGCTTTTGTAGCGAGAAGGTCCGCCTTTCGAGCCAACGCTTTCTGATGTTGATGGAACAGCACATCGAAGGTCAACAGCGACGTGTGGGCCCCGGCGGCGACCTCTTGCCGCGCATGCTTCTGCCCTGAATAGCCCACTACAAGCAGCGTCGCGCAACTCAGACAGGCGGTGATCGGGACGAAGGAAAACAGGAGCTTCGTCCGTAACCTCAAGTCACTCATTAGGTTAGGCGTTTTCAGCGCCATGGATGGAGTTCCTCTCCAACGCTAAGGTCTTTGAATGGCATGTGATGGATTCTGAATTCTGCGGTCTGGGACCAAAATGGGGAATAGCCTGTCCGTACCCGGTAGAAGGTACTAGTGAGCCAAAGGTGGGTATGCAATCGTCCAGACGTGCGAAGGAAGGTCCACTTCGATTGCAGTCACGGAATCAAGGCCCACACAAGAGTGTACCGAAATGAACAGATATCCACATCCCAGGTTCTTACTATGGTTGCGCACGAAATGATGTCGAGGAAGCAGACAGCAGCGTGCAGAAACAGAATTGCCGGTTCTCACGTTGAGAAACAAGGAGGGTCAAAAATGCTTGGGATAATCGCAGCGGTCTTGATTGTTCTTTGGTTACTCGGGTTTTTCGCATTTCATGTTACCAGTGGACTCATTCACATCGCCCTCGTCGTTGGTATCGTGCTCCTCATCTTCCATTTGTTGAGAGGCAGAAGCGCCATCGCATAAAAGGCCTGTGGATTTAGGAGGGGTGATCCAGCTGAGGCGGCGTGGCGGCGTTTGTAGAAATGTGCCCTGAGAAAATACTCCCACTGGTCGTTCCCAACGGTCACTCCTCGATTCACTAATCATTCTGACAATGCGCACGAAATGGAACCACAAGAAGCATCGCGCCGGTCGGCCGCGGCAGATCGCATGCTGAATGCTCACGATTTCACTCGACAGTTCCCTGCCCAATTTCGAAATAATCGCATGGCCCGTATTGTTTTCCGGATCGCCGCCGGTATCATTCTGGCTCCGGTGGCCTTTGCGGTATTCACGGCTTTCTACGTCAACTTCAATCGAACAAACCTTCCCGATCTGAATGGATTTATTCGCTTTGAGCCCCCCACGATGGGCCATGTTTATGACGCGAATGGTCACGTTCTCATCGAATTGGGGCGGGAACGCCGCGACATCATGCGGTATGAGCAAATTCCCGGCGTAGTGCGCGAGGCCGTTCTCTCCGCCGAAGATCAAAATTTCTTCTCACATTCGGGAGTGGACTATTCCGTCTTCCTTCGCTTGCTGGCCAAAACCAATATTCGAGCCTTGGTCGCGCATTTCACAACTTTCGATGGCGAAGACGCTTCCAAGCGTCCACTCGTGTTTCCGCAAGGCGGCTCGACGGTCACCCAGCAGCTCGTGCGCGGCTACTTCCTCCAAAAACTTTCCGGCACAAAAAACAGCAAATCGCTTCAGCACGACGGCATATTCCCCCGCGTTCTAGCCATCGTCATCGGCGTGCCCGGCACGAATAAACTCCTGCTGAAAATAGAGACCATCCGTCTCTCCGTGTGGATCGAGAGTGAGATGCAGAAGCAGTACGGATCTAAACGCCGGGCCAAGGAAGAGCTCTTCGCGCGTTATGCGAACTTCGTCTACTTGGGAAATGGGCGATATGGCTTTGCGGCAGCCTCGGATTTTTACTTTCATAAGCCCATTGAGACGTTCACTGTGGACGACGCCGACAAAGCGGCACTGCTCGCTGGTATCCCAAAGTCGCCTGGCGAATACGCTCCTACCGTGGAAAACCTTCAAAAACCCACACGCCGGAGAAATCAAATATTGAATCTCATGGTGGCGAATCACTTCCTTCCTGCGGAGGTGGCCCAGCACCTCAAGCTAGAGCCAATTCGTTTGGCGGCTCATCCCATTGAACCAGTCGAAGCTGCTGCCGCGGTGGAGACCACTCTCGAGGAACTCAAGCGGGTCGGTCCTAACTTGGACTCCGAGACCGGAATTGACCAGCTCCTCGAAGGTCATATCCAGATTTATTCGACCGTTGACCACCGTATCCAACACATAGCGAACGTGGCGCTGGAAAATGCCTTGAGGGTCTATGAGAAGCGGCATCCCCAGAGCGTGGGGCTGATTCAAGGTTCCGTGGTCGTTCTTCGAAACAACGATTCCGCCATCCTGGCCGAGACAGGTGGCCGGGAGGTGTACAAAGGACGTAACAACACCTACAGCGACTACAACCGCGCAGCCCAATCGAAGCGGCAGCCAGGCTCGGCAATGAAGCCCTTTGTCTATCTGGCTGCTTTTAGCCAAGGCGCTCTCGATCTGGATACATCCGTGCCCGACGAACCCATCTCGGTGGCTGGTGCGAACGGTCGAACAATCAAATGGATCTCCAATTTCGACAACCAATTTGAGGGCATGATACCGGCACGGCAAGCGCTGGCCGAGTCGAGGAACGCGGTAGCCATCTGGGTCGCCGGACAGATTGGGATTGATTCCGTACTGAAAACAGCGCAAGCCATTGGCATCCGAACCAAGCTACAGCCCTACATCACCACGGCCCTTGGGGCATCCGAAGTCACGTTGGTGGAACTTGCCAACGCCTACCGGTTGATGGCTGGTGGAATGCCCGGAGAACCACACGTAATTGATAGAATTCAACATACACGGGGAGAGGTTGTCTATAGCTATCAACAGCCGTGCTGTTTGGCCAACAGCAACGACTTTGCATTGTCCCTGATTCAGGAGGGGCTGCGCGGAGTCGTGCGCATCCCATCCGGAACCGCGCACGCGCTTGATTCGCATGCTTTCCCCATTCCAGTGATGGGCAAGACCGGCACGACGAACGATTACCGGGATGCTCTATTTGTCGGGTCCACGTTTGGGCTCAACGGAATTACCGTGGCAGTGCGCATTGGCTTTGATGACAACCGCTCGTTGGGCGCGAAGGAAACCGGCGCTTTTGCCGCGCTGCCGGTTTTCAGAGAAATCATGCTGAAGATTTATCAGGACAGGTTAGCCGGTCCCGCGCCGCGGTTTCCTATAGGAATGGAAGAGAACATCGATGCCTACCTGAGGGGAGATCTCCCGCCGAAAGATGCGACAGCGTTCGTAAGTCCGCTCGGAACGCCGAGTCTCGCTGATGATGGGTCACAAGACTGTTCCGCAAGACCGGCCATTCTGTCAATCCACGTATGCGAGCCATCAGGCCACCAGCGGTATACCATCTATCCCAAGAAGAACGAGAGTGGCAGATTGATTTTTACAAATGAGTGAAAAGCCGCTTCAGACCTAGACCTTGCTCAGGAGAAAAGGCATGCCAAGAGACTCGCACATAAGAGCCGCAGAGTTCCACGAGCTAGCCGCACACGCACATCGCGTTGCTGCCGTGCACCACGAGAAAGAAGACCATATGACCGGCCACGAACATTCCCGGCAAGCTCTGGAGCACTCTGCGAAGGCCTACCAGCTTTCTCAGGAGGCTCACCGGAAATCAAAAGATGCCGCTGGCAAGAAAGAATAGCCTCGTCGGAGAAACCTGTGGGTCACTGATACGCTCCAATGATCTACGGGCGATGCCAAGCCAGTTCGAGATCTCATGCGCGATCTAGAAAGGGTGAACGGCGGCGAACCTTGAGCGAACCGTTTTCTCCATTCGAATCGATGTATAATCCACGCATGCAAAGAATACCCTGGCGCACAATTACGCTCGGCTCGCTGTTGCTCATCTCGATCTGCTCAAAAGGAGGACAGGAAGTGCAATCTCCGCAACCTGAAAAGCCGAAGCCGCCCGTCAAAATGGAGCAGCGCGGGCGCATCCTTGGAATCGGCGGTGTCTTCTTCAAATCCGCTAATCGTGACCAGATGCGCGAATGGTATTCGAAGCATCTTGGACTCGCTGACAAAGGAGCAGGCGCGATGCTTCCGTGGCGCGAACACGACGACCCGCAGAAGGAACACGTTACAGTTTGGACTGTTTTTCCCGCCTCCACTAACTATTTCGATCCCAGCCACGCACCGTTCATGATCAACTACATCGTGGACGATCTGGATGCTTTGCTCGACCGCCTAAAACAAGAGGGAGTAAAGATCGATCCCAAACGAATGGATGAATCATACGGCCGCTTTGCCTGGATCTATGATCTGGATGGGAATAAGATTGAGCTCTGGCAGCCGTCCGCAAAGCCCTAGGGTGCCTTCCGCTGCTAATTAACTATTTCCGGGCTCAAAAGCTGATTTCCATTGGGGTCGTGGAGGGCCTGAACAACAAGGCTAAAGCCACCATGAGAAAATCCTACGGCTTTCGCACCTATCGGGTACTCGAACTTCTTTCACTCACTTGGCAAGCTACCTGAGCCGGTATCAACCCACGATTTCTTCTGACGAGTCAAAGAATAAAGTCTGCGGACGGTACGCCGACTAAGAATCCGTAAATAGCTGGGCGCGAGGCTGCTCTTTCGCCAGAGGTGGCGGAGCGGCGGGCTCGCTGAAATCTTTCGTCCAATGCCAATTCCGAATTTCAGGCATGTCCTGAAAATGCTGCCGGATGTATGCATGGTGCTCGTACAGTTTCCGGTTGAACATGTCGATCGCGTCCGATGCCTGCGAGCGCAATCGAGGCACATGCTTCAGCGCATCAATGGCCAAGTGGAAACGGCTCATCTTATTGAGAACGGCCATATCGAATGGAGTGGTGGTACTGCCCTCGTCGTTAAATCCGCGGACATGAAAGCGCGCCTCGTTCGCGCGGCCATGCACCATGCTGTGAATAAGCCAGCGATAGCCATGGAACGCAAAGATCACATCGACATCGCGCGTAAACAGTGCATTGAATGAAATATTGTCCATGCCGTGGGAATGATCATCGGGGCTCATCAGCGCGTTGAGATCGACAACATTTACGACGCGCACTTTAATCCCCGGCACGTGCTTTTGCAGCAGCCAGGATGTGGCGCAGGCTTCGATGGTAGGGACATCGCCGGCGCACGCTAGAACGATATCCGGCTCCGTTCCGCCATCGTTCGTCGCAAATTTCCAGATGGACGCCCCCTGAGAGCAATGAGCAAGCGCTTCGTCAAACGTAAGCCATTGCAACTCCGGCTGTTTTCCGCAGGTAACGACATTGACATAGTTCCGGCTGCGCAAGCAGTGATCGAAGACATTGAGCAGGCAGTTTGAATCCGGTGGATAGTAGACGCGGATCACTTCGCTGCGGCGCTGCAACGCATTGTCGACAAAGCCGGGCGCCTGGTGGCTGAAACCATTGTGATCGTTTCTCCAGGCGTGACTGGTTAGAAGGACGTTGAGAGAGGCGATAGGCCTGCGCCAGGGAAACTCGATGCATTGTTCCATCCATTTCGCATGCTGCGTGACCATGGAATCAACCACCTGAGCAAATGCCTCGTAGGAAGACCACATGCCATGCCGGCCGGTAAGCAGATAACCTTCGAGCCAACCTTCGCAAAGATGCTCGCTGAGCACCTCCATCACGCGGCCGTTGGGAGCTAAATGGTCGTCGATGGACACGGTTTCCTCCATCGTGCAACGATTCGTCACGTCGAACACTGCGTTCAGCCGATTCGAGTTTGTCTCATCCGGACAGAACAACCGAAAATTCGCGGGGTTGAGCTTAATGACGTCGCGCAGATACTCTCCCAGTTTGCGCGGTGCTTCTGCCACTACTTCACCTGGGCCAGGCACGGACAATGCGTATTGAGCAAAGTCGGGGAGATCGAGGGCCTTCAGCAATCGCCCGCCGTTGACATGCGGATTTGCGCCCATGCGGCGATTTCCGTCCGGGGCCAGCGCCGCAAGCTCCGCAACAAGACGCCCTTCCTTATCAAACAATGCCTCCGGCCGATACTTCCTCAACCAAGCTTCGAGCATCTTTAGATGCTCCGGATTCTCGCACACGGTGGAGAGCGGAACCTGGTGCGCACGGAATGTGCCCTCGATCGGCACGCCGTCCACCTCCTTGGGGCAAGTCCATCCCTTCGGAGTGCGCAAGATGATCATCGGCCACGACGGAGGCGACGATGCCGACGAGGGGCGCGTCCCGACCCTATTGCCCGGCGCATCTTTTGCCCGGGCGCTCCTCTGAATGTCTTGGATCTGGGCGTAGCAACGATCAATAGCAGCCGCAAAGAGTTGGTGCACGATTTCGGGGTCATCCCCTTCGACGCAATAGGCGGAGTACCCAAAACCTTTATAAAGAGCGATTAGCTCTTCATCATTGGTGCGTGCTGTGACTGTAGGGCCGGAGATTTTGTGGCCGTTCAGGTGCAGGATCGGCAATACGGCTCCATCTCTCGCAGGATTGAGGAATTTGACGCTCTTCCAGCTCCCTTCGAGCGGGCACGTCTCGGCCTCACCATCTCCGATGACGCAAGCCACAATCAGTTCAGGATTGTCAAACGCAGCTCCGAAGGCGTGGACCAGCGAATATCCGAGCTCTCCTCCTTCGTGCATGGAGTTAGGCGTATGGGGACCACAGTGACTTGGCACGCCACCTGGCGTGGAAAAAGAGCGGAAGAAGAGGCGCATTCCGTGGATGTCCTGAGTAATCTCCGGATGCACTTCGGTGTAGGTGCCTTCGAGATAGGCGCAGGCGTTTAGCGTTGGACCGCCATGGCCGGGGCCGGATATATAGATAATATCGGCGTCCGTTTCCCGGATCAGGCGATTTAAGTGAGCGTAAATAAAATTCTGACCGGCAGATGTGCCCCAATGCCCCAGCAAGCGCGGCTTGATGTGGGCCTTCGTGAGCGGTTCTCGTAGTAGGGGGTTGTCGAGGAGATAGATTTGGCCGACGCAGAGATAATTCGCGGCGTCCCAGTAGCGCTGAATTTTATCAACCAATTCAGGGGAGAGCGGCCCGGAAGTTCCTGGCGGGTGTTCCTTCTCTAGTCGTTGCGGACCTTCAATGGCAGTGGACAATCTCGCATTAAAAGTGAACATGAGTTCCTCGCTCTTGCTTTGACGTTGTTCAACCGAGAACAGCAATTACGTGCCGGACAATCATTCGATCTTCGTCAGTTTGTATGACGCGCACGTTAACATGACTTTCGGAACTCGATATCAACGGTGCGTTTGATTCATTGAGCGAGGAATCGAGACGAATTCCCAAGTAATCCAGGCCGCTGCAGATCCCCTCCCGGACGATGGGAGCATGCTCTCCGATTCCTCCCGTGAAGACGAGCACGTCGAGTCCTCCCAATACCGCAGAGTAGGCGCCAACATACTTTTTGGCACGATAACAAAACAGCTCGACGGCGTCAGATGCGTGGGCGTCGTGCGAAACCTTGCCAAGTAACTCACGCATATCCGCGCTCGTGCCTGAAACTCCCGCGAGGCCCGATTCTTTATTCAGGAGTGTATTGACTTCTTTCGAGGACATCTTCTCTTGTGCGAGGAGATAGAGGAGCAAGCCTGGGTCAACATCCCCCGATCGAGTACTCATCACGAGGCCTTCAAGTGGCGTGAAACCCATGGAAGTGTCAACGCTCTTTCCATCTTTGATAGCGACCATGCTGGCGCCGCTCCCGAGATGCGCGATGATGATTCGGCTGGCCGCCAGTTTTCCGTCGAGCGCGCGAAGTTCGCCCAGTATGTATTCGTAGGATAAGCCGTGGAAACCATAGCGAAAGATGCCTTGT
>Ga0307475_10001232_pt1 | contig 15343 bp, 11 predicted proteins | sample atmos_gasesECM1C_FD_203317 | JGI IMG/M metagenome (GOLD analysis project Ga0307475, IMG submission 203317) | Hardwood forest soil microbial communities from Morgan-Monroe State Forest, Indiana, United States - atmos_gasesECM1C_515 | ecosystem: Environmental > Terrestrial > Soil > Temperate... | reverse complement strand
GAACGATTGGTCGAACTGAGATTGTGTAAATGACCGTGGCCCGGCTTTTGGTGGGTTTCCCTGAATTCCAGCGGCCACCCGTCGGCAGAACGGCTTGCAATGTGCGCACGGCTTTTTGGACCAGGCTCAGCGGCTATCTGGTGAGCGCTCCTGTCTCGATTTGTCGGGCAGTGGGTGGTGGGTCAGTTTCCGATTATGGCGTTTTTTTTAATGAGGAGTGATCCCGAATGGCGGATCATTCTCGCTCCGGCGGTTGGATGCTTTGCTGCTCCCGACTTATCCGGCCGCCCCTCCCGGCAAGTTGTCCAAGACGAAGCGTAACCTGGTAGCGCACCTGCCTTGGGCGCACGACACTCGAGCCCAACAGCCTCGATTGCGTCGCGTAATGAGCAAAATATAATTGATTCCCTACGTTTTCTCAAAACGCGCTGGTAAATCCAGGCTCGCTCTCGAAGATTGACGCTGCACGACTTGCGCGGTTGAGTCGCGACGGCCCGGGGTCGCGTCTGCTTGCATTAGAACGCAAAGAGGAATGGTTCTCAATATCCACAGCTCCGCAGAGTAACAGACGCGGCTGAACTTTCCGCTTCCGCGCAAGCTGCCCAGCCTCACACGCGCGTCCAGGTTGGAATTTAGAATTGAAATAAATTCTTGACAAGTCCAGGCTGCCGGGAGTAAACAGCAGCGCGTCGGATGGCTTCTCGAAGGACAAAAACCGCAACGTCACACGGCTTTCGCGTGGACCTCCAGCCCACAATCACGCGAGCGGACCACTAGATACTGGCTGCTACAGCGAGACTTGGAAAGCGCACTTAGCGACGCGGAGGGAGACTTATGCAAGTTCCAAGCCAGCGGAAATACCACATCCGTTAGTCCGATTTTCTTCTGCGTTTAGCAGAAACAACCGAGAGCGCGAAAAGGAGAAGCACGATGGGGCGAAAAACTGGAAGAGATGATACTTTTTGGCTGAGGGAGGATTCCGACAAGAGGCGCATCAGGGACGCAGAAAACGCTCGCAGGAACCGCCAAGAGATCAACACAGCTTTGACACACGGCAAGATCTCGCGCCGGGATCTCGTAAAATGGGGGCTGTTCAGCACCGCTGGCACAATTGCCACCATTGGCGGCCTGAGTCCGTTCGTGAAGGCGCAGACTCCTAGCTTCAGCGGCGGTGGCGGCAGCCGCGGTTGCGGCTCGGCGAGAAATGACGGCGGCGGCGGGACTAACAATAACGGCATCCCCACCGGGCTGCCTGCGAGCCCGCTGTTTGGCGCGCTAGCTTTCACTCAGCCAATGCCGCGCTTTGATGTCCTGCAGAGGTTGACGCTCGCGCAATTGCCGGGTCCGTTTCCGACGTTGCAGGCCAACACTACGCAGCAGCCGCTGAATCCGGGAATAGTGGGCGGGCGAACCGGTCAGTTTGGGCCGGTCGAAGGCCGTCCACCAGGACCGGGCTGGGCACACCAGTTTGCGCCTTTCAATTCGTTCCCACCGAGCGTGTGCTACTCGAACCCTGTCGCGGGAGTGGGTCCTAATAATACTTACAACCCCACCGTTCCTTCGGTGGAGAATTCCGGCATCGTTGCGACTAATACATTCCAGGCGCGATTCCATCCCAACATGCCCATCCAATCGCCAAACGCGCTGTGGACGTACGGGGGATCGCTGCCGCCCAAGCTGTTGCAAGTGCGCTACGGCGAACCAGTTCTGATTCGCCAGTACAACAACTTGGCGCCCAATATTACGGCGAACAATGGATTCGGGCGCTATACGCTTACCACCCACGAACACAACGCCCACCATGGCGCGGAGAACGACGGCTTTACGGGAGCCTATTACTGGCCCGGCCAGTTCTACGACTACTACTATCCGTGGGTGCTAGCAGGATTCAGGACCATCAACACCGGGGCCACCGATCGTCGGGCCGGCGCTCCAGACGGAAGCGGCGGCATCACCAACGTTCCGGGTGATTACCGTGAGACCATGAGCACCCACTGGTTCCACGATCACATGTTCAGCTTCACCGCGCAGAACGTCTACAAGGGAATAGCCGCGATGAACAACATCTACAGCTCGCTGGATCGAGGGAACGAGGGAATCAATGATGGCGTAAACCTCCGCCTACCGAGCGGCACCACGAACGACTACGGCAACCTCGATTTTGACGTCAATCTCATGTTTGCCGACAAGGCGTTCGACTCCACAGGCCAGCTTACGGAGAACATCCTGGCCTTCGATGGTTTCCTGGGAGACGTGATGACGGTGAACCTGGCTTACCGGCCGTTCCTTAATGTGTACGCGCGCCGGTACCGGTTCCGCATGCTGAACGCCGCCGTGTCACGCTTCTTTGTGTTCGCGCTGGCCAACGCAGCGGGGAATGCGGTGAACTTTACGCAGATCGCCAATGACGGCAACCTGCTTCCGCAAACCGTGGTTCTGCAACAAACGGACCAAATGGGCATCGCGGAACGCTATGACATCGTCATTGACTTCACCAATTACCATAGCGGGGACATCTTGCACTTGGTGAACCTGCAACAGCACGCGAGCGGCGAGGAGCCCGGTCAAATCCTTACCTTGGCCCAGGCCCTCGGCACGGGTAACTGCGATCCGTGCGTCGGACCGTGCCTGCAGTTCAACGTCATAGGCCCGCCACCACAACAGGACCAGAGCGTTGATCCTTCCGGCATCAACAACCATGGCATTCCGCTGATCCCGAATCCAGTCATGCCGGCTTCCATTCGGACACGTCAGTTTGTGTTTGATAAGGGCGCTTCGCAAGATGACCCGAACCAAATCACCGCTTACCAGGGCACGGGCCGCTGGGGTATCGCTACCGAGAACACCGGCGGCACACGCAACCGCACGGGAGGATCGGCCCTCAGGGCGGACTTCGGACGCATCTCATCCCAGCCGTCCTACGGTACGGTAAGCGGCAAGTCCGAGATCTGGGTACTGACCAACGCCGGCAGTGACTGGGATCACCCGATCCATATCCACTTCGAGGAAGGCCAGATCCTTTCTCGGAGCGACGGACCTGTCTCGCCGGCGGAGCGCGGCCGCAAGGATGTGTATCGCCTGCATCCCGGCGGAACTGTCACCGTCCAGTTGCAATTCCGCGATTGGGGCGGCACGTTCATGGAGCACTGCCACAACACCATGCATGAGGACAATGCCATGTTGATGCGGTGGGATCTCGATACGGGTGCAGCTCCGTTCCTGACCCCGCTGCAGACACCGGTTCCGACGCCGCAGGGAGTTTCGTTCATTCAACCGTTCGAGATTCTCCCGAATGCGTAATCTGACTCCCCGGCGCCCGCTGAGGGTGGGTCCCGGGGACTCAAATCATAATTGGGACCTAAAGAAGGAGTGAATCGAAAACCAGGCAGGCCCGGGCGGCACGTCGCGATGCGATACGCTGCCGCCGGGGTTCTGCCGATTCTAGTTCTAAGTGCGGCGCAGAAAGAACAAAGGGTGTCCATCATGTTGCAGAAGAGTTGGGTAATCCTTATAGGAGTTTCAGCGCTTTTAATCGCAGCGCTCGCTGCTTTTCTGCCTCCTCGCGTGGCCGCCGATGGCTCAAAGATGTTCCCCAACACCGAACTCATCACCCAGGACGGCAACACAGTCCATTTTTACGAGGATCTCATCAAGGGCAAGATTGTCGCCATAGACCTGATGTACACTACCTGCCAGTATGCCTGTCCGCTGGAGACCGCGCGGCTCGCCCAGGTGCAGAAAATTCTCGGCGACCGCGTGGGCAAGGATATCTTCTTTTACTCAATCACCATCGATCCCGAACACGACACGCCCGAGGTGCTTAAAGCCTACATGGAAAAATTTCACGTCGGGCCGGGCTGGACCTTCCTAACCGGCAAGAAGGAGGAGATCACGGCTCTCAGCAAGCGGATCGGGCTTTATTACGATCCCTCCGTGAACGCAGACGGGCACGTCGCTTACCTGCTGATCGGCAATGAGGAAACGGGCCAATGGCTGCGTAACTCCGCCGTGGACAATCCCAGTTTTCAGGCGAAGATGATTGGTGATTTCCTGGACAATTACAAGCACCTGAAGCCGGCAGAGCAGAACAGTTCCGTCGACTCGGGCCCGATGCACTTGAATCAGGGCCAGTATATCTTCGGACGAGATTGCATCGCTTGCCACACCATCGGCCATGGCGACGGGATCGGGCCGGACCTGCTCGGGGTGACCCGCACGCGCGACCCCAATTGGCTTGCCCGCATGATCCGAAAACCCGACCAGTTGCTGAACGAAAAAGACCCGATTGCGACCGCTCTCCGAAAGAAATACAACAATGTGCAAATGCCCAATGTCGGCCTCACGAATGAGGAGCTGGGCTACCTGATCAGTTATATTGAGGAACTTACGGCCGCTCAAGATAAAGAGGCTTCGGGAGACGCTAAGGTGGTGGTAACAAAGTCCGGCGACGGCAAGACGCAGCCCAACCGGTAATCAGGGCACGCGACGCCCCCAAATGTCGTGAACACCAGTAAAGGCTGCCACTCCGATGTTGTATTGGCCCGGGTTTGAATTCCGTTTCAGTTTGGATATGCCCAGGCTGCTGCCCCACATAGCGGCGCTTGAGGCATACCATGAAGCTGCTTCGAACCGGGTGCGTCCGCCGCAATGGCGGGAACGATTCTTGCCCGGCGAAGCGGAATCTCCGCCCGATTTGCCCGCCGGCGAGGAACCCAGCCAAAAGCAGATAGACATTCGCAAGGCACAGTTGCGGACCAGGAACGCGGACCGGGCCCGAGCTTGGGTAAAACAACGCTTCGTTCCCGGTAGCCCGCCGGTCTCCCTGGCCGATATACTGTCAATGCACAGCATCGTCGCGGATGAGTCCGGCGTTCGCTACAACACCCCGGGCACCCTGAGGCATTCCGGTTTTCGTGTGAGCGTAGGCAGACCGCTGGTGGGCGGCATTCACTTTGGAGCGCCGGAAAACCAGCTGCCCCGGCTCATGGGCGAGTACATTCAAGTCGTGAACAGCAAGGACTTGGCCGGGTTGCCTGCGGTCATCCACGCGCTGGTGGCCCACTTTTTCTTTACCACCATACATCCTCTGGAAGACGGAAACGGACGAGTATCGCGGCTGGTTGCAGCCGGAATTCTCTTTCAGCGGGGATACAACGGCCACGGTTTTTACGCGCTCTCAAATTATTTCTACGACAACGACATCGAATACCATCGCTTTCTTCACCACTGCTGGCAGCAACCTCTCCCTTTCGATCTGACGCCGTTTGTGGCTTTCGGCATCGAAGGGATGGTGTTGGAGCTTCAGGGCATCAAAAGTTTCATCAAGATAAAATTGAATCGCAGCGTAGACAAGGAAACGTTGGCGCCAGTCAGCAGGAAGAGGCGGAGTGCGCGCCTGCCGGCCTTTGGCATGGGTCCATCAAGGTAGCGAAGCCTTGCGTGCGAGGGTCGCTAAGGTGATATCTTTTATCTCCTAGTTGCAGACTGACTGGAGCCGTCGTGAGGCGAACGATCTTGAATCGCATTCCAACTTTGTTCCTTGTGCTGGGGTTGATGCTACCACCGGCAGTGATGGTCAATCAGGCTGCAAAAAGCTCTGGCATCGTGGCGACGATTTCTCCCGCCAATCCCATCGTGGGCGTGACGACCGTCAGCATTACAGGGACGGCGAGTGCGGGAGCCACGGTGACCGACACCTCGACCTTTCCCGATGGGACTGGCCACTTATTCTTCATGAAGGCCGACAGCAACGGTAAATATGTGGACGGTCCGTTCATGCTGCGGCAACTCGGTACCTTCCATGATGTTTTGCAGGACCGCGCGACGGGTGCTTCGACTAACTTCTCCTATGCCGGGATCGGAGATTTCAGCGTGGCCGTCGATCCCGCGAGCCGGCAAGCTGCCAAGGGGCAGACAGTGAACTTCAGTGTGACGTTCACCAGCATGGCTGGGTTCGAGGGAAGTGTCGTTCCGGCAGCGCTGCACTGGTCAGACATTCCCGGAGCAACGGCATGGTGGTCCGAGCCGTCAGTCTTCGTCCCATCGAGACTCTCGGCCTCAGCTAAATTAATGGTCCGCACTTCGGCCGACACGCCGGCTGGAACATACGACAACATCATCGTGCAGGGTTCGAATGGGTCGGTAACTCACGCAGCTCCAGGAAAGCTCAGCCTGAAAGTGAACTAGCCCGTTTCATTTTTGCAGATAAAACAGGCCCCGGTCCATCTGAAGATCGACGCCGCGAAATGCCTCCGTCAAGCCTTCCAGTAGATCGGTTGCCAGCACAGTGTTTTCATGGAGTGCGTCGCGGACAATATCAGCCGCTAGTCCATGGAGATATACGGCCGCTGCTACGTTCATGTCATTGAGAAACGCAGACGCTTTGCCGGAATTTCCTTGAAGCTGCTCCTCGACGTCCTTCGCGTGAGAATCCAATTCGGATGCGCTGGTCCTCTCCGCCATGGGAAGCTGACTTCCTGCATGTCTGGCCAGCGCCGCGCCAATCATGCCGGAAAGCACGTCACCCGATCCGGCCTTGGACAGCGCGGAATTTCCGGTCATGTTGAGCCACGTTTCACCAGATTCACCTGCCACGACAGTTCTCCATCCTTGGAGTACCACGCAGGAGCCAGTTTCGTTCGAGAGACGCCGCGCTACTTCCCGCCCGTCTGTCTGGATGTCGCTGGTTGAACCGCCAGTGAGCCGCGCCGCTTGTCGGGGACGAGGTGCAAGAACGCGGAACGGGACCGCATCGCCGTGGCGCTTGAGCTGATCGTAGTGACCCTCAAATGCATTCAAGCCGTCAGCGTCCAGCACCAGAGGCTGCCGACAGCGCTCTACTAATTGCCGCACAAGTCTTGTCGTCCCAGGGTTGCAGGAAAGTCCCGGCCCAAGAACAATCACATCCTTTCCGACCATTAGAGACTCCAGCTGCTCGCTGGTCTCCATCGCAATAGTGCCGTCTTCTGTTTCCTTGAGACCCTCGGTCATCATCTCCGGAGCGAAGCTCGCTACCGTTCCCTGAATTGACTTGGGACAAGCAACCGTCACCAAACCGGCGCCCGTGCGTAACGCCGCCATTCCCGCAAGGCCCGCAGCTCCAGCCTTGCCTAGCGATCCCGCGATCACCAGCACATGGCCGAATTGTCCTTTGTGAGCGTCAGGCAATCGGGGAGGAAAAGTAATTCCTACCTCCTGGCCCGTGATGACCCCCAAGCCGGTGCTGTTGGGAACGAGAACAGGTTGGACGCCGAGCTCGCTGACGGCAATCGGGCCGGCAGTAAGCTCTCCGAAAACATGGGCCGGTTTCGGAGCAATGAAAGTGATGATGCCGTGCGCAAATACCACATCATCGCCGCTTTCGTGGGCCGGGCTCATGCTGTCTGCGTCAACGCCGGAGGGCACATCTACGGAGACGATTGTTCCGAAAGCGTCATTGATGGCTTCCGCGGCTTTCGCAGCAACACCTATTAGTGGAGGTTTAAAGACTCTGTCCGCAATGGCATCGATAATTAGGTCAGCGCCAAACGCCTCTTTAACGGCTTCTGTATCGAAGTCCGATTCGTCTGCAATCCAAATTGGCTGAAGGTTCAGGCGGGAGCACATAGCTGTCGCATCGGCGCATAGTTCGCCTACTTCTTTGGCCAGAATAATTACAATCGTGTGCGTGGCAATTTTCCGCAGGTTTTCTGCCGCCACCAGACCGACTTCGCCGTTCTTGCCTTTGCCGCATACCACGCAGACAGACTGGAAATTGAAATGGGCTAGGCAAAACTGGGTCACGGCGTGGCCAGCCCGATGCGTGAGAATCAATGAGGACATCTCTGCCCGGTTGATTGCTTCGCGCTCCGCCTGGAGCACTTCTTCGGTGGTTAGAATTCTCATGAGAAAACCGACAGAAGCCTCTTACGTCGCTCGAATTCTACCTGTTGATCGAGTACCGGCCATAAAGTTGTGATGGGGTTGCGAAAAGGCATTGGGTATGACCTGGGACCTCTATCGGAAGACAAAGTATTCGTCAGGACGAATCCGAATCACCTTCGTCATCGCACGAAACGGCACGACAATCCCCAATAACTTGTCAGCAAAATCGGGAAAGAGCGGAGGACGGAGAACTGTTAGCACCCTTTCTGGGAAAAAGCCCGGGGCTCGCCCTCTCGTCTCCGAAAGTGTCCTAGCTTCTCGCACAATACAAGGAACGTGAGAAAACCCCGCTTTCATCATCCGGTAAACTCTGTGATATCCGCTTACCAGAAAACACCGCTCGCCAAACTGCGAAACCTCCACGATATTTGGCCTTCCACTTATCAGCAAACTGACGGCGAACGGTCCGTCTTGCTCTTGCTGGCCGCACTCAACACCTTTAACTTGCAGCGTCGGGTTGATGCCCGTGATCGTGATGGACTTCTGCGATTCATCGACGTCCAAGCCGAAGGAGGTCCCTTGCCTCTCCGAAAAGCACAGCTTTATGCCAGATAGCAAGCGCGACGGGCTCAAGTCAGGAGGGCCTAAGCTTTCCGCATAAGCCACGTCCAGGTTGGACTGCAAGGGGATCAGCTTCGATATTTCCATCCACTTAGGGGTCCAAGTGCCCGCCGGATATATCTGCTTGCAATCCGGCCGTCTCATCAGCTTCTCAATTTCAGCGATAGCTTCGCCATCCGTTATCGGCAGCGCGGCAGACATCTGGTCAACCAACGGAGGAAGGGCCTTAATCCGCTCCTCCGCCTTAGCTCGCTTCTGCAACAATTCCTCGACGAGTCTCGCCTCAAGACCTTTGCCCTCTAAGAACTGCCGTGCTTCACTCTGGTCATAGTAGCCGAGCAAAACCGCATGGTTCCTTCTTCCGGGAGGCGTCGCCCGCTGGCTCTCAGACTCGCCCACAGCTAGAGTCCGCCGCTTGTCTACCACTCGAATTGCCGGGTCTTTCTTTTTTTTCATGTGGATTCCTATGAACCTGGGGCCCTACTGTTTACCTCAACGAGTGCCGCTTTTCAACTCTGGCAGAGTCACGGAGTAGGCCTGGGTTCGTACGGATGGTTTTCGCCCTATTGCATTCGGTCACGCTGTTACGCCCGAGGCAATTCCTCATCTGATATGTAGGATGATTCCGCACTGCTTCATCGGAGAAGTACGTGTATTCTTGCCTGGTGGCCGTGGGTTTTCGATCCACGGCCCTCGAATTACCTGAAATAGTCGTCAACAGACCACCTGCTCACGAGGCAGGCGCTCCCCTCTCCTTTGCGGCCTCTTTCTTGGCAGGCGAGCATGCCAACTGAACTACACCCCTCGCAAACCTCGGCCACCATTCGACCCGAAAATGTTCGGATTAGTGCCCGGGAGTCGGCTTGTCGAACACGATTTCCGGATTGCTCCTGGATCACTGGCAATTCGGAAGTGATCCCCTGAGGTCAAAAAAGACAGCCCGGCGTCCAAAAGGCCTGATTCCAGAGCGTCCGCAACCTGTTGATTCTAGTGGACTGGAGTTGGCCGTCTGAAGCGTCTCAGAAGGTACAGGTTTCTGACCAGTTGGTCTGGACTTTGCTCTTCATTTCCTTCGCACCGAGGAATCCTAGGTAGACCAGCACAGCCGAAATGTTCATTGACGCGAGTTTTCATGCCCAAGCAAATCGATTCGCTAACTGATAATGCGAATCGCGCGATAGCTTCCAACCCGAAGTCGCTGACCTCTTGCGGAAAGTGCGGCAATCTACTTTTTGTCGGTGAAACGCAATCTCTCACCACATCCCTCGCAAAAAGTGGCGAACCTGTACGGTTGTAATGTCTTTTGACAAACGGGGCAACGCATGATTACGACGTGGCCGCAATTGTCGCAAAAGGCTGGGGGTTCCTTGGTCGTACCCCGTTCTTGTCCAGTCGGGTCTATCAGCCATGACCGCCAGTTTCCCAAGTCATCTTTGCAATCGAGATTCGTACAGAATGCGAACCTCCATCGCATGTCATGCCTTCGGTGGCCTACCGCCCCTGCGCTCTTTTCGCATTTGTTGGAAGGCCAAGGCTACCACCACTGGAAATGAACGCCAAGTTTGGAACAGACGAGCGAGGTTGAGTCACGTTCCTCGCAGGTTACGTCCCTGGTGTCCAGCCTGCGCATGGGATAGATTTCGTTCGGAGGCTAATCTGAATGAATATCCTCGGAGCAATCAGACGTGAGCAGCGGAAGCTCGAAAAGCAAGCCGCCAAGCTTCATCGACAACTGGATGGACTGAAGGCCGCAGCCAAAGCACTCGGTAACTCTGCGAGCAACGAACTGGGTAAAGCAAAGAAGAGAGTCATGTCAGCAGCGGCAAGAGCGAAAATTTCCGCAGCCATGAAGAGACGATGGACGAAAGTGAAAGCGGGGGCGAGGAAAGCAGCGAGTTAGAAACTCCGAAGGGATGGCTGGCCGCACATCCAATCAGCCGTTCATCGCTACGCCGCAGCCCGTGTCAGATGCTTGCCCCGCCGGACACGCTCGAAGTAGTACCAAAGAAACGCGTACGGCACGAATGCGAGCAATACGAGCGGGAGCGGATGCTTTTCAGAGCGCACGGACACATACAGCATCCAAATCGTGCCAAGATTCGGGGCAGCGAAGAACACGACAACGATAGAGGAGAAATCGAGCGGCTCACGCAAAAGCGCCGCAAGAAGGTTATCCTCCCAATTCACACCGAGCTGCGCTTTGCACTCGAATTGGAGCGCGACGGGCGGCGTCCTGGACCAACTGACCGGGTGCTTCTGAACCCGGCCACCGGAAACTCAATGACACGACCCCAGCTCTATCGTTGTATACAATCTCTGGGACGGCGAGCCGGGGTCCCAACAGCGCGGCCTCATCGCTTTCGAGATACGCTTGCGGTGGACCTGTTGATCCGTGGAGCAAGCCCCTACGATGTCGCTAAGACGCTGGGCGGCACCATCGAAACCGTGGAGAAGCACTACACACCATTCGTAAAGGAACTGCGCGAGCGGGTTCGTAACATCCTCGAAACCGGCATTGGGCTCGAAGAACTAGCCCAGAAGGCCTCGGAACGCCCCGAAATCGCGCCAAAGAAACCAAACTAGCCGGAACTTCTCAAGCGGACGGAGGGAGGTCAGCAAACTCAAGCACGTTCAGAGTAGCTTACTTCCCAAGTCTCGGAGAATCAGTGGTGAATTCGCCGATTGGGTGTCACACCGGCGTCACAATCGCAGCCCATCTAATCAGTAAGCCGCTAAAAAACAAAGAGATAATGGCGGACAAGCCTATAAGCCGGATTCTGTGCGCCGCGTGTCCGTAGCCCCGACTCACATCGGGACCCGATTCGGCCTACGCGGTGCGGCGATCATTCCTCTAGCCCCGATATCGCTATCGGGGTCGAGCAGCCTACCCGAGGGTCGCAACGCATCGCCCTTTCGGGCGCGGCGTATACGGGCTGGGCCAGCCCTCCCCTCCTATTTGGCCTTGCTCCACGCGGGGTTTTCCGTGCCCCGGATGTCGCCACCCGGGCGGTGGGCTCTTACCCCACCTTTTCACCCTTGCCAAATGCGCTCGACCGGAAGAGGCCAGCCCTTGGTTTTGCCGCGGGCTTGCCGCCGAGGTGCAAGCATCACCGGCGGTTTATTTTCTGTGGCACTTTCCGTAGCCGCGTTCCGGCGATGCGCTTTCGCGCGCCGCAAGACGCAACCCCCTGGCGTTACCAGGCGCGTTGCCCTGCCGTCGCCGACTCTTAGGAGCTCACGACGGCCGGAGTCCGGACTTTCCTCCCGCTCGCTTCCCTTGCGAGAAACGAGCCGGCGATCACCCGGCTCATCCGCCGATTGAATTATAGCGCAAGGCGTCCCGCACGCGCAGAAGCTTGCAATATGTTAAACAGGCCGCACGCCAGCGGGTTTTCGTTGCGAGCGAGGAGCGGTTATCTCGCGGAGAGAAGCTTATCGAAGCCGGCTTCGTCGAGGATAGGGACTCCAAGAGATTCGGCTTTGGCGAGTTTCGAGCCGGGATCGGCTCCGACGACGACGTAGTTCGTTTTCTTGCTCACGGACGACCCTGCTTTGCCGCCCTGTTCGGCGACGAGCGCTTCGGCTTCTTCGCGCGAGCGGCGCCCCAGCGTGCCGGTGAACACGAACGTCATCCCGGCGAATTTCGAGCCCTTCGGCGCTTTGCGTTCTTCCTGCATGTTCACACCGACGGCGCGCAGACGCTCGATGAGTTTGCGGTTGGCGGATTCAGAGAAGAACTCGCGCACGCCTTCAGAGATCTTGGGGCCGATCTCGTCAACTTCGGTGAGTTCTTCGGCGCTGGCATCAGCCAATTTGTCCATCGAGCCGAAATGCGCGGAGAGAAGTTGCGCGGTGCGCTCGCCGACGAATGGGATGCCAATGGCGTAGATCAAACGCGCCAGGCTGTTTTTCTTGCTGGCGCTGATTTCGTCGAGAAGGTTCTGCGCCGATTTCTCGGCCATGCGATCGAGGTTCGAGAGCGTGTTGAGATCGAGTTTGTACAAGTCGGCGAAATCCTTCACCAGATTCTTCTCCATGAGCTGAATTACGATTTTATCGCCGAGGCCGTCGATGTTCATCGCGTGGCGTCCCGCGAAATGCAGAAAGGATTCTCTGCGCCGCGCCGGGCAGGAAACATTCACGCAGCGGTAGGCTACTTCTCCTCCCGCCCGGTGCACGCGCGTGCCGCAAACGGGACATTTATCCGGCATCTTGAATTGCTTCTCTTCCTTCCCATGCTTCACGACCTTCAGGACGTGGGGAATCACTTCGCCGGCGCGCTCGACCAGAACGGTATCTCCGGCGTGGACTCCGAGGCGTTCCACCTCGTCCATGTTGTGCAGCGTGGACTTCACAACCGTGACGCCGCCAATTTGCACCGGCTCAAAAATGGCGAAGGGGGTCAGCACGCCCGTGCGGCCAACGCTGATGGCAATCTCTCTTAAAAGCGTTGTTTCCTGATGGGCGGGATATTTGTAGGCGATCGCCCATCGCGGAGATTTCGAGGTGTATCCGAGTTCATTTTGCAACCCGATTTCGTCCACTTTGATGACGATGCCGTCGATTTCAAACGGCAATTTTTCGCGCTTCGATTCCCACTTGTTGATGTATTTCTCGACCTCTTCGATCGAGTGATGGAGCTCCCAATCCTCGCCGACCTTAAAATGCAGCTCGTCTAGCGCTTCGAGGTTTTCCGAGTGGCGTTTCTTGGGCACGCGCCCATCGACGAGCAGGTAATACGCGAAGAAATCGAGGCGACGCGACGCCGTGATTTTAGGATCGAGCATGCGAACGGCGCCCGCCGCGGCATTGCGCGGGCTGGCGAATCGCCTGCCGCCCTCTCGATCTTGCTGTTCGTTCAAAACTTCGAACGATCTGTGCGTCATGATGACTTCACCGCGGACTTCAAAGGTCGTGGGCAGCGCTGCTTTCTTGAGCAGCGCTGGATGGATGCTGAGCGGAATCGCAGGGATGGTCTTGACGTTCGGTGTGACATCCTCGCCCGTCGTGCCATCGCCGCGGGTGACGCCGCGAACCAACACGCCCTTCTCGTACCGAAGCGAAAGGCTCAGGCCGTCGAATTTGTGTTCGGTGGTGTAGTCGACTTTTTCACGCCCGGTCAACTCGCGCACGCGTCGGTCAAAATTCGCCAGCGTTTCGAACGAAAACGCGTTATCGAGGCTGCCCATCGGAACCGTGTGCCGGACGGTTTGGAATCCTTCGCGCGGCTGCCCGCCGACGCGCTGCGTGGGCGAATCCGGGGTGATCAGCTTTGGATTCTGCGCTTCGAATTCCTTGAGCTGGTTCATGAGGCGGTCAAATTCGGCGTCGGAGATTTCCGGGTCGTCGAGCACGTTGTAGAGGTACTCATGGCGGCGAATTTTCTCGCGCAAGAGTTCAATTTCTTTCTGCGACGGACCGCCTTTGGGCATGGAAAACCTCAGCGGGATCGAATCGGCCTAAATCAGCGAATATTATACAATGCGCCCTTGCTTTGAAGATTTCGAACGGCAACCATGCCCAACGCCATCACCAACGCGCTGTTGATCTATAACCCTACCAGCGGGCTCAAGCGCCATCGCCGCTTTGGGGAGATCGAGCATGCCGTCCGGATTCTGAAGGAGTCCGGCATCACCACCGAGCTGGCGCCCACGACCGGCCGTTACGCAGCCAGGAATATCGCCAGGCAGGCTGTCGATCAGGGACGCGGCATGGTGATTGCGTGCGGCGGCGACGGAACGATCAACGAAATCGTCAACGGTCTGGTGGGAAGCCAGGTTCCCATGGCGCTGCTTCCGGCGGGTACCGCGAATATTCTCGCCAAGGAACTCGGGATTCCGTGGGATATTCCCCACGCGGCCCGACAGATTTCAACTGGAATTATTCGGCGCGTCGCGGTGGGATTGGCGATTCCAACCGCAGGGAACCACTCCGCGGCGCTCGCGCCGACGGGCCGGTATTTTCTTTGCGTAGCCGGCGCCGGGCCGGACGGCGCACTGGTGAACGCGGTCAATGAAGGCCTGAAAAAACGCACCGGTCAACTCGCTTACTGGGCCGAGGGAGCGCGACTGCTGTTCCGCTACAATTTCCCGCGAATCAAGATTCGCTCGGCTGGCGTGGACCGGCAGGCCACCATCATCGTTGTGGGACGTACGGCGCATTACGGAGGGCCGTTCAAGATCACCACGGGCGCAAGCCTGTTCGAGGATTCCTTTGAGATGCTGACCAATTCGACCCGCAGCCGCCTTCGCTATGTTGCATGCCTCCCCGCGCTGTGGCTCGGAAGAATTCGGCAGATGAAAGGAATCGAGACGTGGAAGGCGGCGGAGCTGATTTGCGAATCGAACGGAACCGGGCCGGTGTACGCGCAAGTGGATGGCGAGCCGATTGGACCGCTGCCACTTATTTTTAAAATCGTACCGGATGCGATCTCGCTGGTAACTCCGACCCTGCAATAAGAGTGCGCTCATCGAAAGGATACGGGCGTGGAACCCATCACCCATGGACTCGCTGCGCTGGCGCTTGCACGCATCGGGCAGCGCCGGCTGCCTCGTTTTGGCGTCTCCATGCTGCTTGTTTCCGGAGTGGCGGCTGATCTCGATTACCTCAGCTATTTGGGCGGGCCAAGCGCTTTCCTGAAACTTCACCGCGCACTATTCCATTCTGCCCTAGGTTCCGTAGCGCTGATCGGCGTAGTTGCCGCCGGGTTTAAGTTTCTCGATCGCAAACTCCCGGCCAAAAACCCTCCGGCGCCGCTGAAATTTGCGGCAGCATGCGCGGTCTCGACGATCGGTGTTGCCAGCCATGTGGCGCTGGATTTTTGCAATGGCGAAAGCGTACAGGCGCTTTGGCCGTTCAG
>Ga0307475_10001231_pt1 | contig 15344 bp, 15 predicted proteins | sample atmos_gasesECM1C_FD_203317 | JGI IMG/M metagenome (GOLD analysis project Ga0307475, IMG submission 203317) | Hardwood forest soil microbial communities from Morgan-Monroe State Forest, Indiana, United States - atmos_gasesECM1C_515 | ecosystem: Environmental > Terrestrial > Soil > Temperate... | reverse complement strand
GAAATGCCTGCGCCAAGCGAGCATCGGCCAGAAAGGCGTTTTGGCTGAAGCAAAACGCGTAACCACCGTGAAGACGCGCATCATCGCCAAGCACCATCAGGTGGTTCGCGTGGACCGGGAACGACGCGAACCACCACGCGCAGAAACACGGGAAAGGCTGCTGCACATGGTCTTCGCGGCGCTCAAGCGCCTCGACGCCCTGGTGGTCTCCGATTACGACAAAGGATTGATCAGCGATGACTTTGCGGATCGTGTGCTCAGCGCAGCGCACCAGTTGGAGGTTCCCGTGTTCGTGAAGCCGAAGACTTCCCGACTTTATGCCTACCGCGGCGCGCGGGTTATCGTCTGCAACACGAAGGAAGCGAGCTTTTACGTGACCAAGACTCTCTCGGATGAGAAATCGTTCGAGGAGGCTGGACGAGCGCTGCTCGCGCACTTTGGCTGCGGCGCGGTGGTGATCACCCGAAGTGGAGAAGGAATGAGTGTATTTGAGGAATCTTCGCCGAAGCCGGTGCACGTTCCAGCGACGGGCTTTGAAGTGACCTACGCGCGCGTAGGCCAACCGGGAATCGAGCGCGGCGCGACGGGCCGGCAGGTGTTTGACTTAACCGGGGCGGGGGATACGGTTTTGAGCGTGCTCGCGCTCGCGGCCGCCGCCGGTGCATCAATTGTAGATGCGGCGATGCTCGCCAACATTGCTGCCGGAGTGGTGGTGGGTAAGCTCGGCACGGCGAGCGTATCACCACAAGAGTTGGAGCATGCGCTCGACGAATTGCAGGACTAAGCGTCCTCGAGAGAACCAGCGCTAGGGAGGGAAGCTGAGCGACTTGTCGGACATAATAACCCACACGCTGACAACTTTGGTCTTGCGGCTTTTCTCCGCGTCAGAGGCGTCAGGCATGGGCGAGAACGGACTGACGGCCACCTGTATATCCACGGCGTTGGCGCCATGTCGTGAAGTCGCTTTCAGGATTTCATAGCTTTTGACGGGTCCGTAGTATCCATCGGGCCCCCAGTCAGCGAGAAAATCCTTCTTCGTGTAGCTCGGGCCAGGTTTCCAAAGCTGGTAGGCGAGGTCGCTGTTGCTGGCAATCAGCGCATTGAAGAAACGCTCCGCCGCTTTTTTTTCCGGATAGTAGCGGAATGCGAAATAGAGCACCACAACGGCGGCTACAATTACCGCTGCGAGGGTGAACGGAATGGCTCGTGATTTTTGGGCTGTGACGGGAGGTGGATCGAGCAGCGTCATTCGGTAGTCTCCTGCCCCGCGAGCGTCAGTATCGGAAACACAAGTTGCTTCGAGAAATCCCTGCACCTTCGAGCAACACTAAAACCTTACAAAAATTCGTTGCGCGAGTAAATGGCTGCAAATTAGAAACAACGGCGCTCGATGAGATCCTAGGCGAATCAGGACACCGAGTGCACCTGACCTTGCGGGCGGAGCACTAGCCATTCCGCGACGAGCAGATTCGGAACCCAGCACAACCAGGAAACGGTGATGTAGCTTTGCCGGAAGGACCAGTGCAGGGCGAATAGTAGGAGCGGCATGTAATTTCGCAAAGTGACCGCGGCAAGGGTCAAAGCGAAATTGCGAATCATCCATTGGCGATGCGCGACGGTGTTTCCGCGCCGAACCATGCGGTAGGCTTCGAGGCCGGTGAAAAACCACAATGAGGCCAACATGCCGAACCCCAAGTGCGTGGGCAGGCCTTGTTCGGAAACCATGGCCATGACCAACCCTGCAATGGATCCGAGGGCCACTTCCGGCAGGTAAAAACGCCCCAGCCAGCGATGTCAGTTGAGCGCGCGCGTCCGCAGCTTTTCGGAGAACTGCCACGGGCCTGCCAGGAGCGCTGCCATGCCTCCGGCAATGTGCAAGCGAATCGGAAGCAGGTATCGGGAGAAGTGATCCTCGTTAGGAGGGATTAGGAAGTAGCGCGTCGCGTACACCGCCACGCCAATACAAGACAGCAACATGAACCACCAAAGCGGTATGGCCAGACGCGATTGGCGCGGCACGTTTACCGTAGCCAATGGAGCGGGTTGCGTGAGTTCAGAAATGAGCGCCTCCCGAGCTCACCGCCGAGGTCCCTCTTTCCGTGCCAAATCTCACATGAATCCGTCGCAGATTTCCGAAGCCGGGGGACGGCAACGGAATGGAAAAGCCTCTATCGAGAGCCCTGAGGTTGCTAGCCGACTAGGCTTCGAGTGCGCCGGCGGCGCCTTCAGGGAGTTCGATCTCATATTTGGTGCGGGCTTTTTCGCGGTGCATTTCCAGAGCGAGCTCGATGAGCCTGTCAATGAGTTTGCGGAAGGGAATGCCGCTGGCTTCCCACATTTTCGGGTACATGCTAATGGAAGTGAAGCCGGGAATGGTGTTCACCTCGTTCAGATAGATCCTGCCGCCTTTCATTTCAAGGAAGAAATCGACGCGAGCCATGCCGGTGAGCTCCAGGGCGCGAAAAGCTTCTACCGCGTATTTTTGAATCGTTTTGACCTGCGCGGGCTTGAGCTTCGCCGGGATTAGAATCCGCGAGCCCTCCTCCAAGTATTTTGCCGTGTAATCGTAGAATTCGCGATGGGGCACGATTTCGCCAGGAATCGAAGCCTTAGGATCGTGATTGCCCAACACAGAAACTTCGATTTCGCGCCCTACAATGCATTTTTCGACAAGGATTTTCATGGCGAACTCGGAGGCCAGATTCAAGGCGGGCGCCAATTCCTCACGCGAATGAACCTTGGTCATACCCACCGAAGAGCCAAGCGAGGCCGGTTTGACGAACACGGGATACTTGAATTTCTTCTCGACAGCCTCGCGAATTTCTTTCGGATTGCGCTCCCAATCCGCGCGCGGCACGGCAATCCATGGCACTACGGGAATCTTAGCAACCTGAAGGAGGCGCTTGGAGACGTCCTTGTCCATACCGATGGCCGAGCCCAGAACGCCGGCGCCGACGAAGGGCACGCCCGCCAGATCCAGCAATCCTTGAATCGTGCCATCTTCACCATAGGTGCCGTGCATCACGGGAAAGACTACGTCGATGCGCTGGCCGCCGCCGCTGCGGTCGAGCGGAATCAGCGCCGCGTCAGTAGGGTCGGCGGTCATCATCACGCGCTGGCCGCTCTTCAGCACTTCGGGGAGCATCTTTTGGGCGGCGCTTCCGACAAGCCAGTGGCCTTCTTTGGTGATGCCGATGGGTACAGCTTCGTATTTCTCCGGATCGAGGCCGCGGATGACGGAAGCGGCCGAGGCTAGAGAAACCTCATGTTCGCCGGAGCGGCCGCCAAAGAGGATGCCAACGCGGAGTCGCTTCTTGTTATCAGGGGTCACGGGTCCAATTTCTCACATTCGCGGAGCTGTCAGGGTATCAGTTATAAGGGAAAACAGAAGACACGTGTGATGGATGTTTTCGACGGCGTTCTGAACTGACAACAAACCCGCATAAAAATAATTACAGAATCTTCTGGCCAAGGGCGGAGAGGACCAGCTCGACGCCGAGCAGGGCGGTGCGGTTGTGTTCGTCGAGGATGGGGTTAATCTCCACCACTTCCATCGAAACCATCGATTCCGTGTCGGCGATCATTTCCATGGCGAGGTGCGCTTCGCGATACGTTGCGCCGCCGCGGACCGGCGTGCCTACGCCGGGGGCATCGGTGGGATCCACGAAGTCCATGTCCAGGCTGACGGCGATGCCAGCGGTGTCGTCCATAGCGTATTTGAGGGCCTCCGACATGACGTCGCGCATGCCGCGCTCGTCAATGTCGCGCATGGTGAAAACGTGGACGCCGGATTTCTTGACGATTTTGCGTTCTTGAGCGTCGAGATCGCGCGCGCCGACAATGACGATGTTTCCTGGCTCGGCTTTGGGTTTGAAACCTCCCAGATCAACAAGCTCAGGTGCACCGTAACCCATGATGGCTGCGAGCGGCATGCCGTGGATGTTCCCTGAGGGCGAAGACTCCGGAGTATTCATGTCGCCATGCGCGTCGAGCCAGAGGTAGCCGATTTCCTTCTTTTGCTGGCGGAAATGCGAAGCTACCCCGGCTGCCGCGCCGACCGCGATCGAATGATCACCGCCGAGAACGAGCGGGAGAAGGCCTTCAGTTAGGGATTTCTCGACGGTCTTGCAAATGTCCAGGCAGGTTTCGGCAATTTCCTGGAGATACTTGGCGCGCTTCTCCCCCACGGGCATTTCCTCGGGCTGCTTCACTTCGAGGTTGCCAATGTCTTCCACGGTGTGGCCAAGCTTCTTGATGGCGGTCTGCAGGCCTGCGCCGCGAAGTGCCGAGGGGCCCATGTCCACGCCTCGGCGGCTTTGGCCGAGGTCCATGGGAACGCCGATGATACGAATTTTTTGTGCCATGTGTTGTTCGTGAATCGTGATTCGTCATTCGTGGTCCGTGAATCTGCAAAGCAGCGACCCGTGGGTGCCTTCACCAGCCACAAATCACCGGTCGCGAATCACGTTCCTGCTGAAACGAACCCTAAGGGTATACCCGGTAAATCATGCGAGGGAAGGGAATCACCTCGCGAATGTGCTCGGTGCCGCAAATCCACGCGACCGTGCGCTCCAGGCCCAGACCGAAGCCAGAATGCGGCACGCTACCGTAGCGCCGCAGGTCGAGATACCACTGAAACGCTTCTTCCGGGAGATTGTGTTCACCGAGCCGCCTGACGAGCAGATCGTAATCGTGGATGCGCTGGCTGCCGCCGATGATTTCGCCGTAGCCTTCGGGCGCGAGCATGTCGAAGGCGAGGGCCAGTTCGGGGCGCTTCGGGTCGGGCTGCATGTAGAAAGCTTTGAGAGACGTCGGATAGCGATGCACGATCACCGGACGGTCGAAGGAACTCGAAATGATGGTTTCTTCGTCGCCGCCGAAATCGTCGCCAAACTTGGCGGGATTGCCATGCTTGTTCAGCACGGCGATGGCTTCCTCATAGCTGAGGCGTGGAAAGGGCGGTTTGACGCATTCCAGTTTTTTCGTGTCGCGTTTGAGCGTTTCGAGTTCCCGCGATCTGTCTTTCAGGACGCCTTGGACGATGGCGCTGACCAAGCCTTCGCCGAGCGCCATGGCTTCGTCCAGCTCGACATAGGCGGCTTCGGGCTCGAGCATCCAGAACTCAGTGAGATGGCGCCGCGTTTTGGATTTTTCGGCGCGGAACGTGGGCCCGAAGGTGTAGATCCTGCCGAGCGCCATGGCCAGGGCTTCGCCATAAAGCTGGCCGCTTTGCGTCAGATAGGCTTTCTGATCGTCGATGTAATTGACTTCGAAGAGAGTGGAGGTGCCTTCGCAGGCCGCCGGAGTGAACATCGGCGCGTCGGTAAGCGTATAGCCCTGGCCATCCATGAATTCGCGGGCGGCGCGGATGGCTTCGGCCCGGATGCGGAGAATGGCCGCCTGGCGCGGCGTGCGAATCCAGAGATGGCGGTTGTCGAGGAGGAAATCGACGCCGTGTTCCTTGAGCTGAATGGGGAAAGGCGTGGATTCCGACACTTTTTGCAGAACTAGAAGTTTTGTCACGCCGATTTCGTAGCCCCCGGGAGCACGCTTTTCGGCGCGAATTCTTCCCGTGACGATGACGCTCGACTCCTGCGTCAGCCCCTTGAGCAATTCGAATGCCTCGGGGTTCTCCTTCAGCGCGCAAACGCCTTGAATGATGCCCGTTCCATCGCGAAAAATAGGGAAAAGCAGTTTGCCGGATTCGCGGAGATTGTAAAGCCAACCCCTTAGCGTCACTTCCTGCCCGTCGTGCTTTCCCGCTTGCTCGATCGTGATGGTTGCCATGGTGCGATTCTCAGCCACAAAGTAAACGAATAGTCTACCAGAGTAGCGTCGGGTTCCTGCCGACAGAGCGACCGCGATCAGCCCAGCTTCGACCGATCAGATCGGTCGAGGCAGCGAACCTCTGTTTACGCCCAGGCTTTTTCGAAGCGGTCAAGGGCCTTACGGGCGGCGGCAAGCTGCTCACTCACGGTGGCGGCATCGTGGCCGCTTCTTTCCCTCAATTCGAGAATCAGCGGCAGACCGCCGTTTTGTGCCGAGGACTTGAGGAGCTTAATGGCATCGGGCCAGTGAATGGAGCCGTCGTACGGGGGAAGGTGCTCGTCTTTTTCCCCATGGTTGTCGTGGAGATGGACAGAGGAAACCAGCTCCTTGAGAGGCGCAAAGCTTTTCTCCAGACGTTCTTCCTCGGGGAATTCGGCAAGGTGCGCGTGCCCGATATCGAAAGTGAAGCGCAAGCCGGTAAGCCGCGTCTCGTCTACAAATGCTCGCAGGTAATCGGGATTCCCCATTTCGCTCTGCGTGTTTTCCACACAGATGGTGACGCCCGCGTGCCGCGCGTGCAGGATGAGGTGCTCCAGGGAACTGAACGCGGCGTCGCGTTTGCGCGGATCCGCCGTTTCGCGGGAGCCACCCATATGCAGGATGAGCCGCGCATAGGGCAAGTCATCGGCAACATCGATAACGCGCTTTAGTTCGTCCATGGCTTCGACACGGCGGACGCGCTCGACTTCGCAAATCGAAAGCGGCGCGCCGCTCTCGCGCATGGGGCTCAGGTCACGCCGGTTCGGAGCATGGAGCGAAACAAGTTGCAAGTGGTGCGCTTCGAGCGCGCCCGCCATGACGTGAATTTCCTGCTTAAGGGTGTACTCGAAATGGCTGCGCGCACAGAAGATTTCGACGCCTTGGAACCCGGCTCCGGCCACCTGGCCGAGGAGTTCGGGCGTCAATTTGTGCGTTACGAACAAGTAGGTCGAGAGTAGTCTCTGCATGGGTTCACGGGTTTCCTCGATGGAAGGCCATCCAGCAGTTTACCGTTGTTTCGTTTCAGGTTCCGCGCCCCCTACGACGCGTGTGCCGAATCCCTCCCCCCTCAGTAACCCATCGCGGAACCCCGATCGCGCGGGTCGGCCGCGCCGAGACGCTCTCCGGTTTGCGGGTCAATGCCGATGGCATTTACCAGGCCCATGTGTTTGCGCAATTTGGCTTCATTACTGAGGCTCGGCGTTTCATACCAGCCGCGCTCCACCGCGTACCCGCGCGCGCGCAAAGCTTGCTCCACGCTCAGGGGAAATTCCGCTTCCATGCGGATGCGGTCGGGAAACCACTGATGATGAAAGCGCGGAGCATTGATGGCCACTTGCGCGTCCATGCCAAGGCGCATCCAGTCGAGGACGGTAAGCAGCGTGACCGAAATGATGGTTGGCCCGCCGGGCGAGCCGGTGACGAAACTCAATTTGCCGTCGCGCAGGAGTATTGTCGGCGTCATGGAACTGAGCGGACGGTGGCCGGGAGCAATGGCATTGGCGTCGGATTGCATCAGTTCATAAAGTGAGTTGGGAGCGCCAGGCTGCGTGGTGAAGTCGTCCATCTCGTCATTCAGCAGGAAGCCCGCGGCGCTAGTCACGTGCGAGCCATAGCTGTCGTTCAGTGTATATGTGCTGGCGACCGCGTTCCCCGCAGCGTCCACGACGGAAAAATGCGTGGTGTGCCGGCCCTCGGCATGGCTGTTGACGAGGTGCGGCGCGGAGTCTCGATTCGCGGATGCGCCACAGACGTGGGGAGTTCCCGCTGCGACATTTTTGCTCGAGGACGCCTTGGCAGGGTCGATCGTGGCGGCACGTTCCCGGGCATAACAAGGGTCGGTCAGACCAGCCACGGGAATTTTGGCGTAGTCGGGATCCGCAAGATACGCAGCGCGGTCGGCAAATACCCGGCGCATGGTTTCCACGACCATATGAACGCTTTGCGCATCGTCCCAGCCTTTCAGCGGCACATCTTTCAGCATGTTTAGAGCTTCGATGATTGCCACGCCGCCGGAGCTCGGAGGCGGGGCCGTCAATACTTCCCAAGTGTGGCCGCCGCTTTCGTATTTCTCGTGCAGAATTTCACGAACTTTCGGTTTGTAACCGGCAAGGTCGTCGAGTGAAATGATGCCGCGGTTCTTGGCGATTTCGTCGGCGAGCATGCGTGCCGTTTCGCCGCGATAAAACTCTGCCGAGCCGTTCTGCGCGATGCGCTTGAGTGTTGCCGCCAACTCCGGTTGCCTCAGTGTCTCCCCGGCCCTGAATAGCCGGCCACCGTTCAGAAAAGTCCGCTTGCTCGTTGGGAAAGCCTGCAAGCCGGGGCTTTCTTCCTCCAATTCGGCGGCGAGTTTTTCGCTAACTGCGAATCCGTCCTCCGCGAAACGCATCGCGGGGGCCATCACGTCAGCCAGCTTCATCGTTCCGTAGCTTTTCAGCGCCAATTCAAGACCCGCAACCGTTCCGGGCACTGCGACGGAACGATAACCAATAACCGAGGCTTCTTCGTCGAGCTTGCCATCCTTGCCTAGATACATGTCGCGCGTGGCCTTGCCGGGGGCCGTTTCGCGGTAGTCGACAAACGTGGTCTTACCGTCCGCGAGGCGGATCAGCATGAAGCCACCACCGCCGATGTTGCCGGCGGCAGGTTCGACGACCGCGAGAGCGAAGGCCGTCGCGACAGCCGCGTCTACCGCGTTACCGCCACGCTTTAGAATCTCTACGCCCGCTTGCGATCCGAGTTCTTCGTCCGTGACAACTATTCCGTGCGCGGCGCGGACCGCCTGCTTGGGCCAGGCTTGGGGAAATTCCCTTTGGGTGACGGCCTGTGGTGCCGATTGCGAAGCGGTTTGCCCGGAAAGAACCACGGCGCCGGTCAGGACCGCCAAAGAAGGCAGCAGAACTATTTTCTTATGGGAGATCATGGTCTGTAAGAAACACTAAGGGATTCGGCTGAAGAGCGTCAAGGCGAGCGGTCCGCCGCAAAGACGCCTCGGGAAGATCCGCGGGAAAGGAAGGAACGATCTACTCTTCGTTCAAGACTTCGACGGTGGGCGGCCCCGGGAGTAGCCCGGCGTGCGTGCCGCGCACAATCAGTTCTTTTACAGCTTGCCTGCCCTTTTCGCCGTAGCCAAGAGTCCATTTGTTCACGTACATGCGGATAAAAGCGTCGGCGAGTTCCATGTTCATCTCTCGCGCGAATTGCATGGCGTAATTCAGCGCTTCTTCGCGGTGCTCCAGGCCATAAGCAACGCTGTTGCGGATCGTTTTCGCGATCTGACACCCAAGGCGTGGCCCCAGGGCTCTGCGGACGGCGTTGCCTCCCAGCGGAAGCGGCAGACCGGTCTGTTCCTGCCACCACATGCCGAGATCAATCACCTTGTGCAAACCCTTTTCCGGGAAGAAAAGCTGTCCTTCGTGAATGAGCAGACCGGCTTCGACAAGATTGTTTTGAACCGCATCGATGATTTTGTCGAACGGCATGACCACCGGCTCAAAGTTGGCTTCGAAAAGCCTCAAAGTAAGATACGCGGAGGTTTTTAGGCCGGGAACGGCGATGCGTTTGCCCGCCAACTCTTGCGGCTTCACGGCTTTTGTCGAAACGACAACGGGTCCGTAGCCTTCGCCAAAGCTGGCGCCGCAATCGAGAAGCACATACTTGTCGCGAAGCTCGGGATACGCGGCAAAACTGATGGCCGTGACGTCATACGTTTCAGCGAGCGCCGCTTCGTTGAGCGATTGGATGTCCGAAAGAATATGCATGTATTTGTAGCCGGGCGTGGAAAGCTTGTGGGTTGCGAGCGCGTAGAACATGAACGCGTCATCGGAATCCGGCGAGTGCGCCAGCTTGATTTCGACCGGCGCTGGTTCGGTTCTCGAGGCTGCTTCTTGGCCAGGCATGGGTTGGTGGTTCCTCTTCTCAGACGGTCCCTGCTGCTAGGGGCCATTTCCATTGCAGATTGCCAAGAGTCGGGGACGTACGAATGGCCGGCCCGCTTGGATTGATTCTCCCGGCCCCCTTTTCTCCCATAGTTCCCCTGTCGTCGGGAAAGCTCTTTCGGAAGACGTACGGAAGTGTGCTCGCGTCGCAGGGGCTTGGTGACGCTGGGCCGGATAATCTCTAGCCCACAAAGCGTAGCATATCGAGCTGGCTCCGACAACATCACCAGATGGTAAAGACCCTTCCTGCTCGTTCCCCAAAAGACGGAAAATCTGCGGAGAGACCCGCTCCAGAATCAGGAGAAGAGCGCGGTAGGTTGTGCGAATCGAACGGGCAGCCCTGGTCTTCCCGAGACCTGACCGGAAGGCCAAGGTAACGCATTCGGAGAGTACCGCACCACCGAAGACTCGAACCGATCTTCACACCCGTGGCCTACTGAGGCTAGCTCACAGCCCAGCCTCGAAGTGAGGACACATGAAAAACCAATGGCTCGTTATTGGAGCGGCAGCAATCAGTATATTGCTCGGCGCCAGCGGAGCTCCTGCGCGTTCCTATAATCCCCTGAAGTGGATCAAAAAGAACCCCGGGCTAACCGCCGACGAGCAGCTCGCGGCGAATAAAGAGGAAGAACGAAAGTTGAGCTTGCAACTACAGGCGCTGCTGCCTCCAAAAACAACTCTGCGAGAAGCGTGCAGCGGCTTCCCAAGCCTGGAAGATTGCATCGCTGCGCTTCACGTGAGCCGCAACCTCAAGATCAAATATAACTGCCTGAAATGGGATATGACCGCGGCTCGGCCCAACGGTGACGTGAAAACCTGCGAGGCTCCGCCAAGAGATAAAGCTCTGTCCTTGGTCAAAGCCATTCGCGTTTTGAACTCCGACGCTGATGCTAAAGCAGAGGCGAAGAATGCGGAGAGACGCGCGCGCGAAGACATCAAAGACGCGACTTCCTGACGAAAGCGCGAATCAGTCTCGCGATTAAGAGCACCAATCCGTAGTTTAGGCAAACGGTTCACAAAGAGGACACCATGCGGGCAATGGCGTCGTCAAATGAGGCTTTTCCATCGAGGTACGGTTGCCAGAACCGCTGCAACAGCTCGAGGTAGTTCTTCCAACCACGCTGGTAGAGCCCCTCGCGGAAAGCGTACGTGTCGTAGCCATTCCCCGGAGGGCCTTTCCCCTTGTCTCCGCGACTCGCCGAAGAGGAAGTCAGTACCGTGCGGATGACTTCGCCGGTGGTGTAGAAAACCAGCGCGTGCCAGAGGTCGCGGGGAATGGGTTTGTCGCGCTGGCGGCATTCGCGGATGATGGCGGCTTGGACCCTCTCCGCGATTCCGTGCGAGCCCTCGTGGAAGAGCACTTCGAGCGCTTGCGGCCCTTGATTCCGAGGATCCAGGCTGGAAATCGTCACGCGCAACGGGTCGACGGTGGTGTACGCGCCGGCCCAATTGGCATATGCCACCGCGTCCACGCGGATTTTTTCGTGCGGCCAGCGCGTCTGGTAAATGTCCGCCAGACGCTCGGAAAGCCCTACGCCTTGCTCGCGCACTAACGGAGCCACCCGCAGGATCCAGCGGCGGTTGGCTTGATCATGTTCGGGCCAGAGATGTGCTCGATAGACGGGAGCGGCCGCTTCCAGAACCTGCGTCAGATTCGACGGCAGGCCCGCGTCGCAGAATTTGCGCTTGCGCCCGGAAAGTTCGTCGCAATCCTCGAAGTCGCCAAGTTGATCCTTCAGCTGAATCAGTTCCGTGGTGAAGAGCAGGTCTTTGTCCGCGTAGTTGACCATGTAATAGGCAACCGCATCGTCCCAGGCTTTTTGTTCCGCATCGGTCAGCCCTTTTTCTGCCAAAACGCTCTTGGGGGCAGCGGACTTCGTCGCGTTTGCATCGCGCGAAAGGAATGCTTTTCGCTGCCGGGCCTCGTAATACAAGGTGTGGTGAAGATTGATCCAAAACCCGCTATGCAGTTCGAAAACAGGTAGCTGTGGTTCGGTATAGTTGAACTGCGGTCGGGCTGCGCTGCCGGTGGGTGCGAGCAGGCAAAGCATAAGCGGCAAGTTAGACAATAGAATACGGAGATGGCGCACCATAGCGGATCGCCTGATAGTAGCGCCATGCGCGTGGAAGCACAAAGAGACCCGGAGGCTTGGGAGGCTTGATGAAGGCTCAGGCGCGCTACTCGACCTTCGGATCGCTCTCGCTGCCGACCGCTCCTTGGCGGTCGGCAGCATGCAAGACGCCGTTCGAATCGCGGAAGAAGGAGCGCCTTCCCGTCTGCGCATAGTGAAGCGGCGTTGCCGACAATTCGTATTTTGCGGGGGCGCCGACCTCGCTTCCTCCGGCAATCACATACCGGAACGTGTAGCCATTCTTGGTCCCGTTCGCAAGGTCCGGGTCCAGCAAACCCGCAGCATTGATGCTCGGCGCCCCGCGCTGGGGCGATGCGAGATTCCCGAGCGATTTGGGAAGGTGCAGATACTTGCCTCGGTAAGACTCGATGGCGGCGGCGATAGCCTTTAAAGACTGAAGGGCATCTTTTTCCGTTGCATCGATCTCCGATTCGTCCCATTCCGCTTCGAGCCCAGGCAGGTCCAGAAGGAGAACTCCCAGAGAAAGCAGCTTCCATTGACCTTCTTCGCGCACCAGACCCAAGCTGATCTGCCGCGCGCTTGCTCCGGTCGAGTCCGAAACGTCGTGGAGCTCTAGCGGCAAAAACGCAACGTTGTCGCGGAGGTCCGCGCCGCCAATTTGCATCTCCGTGGTCGCACCCGGTGTCTCGCAGCGCACGATCGGGCGGCCCGAGGGATTCGCAGAAATAGTGGCTTTCCCTGGCTCATCCAGAAGCACAAACCGTTTCATGAGCGCCACGCGCGCCGCGGCGGTCATGCGGGAGAAGGATTCCTGGTTGCGAACGGTGAGGAAGCGCGTGAACTCCGCCTGATTCTGCGAACAGGCCGCGGCCAGAGCGCTGCTCAGAGCAGTGCTCGGCCCGCCTTGTGGACTGGCCGTGACGGCAGAGCTAGCGGTGCTTTGCTCCGGCTGCGAGCTCGATTCCTGAGCGAAACAATCTCCCGCGGCAAGCAAGAAGGCGCAAAGCAGGATAAGCAGCTGTTCGGGAAACTTCGGCTTGCTTAACATTTCATTTTGGATTGGCATTTCTTCCTGAAATGTCTTTCTCAATCCTTGGAAGCAGTCAGGATCGCCGCAAGGTTTTGCGTGAAGCTGGAACGCGGCAAGACTTCGTTGCAGCCTGCTGCTTGTGCCTGGGCGGCGAGCTGCGTTTGCACGTGCGACAAAAACCCGACCACGCGAATGTCTTTGCTGGCCTGACGCACTTTTTCGATTGCTTGGAGCGGCTGGCTGCGCGCGTTCAGGTCCACGATCACCAACTGTGGCGCGCTTTCCATCAGACCCATTAACGCGTCGACATTCGCCGCCACTTTCACTTCCACGCCGAGCCGTTTGGCGGTTTCCGCCAACTTCATCTGGAAAAACAGATCGTCTACCAGCGCCACAACTCTTCCCATATTCTCCGTCCTCGTGCGATGCCACTCGACATTATGCGCTACTTTTACATTCGACGAAGGATTGAGAGTACACTGAACCTCTCAACGGGAGGTCCCTCGTGCAACCTGCCTCGGCCATCGACATTCAGCCTGCCGTGCCTCTTTTAGGAAAGACGCCGCAACTGCTCGAAACGCTGCTTGGCGATTTGCCCGGGGAGCTCCTCGACTGGAAACCCAAGCCGGACCGCTGGTCCATCACGGAAGTCCTGGCGCACCTCGCAGCCCTCGAGCAGGTTTACGCCGAGCGAGTCCTGCGCATCATGGCCGAAGATTCGCCGCGGCTGGCCAAATACGATCTGGATGGCGCCAAAGCTCGCCAAGAGTATTCTCGCGGCTCGGCAGCCGAAAATCGTGCGCATTTTACGCGCACGCGCCGCGCGTCGTTGGCCCTACTTGCCGGGCTTCCGCCATCCCCGTGCGCTCGCACTGCCATCCATTCCGAACTCGGCACAATTACGCTGGCGCATCTGCTCAATGAATGGGCTAATCACGATCTCGGCCACTTGCGTCAGATCGAAGAACTCTATCGCGCGCACGCTTTTCACGCCAATTCCGGTCCGTTCGTGAAGTACTCCAACCCTCAGCCGTGAGCGCGAACAACACGCCCGAAGACGCGCGGCTGGCGGCCTGCGGCCCCGACGACGTCACTTTGTACTCGCGCCGTGGATGTCACCTTTGTGAGGAAGCCAAAGCCGCCATCGCACCCTTGCTGCGCGAATTCCAGGCCGCGTTGCACGAGGTCAACATCGACGAAGATGCGGTTCTCAGAGAGCGCTATGGATGGGATATCCCGGTAATTTTCATCGGCCAGCACAAGGCCGCGAAGCATTGCGTCGATCTTGCTCAGTTTCGCCGGCAATTGGAAGAAGCCCAAACGTAAGGCGAACAAAACTCTTTTCACGGTGCCTGCGTCGACGAGATCGCTGCCCGCCGACAATCTCAAGGATCTATTCTCGGTTTTAGCTGAAAACTTGAAACAAAGAACTGCTTGCTTTCCTAGTGCCTGCCCTCCGGGCTGTGCGCCCCAACCGTTTCGTCCGGGACGTCACCCTTGCGGCCCCTCACGCGGTCGTACACGCTCAGTTGGCTTACCGAGCCGAGTGCTTCGTTGTAGAAGGTCGGCACACCCAACGCGGTGCGCAGCTCCTCGTTGAACTTCCGCAGATTCTGCAGGTGCGATGCCAGCGCGGGAATCTTCAATCCATCATCGGTCAGCAAGAACTTCTGATAACCCGCGTCCCACAACCGTGTGAACTGACCTTTCAGCATGATTGTGGGCGCGATGGTCATCTGATAGCGCTCGTCCGGGCCTTTGCGAAATTCCGCCCCGCAGCCGTACTTTTCTACCCGCACCACGCCGCGCGTGCTCCCCACCGCAAACCCCAGCGCTGCCAGACCTTCGATGGCTTTGGGGAAAAAGCGTTCCTCGACATTCCACATAGCTCATTCAGAGTAACGACTGCACGCATTTCTGTAAAGCGCCGCCGAGGCCGCTCCAGGCCCCTGTCTCGGCTTCGTTTCTAAACTCATAACGCAATTTTGCAACTACACGGGCAGCCCTTTTCTCGCCCGTCCATTCCTCATAGCCCTTCGCCATCTGCGGTTCAAACTCAAATTCATCGAATTGTAATTCCGGACTCCACCTCCAGTCATCTGCAGGCAATAGCTTCTCGCCATTCGATGCCGCAAAAAATATCCACAGGCGGCCCCTGGCTCTGCGGGCCACAAATGTGATAGATGGCACTAAATGACGGCCTAGATTTTGAAGAAGGGGTGTGACCAAATGGCGAGAATCGCTCGATGCGTGTTGTTTTTTCTGTTTCTTACCTGCCTGATCGGCGTGTCTACGCGCGCGCAACAAACCCTCGGCTCGATCAACGGCACGGTGACCGACAGCTCGGGCGCGGTCGTCCAGGGCGCCGACATAAGCGCTCACAACGCCGCGACTGGTCTCGAACAATCGGCCAAAACGAAATCCGACGGCTCGTTCAGCATCGTCGACCTTCCTATCGGGACTTACGAAGTGACC
>Ga0307475_10001230_pt1 | contig 15345 bp, 12 predicted proteins | sample atmos_gasesECM1C_FD_203317 | JGI IMG/M metagenome (GOLD analysis project Ga0307475, IMG submission 203317) | Hardwood forest soil microbial communities from Morgan-Monroe State Forest, Indiana, United States - atmos_gasesECM1C_515 | ecosystem: Environmental > Terrestrial > Soil > Temperate... | reverse complement strand
CTGAATCCGTCGCGCATTCCGCAGAAGGAGGTGCAGGCCTTAGAAGTTGCTTGAACTCGCTAGAAGGTAGGTCTAAAGTGCCGAACATCGAGAGTCGCTGCAATCAACTAAAACTCGGACATCCTCTTTTCCACAACCCAATGCGCCCAATGCCTGGTTAACGCTTATCGGACAAGTTTGACAGAGCCAGCATTGTTAGAGATGTCCGGTAACCCGAACTTACCGGGACTTAGCTGCAATCACGAGGTTATCATAACAGTTCTTGGACGTATTCGATGTTGCGGTCGGCTGGTTATCGCTGGCGCATTTTCTCACAACCACGCACGTTACCGCTTTTCCGCCTGGATTCTCGCAAGCGTTTCGATCGTAATCTGCTTGTAACCACCCTCCACACGCACAACCATTTGATTCTTGTCGCCGACGGGCATTTTCAGTTCCATCGGGTCGTGTTTCTCCACGACCGTGCCGGAGGCGCGCACACGTGCGTTCAGTAGGGGCTTAAGCCGTTGATTCCCATCAGCGGGAAAGTAAAGAACTCCATCGTCGGCCGCAATCGCGAGAGGGACACCGCGGGCCAGGCAGGCCGTGCCGCAGTCCTTGTGGGATGTGGCTGTGGCTGCCGGAGCATGCAACATATAACATGCCGCGTCGACCACTTTGCCGGTCACAGTGACGGAACTGGAATCACCAGTCTGGCCGGCATTTGCGGAACCGGCAGCTCCGGTAAGAGGGCTGACGTGAAATACAGCGTTGATCAGCCGAGCTCGCGGAAATATGAGCCGGCTCCGTCCGAGAGTCGTCCTTTGGAATGCGCCCTGGAATGGTGTGGTGGCCCCATTGGCTTCCTTGTCCCCTTCTTGCCGGTCTTCGTCGTTGTCCCGCTCTGAGATCTGTGGACAAGGAGCGGGCACCGTACCGCCCGCGTAAGTCAGGCAGCGGTTGTCCTCAAAGATGTTTGCACCCGCAGGCGACAGGTCTTGTATGTCGGCCCCGATGGCCTTGCCGTAGTCCTTGGAAACCTGAACCGGTGGATTCCCCGCAATGATGTTCCGGCGAATGATGTTGCCTCCCTGCGTGCTGGCCGCGATCAAAACACCATTGAGGTTGCCGCCAATCTTGTTCTTCTCGATGATGTTGTCTTTGCTTGTGCCCACGAGCCCGAGGCCGAAGTTGTTACTGTTGGGCGCTGTCGGCGAAAACTTCGAGGTAGCTGAACCGTTTCCACTGTAGGTGTTCAACCGAACTCGGTTGTTGTGGCTGCTGGCGAGTCAGGTTCCGCCGCAAGGGAGGCCTTGGGAGCCAATCGAGTTTCGAACTGAAATGTTCTTTTCGATGTCGCTATCCGTGGTACTTATTAGCAAAATCCCGCTGAAGCAATTATCAGACGCAGTGACTCCTGCAACCTTTCCTTTCGTTGCCCCTCTTAGGAGTATTCCAACACTTGCGAATTTCTGCACCAGCCCAGGTCCAAAGATCGCCACGTCGTGCTGCCCGACCACATCAATGCCATCCTCCGACGGGAACTTGGCAGTTGGGGTGCAGCCATCGGGAGGGTTGGCGCGTCCCGTGATCGTGAACCCGTTCAGGCGTAATTTGATACCTGGGGCTCCAAATGCGATGCACGGCGCGCCCGCGACCATACAGGTGACGTCGCCCACGAGTTCGCTGTCATCGTATATTGTCATGGTAGTAGAAATGGTTCCGCTGATGTCAGTGGCCTGGGCCCGTGCACCACAAACAAAGAGCGCAAATACAGTCAAAACGGAAAGCGTTATTCGCATAAATAGGATCTGGCTCATAGGACCTCCTTACGCCGTGCTCAAGGTCGCTATGGGAACAAGGGGAAAAGGACGGCGTGGAATGTGCAGAAGCCTAGGCGAGCGGCAGGAGCTTGTCAAGAAGGAACTTCGAAGGGACTTCGACCGTCGGCGTTGCCAAAAGTTACGTTCCGGCGTGCTCGGAAGTCCACATGCCTGATAAAGACTTACCAGGCAAGTTGAATTATTTCCGAGTTGCCCGCTAACAGGGACTTAGCCGATTAGTGTCGCTCAGCGGTTGGTCTCGCAAGCTGACTCGCTCACTCGTTCGTGAGGTCCTAGGAGCACTGGCCTGCGGGGCCGAGGTTTTATCAAAGCATTCGACAAAATAACCCTAGTTGACTCAACTAGGACTACGGCGCAGAATATGCGCCAACATTCCCTCCAAATTAGCCTGTCCCCAGGAAACCCTTCAAACTCACGCGGAGGGAATCTGAAAGGAAAATCCCATGACACAAGGACAGCGACTTAAGGTTTTGGGAGCCACCATAACTCTTGCCGGAGTAGCTCTTGCGATGATGCTTCGTTCCCCAGGCGCGCAAGCGCAGGACGACCAGAACAACGATGACGAGTCACTCATCCATATAGGTTTCAAGATAGCGCCGGTCTCGCTGAATTTGGAGGGAAAGAACCGAGATTTGGTAGGACTGGGGAGCTTCATTGTAAACGCTCAGGCTGACTGTAACGGTTGCCACACGGCCGGCGGGCCTCCAAATTTTAATTACGCCGCAGGCGGAAACCCCTACTTTGGCCAGAAGGCGGTGGTCGATCCGACTGTCTACCTGAGCGGGGGCACGAACTTCGGGCCCGTCGGCACTCCCACCGGGCCCCTCGGTTACGCCGGTCCAAACATGATTACCCGCAACTTGACGCCGGACAACACGGGGCGGCCGGAAGGGGGCCACACGCTTGCGGAATTTAAGGAGATCCTAAGGAAGGGCACAGATTTCGATCACCTCCATCCAATCTGCACAGCAGCACAACTGGCACAAATCGAAGCGACTACCGACCCCAACGCACTCCCAGTTTGCATTCCCGCTACAATGGGCAATTCGGTTGACGGTGATCTTCTCCAAATCATGCCCTGGCCGGTGTATCACCACATGACCGACCATCAAATCGAGGCTATCTACGAGTATCTAAGTGCGATCCCCTGCATCGACAACACAGCAAGCACGCCGCCGGCAGGCGCCCCCAACGAACTACGCAACAATTGCGGTAGCGGCGACCCGAAGCCCGGCAGCCAAGACGCTCCTTCGCGCGCGCGACGTAGGGCAAAGCCGTAAACGGCTTTATGAATGAGAGATGAACGTTTCAGCGCGGCGCTTTTGCCGTAGCTTCTGAGGAAGTGTGCCTGCTGTCCGTCCGTAGCCACCACTTCGGGGATTTGCAAGTGATCTTGCCCAAACGATGAGCATCGAGTTGATGCTTTGGAGCACCATTTTCGGAAGAACCCCCAAGCCTTCGGGAAGTTCAACTCATCCGACAAAAAGTCAGCTACGCCTTTTTCCGCTCCCAAGAATGCTCCAGAAAATTTTTTGCACTGAGCAACGTGAAAGGTGAGAGATCGCCGTTAGCCGGATATACCGCATCGCAATCGGAAGGAAGGATGGATGGAGTGTCGAAAGGAAGGGAGGCGGCTTGCACATTAGCTCCTGGTTAGTTCTCTAAAAGGAGAAGTGGATAACCGGACATCTGCCGTACTAGGACTCCATTTGCCGGTAAGCGCGTTTACCAGGAACTGGGCAGCTAGTTGGAGTGTCGCTTAGCGTGAAACGGGCTGGGCGGTCTGCGCGCCGCGGTTAGTGTCTCGGTTCCTGTTCTGCTGCCCGGCGGTCTACGCCACTTCGGCGGGCGTGACCTTCGCGCCGCTCCGGCAACGTGATAGCCCAACTGGTGGTTCTGTGGCAAGTTGGACAGTGCCGCTGGATGGGTTGTTTCTCCAGTCCTTCGGCAGTTCGCCTTCATGGATCAGGAAGGACCCAAATCTGGCACAGCCTTCACACTTGAGAACGTATGCTGGCATTTGAGTCCGAGTTGAGCCAATCAGGCACGACGGCTTGGGTCGGGAATAGTCCCGGCTCAAAAACCCGTATTTCGGGGGCGTGGCCGCTTGGGGCACGCTCTAGGTTCTCTCTTAGATTCATCAGCGATAGGAAAGTGCAGAGGATGCGTCTTTTCAGGTCGTCGGATAAGCACAGGTTACTGGTTACGCGGGCGAGGAGCATGGCGCATTCGCTAACGTACGTGGCCATCTCCGCACGGCGTTCAGCGGTCGCCCTGCGCAATGCAACGTGGCGGTGCATCTCAGCGCACGCCTCCTCCACGCTCCATGTGAAGTGGTACACGCAGAGACCCACCGAATCGAGCTCCGTCGGTACAGGAAGCTTGCACCGGGCAATGCAAGCACGATGTTCGCTAGGTTTACCCATCCCACACACCCCGCCCCATTTTGTGCAACAGGGATGCCAATTCTCACTTGGACCAGGGGTTAGGCCAATGATGAAGTTGAGTTCACAAGAGCTTTGCCTTGGCGTGCGCACCCAAGCGCCTCGAGCCAATCCTCCCGATGACTCTAAAAGCGGCCAGCCAAGGGTTCTTGTCACGGCATGATCAGCCCCTAACCTTATTGAACTCTAAGTCCTTAAGATACAAGGTATTAGAGGTTGATGTGTTCAGTGTTTGGTGAATCGATGCAGCACACTTCGCTGCATTCCTTGCACAGTCAGCTTCCTCCATTGCCCTCCTCGTCATTTCAAGCAACTAAACAGGCCAGTGTGTGTTCTGCGACGAAGAGAACGACGCGAAGTGTAATGTTCGCAGGAGGTTGTGAAGCCTATCCGATTCAAAAGTCCTAGTACTTCTATGAGCTACCCAAAATGTGCAACGGAATTCCCATCGTTTTGGGAGCTACTCTCGCCAGTTCGCGCCTTGATAAACGCTGCCAGTTCAACCGGCATTGGGGTCCGTCGAGCTGGTGATAAGCCCTGTTACCGACAGCTGTCCAAAATCCGGGCCACTCCCTTTCCCCCTGAGTTTGAGCAGCGGCGGATAACTATTTCTCGATGTCTGAATCTAAAATGAGGCTACGACATTTTCAGATGTAATTAATTGTTTGAGTAGAGTTTCGTCTGGACTTCTTTGAGTTTTGACAGAAGGCCAAGTGCCTTGCCATAAGCTATTATCGCTCCGGTCAAACTGTGAAATGCGGGGGAATCCTCGGCGGCTTCGCGCCTCTTGATTTGGGCTTCCGCTGACACTTCGAGTATTCGTTCTATCGCACCATTCGGACTCATGGCAGCTCTCCTGGCCTGGCTGAACAGCAGGTTCGGTTCGATGCGGAAGATCTGGCGCGGGCTACGAGGTCCAGTTCGATGATTTCCTTTCGGAATCCGGAGACTTGGGGGAATGGAGGCGTCCGACCAAGTAGCCCGCAACGGGTGGATGCGCATATTTCATGCCAAGCACGGAGCACAAGCTCAAAGTTCCAAAGCCGAGCTAACTCCAAGATGCGGTGGGACATACGGTCGAAACCGATAGGTAGTCACCTTCGATCTCCAGGGTCTATTTTCCCAGTAAGGGTAGGAGTCTGCCAAAGTTGTGCAAAAGTTGTGCAAATGTTTTTCGTGTCTGCTACCGACAACTCGTGGTAAGTCGGGTTACCGGAGATCTGCCGTACCACTCTCCAAATGTCCGATGACGGCTGCGAGCTCAACCGGTCGATGCAACACCACCTAGTCACTTGATCCGACAGGAGAAGCGCTTTGTCCGACTGTAACTCCATCAGACCCTAGCCAGGATGGTGTTCCGCTTGAATCAACGCTCGCGAACGACTCTTAGCAATTGAGGCCCTTGCAAGGGGACTTCGGCCTAGTGTTGCGTCGACCCATTGAATCCACCGCGTTAATCAGACTTAGTGCAGTCGCTCTCGGCTAGGCGAATGGTTCCTAAAACCTACTTAAGTTGACGTACAGCCTCCGCCATCAGGAGCCTAGCGAAATGATCCTGTTTCTGCTGTTCCAACGCCGTGTCCTCTTCCATGGTTGGCTTCACTGCGGGTTTAGCCCTTGGCTTGCGAAGATCCTTTTCGAAACGTGCTGCGATATCGGATTTTAGCTGTTCAAGATAGCCCGATTTCATGGTCTCCCCCTAAGTAAAATCGGCGCCTTAATCTTTGCATATAGACATTTGCAGCATCGATTTTCCAAACGGACGGATGTGTCCGATCCGCTACCGGGCTTTAGTTCAGGTCTTCGGTTTGAAAAGCAGTGTGTCCAAATCTCCTGACTGATGCCGAACTTGGAAAAGTCATGCTGTGACCAGAACAAGTAAGTTTCGAGCTGGCAGGAAAACACAAACTCAATCTTCTGTTCAAGACCACTCGCTGGTCTGAGACAGCAAATGGAAGTCTGGTTCTATCAGGAATAGGAACCACGGCTGAGAAGCCAACACACGCGGCGAAGAAGCCAGAAAGAATTGACACCCGCGCTCCTCCCAAGCGCGTCATGTGGTTTTGGGATTTCCTGGGGAGTTAAATGCCACTTTCGGTAAGTCGTGCGGAGTCGCTCGCCTTGAACGCAATTGGAACGGGGGCGCCGTTTTTCCGCGTCAGTTATTGATTACGCGGCACTTAGAAGTTTGGAGGCGGGGGGAGTCGAACCCCCGTCCGAAAAGCGCTGCGACACGAAGCCTACATGCTTAGCTCAATTCAATTTGTTTCGCCCGCCGCGCTCAGAATGAGCAAGAAACGCAGCCGGCTAGTCCGATGGTTCTCGCCCGAGCCTTACGGACCGAAAGGCTCAGGCCAGCTCACTGTGTGACGCCTCTGACCGGGCCCATGAGCAAAGCCCCGGGGAAGCGTGCGCTTAATTAATTAAGCAGCAAGTGCCAAGTTGTTATTGGCATTTCTAGTTTCCACCAAGTTGCGGGCAGGTGGGTCCCGGCATGCCTTCGGGCCGCGACAGCTTCCGTCGAAACCGTGTCGCCCCCTTCGTGCTCTTCTATTTTACCATGTCCACCCGCGGTGTCTCACTGCCTCCCGTTTCGCGGCTCAACCCGTTACTGCGGCAAGCAGCTTTTCCCAAACTACTTTGTTCTTCCAGTAGGCGACAGGGAAGCCAGCGTCAACAGCGAGAGCGCAATTTTCCGCAGCCGCCCGAAAGCGAATCTTCGTCTCCACCACTTGATCGAACATCCAAGGCCGTTTCGGCCTCAGTGGAATTTCTTCTCCAGTGCAGACAATGTCTCGACGAAAACGTGACCGACAATCGCGAGGCTGTGCGGATCAACTTTGTCCAACGTGTCCTGAGGGGTGTGCCAATAACTTGGCTCGATGTCGAAATCGATGATGTCGCACCCAGGAACACCCCGCCGGATGAACGAGAAGTGATCGTCACCGCCCACGGTCGTACTTTCGTTGACAAAGACATTCCCGTAACCCAGTCGCGTAGCGGTCGCCCAGATAAGATCCGTGAGCCACCCCGTGGAGCCGGTGTCCCGCTTGATCTTCAGATTGGCGGGCCCGATCATGTCGGCAAGAATCATTGCTTTGACGTGTCTTAGGTCTCCAGAGAGCGCCATGCTCGCGGCCATCTCGCGGCTGCCATAGGTGCTATTTGTGTTAGTCCACTGGACGCTATTCTTGTCGGTCCACTGGCCCTGGGCCTCTTCACCGTCGAAGAAGACAATCCACACGTTGGTCGTGATTTTGGCTTTGCGAACACAGAACAATCGTGCCAGTTCGAGCATCAGGCCGGTGCCCGAGCCTCCATCGTCGGCACCGACGAAGTTCGACATGCGCAGGGTGTCGTAGTGCGTGGTGTAGAGGACGATGTCGCTACCTGTGCCAGGAATCTTGGCGACAATGTTTTTCATCGCCACATCACCAAGTGGCGTCGAGCCGTGGAAATCGTGCTCCTCGACTTGGCACCCAAAGCTCTTGAGCTGGCCGATGATATAACCCTGCGCGCGATGAATTCCATCTGACCCTGGCGGGCGCGGTCCGATTTCGACCAATTGGCGAACGTGTTCGTAAGCTCGGGCACCGTCGAAGCCGCCAGTAGCAGACAAGGGAGAGGTCACAGAAAGATGCGACGCTTGTGTCACTCCTGAGTCGTTCACCGACGAGCGGTTTACGCTAGCTGGCCGGCTGTCGCGGGCGGCACTGCACAAAAACGCCAGGCTCGCAAACACAATCCGGCGAGGCTTTCGGCCCCCCGCCACCACCGGATTTTTCACCCAGGAAAGCGGCCTCATCTCCGCAGAGCATACCACTGGCCCGCTCAACGCCGCTGCGCACGATTGAGGCTAAAGCCCTGCGGCGATTGTCCCCGCGGGCGTTAAGGCTCCAGTGCTTTTCATTAGCACTGGGTGGCTACACTGCCCCGAGAGAACATGGTCCCAGGGTGCGAATACAGGATAGCCACTGCTCCCTCGCTGGGTTTTAGAGCCGCAACGGCGATCCGCGATCCGAGCTGCCAACAACTCACAACTGTACTTCTGGGCACAGTAGTACGCTCCGGTGGTTGACTCCCATCCACCTACCTTCCAAAATGACAAAACGGGCAATTTCCACGCGAAAACCCGCTAATACAGGCATGCCACACGACCCCAATCCGCCCAGCGCCGTTGACCAGGCCGTCTCTCGCGCGCTCCGCGAGAATCTCGAGCGCATTCAGCGCACCACCGAGGAGCTTCATCAAGCCGTCAGCGACGTCGTGTCGGCCTGCGCCAGCAGCAGGCCCACCAATGCGCTACCCTCCATGCTCCGTGCACAAACCGCGGCCGCCTCCATCTCCGCTGCTTTGGACGTCATGTCCCGCTTCGTTTCCTCCGCCGTGCAGGGCAGCCCGCGCTCGCCCTTCGAGGCGGAAATGTCTCGCATCGCCAGCACCATGGCTGCCGAGCCCGCGCCTCCCCCAGCGCACCGCCCGGCGCCAGTGCAACCTCCGCGCGTGCCGGAGTTGCATGTGGAGCCGGTTCCGGGGCAAACTTTTGAGGAGGACACGCCGCTTCCCAGCGTGGCCGAGCCTGGTTACGGAGAAGAATTCGACGTCAACCGCCTTTCCCCGGAAGAGCAGGAACTGCACCGTCGCGCAAATCGGGTGGCGAAAGTTTCCATGCAGGATATTAAAATGCTTCGTCCGGAGCAGGTGCGGCTAGGCCGCGAAAATAAGGATCTCTGCATCCGATTACGTGATGACATTGAAAAAGCCCATCGAGAGTACGACCGGCGTTTTAAGCCCATCATGGACCACCCAGTGGATTACTTTTATCGCTGGCTGGTGGAAATTCTCGCCGAAGGAGACGCCCACGCCCTCGGCGAATATCCCTACGCTAGCCCCATGCGCCAGCACTAGGCTGGTTGTGCTCAGGCGCTTCGCGGCCACAGCGGCGCTCTTGTCGTTGCTGCTTGCTGGTTCGGACGCGCTAAGTCAAACAAAACACAAGAAGAAATCCAACAAACCCAAGCCTGCGCCCTGCCGCGTGGGCTGCGTCACCGATACTGCCCAGCCCGATCTAACCTCCGCCTCGCCCGATGACGAAGCGATGCAGCGAGAGCTTTCCTCTTTGGCCCGCGCGCTCCGCAACGCTGCCCCTGGTTCCTACGAGAAGCTCGCGGATTTTTCCCGAAAAAATGCGGCTAATGTTTGGGGCGCACGCGCCGCACTGGCGCTTGGCTACGACGACTTCAACAAGAATCATGCCCCGCAATCGCTGGCCTGGCTGGTCAAAGCGAAGTCCGATGCGCTGCTCGGCGAATACGTTCTGTTCTGGACCGCGCAAACGCAGCACCTGCTGAAGCGCAACGCCGACGCTCTCGCCAACTTGGAAATCATTCAGCGCGAGCACCCCGGCACCGCCATGAAGGAGCAACTCCTGGAAGTGCTTGGCCCGGTCGCCATCGAAGTGGGCAAGCCTCAGCTCGCCGTCGAAGCTCTCGAGGCTTATACCCCGACATCGTCAAAACCCCCGCTGCTGCTGGAACGCGCGCAAGCCTACAGAGCTGCTCGCCAGACCGCGCGCGCCGCCAAGGATTACCAGACGATTTTCTACAAGTATCCGTTGTCGGATGAAGCCAAGGTTGCAGCGACTGCGCTTCCGCCGCTCATCAAAAGCCTCGGTAAGGAATATCCGTATCCTGGAGTCGAGTTGCAGGAGCAGCGTGCGCAGGCATTTTTCGATGCGCGCAAATGGAAAGAAGCTCGCTCCGAATTTGAAAAACTGCAAGGCATGCTCCACGAGCCCGCGAATCCGCACCGCCAGCTCGCGCAGCTCCGCATTGCGCAGGCCCGTGTGCAGTTGAACGGGCCATCTTCATTGGTGTCTTCGCTGAACTTGCCCGATTTCGATGTCGACGCCGAGCGGCTCTACGCGCTCTCCCAGATCTACCGGACCGATAAAAAAGAAAATGAGATGCTCTCTGTGATCGAGCAGCTCGCGCAAAAATATCCCGCCAGTAAGTGGACTGAAGAAGCCCTGATGGCCGCGGGGAATTATTTTTGGGTCGACCTCAATCGCAATAAAGCTGGTGCCTCATACCAGCGCGTTCTCGACAATTTTCCTGCTGGAAGGAACTCGTTCAATTGCGAGTGGCGCGTCGCTTGGGTCGCGTACCTGAATCGCCAGCCTGACGCCGACGACAAATTCACCACATTTCTCCGCAAATATCCTGTCTCTTCCAACGCACCGAACGCGTTCTACTGGCTGGGACGTGATGCGGAACGCGGCGGGAATACTGCGCACGCGCGCAGCTACTACCGTATGGCGTCGGAACGTTACCCGGAAACATATTTTGGCCAGCACGCGGCACTGCGCCTGGAAAAACTCGGCCCCGGCGACGAAGATCCCCCGGAATTTCTGGCCCTGATTCCGCCGCCACCGCCGCTGCGTCCCTTTGACGAGCCGATTGCGTCCGCCGCCATGGACCGTTGGACGCGCGCGCAAGCTTTGCGCAGCATCGCTTTCGATTCCTCCGCGGAGTTGGAGTTGAAGTCCGCGTATTTTGCGGCAGGCTCTCCGCGTCTTCTCTTCGAGGCCGCGCAGGCTGCATTCGATCAAGGGCATTTTGCCGCGGGCATGGCCTACGGCCGTTTGATTGTGCCGAATTTCGATGCGCGCAAATTCTCCGATGTTCCGCTGATTGTGTGGAAAACGCTATATCCGCTGCCGTACGAGCCTTCGCTGCGGCGCGAGGCGGCGAAAAATTCATTCGATCCCATGCTGGCCGCCGGACTGATTCGCCAGGAATCCACATTCCAGGCCGACGCGGTGTCGCACAAGAATGCGGTCGGCTTGATGCAGGTTCTTCCACAAACCGGCAAGCTGATGGCGCGGCAGCTTCGGGTGCGATACACCAAAAATAGTTTGTTCGAGCCGGATTTTAATTTGCAGGTCGGCATGGTGTATGCTGCCGGATTGTTGCGCAATCTTGGTGCTCCGGAATATGCGCTGGCCGCTTTCAATGCCGGCGAAGATCGCATCGCGCTTTGGCGCTCGGAACGCAACTACGACGAGATTCCGGAACTGGTGGAATCGATTCCGTTCACGGAAACACGCGACTACGTGCAAATCGTTTTGCGCAACGCGGAAGTCTACCGCATGATCTACGGCTCCACGGTTCCGGCTCCGTCCGTCGCGGTAGCAACCACCTCCGCAGGTCACAACCATTAGCTTTGCTTTTTTCCTCCGCGACTCTAAACTCTAGGCTCCAACTATGAATGAATCGACGATGACGCAAATGGCGCGGCGCATGCTTTCCGCGAAAGCGGAACAGTTCACCGAATCGGTGATTCGCGAAATGACGCGGCTGGCGCTGAAGCACAACGCCGTCAATCTTTCGCAAGGCTTTCCCGATTTTGCGGCGCCTGCGGAAATCAAGGAAGCGGCGCGGCAGGCCATTTCCGATGACATCAACCAGTACGCCATCACTTGGGGCGCCAAACCGCTGCGCGACGCCGTTGTCGAAAAATTCGAGCGCACGCAAGGCGTGCGCGTCGATCCCGAGCGGGAGATCACGATTTGCTGTGGCTCCACGGAAGCGATGATGTCGGCGATGATGGCCATCATCAATCCCGGCGACGAAATCGTGGTGTTCGAGCCTTTCTACGAAAATTACGGGCCGGACGCGATCCTCAGCGGAGCGACGCCGCGCTTCGTCAAAATGCGTCCCCCGGCCGACGAGAATTCCTTTTGGTCGTACGACGAAAGTGAACTGGCCGCGGCGTTTGGACCGAACACGAAAGCGATTATTCTCAACACGCCTAACAATCCGACCGGAAAAGTCTTCACGCGCACGGAACTGGAATTCATTCGCGATCTTTGCGTGCGCTGGAACGCGTTCTGCATCACCGACGAAATTTACGAGCACATTCTGTACGATGGCGCGGAGCACATTTCCATGGCGCGCATCGAGGGCATGCGCGAGCGCACCATCGTGATCAACGGCATGTCCAAGACGTACAGCGTGACCGGGTGGCGCGTTGGCTGGGCCATTGCTCCGCCGGAAGCGACTTCTGCGATCCGCAAGGTGCACGATTTTCTCACCGTGGGCGCCGCTGCTCCGCTGCAGCAGGCCGGAGCGATCGCGCTGCATTCGCCGCAGTCCTACTACGACAGACTCGCCGCCAATTACGCCGAGAAACGCGCGCGACTGCTGAAAATTCTGGAGAACGCCGGCTTCACCGTTTTTAAGCCGCGCGGCGCGTATTACATCATGACCGATATTTCGCGGTTTCCTGATCCGGACCCGCGGCGCTTTGCGGCGGCAACGAAGGATGTTGCGTTCGCAAAATACCTGGTCGAAGAAATCGGCGTAGCCTCCGTTCCTGGTTCCAGTTTCTACAACGATGCGCGCGACGGCGCCAATCAAGTTCGCTTCACCTTCTGCAAAAAAGAATCGACGCTGGCGGCTGGAGAAGCCCGGCTGTCTAAACTTAAGGCATGAGCCGCGAGCGTTCATACGGCCTGTTCAGGCGCAACGCTTTTCAGGGACTTCGTGAATTCCCTCACGTCGGCCGCAAGTTTATTTATGAATAGGTCGTAATCAACCTTGAAGCCAGCGTTGAGGGCGGTTAACTCAGCTCCTGGTTGGAATTCGCGGATGTTGAGGCCGCAATGGAGTTCACGTCCGCGTGTTTCAACGGTTAGAACAAACATTTCTCCCACATTGGCCAGTTTTGCGTAAGAAGCTGTACGGCTCCGGATGTCAGCGAGCGCCTGCATGAACCGCTCAAAGTCGTCCTCGCCGAAGACTATGTCACTGGCGTTGTATATGAAGTACCCGGTGGGGTGACGGATTTTTCCGTTCACTGCGAAAAAGTACTCTTTTAATCCGGGCATCCCCACTTTTGAATATTCTTGCACTCGCGTGCAGGCGATCTTGATTGCAAAGTCGCGCGATTGATCGATGGTCAGACAAGGATAGGCATCATCGGTCATAGCGGCCTACTTCTTCATTAATTCCAGTACGGCCAGGGTCATGGCTTTGACTCCGGTACGAATTGTTGGCTCGGGCACGGGCCAGAACAGGGCGGAGTGCAGCGACGGCAGCGGCACGCCGGTCTTTTGGCTGTTGGCGATGCGGTCGGCGTCGATGGCGCCTACGCGCAGCATGAGCGTGGGAATCTGGTGGCCTTCGAGGCCGAAGAGGCCGAAGTCTTCGCTGCCCATTACCGGCTTATCTTCGATTACGTTTTCAGAACCGAGGCCTTTTCGCAGCGCGGTGGCTTCGCGCGCGGTCAACGCGGGATCGTTGTAGGTCGCGGGAGTTGCCTCGGTTTCGCTGGCCTTTACGATGGGGGCCCGATCTTCGGGGACACCGCCGGCGAGGGCTACACCTTTGGCGATGCGATCGAGGGAAGCGAGGATGTGCTGGCGCACTTCTTCTTTGTAGGTGCGAATGGTGAGCTGCAAATGGACGTCGTCGGGAATGATGTTGCCCTTGGTGCCGCCGTGAATGGAGCCGACGGTTACTACGGCGGGATCGAACGGAGAATTTTCGCGGCTTACGATGGTTTGGATAGCCATAATGAATTCCGCGGCGAGCACGATGGGATCTTTGCTCACTTCCGGGCGCGAGCCGTGCGCGCCACGTCCGCGAATAGTGACCTCGACGGCGGTGGAACTGGCAAGCGCGTAACCGGGGGTGTAGGAGATTTTGCCGGTTTGGAGTTCGGAGCTGTCGTGCAGGGCGAGCGCATAGTCGGGCCTGGGGATGCGCGAGTAGAGGCCGTCGGCGAGCATGGCGCGCGCGCCGTCGATGGTTTCTTCCGAGGGCTGGCCGATGAGCACGAGCGTTCCGTGCCATTTCTCTTTCATTGCGGCGAGCAGCTTCGCTGTGCCGATCAGCGTTGTGACATGAATGTCGTGTCCGCAAGCGTGCATTACCCCGACGTCGAGGCCAGCATCGTTCTTGATGTGCACGTGGCTGGCGTAGGGCAAGCCGGTTTGCTCTTCGACGGGGAGCGCGTCCATGTCGGCGCGCACCAGCACGGTGGGGCCTGCGCCATTTTTCATTACGGCGACGATGCCGTGGCCTTGCCATTCCGGCTTGGGATATTTGCCGACGTGCTCGGTGACGTCGTAGCCGAAGCCGCGGAGTTCACCCGCGAGGAACGCCGCGGTCTTATCCTCGTGATGGGAAAGCTCCGGAGCGGCGTGCAGCGCCTTGTAGGTTGAGACCAGGGAAGGGAGTTCCTGGTCGACCCGGGCGTCCAGCGCGGGGGATTGCGCCGCCCCGATTGGGGACAACAGCAAGCAGGTGAGTCCGGTGAGCGGTATCTTTGCCACATTCATTGCGAAGCTCCTTGAAATGGAAGGAGCAGACTGTAACAGAGGACGGCCGTACTTTCACCTTCATGGGCATGGGCACCCCCATCCGGGTGTTTTCGCAAAAGAGGCTGCAAACGGTTGAAAACAAAGGGAAGGCGCGCAGAAAAGAGGGCAAAGAGGCGACAAAGAGGCTGCAAGGTTCTGAGAACATGGGATTTGCCACAGAGGCACGGAGACACTGAGTTGAGAATTGGAAGTGTGCACCTCCACACCCCCGGGGTTTTGTATCGATGAGAAAACAAAGGGGTTGCGAAAAGAGGGGTTTGTAAGCGGCTGATAACGGGAGGGTTGCAAATCGATGGTGGGAAGAGAGGGATTTGTAAGTTGATGAAAACGCGGGAAGCGAGGTGTTCGGCGCAGCGACGGAATGGTCAGGAGATCGAATGGTTGCGGAAACACGGCGGGTTGCGGGAGGAAGGAGGGACCAAACGGGGACACTGTCAGCAACCTTGGCTTACAGATTACCACATCGGTTACTATTTGTCAAGTTATAAATTAAAGGCTGTGGATTGAATGGTTTGCGGGCGAGGGCTGTTACGCTGCTACTAAGACGAGGGGAAAGGATAAAAGGGACCGAAAGGCCGCATCCTTGTGATTTGAAGCTGTGAAGAAACCCCCTGAATTTCAGTCTTGCAAAATAATAAGTCTGCCGTAAGCTCGCGGCATGAGCCAAGAAAATGCGATCAGCAAGCAGCCG
>Ga0307475_10001229_pt1 | contig 15348 bp, 17 predicted proteins | sample atmos_gasesECM1C_FD_203317 | JGI IMG/M metagenome (GOLD analysis project Ga0307475, IMG submission 203317) | Hardwood forest soil microbial communities from Morgan-Monroe State Forest, Indiana, United States - atmos_gasesECM1C_515 | ecosystem: Environmental > Terrestrial > Soil > Temperate... | reverse complement strand
CATCCTTATCCTATAGTTCGCTTCCTCGCCACTCATCCAAGGTGGGAGCCGTATGCGTAGAAGCGCTCGTACGGATCTGTGCGGGGGGCGCTCAGTGATGATCGCCCCTACCGCGTCCAATGGTTTAGCTTCATGCGATTTCCAAGTTATCCGGCCCATCGCGCATCTTGGATTATGTGTTCACGCATCGCCATGATTGTGATTCCATGCGCCTGGAGAACCTTGCTCGCAATACATTCTTCGAACCTAAGAATGCCCAACAGATAATGCCCGAGAGTTATTTGGCTTTGGCCTAATGCTCCTGCCTCCTCCGCAGCGAAATCAAGAATCCGCCTGGAATTGGGGCCAAGGAGTGCTTCCCCCGACTCATTCTGTTGCGAGATGAACATCCCGGCCTCAATCTCCTTGCGAAATAATTGGATGGAGCCCATCTCTCCACCAATTCGGGCAGCCAATGCTTCGTTCTCCCGGAGGATGCCGAGTAAGAGATGTTCGCTTTCGATGTATGGGCTTCCATAGCGTATTGCTTCTTTACTTGCCAGGAAAATTACACGCCTAGCGTTCTGGGCGCAACGTTCAAACATCGCTGGAATCCTCTGAAATAATGGTGGCAAGGTAACATGCAACCAAGTAGTGCGAACAGCGTTTCCTGGCAGTGCCCTGATTAGTCGGGCGGTCTCAATGGGTCGACGCAATGCCAGTTCGCAATCCACTTGCACTAGTCTCAAGGGTTGAGTCAAACGGAACACTGCCCTACCTAGGACAAATGAAATCGCCGGACAGATCGGTTCCCTGGGAGAAGCATTGTCGGATGAACTGATTAGATGGTGTTGCATCGACTGGTTGAGCCGGCAGCCGTTATCGAAAACTGAACCACTACTTCTTATGGACACTGTGATGGACACCCAGCTATTGCAATGTTACCTTGCGATTCGCACAACCAATCATCAGGAGCCGCATGAAAGCCATCCTATTCCGCGAACACGGTGGACCAGAAGTTCTGCAATACACCGATGCCCCCACTCCCACAATCCGCGCCAACGAAGTACTCGTGCGCGTGCGTGCCTGCGCTCTAAATCATCTTGATCTCTGGGTCCGCGGCGGCCTACCCAACGTTCCAATCCCGCTCCCGCACATCCCCGGCAGCGACATCGCCGGCGAAATCGCGGAAATCGGCGCCGACGTAACCACCGTGAAAGTCGGCCAGAAAGTCGTCCTCGCCCCGGGAGTCTCCTGCGGAAAATGCGCCGCATGCCTGGCCGGTCGCGACAGCTTCTGCCGTCAATTCTCAAATCTTGGCTACATGATCGACGGCGGCTGCGCCGAATTCGTAAAATGCCCGGAAGTAAACTGCCTGCCGTACCCGGAAAATCTCACCTTCGAGCGAGCCGCCGCGATACCTCTGGTATTCCAAACCGCGTGGCACATGCTTCTCACCCGCGCGCAGCTGCAACCCGGTGAAGATGTTTTAATCTTAGGCGCAGGCAGCGGAGTCGGCAGCGCCGCCATTCAAATCGCCGCCCTCTTCGGCGCGCGCATCATCGCCACCGCGGGCAACAACGCCAAGCTGGAAAAAGCCAAGCAGCTCGGCGCTCATCACCTTATCAATCACAAGACCCAAAAAATCCGCGACGAAGTCCGCCGCATCACCAACAAGCGCGGCGTCGACGTCGTCTTCGAACATGTAGGCACCGCGACTTGGGACGACAGTGTCGCCAGCCTTGCCGTCGGCGGCCGCCTGATCACCTGCGGCGCGACCACAGGCTACGACGCCAAAATCGATCTGCGCTTCCTCTTCACCCGACAACTCTCACTACTCGGCTCCTACATGGGCGCTAAATCCGAATTACTTGCGGTCATGAAACTAGTGGCTTCCGGCCACCTGAAACCCATCATCGACCGCACCTTCCCGCTAGCCTCCTGCGCCGACGCCCACCGCTACCTCGACTCCGGCGACCAATTCGGCAAAGTCGTCCTCATTGTTTAACGATACGCCTTGTTGTAAAGGCACTACTTTCTGGTATTCCAACGGAGGTATGATCGTGCCCATCGCTAACGGAACCACACATGGGCAGTTAACGTTGGCCTCCGTGGGTATCGAACAAATCAAAGCACAATATAGCGGTGACGCGCTCAACCAGCCATCCACGTCGGCTTCCGTGAGCGCCACCGTTACCGGCTAAGGTGTCGTGAGTGTGACCGGAACTACCGGCCCGCTATCGCACTTCGCACTTGTGAATGTCACCATTCAATAGCGACCACTGAAGTTCGACCCACGGCGTAAGCGCCCGCATACTTCGTGTCCTTTCATCAAGGTTTAAGATTCACGTTCGCTTTACCGGTCGTCAGATCTGCGTGAACCGAGACGTGATCAATCCATAAATGATTTAGTCAACCCGTGAGATCCGGTGCAGGATCACTTCCCGAATCTCCTCGAATCCCATCCGCAAATACAACTCCGCAGCTCGTCGATTGGCGCTCGCTACATGCAGCCATGACACCACGCCCTCCTTGCGATGTTCTCGCACCAATCGCCAAATAATTGCTGCAGCCAGCCCTCGTCCGCGAAAGGACGGATGTGTGCACACCGCGCTGATCTCCGTAAACCCATCCAGCTTCAGCCGCTCACCTCCCATCGCAATCAATTCGCCTGACGGAGATCGCACCCCGTAGTACGAACCCATCTCGCACGTCCTCTGTCGAAAGAAACCCGGGAATGCCAGCGTCGTGAGCGTGACCATCTCGTCCGCATTTCCGTCCGATAGCATTTCAATTTCAATCTCCGTATCCGGCACGCTAACGCCGTCCGGCAACACCATCTGAAGGCACTTCAAGGTTTCCTCGCGAACGAGCCCCGGAACCTCTACGTACTCCTCCCCAATAATCCACGCTGACTCACCCGCCTCGAATAGCGAGTGCAGCTGTAGCATCGGCCCAATCTCAGGAGCGCGAATCGCCGCGAACGGACCGACATCCGCGGGGTAGCGGCACGCATCTCCGGCGCATTTCGCAAACTTTCGATGCTTGCTATGCAAAGCATGCCACGTCGGATTCGCAAAAAATTCTTCGGGCAACTCATTCATTTTTACTCCGTATACTTAGCAAAGATTCGGTGCGACAGATCCTCTGGCGATTAAATTCAATGCCCGGTAACCTAGAAACGTCGCCGGATAATCAAATAACGAATCTACCGGACGCTCTAAAGATTCCGCGCGGACGATGTTGGTTATCCAGGCGATCTCCGCCCCGTCGCAACGCGCCAAGACCTCAATTTGGCGGCGCCAACATAAATGTGCGAAAATGGTTTTCACGAGGCATCATGAGCGTATCTCTCGGTCAAGGCGTAACCCTCACTAAGCCCGATGACTTTGGCAAGCTGCTCGAAGACGAAGGCGTAATATTCGCCCAACTCGACAAAGCAGTGAACTGGGCGCGCAGAAGCTCCATCTGGCCGCTCGGCTTCGGCTTGGCCTGTTGCGCCATCGAAATGATGTCCATGGCCGCCGCGCGCTTCGACGTGGCTCGTTTTGGCGCGGAAGTTTTCCGCCCGTCCCCGCGTCAAGCCGACTTGATGATCGTTGCCGGCCGCCTCTCGCAAAAAATGGCCCCCGTCATTCGCCGCCTCTACGAACAAATGCCCGAGCCCAAGTGGGTCATCTCCATGGGCGCGTGCGCCACCTCCGGCGGTGTCTTCAATAATTACGCCATCGTGCAAGGCTGCAATCAGGTTATTCCGGTGGATGTATATGTTCCAGGGTGTCCCCCCCGCCCGGAAGCGCTCTTGTACTCGATTCTGCAGCTGCAAAAAAAGATCGACGCGGAAACGGGTTCCTTCAAGCGCGCTTTGAATTTGGATTGACGCAATTTCGCGCTCTCGCTAAACCTGCGCTCTGCGTCACGCCATTAATCGGACTTGGGGAATGGCGAATACCGAATCTTCGAATACAGAAGTCACGCGGCGTTATCCGCGCGTCAAAGCTCCCGAAGGCGCTCTTGTCGGTTGGCAAGTAGGAACCAAACGCTCCGTCTCCCACGCGAACGACATCGCCCTCGGCGGAATTTTTATCCGCACTCCGGATCCACCCCCGGAACGAAGCCTCGTTAAACTAATCCTCTCGACCGGAAACGTTGAAGTACGTGCCCGAGGTGTTGTCCGCCGCGTCGCGCCACGTCAAGGTATGGGCATCGAATTTACATCTATGAACCCTGACGACCGCGGCCGCCTCAATGCTTTGCTGCGTCCACTCCTGGAGCGCAAGCCGGCGTGACCGAACGCCACGTTTAGCCTCTACAAAATTTTCGCGACAGAAAAATATTCTTTACCTTCAGCGATATAGCGCTTCTGCAAATTCAACAACGGTCGCGCTGCCGCCGCTCCACTGCACCTTAGCGCCAAGCCCTCGATTTTCCTTGCTCAAATAACCCATGCCCAAAACACCTGGCGGGAACCACGATTGCGCCGCCCGCGTAACATACCCGACCGCTTTCCCATCCATAGTAAGCTCTGTGCCGTTTTCGGGCACGCTCTCCCCATCGAACAACAATTCCACTCGCCGCCGGTTCACCTGCCCGCGCGACCGCACCCGCTCCACGATTTCCTGCCCGGTGTAGCAACCCTTGGTGTAGCTGATATGGCTCGATTCCAGTCCCGCTTCATGCGGAATTTGCTTCTCGCCAAAGTCATATCCAAACCACGGCACTCCCTGCGCCAGTCGCTGCGCGCTCAGCGCTTTGTATCCCATCGGCCCGCCGCCATGCCTCCGCGTTGCTTGCAAAAGGACATCCCAAAGCGGCTCCAGCTTGTCGCGTTCCACAATAAATTCCCCTCCCGCAAAACGCCTCACCATTCGGCAGGGAATTGCCCGTTGGGAATATTCGGAATTCTGGGAACCTGCTTGGTCCGCCGTTATCCCTTCACTCGAACGTGAACGCACCGTCACGTCCGTCCACCCAAGCTCCGGCAAAGAATTTAAATCCACGCCCGTCAGCTCTTTCACTACTTCCGCCGCCCGCGGCCCTTCCAACGCCAGTGTCCCAAATTTCTCCGCATCATCGCTGAACGTCACGTCATCCATGATGATGTACTTCTCCAATACTTCCGCCAACCGCTCCCGAATCATCAAATAAGAAACAAGAAAAGTCTTCTCCCCCTCAGCAAACGTTTCAATTTCCGCTAGGATCCGCCCCTGCGCATTCAGCAACAGCGAAACCACGCCCTGCCCATTTCCCAGGTCCTTAATATTGTTAGTCAAAATCGCATTCAAATAACGTACCCGGTCAGGCCCGGTAAACGTGAAGTACGTCCGGTAATTCTTATCAATCAGCGCCGCACTCTCGTTCGCAAACCGCTGCTCCTCCCGCGTATCCCCAAAGTCATCCGGCAGCGCGCAGCCAAGCCATACCCCCATCTTCGCGCCCGCGCGTCGATGCACCCCCGCCAACGGCGTCTCAATTGTTGCTTCAGCGCTCTGCATCGCCAATTCCTTACTCAAGTCCCAAAGCCTCACCTATAGTCTAGCAAACCGCCGCTACACGCTCTGCGCAGCGCAAAAAAGTCCAACTTCTCAAATGCTATACTCGATCAGTTGAGAAAAATCAGATGACTGAATCACAACCCGCGAAAGCAAAACAAACCGCCCCGCGCGAACTCATTCACCTCACCATTCCAGTAGGCATGCTGCAATGCAATTGCACCATCATCGGCGACCCGCTCACGCTCGAAGCTCTGGTCATCGATCCCGGCGATGAAGTCTCTCGCATCACCGATTTACTAGCCCGCCACAAGCTCACCGTCAAAGCCATCGTCAGCACTCACGCGCACATCGACCACGTCGGCGGCCTCAGCAAATTGCATCAAATCACCGGCGCCCCGGTCCTCATGCACCAGGAAGATTTGCCACTCTATCAAGCCATGGAAATGCAAGCCGCATTCCTCGGCGTCGCCGCTCCCGAAATCACCAGCATCGACAACTTGCTGAACGAAGGCGACACCCTCCGCTGGGGCGACTATCAAGCCCGCGTAATTCACACTCCCGGCCACACCCCAGGCAGCGTCTGCCTCTACGTCCCACAGGAAGCAGGCGTCATCACCTTAGTCGCGCCGCAACTCATCGCCGGCGACACCCTCTTCGCCGGCAGCATCGGCCGCACAGATTTATGGGGCGGCTCAATGCCCCAAATCATGGACTCCCTGCGCAGTAAGCTCCTGCAACTCCCCGACGCCACCATCGTCTACCCCGGCCACGGCCCCGCCACCACCATAGCCAAAGAACGCAACACCAACCCCTTCCTCATCGCCTAGCTGTATTCCCCTGAGAATTCCAATCTCGCGATTGCGATTTTGATGGCGGGTCAGTTTGCAGATAACTGGCTTATCCGGCATGGTTCAGAAACGTGATGCTAAACTCTCGGATGAGTTCGGAACCGGATCGCTGCATTCGCAATATGGGAGTTGCATCGTGAGCTACGACCTCATGGTTTTTGAGTCCGACGCTGCTCCTAACGGTCACGCCCAATTCATGAATTGGTACGCGCAGCAAACACTGTGGGCAGAGGGTCACAGCTACGATGACCCCGCAGTGTCGACAGAAAAACTTAGGGCGTGGTTCATGGAAATCATTCAGTCATTTCCACCCTTGAACGGCACACTCTCCAAACATGACCTCCCCGAGGATGAAGCCTCCGCAACCGACTATAGCGTGGGCAAACGCGCTATTTATTGTGCCTTCGCCTGGTCTAAAGCGGAGTCTGCGCACAACCTGGTATTCGAGTTAGCCAGAAAACATGGTGTCGGACTCTTCGACGTCAGTTCTGGAAACGAAGAAGTGTGGTTACCCTCAAATGAGAAGTTACGTCTCGCACACTCCAAGTTTGATGTTTAACCAAGATTTATGTCACTCACAGAACTATTTAACTCCGTCACCTTCCTTCTTCTTGCGCAATTCTTCCATCACCGATTGCAACAATTCCTTGGCGTGCGTCAACTCCGTCGAAATCATCCGCAAGTCCATGGCCGGCACCATCGGATTTCGATTACTCGTGCAGTACACCCCGTGCTGCCCCACAAGCACCAACGCATTCGTCAGCCGGTCTAACAAAACCGCCAGCCGCCCTCGTTCCAATCCAAACATCTGCTCGTACCGCTCCAGCTCTTCTCGGTGTTCTGAAAATGCGTTCATCATTCCTCGAATTCGTTCTCGGCTTCCACCCGCGCTCCGTAGCAAATCGGGCACACAGCCCCGCAGCAAACTTTACCCTACACCCCGCACATACCATAATTTGCTCAGCCCCCTGCAGATTCAAAAATTTTCCGGGCTGCGCAGTTCATTTCCATGTTAAACAGTTCTTTAGCGCCGGCAATAATTCCGGATGGAGCGGCAAGAATGCGACGTTCCGATTTGGTACAGCACAAGGACAAAGACAAGGGCGGCATCACCCGCACTTCTCAAATCGTTTTTGGCGAACGCCAGCATCTCTTGCGCGTTCTCGATTCTCTCGAAGGCACCTCGCTGCAAATCGCCCGTATGCAACAGGAGCGCCGCATGCTCGAAGAGCTCATTCACGCGCGCACTCGCGAACTGAATCAAATCAACACCGCCTGGGACGAAAAAATCGGTTTGGTCCTCAGTGCCGACGCCAAGCCCGACATGCTTGAAAAGCTCGTCAAGCAAGCTCCCGAAGAAGATTTCTATCTCCTGCGCCTCATCAGCGAACACCCCCGCGCCAATTCGAAAACTCTAAACAAGCTAGCCAAGCATCCCTACGCCGCGATCCGCGAAAATGTCGCGCGTCATCCCAACGCTGACGCCACCACACTAACCTGGCTCAGCAAAGATCGCAGCCAACCTTTGTGGTATCTGGTAGCCTTCAACCCCAACACTCCCCCGCCATTGCAGCGCCGCCTCCGCGATCGCCTGAAACGCCTGGGCGAAAGCCAGCCCTCTAAATAAATTCAGTCACCACGTTTTTCGCGCGGTGGAATAATCTCTCGTCGCTCTGTCGTTCGCAGCCTCGCTGATAAACCCTCGCCAAAAAGTCCCAATTTTTCCAACCGAATCGCACCCAAACCATGCATCATGTCATCAAACATTTTCTTTGCCAGGTTATGACCGAAAAAAACAGCTCCCTCTCACGCGGCCTGCGATTCGTGCGCACACACACCCTCTTGATGTCCGCGATCTCCGCCGCAATCATCATCCCGTGTTTCTGGCATCGCCACATCGAAGCTGGCGACCTCCCCAGTCACACCTTCAACGCCTGGCTCGCCACTCTGATCCAGCAGGGAAGAGCCCCCGGACTTTACCTCGCCCCGCGGTGGTACAACATTCTGTTCGATCTTCTTCTTTTATATTCCGCCAAGCTCTTCGGCTTCGCAGCCGGTCCCAAAATCGTTGTCGCCATCTCCGTGCTGATTTTTTCTTGGGGAATATTCTTCTTCGTCGCGGCCGTCAGCGAACGCCCACCCTGGCTGCTCACCCCCTGCATCGCCATGGTCGCGTACGGCTACACCTTCAACATGGGCTTTTTCAATTATTACTTGTCCATGGGCCTCGCCTGTTTCGGCCTGGCTATTTTATGGAGGCAGCCCCAACGCTCGGACTGGCTGGCAGCAATTCTTGTATTTGCGCTCGCGACCGTCGCTCATCCCGTCGGCCCGTTGTGGTTCGCTGGTACGCTCGCGTACATGGCAGTCAGAAAGAAAATCCCCTGGCCCTGGAGACTGATTCTCCCCGCCGCCATAATTGCAATTTTCGCTGCCAGCCACTGGTATCTGGAAAATTGGTCGGACTTTGAATTCAGCTGGACGGAAAGGCCATTTTACGTTTTCAACGGCCTCGATCAGTTTGTCCTCTACAGCGCCCGCTACCGTTTCGTCGCCTACGCTCTCCTGGCAACCTTCATTTTCTGGCTGGCCAGCGAATTTTTTCGCCGCCGCGAAGCGCCCATCTTTTCAAGCACCTTTTTTCTCTCAGCGGAGCTATATGTTGTAGCTTTCTGCGTAACATCGCTTCTCCCGCAGAACCTGCGCGGCGGCTCTTACTCCGCGTGGATTGGCTTGCTGGTCTCCCGTCTGACCATCATCTCCATGATTTTTGCGCTTTGCATCCTCAGCAGTCTCAGACCAAGCAAGCCCGCTGCGATCGCCGCACTGGCTTGCTCAGCATTTTTTTTTACACTGCTTTATCGCGACACCGCCACGCTCAACCGTCTCGAAGCACACGCCGAATCCCTTACCGCCACGCTCCCTTTCGGCACTCTTGTCATTCCCACCCTCGCGTCTCAATCGGATTCGCGCATCCAGTTCGTGCATCACATCGTCGACCGCGCCTGCATAGGCCACTGCTTTACCTATTCCAACTACGAGCCTTCCTCCGCCCAGTTCCACGTCCGCGTCAGTCCCGGAAGTCCACTAATCGTCTACTCGGCCCCCGATGCCCAGGAAATGGAAGCAGGAAACTATGTAGTGCGCGCCTCAGACCCACCCTTCATCGACATTTATCAGTGCGACCCCAACGACTTCACCGTCCTCTGCGCCCGACGCTTAACCCAAGGAGAAAAAACCGGCCCTCCAGCAGAGTAATTCAGTCGAGCAGTAAACAAACGCGAACGGTGCCCAGGTTCGCATTTGAATTATGAACCTGAGTCTTGCAGTTTTCTTTTTGTCTTTGTGTCAAACCCGCCATTGGCTCATCTTCCGGTCTTATACTGTCCCCCATTCCATCCCCGCTAGGAGAGAAAGTTATGCGTGAAAGAGCGATCGTAATCCTTACTCTGCTTTTAACAGCTCTCACTTGCACCCCCGCGAAAGCACAAGATCAAACACTCTACGTTGTCCCGGACGGAGCAGAAACCCGCTGGTCCAGCTTCGAAAACCCCAAAGCAGAAAAAGGCCAGGGCGGAGCCGAAAACAAGACCGCCAAAGGCCACGCCTTCGAAATCGTGCCGCCTGGCCAAACTCGCGCCCTGCTGGACGTAAAAGGCGCAGGCCTCGTTCAACGCATCTGGATGACCATCAGCAATCGCACCCCCGCAGTGTTGCGGTCCGCGCGCATAGAAATGTACTGGGATGACGCGGCAAAACCCGCAGTCTCCGTGCCGCTGGGAGATTTTTTTGGCTTAGGCCTGGGCCGCCTGCTTGCTTTTCAGAATGCTTTATTCAGCGACCCCGAAGGCCGCTCCTTCACTTCCTATATCCCCATGCCGTACCGCAAAGCCGCGCGAATTATTTTCATCAACGATAGCGATGCCAGCCTGCTGCTCTTCTACGACGTGGATTTCCTCCGGCTAAAAACTCAGCGCCCCGACGCCATGTACTTCCACGCGTTCTGGAACAGAAATGCAAAAACCGAATTGGGCAGAGACTTTGAAATTTTGCCGGAAATAAAAGGTAAAGGCCGCTTTCTCGGTTCCAATCTAGGCATGATCTCCGACGCTAAATACGGAGATACCTGGTGGGGCGAGGGTGAAGCCAAAATTTATCTGGATGGCGACACTTCATTACCAACACTGAACGGCACCGGCTCGGAGGATTTCGTCGGCTCCGGTTGGGGCCTCGGAACTTTCGCGCACATGTATCAGGGCAGCCCAGTGGCCGATGAAAAGCGTCATCAATGGGCCTTCTACCGCTATCACATCCCGGACGCCGTCTATTTCCACAAAAGCTGCCGCGTAACAATCCAGGTCCTAGGCGGCGCATCCATCGCCGAAGTCCACCAACTCACACAAAAAGGCGTGCCCATCATTCCCGTTACCGCCGGCACGGAAGCAAAAGGCCTCACCAAATTGCTGGAACAAAATCCTCCGCAACCCATCCCCGATTCAACCGACCCCAGCGCATTCGCAGTTTTCTACCGCGAAATTGATTATTCCTCCACCGCCTATTTTTACCTCGACGCGCCTTCCCATGATTTGCCGCCGCTGCCCGACAAGCAAGCGCGCCTCGCCGGCCTACCCGCGAAATATGAGTAATGTTTTTTAATCGTCGCCAAAGTTAAGGCGACACGTAGCGTGCGCCAGGCGAGACTACGGCGGCTAGATGACTCGCATTCCGAGGTTTTGAAAAGTTCCAAACGGGAAGATTGATCGTTCCTTGGGCGCTTCTCTACAGACACTGATTACAGATTGATGTGTCCGTAGCGATGCACCAGAGAGTTCACGGCAGAACCCAACGAGCGAGATGCCCTTTTGCGTTGCCAAACGCCCGGAATTGCCAATCCACAACTTGCGCACGCCCCATCGTTCAAATGATTCTCTAAAACATTGTGCCAAGAGCGGCGAATTAACAGCCGACCGCAACTCGGGCAAGCGGTGTTCGCGCCCTCACTAAAGATGTTGCCTTCGTAAACGTAGTTTAGCCCCGCATCAATCGCGATTTTCCTGGCGCGATGCAAAGTCTCCGGCGGAGTAGGCGGTTTATCCCGAAGCTTGAAATCTGGATGAAAAGCAGTGAAATGCAGTGGCACATCCGGCCCTAAGTGCTCCATCACCCATTCAGACAACTTCCCAATTTCCTCAGCGCCATCGTTCAGCGTCGGAATCAATAAATTCGTCAGCTCAAACCACACCGACGTCTCGTTCTTCAGCCACTGCAATGTATCCAGTACCGGCTGCAGATGCGTCAGCGTAATCCTTCCATAAAAATTTTCCGTGAACGCTTTAAGATCAATGTTGGCGGCATCGACGTGATCGTAAATGTCGTGGAACGCTTCGCGCGTGATGTAACCATTGGAAACCATCACGGTTTTCAGCCCGTGATCCTTCGCCGCTTTACAAATATCAATAACGTACTCGCCCCAGATGGTGGGTTCGTTATAAGTGAAAGCGATGGATTCGCAACCGTGCTCCAGCGCTAGCAGTGGCACATCTTCAGGCTCAACACGTTGCGAATGCACCTGGTCCTGCCGCGACTTGGAAATGTCCCAGTTCTGGCAGAAAAAACACCCCATGTTGCAGCCCGCCGTCCCCATGCTGAACACCCGGCTGCCCGGCAAAAAATGGCTCAGTGGTTTTTTTTCGATGGGATCAATCTGCAGCGCAGCCGGCGAGCCATAGCCGAGGCTATAAAGTTTGCCCCCGCGGTTCACGCGAATAAAGCAAAACCCCGACTGCCCCGCATGGATGTGGCAATGACGCGGACAAAGGTAGCAGTGCACTCGGCCGCCCGGCTCTGCTTCCCACCAGCCCGCTTCGTGAAGCTGTTCGGTATCCTGGAGGATGGCTAACTCGTTCACGGCGCCTCCTTCCCGCGAAGATTATAGCGCGTGCGTCAGCCGTTTTTCACGCCCAGCCGTCGTTCACGCCCGCCAAGTAACTAACGATGAGCCCGCTGCTCTCGCCGCCGCTGTCCCACCCACTCGATGAACTCTTCCATCTGCACTCGATATTTCCACGACAGCTTGAAAAATTTGCGCGCATCCAATGGCGCTGCTTCCGGCCCAAAGAAAGTTTCAAATCTCCACCGAATGTACGGACTGTTCCACGGATTCAGCCGATATCCGCGAGCGATAATCCAGTAGTAGCGAAGCGCCTCAAACATTCAGTTTGTTAATCGTCCTACTCCCGCGGCGCCATCCACAATCTTAATTCTCACCCATCGGGGCAGACACATGCTCATGCACTAGCAGCCAGTTAGAGCCGCGCTTTTCCCAAATGCCCGTATAACGCAGCTCTGCCTCCATCACTTTGCCATCTTTGGTCTTCTCATAGAAGTGCATCGGCACGACCGTCCATGCCACACTGCCGCGCCGTGTAACTTTCAGATCTTTTCCGGCGGTGAGTTTTATCTCAGCGGCGCCATCGAGCAACGCCTTATGCACCCCAGGCGCATATTCCTTCAATCCGTGATAGGAAAACGGCGTCACATCGTAAAAAATTAAATCGCCGTCCTGCACATAAAATTTTGCGGCATTGTCCGTGTTCCCGGTACTCCATGCGGCGCAATAGTCATCTATCAATTTTCGAAAGGTGGGATCGTCATCGGCCCGTGGTTGAGCTCGCGCAACTACAAATGTAAGCAGCACGAGCCCCAGCGCAGTTGCCACCCATAACAACAGACGAGCCCGTGGCCGTTGGCCAGAACGATCCGGCGTAGAATTCTTTGCAATATGCATGTGCATCCTCCGTGGGCGGCCTCGTCGTGGGAAAGACGCCGCGTGAATTGCGACTAAGCTAGTGCGCTGAGATAAATTTTGCAAGGGCCCGCCAACTCCAGGGGGGCAAATCAGGCAGTCAGGCGTCGCACCCAGATACGCGTAGTGGCAGGTTTACCGAGGTGCAGTTTCTTGTTATTCGCCCGCAGCGTCATGGTCTCGTCGTACTCGCGCTTCAAAACGTCCACCCTGGTTGTAGGCCGCAGGTGCAAGCCCTCAAGAAATTCGAGGAATTGCCGGTCCTTTTCATAAACGCAAACAATTTCTCCAGACTCCGTGGCCCGCAATTCGGCCAGCAGCACCGCGCCCTGTTGCCGCAGCTTGGCAATCCCGCCGCGCATCGGCACCCCGTGAGGGCAACTCTTCTTATTCCCAAATCGCTTCAGCAGCAGCGCCTCCACCTCCGGAGAAATAGCATGCTCCATGCGCTCCGCTTCATCATGTGCTTTGGCCCACGATAATCCGATCACTTCAGTGAGCAGCATCTCCGCAAGTTGGTGCCGCAGGGCGAGCCGCTCCGCCACCGCGCGTCCCTTGCGCGTCAGGTCAATACGCCCGCTGCGTTCCACGCGCACGTGCCCATCGCGCGTCATGCGCTTTAGCGCCGCGGTCACCGCCGGTGGAGTAACCCGCAAATCTTCCGCCAACCGCGCGCTGATCGGCGTCTGGGCCTCCTCGAGCATCTCCCAGATCGACTTCAGATAATCTTCCTGCGATACGCTGGTTTTATCCCGCCGCATTTATTTCTCGTGATCCCCGATAACTTCGCCGCCCAATTTTCCCGGCGCATCTTGCAGCGCCGCGCCTCTCAAACGATCGGCAAGCTGTGCAACCCGCCGCCGTATGTCTTCATAGATTGTCTGATAAAGAACCGCATCGGTACCATAGGGATCCTGCACATCCCAGTCTTCCACTTTTCCGCAGTCAATAAACGCGCGCTCTTTAGCGATCCCACTCATGTTTATCACCATGTCCGCAGCGTCCCACACCGCGCGCGTAATTGCCGTCGAACACAAACTCTCGATGGAATAGCCGTTTGCCGCCAATGTCTGGGTCGTGAGCGCGGGCACATATCCCAGCGGCGAAAGCCCGGCGCTACACGCTTCGATCACATCGGCAGCATCGCGTCGCGCAATGGATTCCGCCATCGGGCTGCGGCAAGCATTGCCCAGGCAGATAAAAAGCACTTTCTTCCTTCGGGATTTTTCCTTTGAAGTCGGTTGCACTGCGGGATTCTTCACGTGGAAGACTTTGCGGTCGTCAATTCGCGTTTGCTGCGCTCCGCTTTAGCCGCTTTTGGTTTCGCGCCATTCGCCTTGACGGAATCATGACCAGATTGTGCCGCTAGTTTCAGAAAATATTCATGCACCGTCGTATCAGACGTTAGCTCAGGGTGAAAGGTAGTAGCCAGCAATCGGCCCTTTTGCACGATCGCCGGTTTTCCCGCATGCTTGGCCAGAATTTCAATCCCCGGCCCGGTGCGCTCGATGATCGGCCCCCGAATAAAAACCATCTCCAGCGGTTCATCCTTCAGCGTGGATTTGGCGGAAAAAACATCGCTCGCGATTTGCCGCCCATAACCGTTGCGCAAAACGGTCATGTCCAGCAGCCCCAGCGATTCCTGCCTCGGATTCTCTACGTCGGTGGCGAGCAGAATCGCCCCCGCGCACGTCCCCAACACCGCGTGTCCTTCGGCGGCAAATTTCTTGATCGTTTCGGCGAGCCCTTCTTCTTGCAAAAACTGCAATTGCGTAGTGCTTTCCCCGCCAGGAAGAATCAGCCCGTTGCATCCCTCCATGTCCGCGGGCGTACGTACTTCCACGGTCTCTATGCCCATGCCCTCAAGCATTGCCGCATGCGCCGCAAAATCACCCTGAACTGCGAGAATTCCGATCCTCACGCCCACATCCCCGATGAATTTGATTCCGATACTACTGATTCCCGATAATTATTTTCCCCGCCCGTCGCAACTCGCCTCACCACCCGCGCGTGGACATCATGTCTTTTTCTTCCATCTGTCGAATGTCCAGGCCCTTCATCGCCTCGCCCAATTCTTCATGCGCCGCCAGTACAACCTTGGGATCATCAAAGTGCGTGGTCGCTTTAACCACCGCCTTCGCGCGCGCCTCCGGATCACTGGACTTGAAAATCCCCGAGCCCACGAACACCGCCTCAGCGCCCAGCCGCCGAACCAGCGCCG
>Ga0307475_10001228_pt1 | contig 15349 bp, 12 predicted proteins | sample atmos_gasesECM1C_FD_203317 | JGI IMG/M metagenome (GOLD analysis project Ga0307475, IMG submission 203317) | Hardwood forest soil microbial communities from Morgan-Monroe State Forest, Indiana, United States - atmos_gasesECM1C_515 | ecosystem: Environmental > Terrestrial > Soil > Temperate... | reverse complement strand
AAGCCCAGGTTCCCCTGCCCGCGACCGCGTCGCCCGGACCAGAACAATAGGGAATTCTGTGAAAATCGACATCTTCAATCATCTCTTCCCCAGGCGCTTCTTCGACGAACACATCAACACGCCCTCCGGACCTAAAGACATTGGCAAGCGCGTGCGCGAGGCAGCCACCATCGTAGACCTCGATGCCCGCTTTCGGGTGATGGATGAATTCGGCGAATACTGCCAGGTGCTTTCCCTGCCCCTGCCGCCGCTCGAAACGTTGGCGGGGCCGGAGCAATCCCTCCTGCTGGCGCGCATCGTAAACGACGGCTTCGCCGATCTGTGCCGCCGCTATCCCGACCGCTTTCCCTCGTTCATCGCTTCGCTGCCTATGAACAATCTGGAAGAGTCCTTGAAAGAGGCCGAGCGCGCTGTGACCCAACTGGGCGCGCGCGGCGTGCAGGTCTATACCAATGTGAATGGCAAGCCGCTCGACGCCGCCGACGTCCTGCCGCTATTTGAAGAGCTGGCCCGCCGCGACACCGTGATTTGGATGCACCCAGCCCGCGGCGCCGAAATAACCGATTACCTGAGCGAACCGAAATCCAAATACGAAATCTGGTGGACCTTTGGCTGGCCTTATGAAACCAGCGCCGCCATGGCCCGACTGGTGTTCTCCGGCATATTCGACCGCCAGCCTGATTTGAAAATCATCACCCATCATATGGGTGGTATGGTGCCCTACTTCGAAGGACGCGTGGGCTACGGCTGGGATCAGTTGGGCAAGCGCACTTCCGACACGGATTACACCGTTCTTTTGAAAACGCTGAAGAAGCGCCCCCTCGATTATTTCAAAATGTTCTACGCCGACACGGCTCTATTCGGTGGCTTCCCCGCCACGCAGTGCGGCCTGGCCTTCTTCGGCCTCGATCGCGTGCTGTTCGCTTCCGACGTGCCCTTCGAGCCATCGCCCGGCCTCTATATTCGCGAGACCATCCGCTGCATCGAAGGCCTGAACTTGAACGCGGAGCAAAAGGACCGGATCTACCGCGGCAATGCCGAGTGGTTGCTGAAGATGTCGCAGGCGGCGAAGACACCCTAATGTATCTAGAGATGCGCGATGAAGGCCCAACCTAATTCTTGGCACGGTCCGTTCGGCAGAAGGGACCTCATGCAGCGAGCACGAGAGCTCGGCGTATCGGAGCGTATGGACTCGCGGTAGCCCCCGGCATGTACCATGTTAGAGAAGGCGGGTACCTAGAGCGGCGTGTCCGGAAAAATGAGTGTCCGCCACATGTGCGCGACGGGGCTATTGTCGTATCCGAGCCCTTCCTTCGGTTGTTTGAAGTGACGACCGATGATGTCGATGAACGGATCTATCGAGACGTTCATGTTCGGATCGAAAGCGTAGAGGTCGTGCACAGTGATCATGCGCGCGTCCATGTATGACTTGTGGTTGCGGGCATACTCGTAGGCTTGCTTGACGTAGGGGGGCGGCACATAGTCCTTGCCGAAAATCTGGTTGTACGTCTCTGGGTACTCGTAGCCGACGGAAGGATCCGGGTAGAAGCGCAGGGCCTGGTGATAGCGGATGCCCCAACTGATCTTCTCCGAGACGTAGGGCTCCATCATCTGCGCACCCCACCACCCGTGATCAACCTTGATCAGGTTGAGCACAACATCATGAAGAAGGCAGGCGAGGATCAATTCCTCTTTCTCGCCCTTTTTCATCGCATCCGCCGCGCTCTGCAAGACATGCTTCGCTGTCGCTGGTGCGAACCGGTACTTAAAGAAATCGACCAATGTCGGTTTCTCCGGCATCGGCTCCAGCACCTTCAGCTCCAGCGGGACTTTACTGCTCGGCAAGGGCCCGCCAAACAGTACTCCCGTGCCGCGCCGAACCTTCAGCTCGGTCGCGGTCGTGTCCGCGTCGAGGTTTTCTATCATGTGGTGTTCAAGTGCGTCGGCGAGCGCCTCGGAGGGCATGGCGTTGATAGCGGCTGCCGTTCCTAGGGTCGCAAGGAAAGCACGACGATCGATTTGCATACGGGTAACCTCACGTTGCGAAGGAGCCTACCGCCGAAGATACCGGAATTCAACGGGAATCAGTCTGGAGCGTTGTGTTTTAGCCACGACCGGAATCCCCAGTTTTCGTCGTGAGGAAACAGTGCATGCACGCGCCCACAGCGGAGCGCGTTCACAATACACGCCATGCCCATCGTGGCGAGCGCGACAGTCCAGACGACTGCTCGCCAACCTCTGCTGATGGCCAGCGGCGAGGCTACGACAATCGCGATGGCCGGAAGGCAATACAGAATTAAAACACGCCACCGGCTTGATAGGATGTCACGCGATTCACAGGTTGTGGCGTCAGACTTCATACTGCGTACTGCTGCTTCGGTACGTTCAAGGCAATTCTACAACCTGGAGTGTGGTCCAGAGTCAAGCGGAATTGCGGTCGAATCACGGGCCAACACGGAAGTTATCGGCCCGCCCCTCGGTTTAGTACCGACAAACGCTAGTGATTACAAAACTTGGGCGTGCAATCAGAGACGGCGGCGTGTGCAACCGAGGCTGCGACTGCGTCGCGAGTGGTGATGCACTGTCTCTGCCAAGGGTCAACAGGGGATCCGGATCGTCAGGCTGGCGCAGTTTCTCAGACTGCCGCTGCTTAGCTTTTGGAAGCATCGACCCACTGTCTCCTATGCCCGTTCTATGCCCGACAGAGCCAACCGTCCCCCAACGAAAGCAAACGGACCAGAACTTTCGTGATTGATCTAAGTTCCTGAAGACAAAAGACATCTCATCTTTTCAAGGGTTTGTCTGGAGCGGGCGGGTGATCGGTATCCGGGCTCTGGATCTGGCTATCCTGGTTCGAGTCCAGGCCTCCCAGCCAATCTTCTTGTCCCCTCGTACAAACAAGGTCTCTTTGCTCTCCCAACAGTATTAAACGACTGAGGAGAGCAATCGTGGCGAACACTACGGTCAGCATTTTGCAGCCGCATCCTGCGCCGGAAAAGCACGTCTCAAACGCGGGCATTGGGATTGCGGACGGGAAAGGGCGACCGTGCCCCGGGGGCCATCTATTGGCTCCGCCTTTCCCTCAGTGCTTCGGCGGCAGACCCGTAATCGTGTACACCGTTCCGTTCGCCGACGCTTGCCCCTTGACAGTCCCATCCACCGACGCCGTTCCGAACAGCGTCCCATCCGTCGCCTGAATCACGCCGCCAATCGGGGACCCTCCCACAGCGGGACTGAACGACAGCGTATCCACAATCGCGCCCGCAGGTGTGACCGCAAACGCGATCCCCAAACCCGAAGTTCCGCCCACATACGACGTGTTCCATAGATTTCCATCCGTCGCTTGCAGAAACGGCCCCACCGCGAATAGTTTTTTTGCCGGCAGCGTGAGCTGCTGAAGATCTTGCACATTCCCGGTCAGATCCGATGAGAAAATCGTCACCACAAAACTTCCATTCGTAGCATTCGTCGGCCGCGTTGAGCCATACAGCAGTCCGTTCGAGGCCTGCGTCACCCGGTTCAAAGGAAAAATTCCGCTCGGGAAATTGTAAAGCGTGGTGAACTGCGAATTGCTTAACTGGAACTTGAACACGGTGCCGGGCCGGAAGGTGCCGGCGGCTCCGTACAGGCTGCCATCCGAGGCTTGAATCACTCCCAGCGGCAGCGAGCTATCGGTGGTCCCATTCAACGGGTACAACACGGTGTACGTGCCCGGTGGCGTCAGCCGAAAGATCACGCCGCAGCCCAGGCTCGGACAATACGGCGACTTAGAATTGAAACTCCCGCCATAACCCGTGGTCCCGTACATGTTGCCGTCGCTTCCGGCCACCAGACTGTTGGGATTCGCTCCGGTCGTACAACTCGTGCAAAACGTCTCTAAGACTTGGAACCCCGTGCCCGTCTTGCTGATCTTGAAAATCGTTCCGGAGCTCGCCGAGTTCGGTCCTCCCGCGCTGTTCACTCCGTAGAGAAACCCGTCGGTGCCTTCGGCGAGCGACGTTGGGTCGTAGCCCTGATCATAAAATCCCGTCCGGGGGTTCGTCGTGAAGGTATACAGCACGGTTATCTTTCCTGCTTCGGTGATTCTGAAAATGCCCCCGCCGCCGGGACCAGCCGTGGTCCCGTAGAGATTGCCGTCGGAGGCTTGGATGATGCTGTCAGGCTTCGTCCCGTCCGGACAGGTAGGGTAAGGGTTACAAGCGAAGGCAAAAAGTTGACTGATGGACTGCCCATGGGCCGTTGTTGCCAGAAACAGCAGAAACAGAATCGTCAAAGCGCGTTTCATGAGTACGGTTCCCCTCTCGTTGAAATGCAGTTAGCCTGCCGACAGATGTGCGTTCTGCCCCCGCCGACGTCTATACCTGAGACCGTACGCCATCCTCAGTGCGCTAAATCAACCACGCGGTAAAATTCTTGTAAAACCCATACTTCCGCTGGGCAATTCCTCACTCACAACAGACAGACCGTGTACCGCTGCCACGGCAATGAAAAAGGGCGCTCCGCCTGACCTGTTCTAAGAAAGGCATCAAATCCGGGACTATCCGTGCCTGCCGCGATCGAGCCAAAAAAGGCCGAGGGAATTCCGCTTGCGTGGGCATGCCGATTGTGTTTATATCCGCAGAATTCCCGCGACGTACCGGGAGGTCCCAAATGGCAGACGTTACCCTCCGCCCGATGACCTTGGGCCAGGTCTTGGATACCACGTTCAGCCTGTACAAGAGAAATTTCTGGCTCTTCGTGGGCATCACGTCGATTCCCTTCCTGGTCGTCTTGATCCTCCAGGTCGGCGCCGCCGCGCTTCAGACAGGGGCGTTCGGTCGACCTTCGCCGCAGCCCGGGCCTCCGGCGGTAGCTTCCGGAGTCGTAGCTGGGGTGGTGGTGGGCGGCATCGTTTTCCTGCTGGCGTACTTCTTCCTGGCCGGGGCGGCGCAAGCCGCCACGATATTTGCCGTCTCTGACTTGTATTTAGGACGGACTGCCACTGTCCGTGGCTCTTTTCGAAGAGTGAGCGGCAAAGCGTTCCGCGTGATTCTTGTCTTGATTCTCGTCAGCTTAACCGTGGGCGTCGGCTTCCTCTTGCTAATCATTCCCGGCATCATCTTGCTGTGCCGGACCGCTGTCGCCGTTCCCGCATCTATGCTGGAAGATACCAAAGCGGTTGGGTCGATCGAGCGGAGCATGCAGCTCACCAAGGGTTTTGCCATGCAGGTCTTGCTGGTTTTCCTGCTGGTTTGGGTGCTGTCTTACATTGCCCTGCTGATTTTCCAGGTTCCTTTCACCTACTTGGAAGGGGCGGCGGTACAAGCGCGTCAAACGCTTTCCTTTGGCATGATTGCCCTCCAGCATCTCTCGTCGTTTCTCTCAAATGTCCTGGTTGGGCCGATACATACGATTGCTTTTTCCCTGATGTATTACAATTTGCGCGTGCGTAAAGAAGCCTTCGACATTCAACATCTGATGAATTCCCTGCCCGCCAGTCCGTCGCAGGGAGCAGCCGCTACGACCTAAATGCGAACACGGCGGCCCGGGTGTTCAAGCTCGCAGCGAATCCTCTGTCTTGCCATTTCTGCGTGTGCGGCCGGATTGCTATCCTCCCCGGCAAGCCTCCGCTCAGCGCAAGAGCCCTCCGCCAATTCTCTTCCGGAACTGAGCCTCGAACAGTACCGGGATGAACTCGACCGCTGTGCCGGCGCGATGCAGCGGCCTTCCGAGATCCGCCAGCTGCAAGATTCGCTTCCGCCCTTTTGGGTCGTGCGGGTTGGAGACAAGCCCCTCGAAGTGCCCACCGAGCCCATTCGTTCGCGGCTTCAGCAATTGCAATTGCACAGCGGTAATTCCCAAGCGGCGGCACGCGAGCTGCGATCGCTCCTGCACGGGATGAAGGAAGAAGCAGAGGAAATGGGGCGCTCCCAGGAAAGGGTCTCCCCGGCAAAAGCTCAGGTCACTCTCGACGAGGTTCTGCGTCGGAAGGAATTTCAAAGCGCTCGCGGGCCCAGTGGCATGGAAATCCTCATGGCCCGAATCAGCCCGTGGCTCGTCGAGAAGCTCGCGCGTCTTTTATCGAAGTTGCATCTCGGCGGAAGAACCGGCAACGCCGTGGTGTGGAGCGTTATCGCCCTTGCTTTCCTCACCCTGTCTTACATGGCGTGGAAATGGATGATTGGCTGGCATCCTGTGCAAGCAGCGGCACAACCTGTGGCTCCCTCCGCTCCCATTGACGCGCGGCAATGGATACAGGAAGCGCTTGCGGCGGCGGAGCGCGGCGACTATCGCGCGGCACTCCATTGTGCCTACTGGGGCGCCATCGCCCGGCTCGAAGATCTCGGGCGGCTGAGCCGTGACCGCGCGCGCACTCCCCGGGAGTGCTTGCGGCTGCTGGAGGGCCAGCCCGGCGACCATCGCCTTCTCCGCGCCTTGACGGGGATTTTCGAGCGCGTCTGGTACGGATGCCGCGCCGCTTCCGAAAGCGACTGGGCGGGAGCGAAAGAACTGCTGGAGAAAATAGGATGCCTGGGGGCCTCGACAGCGCCGACCGCAAACTCCTGATTGGCGCCGGCATCTTGCTGGTCGGGCTGATCCTTGTTTCCGCGTTGTTGTCTCCCGCCAGAAATAGTGGCGGAGCCAGCTTTCCGTCGAGCTACTCGAATGCGTGGGACGGTGCGAAGGCCGCCTTTCTGTTGCTGCAGGAATCAGGCTATCGGGTGGAGCGTTGGGACCTTTCGCCCGCTGAGCTTGACGAGGATTCCGCTCAGGAAGTCCTGATCTTCGCCGAGCCGTTGCTGCCGCCCACAAGCGAAGAGAAGGCACGGATACTGAGTTTCCTTCAGCATGGCGGGCGAGTGGTGGCCACGGGCTCGAGCGCCGCATCCCTTTTGCCGGAAGCCGAGCACTTTGCGCCGGCTGACGAGTACGAACAGCGAGAGAAGTTTCCGGCGCTCTTGCCTTCGCCGCTGATCGAGAATGCTCCCGAAATCAACATGGTGCCGCCGAAAGACTGGAAGGCTGCGAGAGGGTCGCACCTGGTCATTTACGGTAACAAGGATACCGCCGCGGTGATTACCTATCGCGTCGGCGCCGGGCAGGTCATCTGGTGGGGTTCCGACACGCCCCTGATCAACGGCGGAATCAGCGATACGGGAAATCTCGCACTGTTCCTGAATTCTGTCGCTCCTTCGCGCGACAAACGAATTCTGTGGGACGAATATTTCCACGGCGCCCGCGGCTCCTTGTGGGCGTATTTTGTCAAGACTCCCCTCCCGTGGGGCATGGCGCAGGTGGGATTGGCTTTCCTGGCGATTCTGGCCACGTATTCCCGGCGGAACGGGCCGATCCGCATGCCGGCAAAAGTTTCGCGACTCTCGCCGCTGGAATTCGTCGAGACGTTGGGAGATTTGTATTCTTCAGCGCACGCCGGGTCCGCCGCGGTTCAGATCATGTATCAGCGCTTGCGTTTCTTGCTGACCCGCCAACTCGGACTGTCCGTTAACGTCCCTGCTGCGGAAATGGCGCGCAGCACGAGCCAGGCGCTGGGCTGGAAGGAAGAAGCATTGGGTAAAACACTCCTGCAAGCGGAGCAGACCGCCGCAAGCCCCCCGCTTGACGATCGCGAATCCCTTGCCCTGGCTCAGGAACTTTTCGACTATATAGCGCGCCTGGAACCAGGTCGTTCGAAGAAAGAGTGAGGCAAACGGAATGAGCACCGCAAGCGAATTGGCGACGCAGGTGCGAAGCCAGATGGAAAAAGTGATCGTCGGCCAGCGCGAAGCGCTCGACCAGCTTTTTCTGGTGCTGCTCGCCGGGGGGCACGCGCTCGTTGAGGGCGTACCAGGACTGGCGAAGACGCTTGCCGTCAAGGTGCTCGCACAGATTTTTCGGCTGAAATTCCAGCGCGTGCAATGCACGCCTGACCTGATGCCCGCAGACATTCTCGGCGCCAACGTCTTCAATCTCTCGAGCAGCTCATTTACTTTGCACCGCGGGCCCATCTTCACCGACCTACTCCTGGTCGACGAAATCAACCGCACGCCGCCGCGCACACAATCCGCCCTGCTGGAGGCCATGGAAGAACGCCAGGTCACCATCGACGGAACGGCTCACGACCTTTCGCGGTTTTTCACCGTTTTTTCCACACAGAATCCGGTTGAGTTCGAAGGCACCTATCCTTTGCCGGAAGCGCAGCTCGACCGCTTCCTCGTGAAGATCCGCATCGGCTATCCTGCGGCGGACCACGAGGCCCAGATTCTGCAAAACGTGCAGAACGGTTTCGACGCCAGGGAACTGGAAAAAATACAGTTTGAGGCCGCTAGCGAAGAAATGCTTCTCAGGGCCCGCGCCGAAGCGGCCGCAATAAAAGTGGAGCCGGCGCTGTTCAAGTACATCGTGTCTCTAGTGGCACGCACGCGAAACTGGCCAGCCGTGAGTCTGGGCGCGAGTCCGCGCGCTGCCGTAAATCTGATGCTCTTAGCCAAGGGTTTGGCGGCCACCGAAGGGCGCGACTATTTGATTCCCGACGACATCAAATTGGCGGCGCCGCCCATCCTCCGTCACCGCATGATTCTGAAGCCCGAGGCGGACCTCGAAGGAATCACCTCCGACCAGGTGGTTCGCGAAGTGATTAAAGCGGTCGAAGTTCCCCGATGAATTCAGATGCGCATCTAGTTCCTCCGGCCATCGGCGCCCGCGGAGAAATCTCCGGCCGCTTCCCCGCGGCTTTCGGCAGGCGTTTCTTTCTGCTTCTGCTGATCGGCTTGGTTTGGATCGGGCCAAGCTGGTCCGATTCCCGCTATCTTCTCGCCATGCTTGCCTGGGACGCGGCGCTCATGCTTGCCTGGTCGTGGGATTTTGCCGCGCTTCCAAAACCTGAGCAACTGGAAATCCGCCGCGTTTGGACTTCTCCGCTGCAGCTTCTTGTGGAAACGAAGGTCACGCTGGAAGTACACCCCCGCGGAAATGGTTACATTGAAGTCGAAGTTCTCGACGACCTTCCGCTCAGCCTTCGCACGGAGGTCCCCAAAATGAACGTCACCCTTTCTGCAGGTGCCAAAGGGGCGGCGGAGTACAACGTCTGCCCGCGGGAACGCGGCGACGCAACTTGGGGAAACGTGTCCCTCCGGTATCAAAGCGGTTTGCATCTGGCCGAGCGCTGGGCCTTCGCGGCGATGAAGCAAACCGTCCGGATTTATCCGAACTTGGAAGAATCCAAGCGCGACACTATCTACCTGATTCGTTCGAAGCAGGTGGCTTTGGAAAAAAGGCTCGCGCACCAGCGTGGACAGGGCCGCGAATTCGAAAGCTTGCGCGAATACCGCGAATCCGATGAATTGCGCGACGTCTGCTGGACGGCCACCGCGCGCCGCGGCAAGCTCATCAGCAAGTCTTACCAGACGGAGCGCAGCCAGACGGTCTGGCTCGTCCTCGATACCGGCCGATTGCTGCGCGCGCGAGTTCGCGAACTCAGCAAGCTGGATTACGCCATCGCCGCGGCGCTCTCGGTGGCGCAGGTCGCACTGTACTCCGGCGATCGCGTGGCCATGCTGGCGTACGGGCGCCGCGTACAGCAGCGATTGGCTCCGGGACGGGGCCCGAGCCACTTGCGTGCGTTGCTGGAAGGATTGGCCCAGGTGCGCAGCGAGGAACTCGAAGCGGATCATCGCCGCGCGGTGGAAACTCTGGCGGTCTTCCAAAAACGTCGGAGCTTGGTGCTGTGGCTGACCGATCTTTCCGAAACGGCCACAACGCCTGAGGTTGTCGAAAACGCCTGGCACCTGGCAGGACGCCACCTGGTGTTATTCACGGTGATCGGGCAGCCGGAGTTGCGCGAGATGCTCGAAGCCCGGCCGGAGACGCCGGACCAGATGTATCGCTACGCGGCCGCACAGGAAATCGTTCAGCGGCGCGACGTCTTGCTGCGTAGCCTGCGGCAGCAAGGCGCAATAACGTTGGAAGTCGAGCCCGCGCGCCTTTCTTCGGCGGTCGTGAACCATTATCTGCTGGCGAAAGAACGCAGCCTCATTTAACGCCGGAGGTCCCGACCGGGGCGGCTGAACTCGGCGCCTGGCTCTGTGGGCTTTTTCCGCTGAGAAGGTAGAGCACCAGCAAGGTTCCCAGCGCGCCAGACAAAAGAAATTTGATCGCGGGATTCAAGTCCGTGGGCGACACGAAGCCTTCCACGAAGCCGGCAACCAGTAACATAGGAATGGTTCCGAGCACTAGCCGCACGCTTCGCGCGCCTGATTGAACCAACGATTCGCGCCGCGGCAACGTTTCCGGGAACAACAGCCCCCGCGCAATCCCCAGCCCCGCGCCGCCCGCGATGAAGATTGCCGGTAGCTCCAGAATTCCGTGCGCTGCGACGAAGCTCCACAGTTGCAGGCTCAGGCCCTCGCGCCAGCACGCCGCGCTTATGACGCCAATCAGCATCCCATTGACGAGCATCATGTACACAGTTCCCACGCCCCCGGTGATTCCCAGCGCAAACGTGGCAAAGCTCACGCTAAGGTTGTTCGTCAGAATCGTGCTGGAAGCGAGCGGCTTGATCGTGACGATCGAGTGTGTCCACATCTGATGTTTTTCTATCGTTTCGATCATCCGCGGACCGAGCAAATGCCGGGTGAAAGCAGGATCGCCCATCCCCACCAGGAACGAACCGACTCCCGCAGCCAGAAAGATAACAAACGCCACCAGCGTGTCGGAAAACGTGGCGCGGAATATCGCGGGAAAGCCTTCCTTATAGAACGTCCAGACGCCCTGGCGCTTCACTTTGCGGCCCATGTAAATCAGGTTGTGCGCGCGCCCGAGTAGCTGATTCAGGTAACGTGCCAGAGTACCGTTTGTGGGGTCTTCCCGAACCGTGGCGAGATCGGAAGCGGTTTGCCGATATAATAGCGCCAGTTCCTGAAGTTGCCCGGGCGAAAGCGAGGATACGCTTTTTCCGCCGCTCGCTTTGACGAGAGATTCGAGTCGTTCCCAGTACGGCCGGCGTTCTTCGGTCCAGCGGGGTGAGCTCACGAATGGATTCTCACGACCATCTTATCATCGACACCCCGGAGCAGACCTCTCTCGAGTTTCCGCTCGCGGGGATCGGCAGCCGCTTCCTGGCCATGGCGGCTGATACGGCCATTCAGGCCGCAGTGGGACTCCTTATTCTCATTGTCTTCCTCATCCTGCTTCCCGGGTTCGGGTTGTTCGGAAGGGCCGGGGCACAATGGATTCTCGCGCTTTTCGTCATCGCTGGTTTTCTCCTGTACTCCGCATACTTCGCGTTCTTCGAGATTGTGTGGAATGGCCAGACTCCGGGAAAGCGCTACGCCCAACTGCGCGTGATGAAAGATGATGGCCGTCCCATCAGCGCCTATGACGCCATTGCCCGCAACCTCCTGCGTATCGTGGATTCCTTGCCGGGCTTTTACGGCGTGGGCGTTCTCAGCGTTTTTTTCAGCAAGCAGAGCAAGCGCCTCGGTGATTTCGTTGCAGGAACCGTGGTCGTACATGAAACCGCTTTGGAAGGCGTGCGCCCTTTCGCGGAAACCAAAATCGATGAGTATCTGCCTGCCTTTGATGCCTCAAGCATCACCCTCGACGAACTCCGCTTGATAGAAACCTTCATTCAACGCCGCGACAGCCTGGACCCGGGCTTGCGCGGCAAGATGGCCCTGCAAATTGCCGACAGAATCGGCGAGAAGCTGCAGGTCAAAGTATACGGTTGGCCGCGGACCGAGACGTTCCTGGAGGCTGTGCTCAAACAATGCCGCGAGCGCGGCCAGTTTCGAAACTCCTGAAGCAGAGGACTCCCGCGCAATCGTCGCAATGCCCGTTTGAGGCGGCACGGGCGAGCGACGAGCCCCATCCCCACCTGCTGGCACCGTTGCCCTTTGGTATACACTTCCCCCACCATGTTCTGCCCGCAATGCCGAGTCGAGTACCGCCCGGGCTTTACCCATTGCACCGACTGCGACGTCGCCTTGGTGCACGAAGATTTACTGGCCCGCGGAGGGTACCGCCAGGTTCGAAAGACCGAACCCACGGGCAAATTATCTTGCACGCTCTGGCGCGGAACGGATCCGCACTTCTATCTGGAACTCATCGGTGATCTTGGCAGCAAGAAGGTTCCTTGCTTTGGAACGCCGGTGAACCCTCCCCTCTACGACTCGTTCGAAGAACAGCCGCGGGGTTCTTATTCCGCCGTCGAATTCGAAGTGCTGGTTTCCGAAGAAAATCTTTCCCTTGCCCAATGGATTTTGTCTTCTGCTGAGGAACTCCAACGCGAACAGCGGCAAGCAGGGAGTGCGAACGATTCAAGCCACTCAGCGGACGAGCCAGATGTATCGCCCGATGTTGTGGGTATCTGCCCTTTGTGTCTCTCAGAATTCACGACGACGTGCTCCGTTTGTCTGAATTGCGGCGTTCCTTTGCGTCCGCCCCAAAGAGGTTGGCTCGAGCAGGATCCTGGGAAGACGCTGTGCAATCTTCCGCATCCGCAGTTCCTCGCCGATTTGCGGATGGGGTTGCAACACGCGGGAATTCGGTTCAACAACGCAAACTTTCCCCAAGGCCCGGAAACGCTGCGAAGCGATGTGTCCGTGCTGAGTTCGGACTTCGAACGAGCGACGAAAGTTTTGGCGCAGGTTTTGCAATACTGGGAACTCGATCGCACGGTCAACTTCGGGCCGTCCCGCGACCCGCGAGAGCCTTACTGGCCCCATCGGGCCACGACCAAAGGCTGGTACCCGGAGGATCTCGAATCCCTCCTTTGGACGGGCAGCAATCTGAGCGCGCTCGAAGGAATTGGGATGGCGCTTCGTGAGTACAAAATCGCTTACAAGGTCGAGTCACCGAAGCCAGGCACCGCGAAAGTGTTCATTCACCCGGAAGACGAACAGCCGGCCCGAGAAGTCTTGCGATATGTTTTGGAAGGAGCGTCGTGGGATTGCATGGGATGGATAAGCGAGTAGGAGCGAGGTGTGAAGCAAGCATCGTTGCCGCGGCTTCGGAACATCATTCCGGACAAGATTCCAAGCAAAAGTCAGAGACTCGAAGAATGGCGCGTGAGGAGCAATCGCTCGCCGCGTAGGTCATCGCCGCGGAGTTCGCGCAGCGCATAAGTCACGAATTCCGCGGTCACTCGTTTCCTCCAGGTCATGTCGAAATCAGTATTGTCGAGCGGCTTGGCCATGCGTGCGGCAAGGGTCGCCGCCTGCGCGATAGACTCCTGATCGAGCGGCCGGCCCACCAGCGATCTTGCAGCTTCGGCGGCAACGAGCGGGAGGCACGCGGCCGAGCCCACCACGATCCGAGCTTCTCGGACGATGCCTTTGTAAGATAACAGCACGGCTGCAGCAACCGACAAGACAGGGAAATCGAAGGAGCCGCGGCGGCGCAGCTTCCAATACGTGCTTTTCCAGCCGCGCAAGGACTCCAAGAGTACTTCGGTTAACAGCTCCTTGGGCTGGCGCCGGATGTAGTGGATGCCGTCATTTTGGTAGAGCTCGGTGAGGGGCACTTCGCGTTCACCGGAGTGCGACACCAAGCGAACCCGGGCGCCGAGCGCCATCAACGCCGGCGCGGTATCGCTCGAAGATACCGCCATGCACTTTGCGCTGCCCGGAGCGACCCAACAGATGTCGCCATCCTTTTTCAGGCAGAACCCGATGGATTTTCGCCATTCGTAATTCTGATCGTAATAGTTGCAGCGCGTGTCGAGGCAGAGATTTCCGCCAAGCGTAGCCATGTTGCGGATTTGCGGAGTGGCCACAAAGGACGCTGCTTGTGCGAGGGCCGTCATGCCGTTAAGAAAGCGCGGATCCGCGGCTATCTCCGAGAGTGTTACGCAAGCGCCAAGTCGCGATCCTGAATCGCTCAACTCCACGCGAGGGAGATCTTGAATGTGTTTGAGACTCATCAGAGTCTTTGGAACTTGTTGTCGCCGCTTCATGTTCGGCAGCAAGTCTGTGCCACCCGCGAGTGGCATGGCCGTGGGCCCCTCGCCGTCAAGAATACGCACGGCTTCCGCCACCGTCTGGGGTGCGCGAAATTCAAACAGCGGCAGACGCATCATGGCGCGAGCACCTTTTCTTTCATGGCGCGCGGTGTCCCGCGATGGACGTCGTTCACAGCGTTCCCGTCGCCGCCTTCCCACGGAGGAGGAACGCGCAGGGCCTCCGGCCAATTCACGCGCGGGAAATGGTCCGGGCCAAAGCGCGGCTCCCGGCCCGCTCTCTTCTCGGCGAGCGCCTTCATGACCTTTTCCGGGGTGACGGGAACTTCGTCGATGCGCACGCCCACCGCGTCGTAAACGGCGTTGGCGACGGCGGGCATGATCGGCAGTAGCGGCCCTTGGCCGACTTCCTTCGCCCCAAAGGGACCGCGAGGATCGGGATCCTCAATGAGTTCCGTCACCACTTGCGGCATGTCCAGCGAAGTCGGGCTTTTGTATTCGAGCATGGAGGGAAATTTGTGCACCAGCGCATGGGAAAGCCGCTTCGGCAGCCGGCGGAATTCCTGCTCTTCCATCAGCGCTTCACCGAGCCCCATGTAGACGCTGCCTTCCACCTGGCCGCGCACCAGCGTCGGGTTGAGCGCCCGCCCGATGTCATGGGCAATCCAAACTTTGGGCACATGTATCCAGCCCGTGACGGGATTCACTTCAACTTCGACGACTGCGGCGGAATACGAATACGTTGGCGACGGGCCAACGCCTCCGCCTTTGTAAAGGGCCGGCGATTTTGGCGGGGTGTACGAGCCCACCGTGCCAATCGTTCCGAAGCGCGCCTCCGCGAGACAAATCGCTTCGGCGAAACTGACGCCTTGGTCAGGCGCAGCGGAATCAAAGACGCGCTTGCCCGCGAAACGCAATCGCTCTTTTGGCACTTCCAATTTCAGCGCGACGGCTTCGGCAAGAAGCGCCTTACCGCGGTCGGCCGCCTGTAAGGCCGCATTTCCAGCCATTAAGGTCACCCGGCTGGAATACGAACCCAAATCCACGGGGCCGAGGTCCGTGTCGCCGGTGAACAGGCGCACATCCAACGGGTCGATTCCAAGAACTTCCGCAACGATGCCGGCAAGAACATCATCGGAGCCCTGCCCGATTTCCGTCGCCCCGCAGAAAACACTGACTCCGCCGCCGCGGTCGAACTTCAATTGCACACCGGAATGCGGCATCTTGTTCCAATAAATGGGCAAGCCCGCTCCGGTTAAATACGCGGAGCAAGCCATTCCCACGCCGCGGCCTTCCGGGAGCCTCCGGAATTTGGTTTTCCAATCGGAAACCTTCACGACTCGCCGAATGCACTCGCTGAGATTTACGGTGCCCAACCGCAAAAAATTTGCAGTCACCGTGTTTGGCGCTTCCACG
>Ga0307475_10001227_pt1 | contig 15352 bp, 9 predicted proteins | sample atmos_gasesECM1C_FD_203317 | JGI IMG/M metagenome (GOLD analysis project Ga0307475, IMG submission 203317) | Hardwood forest soil microbial communities from Morgan-Monroe State Forest, Indiana, United States - atmos_gasesECM1C_515 | ecosystem: Environmental > Terrestrial > Soil > Temperate... | reverse complement strand
CTTCCGAACGCACCGCACCGGTTGAAGATGAGCTACAGACCGAGGATGCCGAGAAGCAATCAGCGGCGGAGGAAGAGGCGGAGGAAGAGAAGGATCACCTCCTGATCCCGCTGGCCGAAGAGATCCATCAGCCTGCCCAATTCTTGCGCGAGGAACAGACTCCCGTATTTGCCGCTCCCGGAACGATGGAAGAGGAAACCATCGATGAGGAAGAAGTGGACACGATTCCTTACCAGTCTTCTTCCGATGAGGGCTATGACGAGTTCGAAGAGGAAACACGAGCTGCCGATCAGCTGAACGGCGACGCTCGCGAGGCAGTGACCGAGATCCACATGGCTTCGTTGGCGGAGTCGGGCGTGGAGCAGCCTGCGGAGGCGACGCCTGCGGAAGGTGAAGAAGACAGCGAGGAAATTGAACTTGAGGAAGCGCAGGCGCAGGCCGAGGCGCTGCTCGATGCGGAGGCTCGTGGCAACGGCACGGTCGATGCCAGGGCGGAGGTTCGAGCCCCAGCCGCGACGGCCGGGTACACGCAGCGAACGCAGCGTCCGCGCTTTGACCGTCAGGGCGAACGGCGAGGTGGCGATCGGGGCCGACGTGGTGGTGGAGGAAGCCGCCGTTTCCGCCGTCGCGAGTCGGCGCCCGTTCCCTTGATCAGCGACCTGCTGAAAGAAGGACAGGAGATTCTGGTTCAGATTGCCAAGGAGCCCATCGGAAAGAAGGGCGCACGCATCACCAGCCATATCGCGCTGCCCGGGCGCTTCCTGGTCTACATGCCCACCGTCAATCACACGGGCGTGTCGCGGAAGATATCGTCCGAGGAAGAACGGCAGCGGCTGAAACGAATCATTCTCAGCGAACGCGAGAATGGGCACGGAGGGTTCATTGTTCGCACGGCCGCGCAGAGCGCGACGGAAGACGAACTCCGCGCCGATATCCGGTTCTTAAAGGGTCTGTGGCAGGACATCAAGAATCGCGCGGAAAGTTCGAAGCCGCCGGCGCTGATCTATCACGATCTCAACGTTGTGGAACGCGTGCTGCGCGACCAGGTGACGTCCGACTTCAACGTGATCTGGGTTGACACGGAAGCTGAATATGAGCGCATTCTCCGCTTCTTCAATCGCTTTCAGCCCGCGATGGTCAAGCGGGTGAAGCTCTACACCAAAGAGACGCCGTTGTTCGAGCAATTCGGCCTGGCCGAAGAAATGAACAAGGCGCTCAAGTCGAAAGTCTGGCTGAAGAGTGGAGGCTACATCGTCATCAACCAGACCGAAGCGCTGGTCGCGATCGACATCAATACCGGCAAGTACGTTGGCAAGACGCAACGGCTGGAAGACACGATCGTTAAGACGAACGTAGATGCCATCAAGGAGATCGTCCGGCAGATCCGGCTGCGTGATCTGGGCGGTATCATCATCATCGACTTCATCGATATGGATGAGCGCCGCAACCGCCAGCGCGTGATGCAGGCTCTGGAAGAGGAACTGCGCCACGACCGGGCACCCTCAAAGACGCTGCAGTTTAACGATTTCGGACTGGTGGCGATTACGCGCAAGCGCGTGAAGCAGTCGCTTGAGCGGACAATCGGTGCGCCGTGTCCGTACTGCCAGTCGACGGGCTACGTGAAATCGGTGACCACGATCTGCAACGAAATCTACGTCGAGATGCGCAAGATCGCCAAGCATCTGGAGCATGAAGATGTCATGCTGCGCGTGCATCCGGACGTCGCCAAGGAACTGAAGACCAACAATGCAAAGCTGCTGAATGAGATGGAAGAGATGACCAAGCGGACGATCATTGTGAAGAGCGATCCGGCCGTGCACCAGGAGCAGTTCGATATCAACTAGCTGTGAGCTTTCAGCCATCAGCTTTCAGCAAAACAAAGGCGGGCGAAGATCGCCCGTCTTTGTTTTTCCCTTTAGCATTTGGGAAACCTGAAACGACTGTAGAACGTCGAGCGTCTCGGGGGATGATGAGTGAAATCGCGAGTTACGCCAGCTTGCCCCATTCCTGGAGGTGTGCCATTCTCACTGCTCAATCTTCGTCCCCAACCCCGAATACAAATAGTTGTCTCCATACGCCTTCTTCAATCGCGCAAATGCCGGCTCACCTGTGCAATGTCCCGGCGCAATCCTCTGCACCTTCCACTTCGTCTTTAAATTCTCCACGAGCACGTCAATCTCTTCCAGCGGCGTCGTCACCAGGTGCAATCCCCCAAACACAATCTCCATTCTCGGATCTACCGCGCTTGCCGCTTCCAAAATCGCTTCGATCCCCGCGTGTGAGCACCCGTCCACCAGCAGCAATCCATTCGGTCTTTTGATCGCCAGCGTCAGTTCCGGAAGATCCATCGTCCCTTTCTTCTGCGAAACTGTCGGCACCAAAAAAATTCCCGGTAATACTTCCGTCAATTGATTTACCAACACAAAATTCCCAGTGTCATACAGCTTGCCCCATGCGAAATGTTCCGGCTCCGCTCCCCCGAAATACCGCATCTTCGCTGGCAAGCTCTCATCTGCCCGTAAAAACGTCTTCGGAAGCGGCGATCCCCCAAATCCGTTCCCCCCATCCGCAGGCACATACACCGTAACGTTCGGATTCACCCTCAGCACATATCTCAACCCCGTGGTGTGGTCTGCATGCCGGTGCGAGATCACCACAAAATCCAATTTCGTCAGGTCCACACTCAGCGCCTTCACGTTGTGTTCAAAAATCGCGGCATCATTCCCCGTATCGAACAAGATTCGCTTTCCGTTGTGCTCCACAAAAGCGGAAAATCCCCAATCCTTAGTCAGTTCCTTCGATTCTCCGAACGCGTCATAGAGGATCGTCACTTTATCCTGTGCGCGGCAGGGAACTGCCGACACACACACAAGCAAAAACGCCAGAATCCGCAAAATGTGAACTCGCAAAGAACACCTCCAAGCGGAATTTCAGAGTGAGTATAGCAAGCTGGATGCCGGCAGCTGTTGCTAACAGGCGTTAGCACAAGCTTGCGCTGCCTGTTCGCCGTAAACGGGGCCAAAGTAGCACGGCTGATGTGGACTGGGATGGCCGTTGGGACTTGAAGATTTGAAAAGCCGGAGTGCTCTAACTTACGTTGGCGAGGGTCTTCACCGCGACGTCCGACTGGTTGCGCAGCTTCTTGACGGATTCGTGGACCGCGCGGGCGGCGGTGCCGGAGCCATTTTGCTCGGCGTTCTTTGCGACGCTGCCGGCGTCTTCCGTGGTGGTGCTGGCCATGTCGAGCAGAACGACGACCGAGTCGGCATGCAACTTCCAGAGCGAAGACATCTTCTGGCTGCGCTTCAGTTCTTCTAACTCGGTGCTGATCCGTGCCGAAATCGATACGATACGAATTAGGGTGCGGGCCACATCCGCGCGCAAACTCTTTTCTTCCAGAAAAGCCGCGTTGTACGCGTCAGCCTCAGCCGCTGTCAGCGTCAGGTTGAAGAACCGCATGGGGACCACCTGCCGATATTTAGGATCGGCCACGCGCACAAACACACGAATCGATTCTTCGACACGGCGCAGTTTGCTCTCTTCGGCGGAGAGTTGTTGCGCCGTAATCGCGGGCGGCTGAAACACGGGAACTTTCGCAGGAGCTTTTGCTGCTGCCGCAGCTTTGGCAGCCTTGGGTGCAGCGGCGGCGCTTCCGACCGCGCGCGTCGTATGCGATGCCGGAGCGAGCAGTGAACGCCGGATCGGCGGGCGCCGGTCGAGTTCCTTCTTCAGCTTCGACACGCGGCGGAATTTTTCGAACGTGCTGCCGTAATCCGCCTGCAGGAGTTGCTTCTCTTCGATGGCTGCCACGTGCTCGACAGTGACTTCTACGCCATCGACCGTGGTGAGAATCGTTCCGCCCATTTCCTCGAGCGCCTGGCCGAAATTCTTGATCTCACCGAGCGCCCTCACGAACAACTCGTCAAACTTCTTTCCGAACGCCGTGTTGTAAGCGGAAACCGTGGCCAGGACTCCGGGGTGATAGAACGACGCATCGAGCCACTGCTTCAACTCGCGTACGCGTCCGATCATGCCCGAGTCGATCAGCGCGTTGAAATCGCGAAAGCGATTGACTTCTTCGACAAACGGATCGAAGCGACGCAGCAGCTGCACGTGTTCTTCGGGCAGCGATGGAACATCGGTGTCGGCGAGAATTTCGATGAGGGCAATTTCAAATGGAGAAAGCGGCAGCGCGCCATCTAGGCCATACCCGCTCTGCTCCCATTGTCCCGGAACCCGCGGATGGCGGTAAAGAAAAGTTGCAATCAGGTCGGTCTTGTCGCGATTGACGTCGCTGGGCTCGCGCCGCCGCACGAAATATCGCAGCAGAGCCTCAGCAACTTCAGAATCGGTGTCGGGAGTCAGCGCCTGGCGCAGCATTGCCGGCGTGATCGCCATATCCAGCAGATGCAGCCAGCGATACATCCGCGTGAGCGTGTTGGGCAATTCACGCTCCGAATGGCGCAGGGCGTCCTCGTCGAGACCGCTCGGAATCGGCACGTCGCCGCCGAGCGTATCCCGCAGGAGCTTCTGGTAGAAGCCCTGGACAGTCGCCAGAATCGCTAGTTCAAACCGAAGATCTTCGGCCAAAAAGTGCCCCCGCAACTCCTTATGCTGATGAAACTTTACTCATGTCCAAGTAAAGACGAAAGGTTACCAACGGTGCAAGTTACCATCGGAGCGGAATTCTGGGCGGATCGGGGATGTAAAAACCTGGAAGTACATGGACTTCTGCGGCGGGTCTCAAACGAGTTGTCATCCTGAGCTGCGGCGCAGCCGGTGCGAGGGACCGTACGTCGGCCGAACGGCGTCGACGCTGTCGAGATGAATACCCGAACTGTCGTCAGTGCAATTGGATCCTGCCCACTGCATCGTTGGTGCCAACTGTCGTATGGTCCCTCACCGGCTTCGCGCCGGGTTCAGGATGACAAGCTGGTTAGTTGCTTTCAGAACACTACCGTTTTGTTGCCGTAGACCAGAACGCGATTTTCCACGTGCGATCGTACCGCCCGTGAGAGCACGACTTTTTCGAGGTCGCGGCCCTTGCGGATGAGGTCTTCGACAGTGTCGCGATGCGAGACTCGAACCACGTCCTGTTCGATAATCGGCCCGTCATCGAGGATTTGTGTGACGTAGTGGCTCGTTGCGCCAATGAGCTTTACCCCACGTTCGAAGGCCTGATGATAGGGACGAGCGCCAACAAAAGCGGGAAGAAAAGAGTGGTGAATGTTAATGATGCGCTGTGGGTATCGATCGACGAATTCGTTGGACAGGATCTGCATGTAGCGAGCGAGGATCAAAAAGTCTGGGTTGTGCTCCTCAATCAGGCTTTGGATCTGCCTTTCCGCAGTTTGCTTGTTCTCTTTTGTAAATGGGACGACGGCATAGGGGATTTTGTAGAAGTCCGCCACGGCTTGATTGTCTGGATGGTTGGAGATGATCAGCGGTACCTCGCATGCCAACTCGCCGCTTTGATGGCGGTAGAGAAGATCAACCAGGCAGTGGTCGTACTTCGACACGAAGACAATCATGCGTGGGCGAGACGACGACTGGGCGAGCCGCCACTGCATGGCGAAGGCTTCTGCCACCGGGGAGAAGTGTTTTCCGAAATCTGCCAGAGGAAAGTCGAAGTCTTTCGGATCGAATTCCACGCGCATGAGGAAGAGACCGGATTCCTCGTCGCCGTGCTCATCGGCGTGCAGGATGTTTCCGTTGTGACGGTAAACGAAGTCGGCGATAGCGGCGACTTCGCCCTTGCGGTCAGGACACGAGATGAGCAGGATGGCTGAATTCTTCATTGCTGAAAATCGTCAACCACAAAGGGCACGAAGGGACACCAAGTCTTTCAGCGGCTAGGTTTCCTTTGTGTACCTTCGTGTCCTTTGTGGTTTCAAGCTTTTTGTTGGCCCGGGCGACGGACTAGCCCTTCAACGCCTTCAATATCTCACGCGCCGCATTTGCCCCCGACCCGCCGGTCAAGCCTGCACCGGGGTGTGTGCCACTCCCACATAAATACAAGTTCTCAATGGGCGTCCGGTACCGCGCCCAATCGAGCAGGGGACGCATGGTGAAGAACTGATCGAGTGCCAGGTCACCGTGGAAAATTTGCCCGCCGGTCAGTCCGTATTTATCTTCGAGGTCCTGCGGCGTGATGATCTGGTGCGCCAGGATCAACTCCGGCAGATTCGGAGCATACTGTGCGAGCGTCTGCACGACAGTCTGACCAAGGGCTTTGCGTTGCGATTCCCAATCACCCTTCAACTTGTACGGCGCGTATTGCATGTACACCGACATCACGTGCTGGCCCTCGGGAGCAAGCGTTGAATCGGTAAGAGACGGGATCGTAGCTTCGAGATATGGCTGACGCGAGAAATTGCCATACTTCGATTCATCGAACGCACGCTCGAGATAGTCGATTTCGTTACCGATGTGAATGCGCCCGCGCAGCGCGGCGGAGTTGCCGTTCTGGAGAGCAGTGAACTTCGGCAGCCCCGACAAAGCCAGGTTCACTTTTGCGACTGTTCCGTTCCCGCGATAATGCTGCAGCTTCTGCACGAAGTCGGGTGAAAGATGAAGAGGGTCGGTCAGCTTAAGCAGGGTACGTTTCGGGTCGGCGTTGGAAACGACTGCTCGAGCAAGAATCTCTTCGCCGGTTGAGAGCAGGATGCCCGTGGCGGCGCCGTTCGTGACATGAATCTCGATAACCTCGACGCCGGTTCGGATTTCGACGCCGACAGCTTTCGCAGCCGAGGCCATTGCTTGCGTGACCGCTCCCATTCCTCCCACGGCGAACGATGCTGAGCCTGCGGGGTGAGGATCTCCAGCGGCGCGAATCAGCAACACCAGCGCGCTCCCCGCAGACCAAGGGCCGAGAAAGGTTCCAAAAACGCCTCGGGCCGCAATGACTGCGCGCAGAAGTTCAGTCTCGAAATACTCCGAGGCCAAATCGGCGACGGCCATCGGTCCCCAGCGCAGCAGGCGGAACATGTCTTTCCTGCCGAGTTTGCGGATCGCGCGTCCGGTCTTCAACATACTCCACAAATCGCTGCGGCTTGGATCGTCGATGTCGGGTGGGGCGGTGGCCAGCGCATCAGCGATGACCTTCGCGATCTTTCCCAACGACTGCGCGAACTCCGGATATTTCGCCGCATCCTTCTGGGAGAACACCGAGATTTCCTGGGCCGACTTGCCCACGTCTTGGTACAAAGAGAACGCACGTCCATCGGGCGAAAGCGCCGTCACGCAAACATCAGGTGTGATCGTCTTCAGACCGTGCTTCCCGAGTTGCATGTCAGCTACGACGTCAGGCCGGATGGGTCCCGCAGTGTGAGCTAACGTCGAGCAGCGGAATCCGGGATGGAATTCGTCAGTGACCGCGGCTCCACCGACTTGCGAGTTTCGTTCAAGTACGAGTGGCTTGAATCCAGCTCGGGCCAAATAAAAGGCAGTGACCAGGCCGTTATGGCCACCGCCAATGATGACGACATCTTTTTTGTCAGCCATATGAATTCGGTTCGTAAGTTACTGGTCACACCATTACGCACAAAACCTTTGGACCGCGGAGAACGCTGAGAACGGCCGCAGAGCGCGCGGAGAAAACCTTGTGCTCCTGCGCTTCATTCAGGCCGCTCCCTTGATGTCTTTCAGAATTTCGAGCGCTGCCAGGCGGCCATTTGCTCCCATGACGCCGCCACCAGGGTGTGTCGCCGATCCGCACATGTAGAGGTTCTTGATTGGCGTGCGGTACTGTGCCCATCCAGGGACGGGACGCAGGAAGAACAATTGTTCGAGCGAAAGTTCGCCTTGGAAGATGTTGCCTTCGCTCAGGCCCCACTCGCGCTCGAGATCAAGCGGCGTGACGACCTGTTTCTGAATGATGATGTCCTTCAGGTTCGGCGCGTACTGCGAGATTGTGTCCACGACCGTATTGCCGAAGGCTTCCTTCTGATCGTCCCAGTTCAGCCCGGGCCGCAATTTGTACGGTGCGTACTGCACGAAGCACGAGAGCACATGCTTGCCCGGAGGCGCGACGGACGGGTCGGTCAGAGAAGGAATGACCATGTCGATATACGGGCGTGAGGAGAAATTGCCGTATTTCGCTTCGTCATAGGCTTTCTCCATGTACTCGACTGAAGGCGAAATGGAAATCGCTCCGCGAAGATGCGCGCCCGGCCCGGGCATGCAAGTGAAGTTCGGCAGGGCATCGAGAGCCATATTCACCTTGCCCGACGAACCGCGGAACTTGTAGCGGTTCACTTCTTCAAGAAAATCGCCAGGAAGGTGCTGCGCTTCGATGAATCGTGTGAAGGTCAGGCGTGGGTCGACGCTGGAGGAAACCACATCCGCGTAAATCTCATCGCCGTTGGGCAGGACTACTCCCTTGGCCTTGCCATTTTTCACGATGATCCGTGCGATGGCCGCTTTCGTGCGGATCTCGACTCCCGCTTCCCGCGCCGCATCAGCGATAGCGTTAGAAATCGCGCCGGTGCCGCCGCGAGCGAACCCCCACGCGCGGAATGCGCCGTCGATTTCTCCCATGTAGTGATGGAGCAATACGTACGCCGTCCCCGGCGAGCGAACGCCGAGAAACGTCCCGATGATTCCCGAAGCCGACATCGTGGCTTTGAGCACGTCGGTCTCGAACCACTGATCGAGAAAATCAATGGCGGACATCGTCATGAGTTGGACCTGGTTGTACTTGTCGTAGCTCGACATGCCCTGGAAGCGGCGTCCGATGAAGAGTAGTTTCATCAGTTCGCGTGGATTCAGCGTGGTGGGATCGGGCGGAACCATGCTGAGGATTGGCTTCACGAAGCGGCACATGGCCTGCATCGCCTTGCCGAACTCGTCGTAGGCCTCGGCGTCCACGCGCGAATGGCGGGCGATCTCGCGATGTGTCTTGCCGTGGTCGTTCACGCGCCATAGATGATCGCCGTTCGGCATCGGTGTGAAGGTTCCGTCGAGTGGGAGAATTTCCAGGCCATGGCGGGGAAGATCGAGGTCGCGAATGATTTCCGGGCGCAGCAACGAAACGACGTAAGAACAGACCGAGAACTTGAAGCCCGGCACAATTTCCTCGGTGCAGGCCGCGCCGCCCAGCACGTGGCGCCGCTCGAGAACGAGCACCTTCTTGCCCGCACGAGCCAGGTAGGCGGAGTTGACCAATCCATTGTGGCCCCCGCCGATTACGATGACATCGTATGTGTTGGAACCAGCCATTCGCTCTTAGCTCCTAGCTCTTACCTTGGATGCAGACGTGTCAGGAAACGCCATGATACTCGCGTTGACGAGAGGCGAGGGAAGATCAGAGCCCGCTGGGAAGGACGGTCCAGCTTCGGAGCAGACTACATGAGATTGGCAGGATGGCGCGCATGATGACCTGAAGTCGAATCGGTATTCTAACGGGAACGGATCAATTTGTCTGCATGTCTGGTTAGTGGGCTGACTGAGAGTCATCAGGCGAGCAGGTTGCCGCATGCCGAGCGCGTGAATATAATCCTGCATTCTAAGATTTCCTTCGTGAACCTTCGTGTCCTTCGTGGTTAGCGCTTTGTTGAAACCACAAAAGGCACGAAGGTTCACGAAGGAAAAACCGTGAGGACATCACTTTGCCCATCGGAACCGCATTTCACGAGCGCACTCTTCCGCTCTGCCACAGCCTGAATTACCGCGAATGGTCGGGCTACTACACGGTCAGCGCGTACGAGGTGCACCACGAGCACGAGTACAACGCCATTCGGAATGCGTGCGCGCTTATCGACATTTCTCCGCTGTACAAGTACCTCATTACCGGCAAGGATGCGACCCGCTTGGTGAACCGCGTGATCACGCGCGACATCAACAAGGTAAAAGTCGGGCAGGTGATCTACTGCTGCTGGTGCGACGAAGAGGGCAAGGTCATTGACGACGGCACAATTTCGAGATTGGAAGAGAACGTCTATCGCTGGACCGCCGCCGACCCAAGCCTGCGCTGGTTCCGGCAAAACGGATTGAACATGGACGTTCAGATCGAGGATATCTCGGAGAAGGTTGCGGCGCTCGCCCTGCAGGGCCCGACCTCGGCAAAATTGCTGAAGACGGTGGCTGATGCCGATATCGCGAATCTGAAGTATTTCCGTGTGACGCGCGGAAAGATCGCCGGTGTTCCGGTCGACATCTCGCGCACGGGTTATACCGGCGATCTCGGATATGAGATTTGGGTTCCATGGAAAGACGGTGTCAAGGTCTGGGATGCACTCGCTGAAAAAGGGAAGCAGTTCGATTGGCACGCCGCGGGCATGCTCGCACTCGACGTTGCGCGCGTGGAGGCGGGATTGCTGCTGATCGAGGTGGATTACACAAGCTCGAAAAAGGCGTTGATTCCGTCTCACAAGTTCTCGCCATATGAACTGGGTTTTGCCAAGATGGTGCATCTCGAAAAAGAAAACTTCATCGGCAAGCGGGCTTTGGAACATGATTCCAAGAACGGTGTGCCGCGGCAACTTGTCGGATTGGTGATCGATTGGACCGACGTCGAACAACTTTACGAGCGCTACGGACTGACCCCCGCCGCTCCCGCGCAGGCTTCGCGCGTCGCAGTGCCGGTCTATTCAGGAGAAAAGCTTGTGGGCAAAGCGACGACGACCACATGGTCGCCTACGCTGAAAAAGATGATCGCCCTTGCGAGCCTCGAAACGGAGTACTCGAAGCCGGGCACGCCGCTGCAGATGGAAATCACGATCGAAGCGATCAGGCTGAAGGCGAACGTGCAGCTGTCAACGTTGCCGTTCTTCAATCCGCCAAGGAAGACAGCGACGCCGGTCTAGCCAGTTTGTGTAGGGGCGGACGCCTTCGTCCGCCCCGCGAGCGCAGCGAGCGTGCTCACGTTGGCGGTCTATACCTAAAGCTGGCAGGCGTCAGCGTAACCATTGCGCGCTTCGCGCGCAACCCCGGACGAAGGCGTCCGGGGCTACACAATTTTGGGCTGATGCGCCACGCGCGCCGCTCGCCTTTTCCCCGCAACATAAAGCCAAACTCCCACCAGCAGCAGGGCACCGCACCCTCCGAGAATCTTCAGCAACGCGAGCGCCTTATTTGGTTCGTCAGGCTGCGGGATCAGCGACAGCGCGATCGTTACTGCCGTAGTCACGAATCCCAGCATGGCCACTAGCTTGGCTATGACTTTGCCGCCAGGTACTCGGATCACGTCCGGACCTGCTGGCTCGCGTTGCAGCTTGATCATCGCTGCGAACAGATAGAGATATGGAATGAAATATGTGATCACGCCCATGCTGACCAGCACATCGTATGCGCCTTTCACGCTGGTTCCGGCTTGTCCCAGAAAGACAAACACAACTCCTAGTGCGAACTGAGTAAGCAGCGCGACCCACGGTGTTTTCCATTTTGGGTGCAGGGAGCCGAAAGCCGGGGGAAGGAATCGATCCAACCCTGCGACGAACGGCAGCCGAGCCACTGCGGCCAGATAGGCTCCGGCTGCTCCGATATTGCTAAGTGCAATCAAAAATGCTGCCAGCGGCAATATCCCAGGAAATCCCACCCGCGCCGCGGTTGCTGAGATCGCCTGCACTAGGCCTTGCAGACTGTTGACCTGTGTCGAGGGCAGCGCTAGCAGAATGCAAACTGTACCGAGGATGTAGCAGATCGTAACGGTCACACCCGCGGAGAGCAGGGCGAGAGGAATCGTGCGCCGCGCATTCTTGATCTCCTCTCCCATGAACGACGCGGTTTCGCAGCCGCCGAAGGCGAAGGTCAGCACCGACCAGAAGATGATGTCGTTGAAGTGAGTGCTGGGCGTCATCGAATGCAGCGTGAACGAAGTCGCCGAGCCGAAGCGGTGCCAGGCGATAAAACCCATCACAATTACGATCCCGACTGGAATCCACATGGCGAGGGCGCCAATGTTGTGCAGCCACTTACCAACATCGAGTCCGACGATGTTCAACAGCGTGGCCGCGCTGAGCGTGAGCAAAGCAAAAACGATGTAGAACGTCGCATTGCCCGAGAGATGCTGCCAATTCGCCTCCCGCATGAACAGCACATTGCTGGCGGCGAAATACAGCACGGCAGGGAAATAGGGCAGGTTGCTGGTCCAGTAAGTCCAGGCCGACATGAATCCGGAGAAGTCGCCGAATGCGCGTTTGCTCCAGACATACAACCCGCCTTCATTGGGGTAGCGAGACGAGAGTTCCAGCACCGAGAGCGCCAGCGGCGTGTAGAAGCAGAACCAGGCACCAATCCAGATGATGATCGAACTGGGACCCGCCGCGGCCGCGGTAGCGATCCAGCGCAAGCTGATACCGGTGATCACGTAGAACAGCACCAGATCGCGGAACCCCATCACCTGCCGGGGACGGTTCGGATCTTCCATGTCCGCGAGAGAGACACCGGGAGACAGGAATCCAATACCGTCGGCTAGTCGCTGTGGGTTGAGTTCGGCCAATCGATGTCCCGGAGTCAGGGTTGGTTGAACAAGAATGAAGAGGAATAACACCGACGACGGCGGGCGGCAAGGTGAAAGTTACCGCGGGCAACCGTGCGAAAAAAGTGAGGCGACGCGCTTTCTCGGTGTTACCGCTCGAACATCGCCTTCTACCGGATGGCAGCCTTGCGGTTGCTGCGCTTCCAATACAGATAGCCCGGGATCCCGATCAGCACAATGGCCGTTCCCAAGAACGCCTCATTCGGACGCGAGATGATCGTGTTCAACGTCCATGCGGCCCCGATGAGCACGTAAAGTCCTGGCAACCACGGATAGCCCGTACATCGATAGGGGCGTGAAATCTCGGGCCTCTTCCAGCGCAGCCAGAACAGGGCAACGACCGTTAGCGTGTAGGAGAGCACCATGCCGTAGATGACGTATGTGTATAGCTGGTCGTAACGTCCACTCAACGTCAGCGCTGCCGACCAGATGCCCTGTCCGATCAGGCTGAATGCGGGCGTCCGCCACTTGGGATGGACCTCGGCCATGCGTTTGAAGAAAGCTCCATCCTGCGCCATCGCCATATACACTCGCGCGCCGGAAAGCGTGCAGGTGGCTGCGCCGCTGAAGCAGGAGACGGCGATCATCAGCGAGAGCCATCCGGCGGCGCGGGGTGAAAAGAGAACGGCGGCAGCTGCATGCGCGATCGTCTCATGCGCGGCGATTTCTTTCAGCGGCAGCGCGTACATATAAGTCACGTTCATCGCAACGTAAATGACACCCACGGCGAGCACTCCCAGCACCATTGCGCGTGGGACGTTACGCCTGGGTTCTTTCACCTCCCCAGCAACCCAAGTGATGTAAACCCATCCGTCATAGGCCCAGAAGACCGCGATCAATCCGACTCCTAGCGCGGAAATCAGCGCCGCCGGTCCCAGTCCGGCGCTTAGCGAAACTCCATTCGAACGGAAATGCGACCAACTGCCTTTCCCGATCGCGAAGCCCAAAACCACGAAGGCTGCCATGGCTGTGAACTTGGTCCAGGTGGACACGTTCTGCAGCAGTGCTCCCCATCGCAGCCCTACAACGTTCACAAAGGTGAGAACGACGATCAGAACCAACCCAAAAAGATGGGCGCGCGTGAAAGCGACTCCAAGCAACGTAAACATCACGTGTGTTTGCGAGACAAACGGCACGACTTGACCGACATAGGCAGCCGCGGCGACCGATAGCGCTGCGATGGTTCCGCCATTGGCGACAGCGAAAAGCATCCAGCCGTACAGGAAGGCGACCAATTCGCCATAGGCCTCGCGCAGGTAGATGTATTGCCCTCCGGAATCGGGGAACATGGAGCCGAGTTCTGCGAAAGCGAAGCATGCGCACAGCGAGATCAGGGCACCCAAGACCCACACTAGGAGAAACAGAACCGGCTGCGGCAGTGGAGTCGCGATATCTTTGGCTGTAAGGAAGATCGACGACCCGATAATGCCGCTTACCAGCAGAAGCACGGAATCAAGCAGACTGAGGCCACGAATCAGCGTCGGTTTCGAGTCGGTGGAGTTTGGTTCAAGGTCGCCTATTGTGGGAATCAGAACCGGAGTGGGCTCCATTATCCGATTCCGAGTTCGTCCGGAGATTCCAGCGGTGTGCCGCAGCGGCGACAGATCACGGCGGAGCAATCGCCGCAAGTTAGAGGATCTGTGACTTCCTCCGCGCAGTTTGGGCAGTAGAGAGGACCGGTTCCGGGCGCGGGCGGCTGAGGAGGTGTCGCCATGAGGAAGAAAACTGTAGCACAGTGCCGTACCTGTTAGCGTTGAATTCCTTCATGAACCTTCGTGTCCTTCGTGGTTATAGAATCAGAAAGGCAGGAACCACGAAGGACACGAAGTTCCACGAAGGGAAGCAATGCCTGACAAGCCCCAAACTCCCGACGACAAACTGCAGCAAGAATTCAACCGCTGGGCCGCTTCCGGCGAAGGCCCGAAGATGGAGCACCATCATCTCGACATCACTGAGAAGACGATCCGGCTGATGAATCTCCGTCCAGGCGAGCGCGTGCTAGATCTCGGCTGCGGCTCGGGATGGGCCACACGCCTGTTGGCCCGCTTGGTTGGAGAGGGACCCGAGGGTTTTGGCCAGGTGGTGGGCCTCGATGTCTCCGACGAGATGGTTCGCCAGGCGCGGGAGTCGTCGAAGGACTTTGACAATATTCTGTACGTTTGGGGATCAGCGCAGCAGCTTCCGTGGGAAGAGAACTTCTTCGACAAGGTGCTGTCGGTGGAGTCGTTCTACTACTATCCCGATCAGGATCGCGCGCTGATGGAGTTATTCCGTGTGATGGCGCCGCGCGGAAGGCTCTTCATTCTGATCAATCTGTACAAAGATAACCAGTACTCACTGCAATGGGTGGACAAGCTGAAAGTCCCGGTGCACGTGCATTCGGCGGCAGAATATATCGAAATGTTGAAGAAGCACGCGTTTGAGAACGTTGAGGCACGCCGTATTCCCGACGACACGCCCACGCCGGATGACTACAAAACTAAGTCATTCAATAGTCTGGAGGACCTGCGGGCGTTCAAGCGCGAAGGCGCCTTGCTACTGATGGCGTCCAAGCCCGATCTACGCACGCCGGCACCGGGATATACGATTTACTAGCGAGCCGGCAACGGGGCTGCGCTCGAGCGCTGAGGCAGACCCAGGGCTCCACCCCATAAGCGCTTCTGTGAGAAGGTCATAAGAGTCAAGGCCGACGTGGCGGCCCTGCGTAATTTATTCTCCGACGTTAGCATGGACGTCCGATGGCGACTTGCGCGGCTGTCAAGGGCGCCGCCGCAGGGCGGCGTTCATCTTGACCCTTGACTGCCGCGTAAGTCACTTCACAATCGAGCCGGGAACGAAGCGAAACGCAGTTCAGTTCAGCTTTGTCCTTAGGGG
>Ga0307475_10001226_pt1 | contig 15354 bp, 13 predicted proteins | sample atmos_gasesECM1C_FD_203317 | JGI IMG/M metagenome (GOLD analysis project Ga0307475, IMG submission 203317) | Hardwood forest soil microbial communities from Morgan-Monroe State Forest, Indiana, United States - atmos_gasesECM1C_515 | ecosystem: Environmental > Terrestrial > Soil > Temperate... | reverse complement strand
CCTGGCATCATCCAGCCCCTTTACGGAGCGCGCTCTAGGACGGCCCTCTATCGAGTCTTTTACACGCTTAGCAAACCATTGCTGACCCTGCTCCGCCTCGCATTTCCCGATTACGTGTTGACCACTCAGCAGATTGGCCGGGCCATGTTGGCCGTAGCGAGACATGGGTATCCGAAACAAATCTTGGAGACTAAGGATATCCGCGCCGCAGCTCATCCATACCTCGAAAAGCAGTCATGAGTCCGGCGAGGAATGCAAAAATGAGACCGGCTCACTGCTGCCTGGCTCTGTAAATTGACATCTCCCGTCCACCGCGGCTAGCATAGCCCCAGTGATTTTCCCTTCAGGCCCGAACTCTGGCCAAAGCTGAGCGCATCGCCTGAGGGCATACCCTGCCACACTTTGGCTTGGCCGGCGTCTCTGCTCATGGAAACAGGCTCACGCTCGAAAAATATTCTCGACCGGATTGTCGCAGCGCGCCGCGAATCCGTCGCGCACCGCAAACGTGTGCTTCCGGAGGTGGCGCTCAAAATCGCCGTTGAAAAGAAAGTTCTTCCACCGCGTGATTTTGCCGCTGCTCTGTCGCGCGGCGGCATCAACGTCATCGCCGAATTGAAAAAGGGCTCTCCCTCGCGCGGCGTCCTGCGCCTGGAATATGCGCCTGCAGTTCTGGCCGAGGCGCTTGAGCACGCCGGTGCCGCAGCTCTGTCCGTCCTCACCGAAGAAGATTTTTTTTCCGGCTCGCTCGCCGACCTCAAAGAAGCAAGCCGCGTCACGAAGATCCCCATCCTGCGCAAGGATTTCATCGTGGACCCATGGCAAGTGTGGGAGACGCGCGCTTCCGGCGCCGATGCCTACCTCCTAATCGCCGCAATCCTCTCGGACGCAGCTCTGCGGGAACTCCTCGAACTCGGCCGCTCCCTGAAGTTGGAGCCGCTCGTCGAAGTCCACACACGCGAGGAGCTCGACCGGGTCATCGCCGCGGGCGCGCGCATTATCGGCGTCAACAATCGCGATCTCCGCGATTTTGAGGTCCATCTCGAAACTTCGCTCACACTGGTCGAAGCCATTCCCGAAGAATGCATCGCCGTCAGCGAGTCCGGATTACGCTCGCACGAGGACCTCCTGCGCCTCCGCCGCGCCGGATTCGACGCTTTCCTTATCGGCGAGCATTTGATGACCGATCCCGATCCGGGGGTCAGCCTGCGCACTCTGATTGGGCCGTCAGGAAATCAGACCGGGCAGTCCGGAAATAAGTCATGACTCCAATTTGTCGTCCCGCGCGCGCAATGTCCACCGCACCGTTCCCTTGCGCATTTGCATTCCTCTACCTAAGATGATTCTCGTGGACTTGTCGACCAAACTCGGCTCCCATCACGGCGGCCCAGGCCAAGCTGCCCCGGCCCTCGTCGGCAGTCTGCCCGCAGTTTTGGTGCGGGGAACCGCGCCCAGTTTCGGGGCTTTTTCTCACCAGCAGATCCTATTTACGGTCCGCAGTCAGCGCCTCCGAAAGGCCGATTCTAATAGCCAACTCCCCCGATTAGAATTTACTGTATCTTACAGAACAGAAAGGGACATAGGAGAATTCAATAGCCAACTTTTCCGGGCTTCTTGCGCTTCGAGGTTGTCATGGTAAAGGTCAAAATCTGCGGGATCACGAATTGGACCGACGCGCGCCGTGCCGTCGCTGCCGGCGCAGATTTCCTCGGCTTCAACTTCTACCCGCCGAGCCCGCGCTATATTGCGCCCGCAAAAGCCCGCCGCATCGTGAGCCGTTTACCGGAGCGCATCACGGTGGTTGGAGTCTTCGTGAATGAGTCCGAAGAAAAAATGCTCGAAATCGCGCGCGCCGTCGGGCTCGATTATTTGCAGCTCCACGGCGACGAATCGCCGGAAATAATTTCGCGACTCAAGTCGACGTTTCCGGTGATCAAGGCGCTTCGCGTGCAAAAATCTTTCCGCCCAGCACAGCTCGCACAATTCAAGCGCGCCTCCGCTTTCCTGCTCGACGGGTTTCAGCCTCGGCGTTTTGGCGGAACCGGAAAAACATTCAATTGGAGCATGGCACGCCGCGCAAATCGCAAAGGGAAAATATTCCTTGCTGGTGGTCTCACGCCGCAGAATGTGGCCGACGCAATCCGCGCGGCAAGGCCGTACGCGGTGGATGTTTGCAGCGGGGTGGAAGCCCGCCCGGGCAAAAAAGATCCCGCGCGTATCAAAGCAATGATGCAAGCGGTTCAAAATTCACGGCGGGAATCTCGATGAGCTCAGTCGCACAGCCCGTTCCTGATTCGCACGGCCGTTACGGCCCTTACGGCGGCCGCTACGTTCCGGAAACTTTGATGGCGCCGCTCGAAGAGCTCGAGCAAGCTTACGCTACCGCTCAAGCCGATCCGAAATTTCGAGCGGAACTCGATTCGCTGCTCCACAATTTTGCCGGGCGTCCCACGCCGCTCCAATTTGCTTCGCGCCTCACCGAGCATTTCGGCGGTGCGCGCATTTACCTGAAGCGCGAAGATCTGCTCCACACTGGCGCGCACAAAATTAACAACTGCCTCGGCCAGGGCTTGCTGATCACGCGCATGGGCAAGTCCCGCGTGATCGCTGAAACAGGCGCAGGCCAGCACGGGGTCGCCACGGCAACCGTCGCCGCGCGTCTCGGACTAACCTGCACCGTGTACATGGGCACCGAAGACATGGAGCGGCAGCGGCTCAATGTCTTCCGCATGCGGCTGCTCGACGCAGAAGTGATCGGCGTTGATTCCGGCAGCCGCACATTGAAAGACGCCATCAACGAGGCCATGCGCGACTGGGTCACAAACGTGCGCACTTCGCACTATCTTCTCGGCTCCGTGCTCGGTGCGCATCCTTATCCTCAAATCGTCCGCGATTTTCAAAAGGTGATCGGAGAAGAAGCGCGCGCGCAAGTCCTGCAAGCCGAAGGGCGCCTGCCCGACCATCTGATCGCCTGCGTGGGAGGCGGCTCGAACTCCATCGGCTTGTTCCATGCTTTTCTAGGAGATGCGTCCGTAAAAATGCTGGGCGTCGAAGCGGGCGGTCGCGGCAAGTCTCTTGGAGAACATGCAGCGCGGCTTGCCGCTTCGAGCGGCTTCACCGGTGCGCGCCCCGGCGTCTTGCAGGGCACTTACACTTATCTGCTGCAAACTTCCGATGGCCAGATCTCGACAACGCATTCCGTTTCCGCCGGTCTCGATTATCCAGGCGTTGGCCCCGAGCACGCCTGGCTCGCCGAGCAGGGCCGCGCCGAATACACCGCCGTGAGCGATGACGAAGCCATCCAGGCGGCAAGAACGCTCGCGCACGTCGAGGGCATTATCCCTGCGCTTGAATCCGGGCACGCCGTCGCAGAGTTGATTCGCCGCGCGCCGAAAATGAAGAAAGATGAAATTGTGATCCTCAATCTCTCCGGCCGGGGCGACAAGGATATGGAAACTCTCTCTCGCTATGTCTGAGCCCGCCATTTCAAAATCCGCCGCCGCACATTCGCCCGGGCAGCCAGTGAAACTGCCGGACACCAGAATCTCACGCCGCTTCCGAGAGCTTTCCGAAGCAGGTGAGCTCGGAATCGTTGCTTACATTACTGCCGGAGATCCTTCGCTCGATGCCAGCGAGAACATTGTTCGCGCAGCGGCAGATGCGGGCGCAGACCTCATCGAGCTTGGCGTGCCATTCAGCGATCCAGTCGCCGATGGCCCCACCATTCAGCGCGCCAGTGAACGCGCGCTCCGTGCCGGGACCACTCTCGCCGGTGTGCTCGATCTAGTCCACCGGCTCCGCGTTCACACGAATGTCCCGCTTGTGCTCTTCAGCTACTTCAATCCCATATTGCAAATGGGCCTTGAGAAGTTTGCGGATGCCGCTGCATCCGCAGGCGCCGACGGCGTGCTGGCCACAGACTTGACCATCGAGGAAGCAGCCATCTTTCGCCGCATCCTTCATGCGCGCGGCCTGGATACGATTTTCCTCGGTGCGCCAACCTCAACGGATGCCCGGCTAAAGCAGATTGCGGATTCGACAACGGGTTTTCTCTACCTGATTTCCCGCACCGGCGTGACCGGTGAACGCGACTCGCTGCCGGAGGAGTTGCCAGCGCTCGTTCGCCGCGCGCGAAGCTTCACGAAATTGCCGATTGCCGTGGGTTTTGGCATCTCGCTTCCCACGCATGTGACTGTGCTCGGCGGCATTGCCGATGCGGCCGTGGTTGGTTCGGCGCTGATGGCTGAAATCGAAAAGTCCCCCACTGCGGAGGCTGCCGCAGTTGCAGTTGCCGAACGCATCCGCATCCTGAAGCGAGCAGCTCGCAAGGGAGTCAGCCGGCGCACGTGATTTCCGGAAAATTCCCCCTTGCGACAGCTAGTGCGAAATTTTTCAGGAGTTGCAGTAAACTCACGTCGCAATTTGCTGCGGGGACACGAGGAGTTGATTTAGATGGACAAGCGCATAGGCGATGCTGACTCCGCGGTTGCCGCCATTCAAGATGGCGCCACAATCCTGCTCGGCGGTTTCGGCCTCTGCGGCATCCCGGAAAATCTGATTGCCGCGTTGCGGCGCAAGGGCGCGAAAAATTTGACGCTTGTTTCAAACAATGCCGGCATAGACGATTTCGGGATCGGCCTCCTCCTGCAAACCAAGCAAGTGAAGAAAATGATTTCGAGTTACGTGGGTGAAAACAAGACATTCGAACAGCTCGCACTCAAGAAAGAAATTGAAGTCGAATTGAACCCGCAGGGCACGCTGGCGGAGCGTATCCGCGCCGGCGGCGCCGGAATCCCCGCATTCTACACGCCTACCGGCTATGGCACGCTGGCTGCGGAAGGGAAGGAAATTCGCGAATTCAGCGGCCGGCCCCATGTCCTGGTGCCAGCGCTGCGCGGCGATTTCGCATTCATCAAAGCATGGAAGGGCGACCGCTGGGGGAATCTCATGTATCGCAAGACGGCGCGGAATTACAACGCGATGATGGCCACCGCGGCGGATTACGTGATCGCCGAGGTGGAGGAGATCGTCGAGCTCGGCAAACTAGATCCTGATTGCGTGCACACGCCGGGAATTTTCGTTGATGCAATTTTTGAAGGCTCGAATTACGAAAAGCGCATCGAACGCCGCACGGTGCGAAAGCGCTAGGAGAAAACGATGCCAGCAGAAATTGACAGGCGCGAGATCATCGCCCGCCGCGTGGCACGAGAGCTGCGCGACGGCTACTACGTGAATCTCGGCATCGGCTTGCCGACATTGATTCCAAATTATTTGCCGCCAGGGGTGGAGGTAGTGCTGCAATCTGAAAACGGCATGCTCGGCGTTGGGCCGTATCCTTACGAGGGCGAAGAGGACCCGGACCTGATCAACGCGGGCAAAGAAACCATCACTGAAATTCCCGGCTGCTCGTATTTTTCGAGCGCGGAATCTTTCGCCATGATTCGCGGCGGGCACGTCAACGTCACCGTGCTCGGAGCGCTCCAAGTGGATGAAAAGGGCAATCTCGCCAACTGGGCCATCCCCGGAAAAATGCTGAAAGGCATGGGCGGCGCGATGGATCTGGTGGCCGGAGCGAAGCGCGTTATCATCGCCATGGAGCACACCACCAAAGAGGGTGAACCGAAAATCGTGAAGCAGTGCAGCCTGCCGCTTACAGGCGTCGGTGTGGTGGACATGATCGTGACGGAACTGGCCGTGATCGAGGTCACCGACAACGGCTTGGTACTGCGCGAAGTCGCTCCGGGCGTTACACCAGAAGACGTGCAGAAGGCCACGGAGCCGATCTTGCGCCGCGCGCCGGATTTGAAGACCATGACGGTGTAGCGTTTGAGCACGAAAAGGATAACTCTTGCGTTCTTCGCGCCTGCGCGAATCGGGCGAGCTGGGATAACATCCGGGCTACAGGGTCTCCAAGGAGAGGCGATGGAGCCGCATTCGATCGTGGTTGTCAGCTTGCATAGCCCGAAAGAAAAACTTTGGGGCGAGTTGATTGACATTTCGAACGCAGGCGTCACACTGCGCGGGACCGATCTGAGCTCGTTCGACGATTTTGTTCGCCAGGTGGTGCATCCGGACGGCGACCGCATGGGTTTGCCGACGCTTTTTTTCCCCATGCTGCGCATCGAGCGGATCGCGCTCGACGAAGCGCGCGGGTCCATTCCCTCGCTTGCAGAAGTGTTTGAGAAAAAAGTAGGCCGCTCGCTCGGGGAGTATCTGGCGCAATTTGCCTGAGCGAGTATCGCGCGCGACTACACGGAACGCTCCATGCGCAGCCGAATACTGACCGTCCCAAACCAACTCACATTCTTGCGCCTCGCATTCCTTCCATTTTTTATTCTAGCCATTCACTACGAGCGCTACGGTCTGGCTCTGGTTATTCTGATTGTTGCCGGATTCACGGATGCGCTCGACGGGTTGCTGGCCCGCGGCCTGAATCAGAAGACGCCGCTGGGAGCGTATCTCGATCCCATTGCCGACAAACTGTTGATGTCGTCGTCTTATGTCGTTCTGGCGCTGCACGGCAAGATCAAGTGGTGGCTGGTAATTCTTGTGCTGGGCCGCGACGTGCTGTTGCTGGTCGCCGCCGCCGTAATTCTGATCACGGTCGGCTACAGGCCCTTCCCACCAAGCCTCTATGGAAAGGCGACCACATTCTTCGAGATTCTCTTGATCGTATTGGTTCTTCTGCTGGAGGTACGCGACAATCATGCGCTGTGGATCGCACGGTACCTGTGCAGCTACCTGGTCGCCGCCTTTGTGATTTTTTCGGGGTTTCACTACAGCATCATCGTGTCACGCCGATTGCATTCCCACGGCTGAGCCAACTCGCCACTCGCAGCTAGCCTCCTTGGAATAGTCCGCGGACGACCATGGCGATGCTGGCCACGACGACCAGCGCGGTTGCCCACCCGAGCATTTGCGCCCTCTTGCGCTCTTCCGGTGAAACCGGCGGCCGGTCCATCATGATCTTGCCAAGCACGAATCCAGTCGCGAGACCGCCAAAGTGCGCGTAGTTGTCGATGCCCGGGAACAAGAGTCCCCATACAGCGATATAAATCAACCAACGGATAATCTGGCTACGGAGCATCTGCATGGACGCGCTTCGCCGGCCTGTGGTGATGGCGAGCATTACTCCAATCAGCCCCAACAACGCGCCCGAGCCGCCTACACTGAAATGGCCGCGCAAGCTGCTCAGCACGTATCCGCCGATGCCGGTCATCACGTAGATGAAGAAGAATCGCGCCGATCCGTACAGCTCTTCGATTTGCGGGCCGATGTCCATAAGCACCCACATATTGAAGATGATGTGCATCAGGCTGCCATGAAGAAATACAGCCATCACGAATCGCCATGGCTGCGCCAGATTAAAGGGAATCAGAGGCAACGATGCGCCGAGGCGCTGCAGGACATCGCCGTTGATTCCCCCGATTCCAAACAGGGCGAACATTCCACCGCCCGGCGGAGGCTGCAAACCACTCTCGCGCATCGTCGCCAGCAGGCTCACACCGTAGAGCAGGCAACTGAACGCGAGGATGGAGTAGGTGGCGGGCGAAGTGGCAGGCAACCAGCGCTCGAGCGATCTGCTGGCGGCGGCCATCGAAAATGTAAGGCTCGCGCCGCACTGGTGACATCGAGTGGCGCTCGCCCCCACGAGCGTGCCGCAGGCGGGACAAAGCTGGGGACGCCGCGGTTCGTTGCTGCTGCCGAAGAGGCCGCTTAATTCTTCACGGATTCGATCGAGTTTCCAGCGTAGGCGTGGCGAGAGGGCCAATAGGCGTCCTTGCGAGAATGTAAAAGCATTCTATAATACCGAAAATGGGTCAAAACAAGTGAATCGGGAACCTGCGTGAGGCCCATCCATCTCCTGGGGAAGTCTCCAACACAATTTTACCGTGCGCGATCTCAGCGTGTCGAATGCCGTAAGCGATTTGCGGTGCTGCGAGTCACAATTGCGCTTGGCTTGTCGCTATTCCCAATTGCGGGTTGCGCGCATCACCCGAAGACGACGCATCCTCCCGCGAGAACTCCCACGCCTGCGTCACCCGCTTCGGTGCCATCCGGGCCGCTCCATGCTGTCGAGAGGCAACCGCCCGTCCCCGGCGTATATGTCGAAGAGGGCGTGGCCTCCTGGTACGGCTTTCCGTTTCAGGGGCGGCGGACCTCGAACGGCGAAATCTACGAGATGCACGAATTCACTGCGGCTCACCGCACGCTGCCATTCAACACAGTTGTGCGCGTGACGAACCTACGCAACGGCAAGCAGACCGAAGTGCGCATCAACGACCGTGGCCCGTTCGTTGCGAACCGCGTGATTGATCTTTCGCTTTCCGCCGCGCAGGAGATTGACATGGTGGGAACAGGAACTGCGCCGGTACACCTGGACATCATTTCCGGGCCAAATCCGCAATTAGGTTTCTTCGGTGTGCAAGTGGGCGCGTTTCTGGTGCAGGAAAATGCTGAGCGCCTGAAACTGCGACTCGCCACGCGCTACTCGCCAGTGAGCATCGCGACGTATGATTCGCCGACGGGAATATTCTATCGCGTGCGTGTGGGAAGCGTGTCGAGCGAAGACGCAGCGCAACAGTTGGCAGGCCAGCTGAATACGGATGAGCAGTTGACAACATTCGTCGTCCGCCTCGACGAGTGAGGCCGCAGCCTCCAAGTCAATTCTATTTGTTCGTCATCACGTACACGCCATCCCAATCGGCAGCAGGCTCTTCGGCGAGATATTCCTCGCAGCGCGCGAGAAAAAGGCGCGCGGGGCCATCGTTCGGCCACCGTCCCAGCGTGTCCTCAAAGATTTTCTTTGCGGTGCCCCAATAGCGCTGCTTGTACGCTTGATGTCCACGTTCGAAAAGTTCAATAAGTTCGACGGCTTCCTTGCGTTTGTCCGCGTCCGTCACATCGCGCATAAGTTCGTAAATCGTCACCGGCTCCATCTTGCCCTTCACGCGGATCAAGTCGAGCTCGCGCACCAAGGCCTGACCGTTCTCGAGTGCGGCGCGCGTGGATTCGCTGATGATGATGCGCGTCCCATACTCCTTGTTGAGCCCCTCCAGGCGCGATGCGAGATTCACGGCGTCACCGATGGCGGTGTATCCATAGCGCAGCGCCGAGCCCATGTTTCCAACTGATGCGATGCCTGTGTTGATGCCGATTCCTATTTCCAGGACCGGCTGCCCGCGCGCTAGCCACTCCTCCTGCAAAACCTCCAGCCGCGAGAGCATGTTGGCAGCCGCTTCGCAGCAACGCTTGGCGTGGCCAGGTTCGTCGAAAGGCGCGCCCCAAATAGCCATGACTGCATCGCCGATGTATTTGTCGAGGGTGCCCTGATTGCGAAAGATGATCCGCGTCATCTCCGTCAGATAATTGTTGAGCAAGTCAGCGAGTTTTTCTGCGTCGAGCTTCTCCGAGATTGAGGTGAAGCCACGGATGTCGCTGAAGAGCACCGTGACAGAAGTCTTGCGCGGTTTGACGCGCTCCGGGTCCACGAGCAGACGGCGAATCACTTCCGGGCTGACGTATTGCTGGAAGGCGCCGCGCACTTTGCGCTTTTCCTGCTCTTCGATCAGGACGCGATAGAGCGCGACGAGGCTCACGTTGGGCACGAGCGTGAACAGTGCCGGCACGATGAAATTCAGCCACCAGCCGTGCAGAAACGCCCAGTAGATAATCCCGACAAACGGGGCGAGGAGCACGAAACCAAACACCATCCAGCGCGGTTGCACGACCGCAAGCCAAATCCCCAGCGGAATTCCGAAGAGAAAAATCCAACCAAGATCCGTAAGTACTTGTTTAGCGCCGCGCGTGAGGAAACTCCGGTTCAGAATGTTATCAACCATGTTCGCATGGATTTCGACGCCCGGAAAATCAAGGCCGCCGTAGGGTGTCGCACGCAAGTCGCCGAGTCCGGTGGCGGAAGCGCCGACGAGTACGAGCTTGTTTTTGAATGTGCCGGGCGCAAATTTCTGTTGCACCGCATCGGCGAAGGAAACGTATGGGTAGGTCCGCGCGGGGCCGTGGAAATTTACCCTCATGCGGCTGACGTCATCGGGATGGACGACAAGGTCCTTGCCGAATTCGATATCGGCTACTCCTGCTTTGCCATAATTCAAGACCATATCCTGATCTCTTACTCCGAGAAAAAGTCGCAGGGCTTGCACATCCACCGACGCATAGATATCCCAGCCAGAGCGATCTGGATCGCGCCCGTAGGGGAGCGCGAGGCACACCTGCCGCACGACGCCATCGGGATCGATCACAACATTGAAGAACCCGCTGCTACCTTTTTCGGATGCAATGGCAGCGGTCAGTACATCGCTGTTGGCTTCAGCGCCCTTCGGCAGCAAGCCCAAGTCATCATATTTTTGAATGAGTCCAAGGCGGTCGGTGGTGCCTGTGCCTGAGGATTGCGGCCGTACCTGCGGAAAAGGAAAAAATGAGATGAGATCGGCATAGTACTTTAGCGACTCGTCCGCGACACCGCGCAGGTCCGCTTCGGTATAGAGAAAGTAATTGCCGAGCACGACGCCGCCGAAACGCTGGATCGCTTCGGCGAATTGCTGATCGTAAGCGTACTCCAATTTCTTGCGTTCAATCGCGTCGCGCACCACTGGGCTAATGGCCGCGCCCCTCTTCTGAAGATCTGCGAGGTCTGCGGAAAGGCTCTCGAGAGGCTTTCCGGTTTCATCCGGCTTGCTGAAGGTAATGTCGAAAGCCACGACTCGCGCGCCGTCATTCCGGAGTGTGTCGAGAAGCCGCGCGAGATGGAATCGCGGGAACGGCCAGCGTCCCAGGACTTCCTGGGAGTGCTGATCGATGTCCACGATTACGATGCTTGAGTCCGGCTGAGTTCTCCCGCGGAGCTGGAAGCGCGTATCGAGGCTATCGAGCTCCAGACGCGAGACAAAATCAAACAGAGGCATCGGCCGCTCACCGACAAAGGTCACAAAATAGATGCCCAGGGCTGCCAGGGTAACGATAAGGCTGATGGCGAACGAACCCCTGTGCCCCCACCAATCCCGGATGATCGCAATGATTTTTTTGCCGATGCGATTTGGCATAGCGGCCGCGAAGTTCAGCGCTTCGTGGAAAACAAAATAAAAGTCCGCGCAAGGCTAACAAACAGCTGCTTACGATTCAAGGTAATGAGACGGGCCGCGGGTCTGGAGTCCCGGCAAATGCCGGCCATGTGGCTGTCCTCCGCTCGCTGCTTCCGCTATACTGTGGCACACGCCCTCGTTGTCGGGGATACCATGTCTGGAAAAAAGCAAATCTGGTATGTCGAGGGGTCAGCGGCGGAGAAAATCGCGTTGCCGCTGCGCCGGAGCTACGCGCTTCGACCGGTTCCTTCCCAGAAGAAAAATGCATCCCGCGAATTCTCTGAGTTGGAGCAGAATGGAGCGCCTGCCGTCTGGCTCGCCGATGTGAAATCGGGAAATCCACAAATCCCCACAGCTTATCGCCGCGCCGGCAACGGTTGTTGGATCATCGGCGTAACTCCAAGTGCGAAACCAGATTCTTGCATTGGGAAATCGCAGCGAGAGGGAAGACGAAGCCAATCCATGTTTGCTTATCTTGGTTCGCGCGCTTCGCGCGGACTTGTGGAGAAAACGCTCGAGGCTGCGTTTCAGAATATCGAGCTTTCCAAGCGCGAGCGTGCAGCCCGGGAGGCTCTGAAAGTTGCAGAACGTGAACGTGAAGAGCTGAATCAGATCGGCATAGCGCTATCCACGCAGCGGGACATCAGCTCGCTCTTAAGCCTAATTCTTTCGAAAGCACGCGAAATTACAGGCGCGGATGCAGGCTCGCTTTATCTGGTGGAAGAAGAGGCAGAGGGATGGCGCCATTTGCGATTTATGCTGACGCAGAACGACAGCCTCGATTTTCCCTTTCAGGAATTCGTAATGCCGCTCGCGGAAGATTCGATGGCGGGTTTCACGGCGTTGCGCGGCGTGATCTTGAACTTTACAGACGCTTACAAAATTCCTCGCGGATGCCCATATCGCTTCAATGATAGCTACGACCGAGAGTCCGGCTACCGCACTCGCTCGCTGCTGACGCTTCCGATGCGGAATGCGAAGGGCGAAGTGCTCGGCGTCCTCCAGCTGATCAACTCCAAACGCAATCCGGAGGCGACGCTCGAGAGCGCGGAAGATGTTTCAAAGCATGTGCAGCCATTCCGGGAACGCGCCGTACGGCTGGCGCTGTCGCTGGCATCTCAGGCAGCGGTGGCCTACGAGAATCGAAAGCTCTACCATGAAATTGAAACGCTGTTTGAAGGATTCGTGAGCGCGGCGGTGACGGCGATAGAGCAACGCGACCCGACAACCTCGGGCCATTCCCTGCGTGTGGCGAGCTATACGCAGAGATTGGCGGAGGTGGTGGACGCGACATCCAGCGGACCGTATGCGGCGGCGCGCTTCGATCGCGAGCAGATGAAAGAGATTCGTTACGCGGCATTGCTGCATGATTTCGGGAAGGTCGGAGTTCGCGAGGACGTACTCGTGAAGGCGAAGAAGCTTTATCCGTTGCAACTGGACGTAGTTCGCCAGCGATTCGATTACATCCGAAAAGAAGCGGAAGCGAGCAACGTGCGGCGAAAGCTGCAAGTATACCTGGAGCGGGACCGCGGCGATGCGCTGGCTGAGATTGCACGGCTCAGCGAAGATTTCGATCAACGGCTAAAACGAATCGAGGAGTACGCGAGATTCATCCTGCAGGTGAACGAGCCGACTTTGCTCGAGAAGGTGCAGTCGCAGGAACTGGGTGAAATTGCGATGCAATTTTTTTCTGATCCGCAGGGCATCGAGCGGCCTTACCTGAATCCAGACGAAGTCCGGCTGCTTTCGATCCCCAAGGGAAGCCTGGATGCATCCGAGCGGAAGCAGATTGAATCCCATGTGATTCACACATTCAATTTCCTGATGCAGATTCCTTGGACAAAGAACCTGCGAAGAATTCCGGAAATTGCTCGAGCGCATCACGAGAAAATCAACGGCACAGGATATCCCTACAAGCTGCATGGTGATGAAATTCCGCTGCCGACGAAAATGATGACCATCTGCGATATTTTCGACGCGCTGACTGCTTCCGATCGTCCCTATAAACGCGCGGTGCCCGTGGAGCGCGCGCTCGGGATTCTGGAGGAGTGCGTGCGGGCGAATGAGATCGATCCCGAATTTTTCCGGCTGTTCCGGGAGTCGCGCGTGTATGAAGGGAGCGGGCGCGGCGCTTGAGGATCATGTCTAACTGGTGCGGGTCGCGTCTCGCAGCTTTATCCTTCAATTTTGCCATTTCTCCCGCCTTCATATTCCACTTCCTTGCCGTGGTCACAATCTCCTTTTCACTCGGGGGAACTTCGCGATTGCAGTCCACGGCGAATGCCTCGTGGTCAGTCTCGATTGTGCTTCCGCCAAGGCTGGTAGCGGGCAGACCGGCGACGCTTGCTGTCTTTGGTGCTGATGGAAAACTCGTCTCCGGGGTTACCGTCGAGGTGTCGAAGGATCAGCGAGTGGTGACGGACACAACAGGCCGCGCGGTTTTCACGGCGCCTATTGCTGGCGACGTTGTGATTGCAAAAGCCTCCGGCAAGGCCGCGGCGGCGCTGGTGGACCCGGATGGTCCTGGGAGCGGCTCGCAGACGATCAGCGTGACGCCCGTAATTTCGCTCAAGGACTCCTTTTCAATTTGTGGCGGCGGATTTCGCGGCGAGGCGGATGCGAATCGCGTAAAGATTAACGAGGAGCGAGCGCTGATCCTGGCTGCCTCGCCCCAGTGTCTGATCGTCCTGCCCGGGCCGAAAGTGACGCCCGGGCTGGCATTCATTTCAGTTCAGACCGGGGAAGCGCGCTGGACTGCGGCGACGAGAGTGGTCTCGCTCGAATTCGAGCCGCCGCAGCCGCCGCTGGTGCCGGAGAAAAAAAGCAAACTGGTGGTGCGCGCTGATGGAACGGAGCAACCGCTGCGGATCATGGCTGAAAATCAAACGCCCGGCGTCCTGGAATTCGCGCGCGGCGACCCACAGAAGTTGCGGACGAGCGGGGGCGCAAATAATTTTGCCGCCATCGAAGTGCAGGCGATCCGCTCGGGCGATTTTTCATTTCATGCGCGACTGCTGCCGACACTAGATGCTGCAATTGCTGAACGCTATCTGCGCGCGGCCCTGCCACTCGCGCCCAGGGAACTACAACAGCCATTGAGGAAATTGGCGGACCGGCTGGCACGGCACCCGCACGACGCGGAAAAAGTGCAGGGCGAGCTGGCACAGATTATCTCTGCAACGATTGCCGGTGATTTGCGCACACTGCTCGAGTCCGCTAATGCTGCCCTTTAGAAGTTTCGCAAGCCGCGCGCAGCCATGCCTCCCTATGGGGAATTGCGGTTGAACGGGTGGGACATTATTCGCCGGAGGAAGTTTCCAGAACTTTGTGTGCGGATTCAGGGAGCGCGCCTTGCGCCATTTGTTCGAGTGAATTGCGCGCACGAGCGAGGCGGCTGTCGGCGTCCTCGTAGCTCAATTGCGCGTGACGCAGGTGTGTGCCGAGCTTGACGTACACTTCAGAGAAGGATTCGAATTGCTTTTCCAATCCCGCCAAATTGGCCATCAAATGCCGGGCGTTCTCCTCGATTTTCTGGCCTTGCAAGCTGATCGCGACGGCGCTGAGGCAAGCGTAAAAAGTATTCGGTGAGACAGGGAAGACGCGCTTCGTGCGGCAGTACTCGTCGAGCTTGCCGTATTTCGGGTCCTCGGTCATCAGTAATTCGTAATAGACACCTTCCGAGGGGACGAACATGAGCGCGTAGTCGAATGTGTGCTCGCCGGGGAGAATATATTTTTCGGCGATCGAATCGGCGTGTTTGCGGACGGCCTGACAAAATTCCCGGCGGGCGTCCTCGGGAGCGTCCACCAGTCTGCGGTAGGCATCGAGGGGGAATTTGGAATCAATCGAGAGGATACGGTCGCCGCTGCGCACAATTGCGTCCACAATTGCGCCGGTAGAAGCAAACCGAAATTGCGTATCGTAGGCGCTGCGCGGAAGAGCGTCTTCAAGAATCCGATCGAGCGCCATTTCGCCCAGGGCGCCGCGCGTCTTGGCGCCGCCAAGCACGGTCTGAAGCGTCTGCGTCGTCTGCATGAGGTCGCGCCCCACCTGTTGTACTTCTCCCAGCTGGCCGCTGATTTTGCGGATCGCTTCGCTGGAGGACTGGAGCTGCTGCGCCATGGCGATCTGCGCATCGCTCGCAAGCTTTCCGGACGAGGCCACGCCGCTTTGCAAGTCCTGCCGGACCTGGCCAAGCTGCTGCGTGACGGATTGCATCAAGTGATTGATCTGGGCTGTGACGGCCTGACCCTGC
>Ga0307475_10001225_pt1 | contig 15360 bp, 13 predicted proteins | sample atmos_gasesECM1C_FD_203317 | JGI IMG/M metagenome (GOLD analysis project Ga0307475, IMG submission 203317) | Hardwood forest soil microbial communities from Morgan-Monroe State Forest, Indiana, United States - atmos_gasesECM1C_515 | ecosystem: Environmental > Terrestrial > Soil > Temperate... | reverse complement strand
CGGGCTTTTCGGGTCTTCGCGAAACGCATTCCAAGTGGCAAAGCCGTAGGCGCTGATCTTCTGCGAGGCCACCGCCAGTTCGAGAAACGTGAAAGCTTCGCGGATCCTCCTGCGGAATTCTTCCGCTGAAATCTCGCTCAACTGGGTTTCCGGATTGTGCAGATAGAAGACGTCAATCGTTTGGACGCCGAGGTTCCGGCGGCTGCGCTCAATCTGGTCGGCTAGATAACGCGTGGCCATGCAATGGCAGCCGGCAGCGATGTCCTCCGCGCGAATAATTCCCCGCTCCAGAAATTCACGCGAAAAATACTCGTTTGGATCCGCAGGCATTGCGCCATCTGGCGTCAGGAATCCCGCCTTGGTGCAAACAACAATTTCGTTTCGCGCAAAGCCATTCGACGCTAGCTTGCGCAACGCGGCTCCGACGGATCGTTCGCTACGCTGCAGCCGGTAATTGATGGCGGAATCAACGACGTTGATACCGCCTTCCACTGCAGCGGCCACCGCATCCGCGTAGCCTTGATCCGTCGCGTCATCGGGCTCTCCGAGATACGTGCCAATGCCAATGGAGGAGAGCACCAGACCGCTCGTAATTTCGCGGAAGTGGCCCGGCGCCGAGCGGCCCTGAAATCGCGCGGCATAGCGAAGAGTCCCTTCGGGAGTGGCGGACCCGGCCAAACGTTCATCGTTCAATTGCGCAGGAGACGACATCACAACCTCTTTCGCACGTCGAGCGCGCAGTATATCAGACGCACGGGACGGCGTTTCTGGATTACCGCGCGGGTTTGAGACTTTCATCCGGAATGTCCCGCGAGGTAATTTCATGAGCGGGCTCTCCTGCCGTCATCTGCTGAGCGACGATGAGCTTTCGCGCCTCCACGCGTATTTTGGGCAAGTTTCGCGCAAAGAATGCAGAGCCCACAATCGCACCGGCTCCACCGATTGCAAGAGTCCAAGGCGCGCCCACATGTTCCGCAAACCCTCCGGCGAGCAAAGCGCCCAATGGGGCCATACCCATGAACATCATTGAGTACACCGCCATTGTTCTTCCGCGAAGGCGGTCGGGTACCATCACCTGAATCAGAGTATTCGACGAAGCCATCTGCACCATCATGAAGAATCCGACGGGGACGAGAAGAAACGCGGAAAGAAAATACCAGCGCGACATGGAGAACAGAATCAGGCTTATACCAAAACTGGCGCACGAAATTGCTACCCAGCGGCCGAGCCCTCTTATGCCGCTTCGGGAGGCCAGCATGAGGGCCCCCAGCAGAGCCCCAATTCCCGTCGCGCCCATCAAGACACCGAGCGTCCGCGCGTTGCCATGAAGAACTTGAGCCGCAAACACCGGCATCAAGACGGAATACGGCATGGCCACGAGGCTCACCAGGCCCAACAGCAGTAGCAGCAAGCGGATTGGCGCGGTGTTGCTTACGAAGCGAAATCCTTCGGCGATGTGCTCGAACGGCGACGTTTCCAGAGGCTCGATCGGCGCTCGATGGATGCGCATCATGAGCAGGCCGGTGATGACGGCGATGTAGCTGACGGCGTTTGCGAAAAAACACCAGCCTTCGCCGAAGCTTGCGACAAGGATTCCAGCAATAGAAGGCCCGATAATGCGCGCGCCGTTGAACATGGACGAATTGAGCGCGATGGCGTTCATCAGATCTTCGCGGCCGACCATATCCGCCAGGAACGCCTGGCGCGCGGGAATGTCGAACGCGTTCACGACGCCCATCAGGGCGGCAAGTACGATTACTTCCCACACGGTGATGCGCCGGCTCAACGTCAACGCGGCGAGAACGAACGCCAGAATCATCGAGGACGCCTGCGTGGCGATCACGATTTGCCTGCGGTCCCAGCGATCGGCTGCCATTCCCCCGATGGGCGCGAGCAGGAAAACAGGTATCTGCCCGGCAAACGCGACGGTGCCGAGAAGCAGCGATGAACCCGTAAGGCGGTAAACAAGCCAGGCCTCGGCGATGGTGTCCATCCAAGTGCCGATAAGCGAGATGAGCTGGCCGCCGAAGAAAAGCTGGAAATTGCGATGCCGCAGGGCGCGCAGCATTTCCGGCATTTGATGACGGCGCTCGGCCGCCTTGCTCACCTTGCTTTCCGATTTCTGCGCTATCGACATCACTTCCTTTCATATTTGGAGATGCAATGCTGCCGGCATGGCTTCGATTATCCGAAAGGTGGCGATGGCGCCGGAGTGTCCTGTGGGGGCGGCTCCCTATCGAGCAGGCGCCCACATGCACGAAGCATGCGGCGATAAGGCCAATCGGCTTCCCGGAAAAAGATTTCGCCCTCGCGCGGCTTGGAGTAGAACCAGCGGGCGACGAGCGCAAGATGTTCGGGCAAATCCGGCGGCGCTCGATGCAAGCCGTATTGCGCGCGATGCCTTTCACCGCTGTCTTCAGGGGTTGGGGACGATTCCATTCGCTCTTCCAGCGGAGGATGCGCCGCAGCTCCATGCGTCTGCAGCTCAAGTTTTTCGCGCAGGATGGTTTCGACGGAGCGCGGCTGGCTCGATAGTTCCGCAAAGCGCAGGAAAATCGGCTCGGCGAGAATTCCGGCGAGGACGGGGAAAACAGCAATTGTTTTTTCTTCCGCGGTGCGCTGGAGAATAGCGGCATTCAAATCCTCGATGCGTCGCGCGAGCCCCGGCAAGCCTCGCAAGGCGGCTGAAACTTTTTCAAGGCGCTTGTGTAGCTGCGACGCGCGCTCGAAATCGAGAGCTTCGCTGGCCGCTTCCCGTTCGCGCTCGAGGCTTTCCGTGAGCGCGATGCCGCAGGAATCGAGCGTTTCGAGGACGCGGCCCGCCTCCGCGCCATATTCCTCTTTCGTGCAGCCGGCAAAGCAGGGCGCAAGGCACATTTTCATCTCGGAGTAAATGCAGCCGGGATAAGCCGGATCGCGGCGAATCTTGATCTGGCAGCGGCGGATTTTGAAAAGATCCAGGAATCCTTCGGAGAACGCTTCGGCAGCGCGGCGCGAGGAGAATGGCCCGAAATAGAATCCTTCGTCGGCGCGAATGCGGCGCGTGACGTAACAGCGCGGATAGTCGTTGCGTAGATTGACTTTCAGCAGCGCGGGCGGGCGCAGGCGAAGCAGCGCTCGATAACGCTCGGGAAAATGCGCGCGAGCGTGTTCGTACAGCGCGATGGTCTGCTCGAATTTTGAGCCGGTGACGCGATAACGAATTCGCGCGGCGACCTCGCGCAGATTCAGGCGCTTTGAAGCGGCTTCCGCCGGGCGCAGCAGGCGCTCGGCAGCGCGGCGAATGTCGGCGGTGCGGGCCAGATAGGGCTGCGCATTCTGCGCCTTCATCTCGATGAGCAGCACACCGTGGCGCCACGGGAGCGTGGCGAAGAATTCATCGTCGCGCGCGCTGTCGAATTCCTGGCCGCAATCGAGTTCGAGCATCATTCAAAGAATACACTTTGACGGAAGCGTGCGCGACACGCACGATAACGCTAGGCGGGCCATGGACTAAGGGCTGTGTCGACGCTCGAGGAAAAGCGGCGTCGAGCCTGCCTGCGGCAGGCAGGCCGCCGCACTCCAAAAAACTAGTATGACTTCAGGACCCAGGAGGCGATGACGAGCCGCTGAATTTCGCTGGTGCCTTCGTAGATCTCGGTGATGCGGGCGTCGCGGTAGGCGCGCTCGACGGGATATTCGCGGCTGTAACCGTAGCCCCCGTGAATCTGAATCGCTTTGTGCGTCACGCGCGTGGACATTTCGCTCGCAAACAATTTCGCAATCGCAGCTTCCATCGAGAAGCGGCCGCCGCTGTCCTGCTTCCAGGCGGCGCGACGCGCGAGCAGCCGCGCCGCATCAATCTCCGTGGCCATGTCGGCGAGCATGAACTGGATGGCCTGAAAGTCCGCGATAGGGTGGCCGAAGGCTTGGCGCTGCTGCGCATAGGAGAGCGAGGCTTCGAACGCGCCCTGCGCGATGCCGGTGGCCTGCGACGCAATGCCGATGCGCCCGCCATCGAGAGTGGAGAGCGCGATCTTGTAGCCTTCGCCTTCGTTGCCGATGCGGTTCGCGGCGGGAACTTCGCAGTCGTTGAAGGAAAGTTCGGTGCACGCCGTGGCGTTCACGCCGAGTTTCTTTTCTTCCTTGCCCACGGCGAACCCGCGCGTGCCCTTCTCGACGACAAGCGCCGTAATTCCCTTTTCACCTTTTTCCGGCTGCGTATTGACGTAGACCACCGCTGCATCCGCAGCGCCGCCATTCGTGATCCATGCCTTCGTGCCGTTGACGACGTAGCGATCGCCCTTGAGCACGGCTTTGGTGGCGAGCGCGGCGGCGTTTGAACCGGCCTGCGGTTCCGTAAGCGCGTAGCAGCCGATCTTTTCGCCGCGCGCAAACGGCACCAGGAATTTCCTCTTCTGCTCTTCGGTACCGAAGCGGTAGATGGGATCGCAAAAAAGAGAATTCTGTACAGAAAGAATTGTTCCTGTGGAAGCGCAGACGCGAGAGATTTCCTCGATCACAATGGAATAGCAAATGTGATCCATCCCGGCGCCGCCACAGTTTTCAGGAAAGGCGATCCCGGTAAGGCCCAGCTCCGCCGCTTTCAGGAACGTGTCGCGAGGGAAGCGGTGCGTCTCGTCAATTTCCTTGGCGTGCGGCTTCACTTCCGCCTCGGCGAATTCGCGGACGCTTTTCTGCAGGAGCTGCTGTTCTTCGGTGAGTTCGAGATTCAAGTTTGTGCCTTATGCCAACGTGCGAGGAGAAATTCTAGGCCGCGCCCAGAAAATAGCAAAGAAGAATTCGCAGATCGAAGGGCTGCTACCGGGGCCCTCGCCGAGGGGTCAGCGCGCGACGCCATCAGCTACCGGGGAGATTTGCGGGTGCCGCAGGTGCAGCAATTGCGCCGCTCGAAGCGGAAGACGGCAACAGGGCAACCCGGAAATCTGAAATGTCTTCGTCCAGAATACTCGAATAGATCACGAACAGGCCCACTGCCCCATCAATGGCGGCAGCGACAATAAGGTTAACGAGGATAGGGATCGCCGGAACCTGCCTGAAAATTGCGACCAGAAATCCCATGGTCCACCCCAATGGGAAAGACACAGCGACGAGGGCAATAATGCGATAAAGCAGAGACCGCCAGGAATAGGTCCACCAGATTCGCCCTGTCCGCCGGAGCGTCGGAGGAAGAGGTTCCGCCCCTTCTCCTCCGTGGTTTGAAAGCAATCCGATGCGGAAGTGCCTGAAGTTCTTGCGGAGTACGTACGTCATCACGAAGAACGCGACGATATAGGTAAGGACATAAGCGTCGTATTTCATCACTGGCCCGATCAGGCTCCCGGGCACAATTGTGTCCTCGTAGAGGCGGCGCAGCAGCATATTGAAACCGACGGTCAATACAATCGTAACGAGCGTCGTCGGCCACCAGAAGGCCCACCATATCCGCAAGCCGTGGCCCAAATTCGGTTGAATATAATCGTTCGGCGGGGCGGCGACCAACGGGCGCGGCACGTCAAACATAGAAGGAGGGCTGGGCATCGGAATCTGACCGGATTCTGCGCGGGTGGTGCCGCGGAAGTCAAGTAGCACGGCATTTATTTCAAAGGTGGCTTCGGCGAGGAGATCGTGGGCTGATCCAGCGCCTCGCGGATTTCGCGGATCTGTTCAGCGTGGCGCGCGGGATGAAGGGCGAGGATGATCAGGAACTCCTGGCCGGTCGTGGGACCGAAAAGAGGATGCAGCGCGAAGAGCGCGCGAAGATCCAAGTTGCATTGCTCGACAAACGCAACGGTGCGCGCACGGCTCTGGCGGAAGTAGTCGAGGGCTTCCGCGAGAGTTGCGAAGCGGCCCGACGGATGAGACATGTCTGGAGCCATGACCTTTTGCGTCCGGTTTTCCATGCTGTGAAGAAAGAACGCCTCCCGGCTGCGATCTTCCGATGGAGCGCACGGAGAGAGCTTGGTGGTCAGTACCTTTAACAGGAAATTCTCCACGATGGCAACGTGTTCGGCGCAGTCCAAGACTGACCAGCGGTCTGGAGCCGGGCGAATTCTTGCTTGGTCATCGGAAACGCCAGCAGCCGCGCCAACAAGATTGTCGCGCGATTCCGCGAGCAACTGGAGCATTTGCGCGCGATCGGCAGCGTCCATGTTGATTAGCTCGCGAGGGCTTTGCGGAGTTTTTCGTACGTCGTCGATAGCTCTTCGGGCTCGAGACGCGTCTCGCCGACAACAGTCATGAAGTTGGCGTCGCCCGACCAGCGCGGCAGTACGTGCAGGTGCAGGTGCCCCGCAACACCGGCACCCGCGGCCCGGCCGAGATTCATGCCGAGATTGTAGCCCTGCGGGTGATACGTCTTCTCCAGAGCCGCCTGGACTTGCTGCGCGAGGCGCATCATTTCCGCCAGAGTGTCGGGCTCGGCCATCGAAAGATCGGCCACGTGCGTGTAAGGAACCACCATGACGTGGCCGGTCGTGTAGGGATAACGGTTCAGGATGATGTACGCATTCTTGCCGCGCAGAACGATCAGGGTTTTCGAATCATCATTCGCGGCGATTGCTTCGCAGAAGATGCAGCCGATGTCTTTCGTCGTGTCGGCGATGTAGCGATACCGCCACGGCGTCCACAGATAATCCATTCCGCTCAGTCCTGAGAGCCGGGTTCGTGAGAACCCGCAGCAGCGCCGGCCGGACGCGGACTATTGACGTAGTCTTTCAATTCCTTGCTGGGCTTGAAGAATGGGATTTTCTTCGCGGGTACTTCCACTTTGGTACCGGTCTTGGGATTGCGTCCCGTACGGCCGCGCCGCTGGCGCGTGCGGAAGCTGCCGAAGCCGCGGATTTCGATCTTGTCGTCGGACTGGAGAGCCGCGATGATGCTCTCGAAGATCGTCTCGACCACCGCTTCCGATTCCTTGCGCGGCAACTCGGTGACTCGTGTAACTTCTTCCACGAGTTCCGCCTTCGTGACGGTATGCTCTTTTTCTGCCGCAGCTTCTGCCATGGCGTGAGAGCCTCCTCTCACAATCTTATTTTTGTGGGCCGACTGCGCGCCGGGCGGGGCATCGCACGCCTTTGCATATCATCAATCAACCGCAAGGTAAATGATTTTCCTGCCGGGAAAGAACCAAGCCGACCGCCTCCGCGGTGAATCCGGCTATGACGACTGGCGCTTGGCCAGGATCGCGTCACCAATCGTTGCGTTCGGCGAAGACTTCACGGAACGGAACGTCTCCATCTCCTGCTTCTCCACCTGCTTCTGCGCGGCGCGATAGCTCAAGCTGATCTTGTGTTGTTCGGGCTCGAGACGGATGACCTTGAAATCATACGACTGCCCCTGCACGAGCACGGAGGCAACACGCGCGCCCCGCGGTCCCTTTTCCTTTTCGCGGTCGGCCTTCGGCCGGCGCTCCTCGATTTCCGAGATGTGGCAAAGGGCTTCGATGCCGTCCGCCAACTCGACAAACGCGCCGAAGTCAGTGGTGCGCACCACCTTCCCCCGGGCCACTTCGCCGATTTTGTGCTCCGCGAACCAGTTCGCCCAGATGTCGTTCAGTTGCTTGATGCCCAGGGAGAGCCGGCGGTTCTCGGAATCAACCTTAAGAACCTTGGCCTGCACCGTGTCGCCCTTCTTGAATTTTTCGCTGGGGTGTTTGATACGTTCGGTCCAACTGACGTCGCTGATATGGATCAGGCCTTCCATGCCTTCTTCAATTTCGATGAAGGCACCGAAATCAGCAAGGTTGCGGATGCGGCCGGACACAATCGTTCCGGCCGGATATTTTTCCGCTGCGGCTCCCCACGGATCGGGCAACGCTTGCTTGAGGCCGAGTGAGATGCGTCGCTGGTCGGTCTTCACATCGAGTACGACGACTTCCACTTCGTCGCCAACCTTAACAATTTTCGACGGATGCTTGGTCCGCTTCGACCAGCTCATCTCGCTCACGTGCACAAGGCCTTCGACACCCGGCTCGATCTGCACGAAAGCGCCGTAATCCGTGACGCCGACGACTTTGCCTTGTGCGTGCGTTCCCGCCGGGAAGCGCTCCGGGACAGTAGCCCATGGGTCGGGCAGCAATTGTTTGCGGCCGAGCGAAATGCGCTCCTTCTCGTTGTCGAACTTCAGAATTTGAACCTGGATTTCTTCGCCTGGGTGCACCACCGACGAAGGATGCGGCACGCGGCCCCAGACGAGATCGCTCACGTGCAGCAATCCGTCCATGCCGCCCAAGTCCACAAACACGCCGTAATCCGTGATGTTCTTTACGCGCCCGGTGACAATAGCGCCTTCTGCCAGGCTGGCCATCAAGGATTCGCGCTTGGATTTTTGTTCTTCCTCGAGGATCGCGCGGCGGCTGACGACCACGTTGCCACGCTTGCGATTCAGCTTCAGCACTCTGACTTCGAACTCGCGATCCTTCCACGCATCGAGATCGTGCACCGGTCTAAGCTCAAGCTGCGATGCGGGAAGAAACGCCCGCACTCCGATGTCCACCACCAGCCCGCCCTTGATGCGTTCGCTGGCTTTGCCTGTGATGTTCGTATGCTCGCGATACGATTTCTCGATACGCTCCCACACGCGCCGGCGATGCGCGCGAACGTGCGAGAGCAGAACGTAGCCGTCCTTGTGCTCGTGCAGCCGCTCGACTTCGATTGTTTGGCCTTCGCCGAACAGAATCGGGCTCCCGGAATCGAGGAATTCCTGCGCCGGAACCAATCCTTCAAACTTTCCACCCACGTCCACGACCACGCCTGCATCGGTGACCGCCAAAACGCGTCCATCAAATATCTCGCCCTCGGCCGCGGCAGGCGCCGGCGTGGAAAACTGGTCGAGCAGTTGGTCCATCGTTTCAGTGCTCTCGCCCGCATCGACGGCCTCTCCGCCGGTTGTTGCGGTTTCTTCCGCCACACCCACGGACACGCCGGACGCAACGGCTCCGCCAGCCATTCCAGATTCTGAGGACGGGCTGATTTCAGAGGGCGCAACGGGCGAAGGAACTTCTTCGGTATTCGTTTCGGGTGGTTCTTGAGCGCGGGCCACGGCAGCAGCAGCGGGGCCGCCAGCCCCAACAGGCTCGGCGCTGGCAGGCGGGCCTACGGCAAGCGAAGCCTCGATCGAGGGCCGCGCCATTTCTTCTTCAATGGCAGAAGGTTGTGGTTTCAGGTCGTGTTCGGGTGACATCGGGAGCGGCCTCCTACAGAGTCGTGCCCTGCTTGCTCAGAGGGCAACTTCGGTTACTCTACCCGGCTGGGGTCGAGCAATGAAGGGGTTTGGGCGCCCGCGCTCAACGCCCATTATCTCGAAGATGATACGCGCCGGGTTTGCGGGTTGTCAACCAAACGGTCGCGCAAATACTGTGAATAAAAGATGAATTCCACGCGCCCGCATCAAGCGCGGAAGCGGCTGGCCTGGCGGATTTCCTTGCGGTAGTCGGGAGCGGCAATCTCGACGGTGCGGCACATTTCGTAGAGGCGCGAGCGGATGCGCTTGCCGATGCGCTCGGTGAGCGAATCTTCGATCGCGGGCGCGCGCATTCCAAGCACGCGCGAACTCGCGGGCGGGGCGCCGGAATTTGCGGCGGCTTCCGTATCGAGGAAATTGGTCGTAAGGATCGTTACACGCTTTTCGTTGTACCGCGTATTCAAAACGTGTCCCACGGTCTCCAGCGCCCAGAGCGACGGCTTGCTGGAGCCGACGTCGTCAAGCAAAAGCACTTCTGCCGTCAGCACCGGCTCGAGTACGCCCATTTCCGTCGCCTGGCTCTCGGCGTTGTAGCTGTCCTGGATTTCCTTCAACAGTTCGCGGTAATCGTAAAAGATCCCGGAGTGGCCGCGTATTCCGATTTCTTTCAGCGCCGCAACGGCGAGATGCGTTTTGCCCACGCCGCAGGGACCCATCAGCAGCAGCCCGTGCTCGGACCCGACGGGAAACTCCTGAGCAAATCGCTGCACGACGAGTTTCGCCTGCGCGAGACTGCGGTTCCACGCGGCGAGCTGCTCGCGAGTGGCGTTTTCGATTTCGTTGTCCACTTCGAAATTCTCGAAGTCGCAGTGGCGATAGCGTTCTGGCACGCGTGCGCGCTCGAGCGTGCGCTCGGCACGGTCTTCTGAACCACATTCACACGGCACGGCCCAGACAAGTTTCGGCTCGCCTTTTGCTGCGGAGCCTGGGCTGTCCGCGCTCAATGCCTGCGCACCTTTCGTCGTGCGCTCCACAACTTTCCAGCCGCTGCCCTGGCAGATGGGACAATCCGCTCGCGCCATCCATGAAGAATAAGCGCGACGGATGCACAGCGCAAGCACACATGCTCCTGTGCAAAATGCGAAGCGGTGTGGAAAAGCTATTTCTCCACGCGGATGGCGTGGCGCGGATCGGTGCGGACAATGGCGTTGCGGGATTTGCGGTCGTCAGCCGCGCGGAAGTTGCGGGCCATTTCGTTGCGGACAAATTTGATGAACGCTTCCATCTCCGATTGCATCTCGGACATCTTGTCGCGCATGTTGAGGATAATCTCGATGCCCGCGAGATTCACGCCAAGCTCGCGCGTGAGATTGAGGATCACGTCGAGGCGTTCGAGGTCGGTGTCGGTGTAAAGCCGCGTGTTGCCTTGCGAGCGCGACGGCTTGAGCAGCCCCACGCGCTCGTACAAGCGCAGCGTTTGCGGGTGGAGATGATACAGCTCGGCAACGGCGCTGATCATGTAGCCCGCTTTCGCTCTTTTCTTGGGCCGTGCCATATCCGCTCTCCCTACACTGCCGCGCGCTCAAAGATTTCCCGCCGCGGATCTTCGTGATCCACTTTGCTCAATTCTTTCAGCAGGTCGCGCACGCGTTCATCTTCCGGCTTGGGCACCACCACTTGCACTTCGATGATCTGGTCTCCACGCTTGCCCGCATGGCGTGCCGATGGCGCTCCTTTTTCGCGCAGCCTGAGTTTCTTCCCGCTGTTCGTTCCAGGCGGAATTCGTACCTGCGCGCGCCCGTCAATTGTGGGGACTTCCACCTTTGCGCCGAGCGACGCTTCGGGCACGGTAACGGGCACGACGGTGTACAGATCGTCGCCCCGGCGCTCGAAGAAAGGATGTGGCTCCACGTTCATGATGATGTAGAGATCGCCCGGAGGGCCGCCGCGTATGCCTGCGTTGCCCCGGCCGGCGACGCGCACGCGGGAACCGGTCTGCGCTCCGGGCGGGATGCGCACATCGAGTGTCTCCACGCGCGACACACGCCCTTCGCCGCCGCAATTGCGGCAGATCGTCCGCAGCCGCCCCGTGCCGCCGCAGCGCGAGCACACAATTTGAAAGCGCATCTTTCCGCTCACTTGGGTCACCTGCCCCGAACCGTGGCACGTGGGGCAGACTTTTTCGTCTCCAGGCGCGGCGCCTGTGCCGTGGCAAACGTTGCAAACGTCCAGCCGCGTGAAGCTTAGCTTCTTCACTGTGCCGTGCATCGCTTCGCCGAACGTGATGTCGATCTGATATTCGAGATCGGTTCCAGGCTCGCGGTCCGACGTGGCTTGTGCCGCATTGGCCCCGCGAAAAAATTGACTGAAAAGATCGCGAAAGTTCGTTCCTTGGCCTGCACTGGCGCCCCCGCCGCCGCCGAAATCGAATCCACCGAAATCAAATTGGATGTCATCGGGCGCCCCGCCATACCCGGCACCCGGTGGCGGAGCTCCGCCGGAACCTGGAACATTGAAACCAAACTGATCGTACATCTGGCGCTTCTTCGCGTCCGAGAGAACTTCGTAGGCTTCCTGAATCTGTTTGAATTTTTCTTCCGCGGATTTGTCGCCGGGATTCAAATCGGGGTGATACTTGCGCGCGAGCTTGCGATACGCGGCGCGAAGTTCCTTCACTCCCGCCTTGCGCGGCACACCCAGCAGCTCGTAGTAGTCCTGTTTGGTTGTGGTTGCCATCGTTAGCTTAAGGATCCTTCGGCCGGACAACGGCCTTCAGGATGTGACGACGAAAACCGTCGTCACAGCTTCGCCCAGCGAGCATTCCATTCGGCGAGCTCGCGCGCCTCGCGTTCCGCTTCTTCTTTTTTCTGCCGCTGCCCTTCGGAGCGGCCGCCCATGCCTGCTTCTTTCTGCGTCGCCTTCTCGATCCAGCGGTCGATGGAAGTGAGTTTCGGCTCCACGCCCGCCGGGTCTGACTTGAAGCGAAGCAGTGTTCCGCTGATTTCCACCGCGCGCGGCGTGAACTCCATCGGAGCATCGTGCTGCGCTTCGTAAAACATCCGCCGCCAATCGGCGGACGGCGACTCGGTGATGGCGACCTGCACCAGAAAATAGTTGTCGCGTATCTTCTGAACCGCCTGAGGTGGCCCTGTTCGCCGCACGCCACTGGTTGTCAATTCGTTCACCCCGGAATCCGGCAACACCGCGAAGGGGCGCAGCGAACGGCCGCCCCTACCGTGGCCGTTGGTTAATCGCTGAGTGTCGGCCTCAATTCGGCTTCTTGGACTCGTCCACGTCCACGAACTCGGCATCAACAACATCGCCTTGCCCGTGTCCGCCGGATGGTGCGCTACCGCCTGGAGCCGCGCTTGGACCGGAGGCGCCCGCCCCGCTTGCTGCGCTCTGCACCTTGTAAAGCGTCTCTGCGACGCCGTGCGACGCCTTGGTGAGTTTCTCCAGCGCGCCCTTCAAGCGATCCAGCCCTCCGTCGTTCAACGCGCGCCGCGATTCTTCGATCGCCTCTTCCACGGCCTTCACGTCCGCCTCGGCAAGCTTCTCGCGATTTTCCTTGATCAGCTTCTCGGTTTGATAGACGAGGCTGTCGAGGTGATTGCGTGCCTCGACTTCCGAAAGCCGCGCCTTATCTTCCGCCGAATGCGCGTCGGCTTCCTTCTTCATGCGCTCCGCCTCTTCCTTGCTCAAGCCGGTGGAAGCGGTGATGGTGATCTTTTGCTCCTTGTTCGTCGCCGTGTCTTTCGCCGATACGTTCAGGATGCCGTTCGCGTCGATATCGAACGTCACCTCGATTTGCGGCACGCCTCGTGGCGCCGGAGGAATTCCGATGAGATGGAATTTTCCGAGCGAACGATTGCCGCTGGCTACCGGGCGCTCTCCTTGTAGCACGTGGATCTCGACCGAAGTCTGGTTGTCCGCCGCCGTCGAAAACACTTCCGACTTGCGCGTCGGGATCGTCGTGTTGCGCGGGATGAGAACCGTCGTAACCCCGCCGAGAGTCTCGACGCCCAGCGAAAGGGGCGTCACATCGAGCAGCAGAATGTCCTTCACTTCCCCGCCGAGTACGCCGCCCTGAATTGCCGCGCCCACCGCGACCACTTCATCCGGGTTCACACCCTTGTGCCCTTCACGTCCGAAAAGCTCCTTTACGAGCTCTTGAACGAAAGGCATGCGCGTTTGTCCGCCGACGAGCACCACTTCATTGATTTTGTTCGCGTCCACCCCCGCATCTTTCATGCACAACTTGCACGGTTCCACCGAACGCCGCACGATGTCGCCCACCATCGCTTCCAGCTTTCCACGCGTCAGTTTCTTCACCAGATGCTTTGGCCCGGTGGCGTCGGCAGTGATGAACGGCAGGTTGATCTCCGTCTCCATCGTCGAGGACAGCTCGATCTTCGCGCGCTCCGCGGCATCGCGCAGGCGTTGCAGCGCCATCTCGTTGCCCTTGCCGCGCAAATCGAGACCCTCGTCTTTCTTGAACTCTTCGATCAGCCATTCGACGATGCGCTGGTCCAGGTTGTCGCCACCGAGGTGCGTGTCGCCGTTCGTGGCCTTTACTTCGATTACGCCCTCACCCACTTCCAGGATCGAAATGTCGAAGGTGCCGCCGCCAAAGTCGTACACGGCTATGGTTTCATCCTTCTTCTTATCGAGCCCGTAAGCGAGAGCCGCCGCGGTTGGTTCGTTGATGATGCGCTTCACTTCGAGGCCCGCGATTTTCCCCGCATCCTTGGTCGCCTGGCGCTGCGAATCGTTGAAATACGCGGGAACCGTGATGACCGCCTCGGTCACTTTCTCGCCGAGGAAGTCTTCTGCCGCGAGCTTTAGTTTTTGAAGGATCATCGCCGAAATCTCCGGCGGGCTGTACTCCTTTCCCTGCGCTATCGCGGCGACGTGGTCGCCTTGCGCCACCACTTTGTAGGGCACCATTTTCAATTCTTCGCTCACTTCGTCGTAGCGCCGGCCCATGAAGCGCTTGATGGAATAAATCGTGTTCTCGGGATTTGTGATTGCCTGGCGCTTGGCCACTTGGCCCACCAGACGCTCTCCGCTTTTTGTAATGCCGACGACCGACGGCGTCGTCCGCGCCCCTTCCTGGTTCGGGATGACGACTGGTTCGCCTCCCTGCATCACGGCCACCACCGAGTTAGTCGTGCCCAGGTCAATACCGATAATCTTGCTCATTGAGTCCGCTCCTATTGCGCTCGCTAGCTACATCCGGGGACTTCGCCCCTCTAAGACAACGTGATTTTACACGTTGAGTGCATCATTGTCAAGTTTGAATTTCTTAATCTTAAACTGTTGAATACATTAGCTTTACATAGAACTTGGCCCCGCTGCAACATTTGCGCCCATCTGGCTCCCTGTTCCCGCGCTTGCGCGCCCCCGTCCCTAAATCTGCGTAAGGACGATTCCTTTCCCGCCCCACTCATCCTGCGGGAACATGAAAATGCAACGCACAACACGCAACCACTCGAAGCCAAAATCGCGATACAATAGAAATTCTCTTGGTCGCACCACCGAGGAGGGAGAGTTGACTCAACAAACGCCTTGGCGCCGCGTCTTGGTTGGCGCGGCTGTAGCCGCACTCGGAATCCTGATCGTCCGAATAGCCTTTCATGGCTCCTCACTTCCTCAAATACAGGTCACCGCATCGGCGTCTACACCGACACCGACACCGGCGCCGCCGGACCCAGTGGCGCCCGCTTCGGCGCTCGCAGAAGTCCAGCCGCAGGCGGCAACAAAATCGGCCAGCGCGCACGCGAAAGCGGCGGCCGTCGAGACTCTCGGCCCACCCATTAAGACCATCGGCTCGAAAGACGCGCCCATCATGATGGAAGTTTTCAGCGATTATCAATGTCCGGCCTGCGGCTCGCTTTTCGAGCTAACTCTGCGTCCGATGATCAATGACTACGTCGCAGCAGGAAAGGTGTACCTGGTTCATCACGATTTCCCGCTGCCCATGCACCCATACGGCTACCAGGCGGCGCGGTGGGAGACTGCCGCTGCGCGTATCGGCAAGTTTCAAGAGATCGACGCTGCACTCTACGACAACCAGAAATTCTGGAGCGCCGACGGCAATATCGAGAAGTACGTTGCGGGCGCACTGAGCGCCGCTGATTTCAGGCGCGTGCAGAAACAGATGGTCGGCTGCGCGCTGGAGACGAAGCCCAGCCAGGG
>Ga0307475_10001223_pt1 | contig 15365 bp, 15 predicted proteins | sample atmos_gasesECM1C_FD_203317 | JGI IMG/M metagenome (GOLD analysis project Ga0307475, IMG submission 203317) | Hardwood forest soil microbial communities from Morgan-Monroe State Forest, Indiana, United States - atmos_gasesECM1C_515 | ecosystem: Environmental > Terrestrial > Soil > Temperate... | reverse complement strand
AACTCCCGCGAACTCGAAGCCGACTTCGACGCCGCCAACGAACTCTACAAACTCCTCCGCAGCCTCTAGCCCGTTTGGAGTGCGGCAGTCTAGCTGCCGCTTTTCAGCCGCCAGCCAAACTCACAAAATAAATTCGCTTGGCGCAATACGCTCGTCGGCTTCCATCCATTTTTCTTTTCTGTCCCTGGCGTTACCCTTCCCTCCACTCCCGCGTCCAACCACCCAATGCCCGCGGACATCACCGTCTTGGACCTCTCCGCCTACGTCGGCCTAGCCGCCGTAGGAGCCGTCACCCTCAACATGCTCCTCGGCACCCTGATGGCTTTCCGCTACAGCCCCGTCCGCCAGTGGCCGCACCGCCGCTTCAACTATTTCCGCTTGCACAACCTCTCCGGCTACGTCGCCCTCTCCTTAGCTGTCCTCCATCCCATCGTTCTTCTCTTCGACAAAACCGCGAAGTTCCGCGTCCTCGATCTCCTCTACCCCGTCCACTCCCCCAGCCAGCCCCTCGAAAACACCATCGGCGCCGTCGCCCTCTACGTAGTCGCCATCGTGGTCGTCACGTCCTATCTCCGTATCCGCCTCGGCCGCCGCCTCTGGAAATCCTTCCACTTCACCATCTATATCGCCGCCGCCGCCCTCTTCTGGCACAGCCTCTTCACCGACCCCGCCCTAAAAAATTCCCCGGTAGACTACCTCGACGGCGGCAAACTCTTCGTCGAATCCTGCCTCGCCACCATCGTCGTCCTAGCCGCCCTACGCTACCGCCACTCCGTAAGGCGTTCCCGTTTCGGCGGCCTCTAGGCTAACGTTCCCGTAGCGGCGGTCTTTAGACCGGCGTTCCGGGAAGGGACCCGCTGTTGGTCCCTGTTTTTTCCTTAGGAGGTGGGAGCTTCTAGCTCCCACGTAGGACATGGCTAGAATTGGGCTTCAGTCCTTGAAGAAAGCTTTGCCTAAGCGCCGGAGGTGCGTCACAAAGAGTAGGTCAGGCCTTGAGGCCTGATTTCGCGCAGCGACGAAGTGCGTAAGCGCCGGGAACGCACGCCGAAACGAAAATCTGTCATCCCGACCGGAGCGACCTGGCTTTTTCTTGTGCACGGTTTGGGTGCGCCGGGCCGCGTAGTGGAGGGCCCCCAGATGGAACCAAGAAGCAGAAAAGTTTTGTTTTCCCTGCTTGTCCCGACACTGCGAGGGGAGCCTCGAGGGCGCGCCCCTCAGAGGCGGCGAGCGGCGAACAGCTGAAGGTGATGAAATGCAGATCCCCTCGGCCGTGATAGCGTTTCAGTTTGCGCGGCATAAACAGCAGGAATCCCCACCCTTTCCCAACCCCGGAAAGGGCAGGGCACCCTCCGTACTTAAGTTGAGGATGCTCCACCCGCCTCGCATAACCACGAAGCACGAGTTGAGTATAATCACCCGTACACTTCAAGGTGGAGAAATCTAAATGCCAAAGATCACCAAGACGGCGGCTGCAACCATCAGGCGATTCCCACGCACGGCCCCACGCGAAGTCCCCGTGGATGACCTCGACGAGGCACTAGAGGTTATCCCGTTCACTTACTCCATAACTGCCTACGGCGCCGACTATCCCGTCGATTCCATCGTAAAGCGCATGAACGCCAAGGACATCGTCGTCCCGCGATTCGACTGGGACAACTCCCGAGAAAAATCCGAGGTCGTAGGCTTTCAGCGTGAATATGTCTGGACGCGCCCAAAGGCAGACCGATTCATCGAGTCCCTACTGCTCGGCCTGCCAGTTCCCGGTATCTTTCTTGTGAAAGAGGCCGGCGGTCGGCTACTCGTCCTCGACGGTCACCAGCGCCTTTTCACCTTACGCGCCTACTACGAAGGCGTAATTCACGGCGAGGAATACAGGCTCCAAAACGTGCAAACCCAATTCGTCGACAAACGATACCGCGACCTAGACACTGAGGACCGCCGGCGCCTTGACGACAGCATCATCCACGCCACGGTGATCAGGCAGGATGAACCATCTGACGAGCAGAGCAGCATTTATCTAATTTTCGAGCGCCTCAATACGGGCGGAGTCACTCTGCAGCCCCAAGAGATTCGCGCCGCTCTCTACCATGGAGAATTCAACCGCGTCCTCCACACGCTCAACAGCAACAAGTCATGGCGAACCCTCTATGGCCAAAAGTCGACCAGGCTGAAGGACATCGAAATGATTCTTCGCTTCTTTGCTTTCCACTACCACCAACAGCACTACCGAAGCCCCATGAAGGACTTTCTCAATCGCTACATGGCCAAGAACAAGAACCTCGAACACCAGAGCGAGAAGGAGCTAACCAAAGTTTTTGCGGAGACCACGGCGGCGATCGTAGAAGGCATCGGTAACAAAGCCTTCCGTCCCGTCCGCGCGGTCAATGCCGCGGTAATAGACTCTCTCATGGTTGGCGTCGCTCGCCGCCTCAAAGACGGTCCTATCCGCAAGCCCAAGCAACTGGGGAAGCGCTTCAAGGCACTTCTAGGAAACGTCGACTACCGCGCCGCAATAGAGACCGGCACCTCCCAAGAGGCAAACGTCAAGAACCGCCTCGACCTCGCAACGAAGGAATTTGCATCTGTCAAATGAAAGGCAGAGCCGAGGTCGAACGACAAAAGCAGAAGCTCGACGCTACATTCGGTCGCGTGTCCAAGGTAGTGCCGCTGGACGATGCCGAACTACTGTCGGACTTCGCCCGATATCTCTGCGTCCTTGTGGCCGGTTTTCTTGAACAATCTGTAATCGAACTCACTCTAGAGCACGTCAGGAATCACTCTGAAGCTTCGGTTCAGGGCTACGCGGAGAGTCGCCTGCGGCAGTTCACAACGGCAAACGCGCAACGCATCATGGACCTGATGGGGACCTTCGACGCCGGGTGGCGCTCTGACCTGGAAAGCTACTTAGTCGACGAGCGCAAGGCGGCAGTCGACAGCGTGGTGGCGCTCAGACACAACATCGCGCATGGTCGATACGTCGGCGTCACTATGGCCACTATCAAAGAGTACTACCCGCGTGTCAAGCACGTCGTCGACCACATCGCTGACCTCTGCGTTCCCTAGTCCAGGCGGCGGGTGGCGCAGGCTTGAGCACGGGAAGCGACGTAGGGTGCTGCACGCTTGTGGTTTTCAAGGGTGCGGTTTTTGACTTTTCTGTTTCGCCGAACTCAGCGAATTTTTTCTTCGTCCAGGCGGGCGGCCGTGGTCAGCGCAAGCTAGACCGAAGGATTGATTGGGCGCTCTCGTCCCGGCGAAAACCGGGATTCGGATAGAAGAATCATGGTCGCAGTTTAGGCCGTATCGATGGCTAGTGGAACGACCCCACCGGACAGTGATTCACCGTGAGAGTTTCCAGAGCTTCGGTCCTCAATCTTCTCTGGCAGCGACGCGGTGCTCAACGCATCGAAAGAAAGAAGTGTCTCTTGACAACGCCTTCGCTCTTATCGAGGCCACCCGCCCATCGCCGCTTTTTTACTGGGTCTCGTTCTGAAAATGTTCGGAACCTAGTCGCAATCAGGATCGTCACCATCAGGGTTACTGCTGTCGGTGTCATTACAGCTCCCGACGAAACTTGGCCCAGTAATCGCAGTGTTCGGATTGACACCAGAGAGGTCAACCACTGAGCTGCCTAGAACAGTCAGTGTATTTATCGAAGGATCGTAAAGGTCAACTGGATCGAACGCCGCAATGTCCAAAGTTGTGTACGTCAGAGATGGACTCCCCAGCGGGAGCACCAAACTGTACGTCCCATCAGGCGCAGCTATCGTGGCTAGGTTATCGGGCGTGGAGCCATTGTTTCCGGCCCCAACGCCGGACAAGCCCGACAGGATCGGCCCTTGGCTGTTTGAAATGGTGCACATTCCCGTGACCAGCCCGAAGTCGCTCGGGCTGACAGACTGAATGCTGGAGGCGGCGGTATTGGAATCGGCCGAGAGGGTCTGCTGCACCAGCACATTGCCGGTTGATGCCAGAAGCGCCGCGGTACCTATCGTAGTGCTGTCCGCAGTCGCCGTGTAGAGTTCGGTGAATAAGGAGTTGAAAGCCGGACCCACTCCGGTCTCTACTCCGTTTACTCCACCCATGCCCTCGGCATTGAGGTAGGTTACAACCCCGTCCGTCGCAAGCGAAGAAAGCGCCGAGATAACTTTTGCAGCGCTCGCATTGGGCTCGTGGTCTACCAAATCCGCCACACTTGTGTATAGGTTGTACGCATCGTTCCCGATGGCGGCCGTCCCGGCAAGGAACCCGGCAATAATTGCTCCCGTTGCAACGAGCCCGGCGAACCCTGCGACCGCTGGCAATGATGCCGCACTAGCAGCAAGCCCAACCGCGGTTGCCCCAAGAGTGAGATAGCTGGAATACGCCGACAAGTTGGAAAGGTATTGGTCTAGGAAGCTGGAATTACTCTCCTTTAGAGTTTGCTGGTTAGCTAAGTAAGAAACTGCGCCGGACTCCGTGTTGATCACTTGGGTCAGCCCGTTCCAAAACGCTGTGCCATTTCCCGCCGCCAAGGTCTCAACAGTCGGCGCATGCCTGCGCTTAGAGTTTTTCCGGGCGCGTCGGACCTGCGGCAGCAGTGTGCCATTGTTCGTGCCAGTCAAAAGAGATTGAGCGAGGACTCGGTCTATCATTGTCACCGAGTTCACATCGAACGAGAGCGGGATGCCACCCGGTCCAGCGCCGATCGGAATGGAAATGCTGTTGTTGCTCACAACCCGGTCGATGTCGTTCCGAGCCCTGATGACGTTAAGCAGTTGGGTCTTCAGGTTCGCCAGCAGGGTTGCGTTGTTGACGTTGCCAGCCTTGGGCAGCAACGAGATCGCCTGCTGCGCATTGATGCTCTGTCCCAGAATGATTGCCTGATAGTTCAGGAACGCACGGGAGATGGTGCCGAGAGGCACTCCGAGGTCGCTCAACTGCGGCATGTCGCTAATCTGGATCGGGCTGCTGACGGTGTTGCCGTTCTGGCTGATGCTCAGCGTAGTCGAAAATGCAGCCGTAGCTCCTACCGTGGCGTCGATATTGGCGGGAGCGGCAATTATGATTGCCCCGCTGCTGCTGTCAATCCTAATTGGTTTCTGCGACTGTCCCCCAAACGCGACCGTGAAGGGCTTTGTCGGGTCGAATCCCGATAGCTGCACTGTTATAGGATTTAGAGCTGTAGGGTTAGTCGGCGAAATTGAAACAATGGCCAGCTGTGGAGTCGGCGTCGGGGCAGGTGTGAGCGTTGGGGTTGAAGCGGGCGAGCTACTTCCTCCTCCACATGACCACAACATGGTTGAGGTTGCTGCCGCTGCAGCTTGAGCGAGGAACGCGCGTCGATTAAGAGAATATGGAAATACGACGAACTTCGGTGCTGAGTTTGACATGTTGCCTCTCGACTGGTTGAGAAGCGAAGCTAAGTGGGAATCGTGGTGAAATGCTATAGTCACTTCCCTTATTTGTCAAACATAAAATATAATATTATTATCCCACCATAAGCTGAAGAGATATTTCTCACCCGAGGTAAAGTGCTTTCGCTCCACGAACCGGTCAAGCTTGGGAAACGACTTAACGGTCACATTGCAAATGCGCCACTCGCGGACGCTACTTCACTCACATTTTCGACTTGTCGAACGTCATGGACGGGGACGTAGGCAGCACCTTGGACGCGCAACGTCCTCGGCAAATTGGTTTTAAACGCGAGCGCACCACTCCACTGAGAACCACGGGCGGGTGGCGCACCCTCAGCGATAGTGAGGGGCGAATCAGGGTGGCGGGCGGCACAGGCTTGAGCAGGGGAAGCGACGTAGGGTGTCGGACCCTTTGATGTGTAAGGGTCCGGGTTTAGACCTTACTGCAAGCGCAAGCCTCACGCGTGAATTTTTCTCTTCGGCTCGTCGCCGTTCGCTGATCCTAATAGCCGTTCAACCCCGAAATTTTACCATTCGCTGCTTTTCACTTTACTTCCAATAAACCCCCGCGCTACCCTTCCCCATGGTCGCCCCCGTCCCGGCCCATATCTCGCAGCTCCCTCGCCGGAAGCTTTCCTCCCCCTCCCGTCGCTCCGGCCCTAACTCTTGTCGTTTGATACTCTTACAAACTCTTTTGCACTATCAAAGGCGTCAACCCCTTTGGAATCAAGCAAATCCAAACTCTTTTGCAAAAACACCCAGTGTGGGGGTACCTCTGCGTCAACTCAGCGCCCTCTGCGCCTCTGCGTTATACTTCTCCGCCGCCTTTGCTCGTCCGTCTCGACGATTCTCGTGCCCTCCTCTAACTACCTTTAGAATGAACACTTGCAAAAGTATATCAAAACAAAGCACTTTAACTATCTTTAGAATGAACACTTATGCAAAACAGGGGGAGGGGGGTGGGGGTCGTAGATCTCATTTTTCCCCTCGGCCCTTCGAGCGCTCAACCCCCAGAATCCAGCCGGGTGGCTCAGTGCGCGGCGCTGGCCCTCGAAGAAGAACCGGCAGGCGAATCGGGCAAGCGCGGCGGTGCTTGCTCTCGTCCTCGCCCTTGCGCTCAATGGACGCTTTGCGTCCACCGAGGCCGGTGCTTCCTCTTTCCAGCGACGCACACCGAGCCACCCGCAGGGGTTTTGGCTGGCCTCCAGGTAGCAGCGATGCCTACTCGGAACTCTTCAACTCTGCCCACGGGCGCCCATACTCCCAACTCTGTGTTCTCTGTGCCTCTGTGGTGAGTCCAATCTTGGTGCTCTTTACGGCCGGCGGCCCGAGCGCTTCTGCACGGCGGCCACCGGCGTGCCATCTTCCGGATCCTCCGCGGACGCGCTGGCGCTTGCGCTTGAAAACGCCGAGCGCAGCACATCGTTCGCGAAGAAATTCTTGCCGTCGATCGGCACCATCATGATTTGCAACTTGTCGGAGAGGCGCTCGGCGATAATTTTCTGGATCAGCATCGGATTCGACTTCAGTACCGCCGCCTCAAATTTCATGCGCTCGGCATCGGCCGCGGCGGTCACGCGAATGCGGTTCGCCTCCGCGTCCGAAAGATTTTTCTGCCGCTCCAGTTCCGCTTTGCTGTCGATGATTTTCGCCTGTGCCGCGGCTTCCGCGTTCTGCAGCGTGGCTTCCTTGCGCGCTTGCGCTTCCAGCTTGCTCTGCTCGATCTGCTTCTGCTTCAGTGGCAGCGTGTACTGCATGGAGTCCGATTCCGCCTTGGCCTGCAGCACGCGAACTTGCGCCTGCGCCTCGGCCTGCTTCACGTCGCGAGCTTTCTGCGCCTCCGCTTCCAGTTCCGCGATTTTCACCTGCTTCTGCTTGATTTCCGTTTCCGTGCCCAGCCGCTCGTTTTCCTGCTCTTTCAGCAGCAATCCTTCGAGTCCTTGCGCATACTCCTCCGGCAACTTTAGATCGCGCAGCAACACTTCGCGCACAATAATTCCGTCGCTGGCCAGCCGTGAAGTGATCGCGTTCGACGCGGACAGCCGCAGCTCCTCGCGCTTGGTCGCAAAAATTTCGCGCGTGATGTAATTCGGCGCGAGCTGCCGGTAAATCGTAGCGACGGTGGGCGCGACAACTTCATCGCCAACCGCGCGCGGCAAATTCGCATGAATATAGCTAAGCCGCTGCGGATCCAACCGATAGCGCACGCTGACGGCCAGTCCAATGTTCAGGCCCTCGCGCGCCTGCACAGTCAGCACTTCCGGCTGCGCACCCGCCGCCGCGCCAGCGCTCGCCGTCGCCGCGAGCGGTCCGCCCAAAGGCGCAGGCCGGTTCGCCGCGGCGTTGCTGGCCGCAGTCGTGTACACCTGCTCGCGCGTGTCGTACAGCTCCACGCTATCGACCAGCGGGGTGATGAGATGTACGCCGGGGTATAACGTGCCCGGCCGCGCTCCCCAGATTTGGCTGACGCGGACTCCCGCGAATCCGTCCGGCACTACCGCGATGGTGTAGGCCAGCAAAATCGGAAGCACTCCCGCCGCGGCGAGCCGCTGGGCTAGTCCCCAGCGGACCGGGCGTAAAGGGCGGTTGAACTCCGGGCCGCGGGCGCTGGGCTCCGCGTTCGAGTCGTCCGGTGTTAGCGGCGCGGCTTCGCCTTCTGCTGCGGCCACTGATTCTCCTGCTACTTCTTCCGGTGTCTTGGTGCGACGGCGGCGGAGGAGGCGGCGCAGTTGCGAGGAAAGGTAGATGTCGTAGGCGACCAACGCGCCGGAGCTGCCGAAAAGGCCGATGCCGAGAATTACCAGCAAATATTTGAGGACCAGCATTTACTTGCTCCCTTCCTGGCCTCGCGCGGAGCGCCGCGGAGTAAACGCGCGCACCAGGCCCGCGGTCCCATGAGCCATCTCGGTGCGAACCGGGGCGGGCCGGAGCGTTGCCGGGCGCATCATTGCGACGGTGGCGCGGAGAAGGAGCCAATAGAAAGCGACTGCGGCGGCGCCGGCAATCAGCGTGGCCAGGACCAACATTGCCAAGTTCACCAGAATCCACATGAGTGCGTGCCTCCTGTGATGCGGTTCGAGTGCAGATATGGCACGGTGCGCACCATTCAAAAGCGGCTCAAAATGAAGGGGTTACGCGTGGAGCGTGGCGGCGGCCGTGTGGCGGGTGGAACACGGCGTGGATGGGCGGACGCGGTGGGGCGGTGCGTCCGTTTGGTGCTGCCGCGAATCAGAGGTAGTGTAGTAGTTCGAGATTATGGCCGCGGAAGAATCAGCTACGGGTGAGGCGAGAGGCAGAATGCCGACAAGTCCAGGACTTCGCATTGGACGCATCCTCGGGATACCCATTTACGTGCACGCGAGCTGGATGATTATTTTTGTGCTGATCACCATGTCGCTGGCGATGCAGTTTACGCAGGAGCATCCGCAATGGACTACGGTGCAGCACTGGGCTGTGGGGATCGTTACCAGCTTGCTGTTTTTTGCGTCCGTTGTTTTCCACGAACTGTCGCATAGCATGGTGGCGCGCATCTACAAGATTCGCGTAATCTCGATTACCTTATTTGTGTTTGGCGGGGTGGCGCGGATTGGGCGCGAACCGTCGAAAGCCATTCAGGAATTCAACATTGCGATTGCCGGGCCGATTGCGAGCCTTTTTCTGACTTTCGTCTTCTACAGCTTGACGCAGTTTTTCCCCTACGCGCAAATGACCGGCGCGCTGGCAGTATGGCTGTGGCAAACCAATGCGGCGCTGGCCCTATTCAATTTGTTGCCAGGTTTTCCGTTGGACGGAGGCAGAATTTTTCGTGCGATCGTCTGGGGAGTGACGAAGGATTTTGCGCGCGCCACGAAAGTCGCCGGCACGAGCGGAAAAATTGTGGCGTACGGAATGATCGTTTTTGGCGCCTGGTACGCGATGAGAGGCCAATGGACTTCAGGCTTGTGGCTCGCGTTTATCGGCTGGTTCTTGCTGAATGCGGCGCAGGAGAGCGTGGCGCAGGTGGCGATTCGCGAAACGCTGAGCGGGCTGCACGCCGCGGACGTGATGAGCCACGAAGTGCCGACCGTGCCGCGCAACATGTCGCTGGAAGAATACGGGCAGGAGGTGGCGCGGACCGGGCGGCGGTGCCATTTGGTGACCACGGAGGACCGGTTGGTGGGCATGATCAATGTGCATGCGCTGAACTCGGTTCCGCGCGATGAATGGGCGCACATGTCCGTGCAGGGCGTGATGATTCCGCGCGAGAAGGTCTTGTGGGCCAGGCCGGAAGAGCCGCTTTTGGGCTTGCTGGAGCGGCTGGTTTCGGCGGATGTGAATCAAATGCCGGTGGTGACGGATACCGAAAACGATGGCGCGCACATCATCGGGATGATCACGCGCGATTCGATTTTGCGCGTGATGCAAGCGCGCAGCGAAGTCGGTTCGCTCAGTCCAACGCGTTAAGGGCAATCCAGAAAAAAATCCAGCGCGCCCACAGGTCGTAAGCTAATTTTTGCGCGAGGCGCGAAAGCGGAATCCGCCGGGACGCTGGTCCAGAGTTACGCCATCGAACCCGGCGGTGGTCAATCGCGCAGCAAGTTCAGCCGGCTGAACTGGGACGAACGTGCTCTTGGTGTGGATGACGCGGTTGAACCATCCGTCCTGGATTTCAAACGCGAAGAAGAGGCCGCCGGGTTTCAGCACGCGGTGAACTTCCGCGAAAGTGCGATCCTGCAATTCACTCGAACGCAGGTGATGCAAGACAAGAACGGCGACCGCGGATGAGAACGTGCGGTCGGCAAAGGGCAGCGCTGCCGCGTCGCCTTGCACGACGCCGGCGCCCTTTCCATACTTTTGCGCAAGCCGCACGACAAATGCATGGTCGTATTCGAGACTGGTTACGCGAGGAACGCGCTTTCGCAATTCGAGCGTAGCGGCGCCCGGCCCCGCGCCAATTTCGAGAAGGTGATTGCCTAAATCCGCGCTGTCTAAAACAAACGGCAGGAGTTGGTTGCGCGTCATCCAGCGCCATAACGATGAAGAGCAGAACCAATTTTCGAGCGCGTTCATTCGGTCCCGCCGCCAATGGGCAGAGCCCTAATCCGAACCTTATTGGGTTCAATGACCACGATCGATCCACGTTGCAATGCTTTTCGTACTTCGTCGAGCCGCAGACAAGTGGACAGCAAGCCAAATTCAATGGAGGGGTTACCGGAAGTCCGCCGAAAAAGCACCACCGAAGGCCCCGGCCATCCGCTGTCAGCGAGCAGCGTGCCGAAGTCGGTGTCTCCAGATACAAGAATGCGGTCCTCCGCAGCGGCTCTCTCGAAAATGACTTCATCTGCCGCTGATTGCAGGCCGTATTCTCGAACGTGAACGCAGTCATGTCCGTCTTGCGCAAGGCGTTTGGACACAGTTGGGGAAAGTGCGTTATCGATCAGAAATTTCAAGACATTTCAAGGAAGCTCAGATACTGGCAATTCCCGCTCACGTACTGCGCTAGCGGCATAGCGCAAGGCTTCGCGAATATCCTCTTCTTCAAGGTCCGGGTAATCGGCCAAGATCTGCGCGTGGCTCATCCCTTCGGCAATCATGCTGACGACGCGCGCGACGGGAATGCGCAGGCCGCGGATACATGGCAAGCCGCCCATTTGGTGGGGATTTACCGTTATTCGAGGAAATGCCTTCATGGCATCCAGTATAACCCCGAAATCCGGTGCCGTTTAGCGGTTGACGGCGGCCATTGCGGATTCGGGGTAGCGGTTGCCGGCGGCGGCGCCGTGCGGGGCTACCTCGTCGATGTGGCGCAAGTCCTGAGGCGTTAGTTTTACGTTCAAGGCGCCGGCGTTCTCTTCCAGGTATTTGCGGCGCTTGGTGCCGGGGATGGGGATGATGTCATCGCCTTGCGCGAGCAGCCAGGCTAAGGCTAACTGGCTCGGCGTGCATCTCTTTTCTTTGGCGATTTCTTCGACGCGCTTTACCAACTCCAAATTCTTCTTGAAATTCTCTCCCTGGAAGCGGGGCGAATTTCGGCGGTAGTCGTCGGGAGCGAAATCTTCAAAGCGCTTGATCTGTCCGGTGAGGAAGCCGCGGCCCAGCGGGGAGTATGCGACGAAGGCGATGCCAAGCTCTCGGGTGGTGGGCAGGATTTCATCTTCGGGGTCACGCGTCCAGAGCGAGTACTCGGTCTGCAGCGCGGCGATGGGATGGACTTTGTTCGCGTGGCGAATGGTTTGCGCGGAGGCTTCGGAGAGCCCGAGGTGGCGGACCTTGCCGGCGCGGACCAGGTCGGCCATGGCGGCGACGGTTTCTTCGATGGGGACATTGGGATCGACGCGATGCTGGTAGTAGAGGTCGATGGTGTCGACGCCGAGGCGCTGCAAGCTGGCATCGCAGGCGGAGCGCACATAGGCGGCGCTTCCGTTTACGCCGCGCACGTTAGGGTCGGTCTTGCTGCGCAGGATGCCGAATTTTGTGGCCAGGAAAACTTTGTCGCGGATGCCGCGAATGGCTTTGCCCACTAGAATTTCGTTGTCGCCGTGGCCGTAAATGTCCGCGGTGTCGAGAAACGTGATGCCCACGTCGATAGAACGATGAATGGTGGCGATGGATTCGGCATCGTCGCGCGCACCGTAAAATTCGGACATGCCCATGCAGCCGAGACCCAGCGCGGATACCTCCGGGCCATTTTTTCCTAGGTGTCTCTTATCCATAGATGCTCCCTTTTCTTCTGGCGTGTAGTCGTTCGATGAGTTTGCGTTGGAATCGGGTATTTCCGAAATTCGGGGGAGCCGCATTGGCGGTCGCTATGTAAAGATGAGCCGCGCACTCAGCCGGTAACGGCGAGGCCATTAATGTCGTGGTATAAGTACAGTTCGGAGCTTTCCTGAATGAGAGTTGCGGGGAGGTCCTTCGTGAAATTCACCGTCATTGCGTTCTGCCTCATCCTGGTTCCAGCCGCTTGTGTAACGCAAGCGAATCCACCCGAGCAAGGTTCAAAGCCAACCATGCAGGGCAGAGTCCTACAGGAGCCTGACGGGCCACCGATACGAAAAGCGAACGTGCAGCTGAACGGACTGCCGGAGCCCGCACTACAGGGACGCGGGGCCGCGCAGTACTCCGCAATTAGCGATGCGGAGGGACGATTTACGATCGCCGAGATAGAACCGGGTCATTACTTTGTCACCGTCGAGCACCCGGGATTTGTACAGTCCGGCGCCGGAAACCGTCGATCAAGTATTACGGTGCAAGCGGGAAGCGGCAAGAACGACTTGATTCTGCACATGCAGCCTGCGGCGGTCATCACTGGAAAGATCGTGGACTTGGACGGCGATGCGATGCGTGGTGTTGGCGTCATTGTGACTCGAGTTGGCGCCAGCGCAGGAGGAAGGACCGTTCATAGCTTTGGCAATGCAGCCACCGACGACCGTGGGGAATTTCGGATCTCCGAATTGAGAGCGGGCCGCTACAAAGTTATGGCTTCGCCGTCGGAAGGGTCGCGACCGCCGGATTCAAAAGACAGCGGTGGGAAGGATCCGCCGATATACCTTCCAACTCACTACCCGGGCGTTTTGAATGAGGAACAAGCGGCAGCAGTGGAGGTTCATGCTGGTGCGGAGACGCGAATTAACTTTGGATTGCTGACCGGCCGAGCGTACCACATCAGTGGGTCGGTGACGGGAATTCCGAGCAAAAGCAACATGGCGCAGATTATGTTGGAAGGAAGGGGAGGTGGAAGCTCGCCAGGGCCGCAGGAGTTGGGCGAGGGCGGCAAATTTGAATTCAAGAATGTGTTGCCCGGAACTTATGTGGCGAGACTGATTGCGGTGACATTTGATGGCGGTAAACCGGCCATGCAGATGCTGCGGCTGGGTGAGCCGATCGAGGTTCGCAATGCGTCTGTGGAGGGATTGGTGCTGCAACCCGAGGCTGGAGGGGAGGTTCGAGGAAAGTTCCGGCTCGATGCCGAGCAGAAATTCGATTGGACACAGTTGCGCGTGATACTGATGCCGGTCGAGGGAGGGGGCGCCGAGGTTGTATTCGACGGCACCAATGGCCTTCCAACCAGTTCCAACGTGAGTGCGGACGGAAGTTTTGAACTGAAGAACGTACCCGGAGGCACCTACCAACTGGTGGTCGGAGCCAACTCCAATAACCTAGCGGACTACTTCACGAAGTCTGTCAATCTCGGTGGTCGAGACGTGACCGATTCCGGTTTTGCGGTTAACGCGGGGACATACCTGGACGTAGTAGTAAGTGCCAAGGGAGCGAGCATCACCGGGAAAGTAGTTGATGACAAAGGCCAACCGATCGCGAATGCGACCGTTGTGGATATTCCCGGAGCGGAGCATCGAGGGCGGCTGGATCTTTATCAGCGAAGTACGAGCGACGCAAGCGGCAATTTCAGCCTGCGCGGATTAAGCGCGGGAAAATACTCTGTGTTGGCCTTCGAAGAATTGCAGGAGGACGTGCGGCAGCCTGAGTTCTTGAAGTCGTACGGAACTCGCGGGGAAATGGTTGAACTGGAGGAAGGGAATCGAAAAAGTGTAGTGCTGAAGGTGATCCCTTCTGACGGTGAAGAGCAATAGGATTTGAATGGATTTGGCATCTTAGCTAATGAACGTAATAGCCGCTTTTGGCCAAGACGAGATAATCGTGCCCCTTTTTTCCAAACGATGACGCGAGACGAACATCCAGCTTATGAGGTTTACCCTCCGCTGCGCTGGCCTGCGTGTAGTATCCCAGCGTATAGCGCGTCTTGATCCGCTGTATCAGAGCACGAAAGGCGGCATTCAGATGTGCCACATCCTGGACGTCGAAGATTTCCCCGCCGGTCTGGTCCATAACCTTGCGAATGTTCACCAGCCCGGGAATCAAGCCCGCGAAGAAGAGAGTTGCCGGCGGGTTGTATCCGGGTATCTTCAGATTGTATAAGACCGCATCCGCGGCGATAGATTCGGTGACGATGTCGCGCGTCCCCTGTCCGCCGGCGTCCGTGCCGACGTCATCGCTGATTAGAATGATCACCCGGCGCCCCTTCGGAGGCGCGTTGAGCAGATACTTGGCGGCGACAAAGATGCCGTCATTGATATTTGTGGCGCCCCCCACGTGGAATGCATTGATCTGCTGGGCAATCTCGGTCTTGTCGTTCGTGAACGGCACGCGTAATTCGGCCTCGGTGGAAAACGTGAACAGCGCCACCTCATCTTCGGGCTTAAGCGCCGCAAGAGCGGTGGTGGCGGCGTCGCGCAACGGTCCCAGGAATGGACCGATCGAATCACTTAGATCCAATACGAGCGCGACATTCAGGGGTAGTTCGTCACGACTGAAGACTTCCACCTTTTGGGCGACGCCATCTTCGCGAAGCTCGAAGTCGCCTTTTTTCAGGTCGGCCATGATTTGACCGGCCTTCGTCTTCACGGTAGCGTCAACCAATACAAGGTTGACGTCCACGCGAACGACCCCTTCGGCTTGGTTCTGCGCGAGAAGCGGGATTCGGGAGAAAAAGGCAAGGAAAACGACCAGAACTGTCAAACGCAATGAGTTTCGCCAAAGGGTGGACATCGCCGTCGCTCAACACTCCACGACGCGATCTTGCGACCAAATCCGGCGTCGTTGTACCGCCATAACCTTCAAGCCGAAATGTGCGGCTCAATTTAATCTTGGCACAAAACGATATGAGTGTCGGCTAACTGCTTCCATCGGGGCACGCGAGCCGTCCGAAAGCGACGGGCTACTGGAGGGTAGCAGAAGCAGACGCCGTTATCTAGCGGCCTTCTCCTGGTGTTCGCCCAGGGGAATGGTGGTGCATCCCATTCTACCTTCTAGGCTTATCGGCGCAAACCCTTTGGTTGTAGCCATTTACGCCTTGGGAGCATCTAAGTAAATGCTAACAAAACATTCACGCTTTATACGCATAGCACCCATTAAAATAATTCGTAGGGTGCCCGGCCCAGAATGCGGTTAAGGTGTATGGGTAGGCTAGGAAAGGGA
>Ga0307475_10001221_pt1 | contig 15378 bp, 12 predicted proteins | sample atmos_gasesECM1C_FD_203317 | JGI IMG/M metagenome (GOLD analysis project Ga0307475, IMG submission 203317) | Hardwood forest soil microbial communities from Morgan-Monroe State Forest, Indiana, United States - atmos_gasesECM1C_515 | ecosystem: Environmental > Terrestrial > Soil > Temperate... | reverse complement strand
CCGCGACGACATGATCGACCGGCAGAAGGAATTTCAGGTTGCGCTTCTTCGCCTCGGCCAAAAGTTGCTTCGCGAGTTCAATCTTGTCGGCCTCGAGCAGCGACTTGCCGATCTCCTGCCCCTGCCCCTTGAGAAATGTGTAGGCCATGCCCCCGCCGATGATGAGCGAGTCCACTTTATCCATCAGGTTCCGGATCACGCCGATCTTGTCGCCCACCTTTGCCCCGCCAAGAATGGCCACGAACGGCTTCTCCGGATGCTCCAGGGCCTTGCCCAGGTACTTCAATTCCTTTTCCATGAGCAATCCGGCAGCCGCCTGCTTAACGAACTTGGTGATGCCCGCCGTGGAAGCATGCGCGCGATGCGCCGACCCGAACGCATCATTGACGTAATACTCCGCCAGATTGGCAAGCTGCCGCGCAAATTTCTCGTCGTTGGCTTCTTCCTCGGCGTGAAAGCGCAGGTTCTCGAGCAGGAGGGTCTGTCCCATTTCCAGTTGGCCGGCGACCTCTTCGGCTTCAGGGCCCACACACTCCGGGCAAAAGCCGACGTTTTCGCCGCGCGCCAGCTCCTTGTCAAGCAACATGCGCAGCCGCTCGGCGACTGGCTTCAGGCTCATCTTAGGATTGGGCTTGCCCTTGGGCCGCCCCAAATGCGAGGCCAGAATCAGCCGCGCCCCGTGGCGCAAGGCGTACTCGATGGTAGGCAGGGTTTCGCGGATGCGGGTATCGTCCATGACGCGTCCGTCTTCCAGTGGCACGTTGAAGTCGACGCGCATGAAGATCCGATTGCCATTGAGCGGAAGATCACGAATGGAGAGCTTAGGCATGGAAGGTCGTCCTCTGACAGGCTTGTGTGGCACGGGCGCTCTCGCCCGCGCAGTCCGCCCGGATGCTGCGAGCTGCGCGGGCAAAGGTGCCCCGCCACATGCAGTTTTCTTACAGGCCCTTACCGGCGATGTAGTTGATCAGGTCGCGCACGCGGCAGGAGTATCCCCACTCGTTGTCGTACCAGGAGATCACCTTGACGCAATTGCCTCCGACCACCATGGTACAGGGCGAATCGACGATCGAAGAACGCGAGTCGCCCTTGAAGTCAGACGACACTAGTTCATGCTCTTCGTAGCCGAGATAGGCCTTCAACGGCCCGGACTCGGTTGCCTTCTTCAGCGCCGCATTCACTTCCTCTTTGGTCGTCTTCTTCTCGACCCATACCACCAGGTCAACCACCGAAACATTCGGCGTCGGCACCCGCATGGAGAAACCATCGACCTTGCCACCGAGTTCCGGAATTACCAGCTTGAGCGCCTTCGCGGCCCCGGTTGTCGTCGGAATCATCGACAGCGCAGCGGCCCGCGCCCGTCGCAGATCCTTGTGCGGAAAGTCGAGAATTACCTGATCGTTGGTATAGGAGTGAATCGTCGTCATCGTGCCGCTGACGATCTTGAACTCGTCATTGATAACCTTGGCCACCGGCGCCAGGCAGTTCGTCGTACAGGAGGCGTTCGAAATAATGTGATGCTTCGCGCCGTCGTATTTCTCGTGGTTCACTCCCAGCACCACCGTGACGTCCTCATTCTTCGCCGGAGCCGAGATGATGACTTTCTTTACCGGCCCGCGCAGATGCTTCTTGGCGTCATTGGCATCGGTGAAGCGGCCGGTCGACTCGATCACAACCTGTGCGCCGACCGATTCCCAGGGCAGCGCCGCCGGATCCTTCTCTTTGAAGACCCTGATCGTCTTGCCGTCGACGGTGATGCTGTCGGGTCCGGCGGACACATCGTTCGGCAGGTTGCCCAGCACCGAATCGTATTTCAGAAGATGCGCCAGGGTTTTGGGATCCGTAAGGTCGTTGACAGCGACGAAGTCGAGGTTTTTATCTTTTAGCGAAGCGCGCAGTACGTTGCGGCCGATTCGTCCGAAGCCATTAATGCCAACTTTGATTGCCATGTTTCCTCCGTAAAGTTATGAAGGCGTCAGTCAGATTAAGTTGAGGTTGAGATGTAAACAGACGATGTTAGCAGGGAAGGGGAAGCGCCGTAAACGTGCACGGACTGCTTTTTGCAGCGCCCTCAGTTCCAATCACGAACTCTCGTGCGCCAACTCATTGACAGCCAGTGCCCGGAAAGTTTTGAACCCGCCCGCAACACGCCTAGCTCCTGCTCTACTTGTGACTACGGTCACACCCCCAAGCGACCCTTATCACGGTTCCAAAGCCGCGCTCATCCTCTAATTGGTGTGGCGGTACCTGCCCTGCAGGGCATGCCGAGCCGGCAAGACTCTCCGATCGCGAGGGGTGGCAATGGTGAACGAAGCCGCGATGCCATGATCCACGCTCTGCAAGAGTACTTCCCACACGAAGTAACCCCGACCCATCCCAAGGGAGGTCTGTTCCTCTGGGTGACCATGCCCGAAGGCACAGACTCGGAAGCGCTGTTCCGCGCAGCATTAAGGAGAACGTAGCTTTCGTCGCCGGAGACAGTTTCTACGCCAACAACGGCCATGAAGGCAGCCGCCACATGCGACTCAACTTCTCCCACTCCGAGCCCGAACAGATCCGGGAGGACATCCGCCGTCTGTCGGTAGCGGTGAAGATGCGGTTGCGCCCCAACCACGTAACTCACTAGCGGTGGGACAATCGCCACGGAAGCACCACCGACGCGACTCTCTGCTAGACTAAGCGGCCATGAAAACACTCGTCGTTCGTGGCCTCTGCGTGGTGGTGTTGCTGGCGACCCTTGGAGCCGCCCAGGATGTTATTCCTCTTCCTTTCAGCACGGTGCGTAATGCGACCCAGGAAACCTATCCGGAAAAAGAGTACTTCTCGAAAATCTGGAACACGGAAGTCGTCGCCAATGTGACCAGGCCGAGCCTGACCGTTTTCAAGCCTCCTCCGGAGTTGAGAAACGGCACCGCCCTTGTGATCTGCCCGGGCGGCGGTTTTATGGCTCTCTCCATCAACAGTGAGGGCAACGATGTCGCCAAGTACATGGCCGCGAGAGGCGTGACCGCCTTTGTATTGAAGTACCGCCTCGCGCACACCGGCGAGGACGCCACTCAGGAATTTGTCACGCTGCTGCCAGACCATCAGAAATTTCACGAAATGTTAGACAAGGTCGTTCCCCTTGCCGTCGCCGATGGCTTAGCGGCAGTGACCTACGTTCGGCAGCACGCGTCGGAGTGGGGAGTTTCCCCCGACCGCGTCGGCATCGTTGGATTCTCCGCCGGTGGAGCGGTCACCGCCGGAGTTGCCTTCCATTACCTGCCTGAAGGCCGCCCCGCCTTCGTAGCCCCGATCTATGCGGGCGGGGAAACGTTTAAAGATGCCTCCGTTCCAGCGAACGCACCGCCAATGTTTCTAGTGGCCGCGACCGACGATCAACTGGGACTCGTACCGGAAAGCATTGCCTTGTACGAGAAGTGGACGGCCGCTCACAAATCGGCCGAACTACACCTTTACGCCAAAGGTGGCCACGGCTTCGGAATGCGAAAGCAGAGCCTCCCTACCGATCATTGGATCGACAGGTTCGCTGAGTGGCTCGAGTTACAAGGGTGGCTGCAGAACTGACCCCGCGACCGCGCCAGATCATCTACACACTTACTTCATTGTGACCACAATCACAATTTCGGGTGACCCAAGGCACCGCCCCTCCCGGCTTTCTTGATCACACTGTAGCTAGCAGATGTTCCGGCAGGGTGGTCCGGCCCCAACCGAGCCACAACGAGGCCGAGCCGGGTCGGAGGTCATCATAACCGTCACAGCGCTTATCATTCCTGCCGTTCTCGCATTGGCGGTTGGGCTATTCGTATTTCGCGCCATTCCCGGCGTCGGTGCGTATTTCGATTTCCGCGGCAAGCGGCTACTTGCCCGGTGATCCACAAGTCCGAAGCCGTCGAGGTGACGTAGGAGAAGCGGCTGTGGGTGCCTTTCTTTCCGAGCCCACACTGCACTTGAGAGAATGTTCCCGCTGGCCTGAACGCCAGGACTGCGGGCAGGACTGTCTGCAACAAATCGAGGCTGATCCCGAGAACTGCCTGGTCTGGACAATCGTCGTGCGCCGGTATGTAGTGAAGAGTTGCGTGTTCTGCCACAAACAAATCGACCGGCGTCATCACCTGGACCATGCCCCTGTTCTGCTGGGACCGGACTTTAAAACCAGGGAGTGGAAAGACGTTCGCGCAGAACAACTGCCAGACATCTTTTTCACTCGGAGAACTTCCGGCGAATGCATCCCGAACTGGTCGTGGATCGGGATCGGGATTGCAAACGGATCCGACAGGGCTTAGGTCGCTAAACCCCTCCGGAAGAGCATGCATCTCCAGTGGTTAAGGAGTCGGTGCGCCCTCACGCTCCGCTCTCGGCCTGTGCCGAAGCTTGTGCTGGATGTCAGGCCAGAATTCGTCGAACAAGCCGCCCATCATTCCATAACCGAGCGCAATCGTAGCCCGGCTCAACGTAAGTACAAAGCCCCTATCATTCTCATAAACCGGAATGGCCGGTCTGGTCGCCGTGGCGGGAATCGTGCGGACCCGCGTGTTCCCCGGATAGTAGAGATTCGAAACGCCCCCGGCTGTGAACGCTCCCAGGACGTTCGAAAAGTTGAAGGCCCGCCCGCCCTTATCGGTATGACAGACAAATTCTTGGCGCGCGCTATACCAAAATCTCTGTTTGAAGCTACCTTCGCCCAGCCGAAAATATCTTGGATCTTCCTTGAGCAAAACCGGATAAAAATAGTTGCTCCAGAATCCGCTCGAGACTTCGTCTGCCAGCGATGCTCCGAAGCGTTTACCGTATCCCTGTGCACCCTGACCATAGCCAGGGAACTCATTCTCGGCTTGGCTCAGCCCCGCCTGCAGGCCGACGACGCCGATCGTGACCGGATCGAAGGCCGACTTGGCGAACAAGTGGAATTTCTCACCTGACGTCAAGGGCGGCGCATTCTGGCGACTGGTAACCCCGAACATCGGCAACATCTTGAGCGCGCGCTGCGACTGCTCCTGTTTCTCCGCGTTCTTCTCTTCTTCAGACTTCGTTCGCGCTGCGTCCGGTTGCGCCGGGTTGGGTGGGGAGGAGGGTGCGGTTTGCGCCGCGGCATCAGGTTTGGATGGCGGTGCCGATTGCTGCGCCTGGGATGCTGAGGTCACCATGCCCGCCCATCCCAAACAAGCCCACAGTCCCGCGACAAACTTAATCGACAATCATCGCTCCTTCGAAGGGGCTCCGTTCATTTATTGACGCGCATCACCTGCAGCCGCGCCGGGCAGACTGGGCGCTGTCTGCGACTTGTGCGACAACTTGCGGTGGATGTCGGGCCAGAATTCCTTTACCACAATCGTAATCGTATCTAACGAGATCTGCGTCGCCCATACGTCGCCGGCATTCACCAGCGTCCGATCCGAACCAATAAATTTGTGCGGGTTAGTGGGCGTGCTGACGTAAGTACTTCGCGGATGGTAGCTGTAGGTCGAGATTGCCGCTCCAGTAGCGCTGCCGAAAATTTCGGAGTAGTTGAATTGGGAGTGCCCGGAATCACTCCGAGTCACGAAAATTCGACTGATCGCATACCAGGAGCGGCTTCCAAATCCGCCCTCGCCCGACTGAAAAAAGCGGGGATCCTGATGGAGCACGGAAGGAAAAACCGCGCCAACCAGGAAGTTCTCAACGGTGCTGTCGGCCGCCGTGGCTCCATAGCGCTTTCCATAAGCGGCCCACCCCTGCCCATAGGCAGGCTCACTATCCTCTGCCTGGCTGATCGCCGAAAGCACCCCCCACCATGGATATTCCACTGGATCGAATGTGCCCCGGGCCACCACCGCAAACTTTTGCTTCGTGGTCAGCGCCGGCACCTTGCCACCGTTCTCCAGAGTCAGGAAATTCGGCAGGGTGTAGAAGAGCCGGTCCTTCGAAGTCCCCGACGTGCTCTGACCGCTCGTGTCGGGTTTGCTCTTGTCTTTCTCCGACTGCGGCGTTTCTGGGGCCGAGGCGGCAGGCGGATGAGTCTGTTCTGGTGAGGTTGCGGGCGGAGTCTGTTGAGCAGATACCAACGAAAAAAAGCTGCATACCACGACGCAGCACAAGAGTCTTATGGCGAACTTAGTCGACAAACATTCCCCCCCCAGTTGCGATCTGTATTGTGGATGAAGACGTTTGCTTAGATTCTAACAATCAGTCCGGCGATGCACCGCGCTTTGAGCTTCTTTTACATTCATTTACAAAGCAGGGCAGTAGCCACGAAAAACAGTCGCGAACAGTCCGTGGGACAGTTGAAGAAAAGGGACTGGCTAGAAGTGGAACCCCAATTCCGCCGTTAACGTACGCGGCGTTACGTAGTGCGTCCCGCTGAACGTCGAAAGAAAATTGTAGAGAGCGTAGTTGTTCGTCAGGTTGATGGCCGTCAGTTGAAGGCTGACTTTGTACTTGTCGCCGTGGAACAAGTTGTCGTCGCCGACAGATGCGTCGAACAGACTTCGTGGCGTGATGCGTCCCGGATTGTGGTCGTCGCTTTGTGTGCCTGGTGCGGGCCCTTTGATGAGCGACGATCCGAACTGCGAGACTAGGCACGCGGACGGAAGAGCCCGGGAGGGTGTGGCGCGAACAGTTCCGCAGAAAAATCCAGCCTCAAATTCTTCATTTGCGGTCATGGGGGCCCCATTGGCCACCATGTTAACCGCGGGTTCGCCGTTCAGCGTGGTCGAAGCGGGACAGTTGTTCTGGGGGTTCAGGCCATAGCAGGGAGCCGCGCCCGCCACTTGTCCACTGTCATAACGCCAGCTGAACGCGAACCACGGCCCGCTCTTCCAGGGCTGGTACTGCACGTGGGTTGATTGATTGAACTTCTCATCGTGGTCAATGCGGAACGGAAGACCATTCTGGCCGACCGTCACTCCCAGACCTCCAGCCTGCGGAGGAAAGAACCGCGCGGCCACGCTCGAAAAAACCACCGACGCCGTCAGCCCGTGAAGATTCGGCATATGCACACTCGCCGCGTATCCCGGAATTTTCGAGTTGTGCCATTCGATCGGAAATGTGATCGGGGTATTGCCCAGCACGCTGAAGTCGTATCCGTTGTGCGTGTACTTCCAAATGTACTCTCCATCGAAGACCAGGTAGCGTCCAAACGCCTGCTGCAGGCCAGCATGAAATTCATTGCGAAAGCCCGGATTCAGATTGGCCGGAACGCAGGGCACCAGTGCGGCAATCACCTCAAAATCGCAACCATTATTTGAAAGAACCAGGTTCTCATTAAATGGAGTTTCGAGTGTCCGCGCGTATGAGAGCCGCAGCACGGTGCTGCTGCGCTTGATGTTGTAGGCAAGTCCCAACCGGGGTTGGATCTGCCGGGCGGTAGTCAGGCCGTCGTACAAGTCACCACGCAGGCCAAGAGCAAAAGACCAGTTCCCGGCGCTGATCGTGTCCTGTGCGAAGAGCGCGAGCTCTTTCACGTCCGAGTGGCCATTGAAGCCATACAGCCCTCCGCCACGAGTCAAATCGTAAGGCAGCAGCACCGGATTAAAAAAAGGATAGGGAGACATCCCCGTTGCCGGGGAGCCTGGTGTCGGTTCGTTGGGAAAGAGCCCCACCGGGCACGCTGTGGGACTCGCGACCCCCGGCGACGCCACCGCGATTCCATTTGCGTTCACGCAGGGTGCATTCAGGAGAGGATCAACAACCCCGAGCGAGTCTGCCTCGGTCAAAAACGTCTGCTGATAAACGCCCCCGAACTTCATGTTGTTGGTTCCGCGCACGTAAGCCAGATCAGCATGCATTCCTGTATTGGTCAGCGTGCGGTGCTGGCCGACCGTTTCCCGCTGCAGGTTACGCGGGCCCAGATCAGCGAACCGATCGTCGCTCGGATAGTAGTGGTAATCGTCGCGCCGCGCGATGCCGCCGACGGTTAGCACCGCCCTTGGATTGATCAGAAACGACCACGAGGGAGCGATGTTGAACGTCTTAATCTGGGAGCGCTGGTCCATCGCCGGAACCGGGTTGCCGAACGGATCGCGGATGCCAAGATTCAGATTGTCGAACGTCTGCGGCGTCTGAAACCATGACCGCGTCCACGCCAGATCGAGGTGAATCGTATTGCCGGTGGCAATCTGGTAGTCGACGCGATCGAAGAAATTCTCCACGTTGCCCTTGTCGTGCATGACCGCAAACTCGGGTGCGTCGAGAAACCGTCCGCCATTCGTGCCGCTGATGGCGACAAAGTTGCCCCAGTTCTGTCCTCCATACGCAAGGTCAAACGATGTATTCGTCGTACCAAATGACCCGTAGGACGCCGTGAGCGACCCGGTCGGGGTAGTAACTCCCTGACCTGAACGCGTGCTAACCTTCACCACAAGACTTGTCTTGCCGCCGAATTCCGCGGGCGGTGCCCCGGCGATGACTTCCATCGACTGAATCGAATTGGATGGAATCTGGTTCGAGAATGTCTTGCTCGTCTGGTCGGAATTGGCCTGATCGTCCACGGAAATCGTGTTCTCGGCGTGATCCCCTAGTCCGTGCATCTGGTTGTTGGAGTCCGCCGAAACTCCAGGCGTCGCCGCCGTGACGGCTGCGCTCACGCCCGACGATTCGGCCGGCATGGGCAGGCGGTCAAGTTGATTCTTGTCGACGTCACTGTGAAACGTGGAATCGGTTTCCACCAGGTCTCCGGCTTCCTCGTGGACCGTGATGGTCGTCGCCTCAACCACTGCCCGCAGGCCTATGTTCACGTTGACGGGCACGACCGAACGCAGTTCCACATCCTGGGCATAAGACGAGAAACCCTTCGCCGTGACCGTGAGATGGTAGGGATTAAAGGGAACGTTCGGAAAACTGAATTGGCCGGTGGTGTCGGTCTGGACGCTACGGTCCAGTCCGCTGACCGGATTATGGATCTTGACCGTTGCTCCGACGACGACCGCTCCGGTGGCGTCGGTGACCGTGCCATTCAATGTCGTCGAGTTGCCGACCGACTGCGCCCCCGTTTCTCCGGCCGCAGCGCAGGCGGCAAGCAGAAACATCAAGGACAAACACAGCCAAGCCGACCAGCACATCCACAAACGCATAAATTTCCTGCTTCGGGATTAGACTCGTTACATCTTAATATTGGTTATCCAACCCACGGCAACGCGGGCAAGTTACTATAGACAGGGGGGCGATCACTGCAAGGCCGCTCCCCGGACGCACTCATCTCATCTGCGAGGCAAGCAATGCCAGAACCTAGCTACGAAGAGCTCAAAGCCAAACTGGCTCAGTTGGAAAAAGAAGTCGAGACCAAAAAACGCAGCGGCGACTTGATTTTCAAAGTCGGAGAAAAAGGCGGCGTCAGCGTCTACGGACTGGGCCGCTTTCCCGTCACACTATACTACGAGCAGTGGAACCGCCTGCTTGGTGCCGCCGCCGAAATCAAGCAATTCATGGAAGACAACAAGTCAAAACTAAAGCTCAAAGAGCAGGGGTAGCACAACAAAAAGACGCGGAGAGTCGCCCCATTGCCGGAGATGTAAACTAAACTCGGGGAGTTATCTGTTTCATTTACAGCCGCCGCTATTTGAGAAAGATCGCGGCCACGCCCGCCTGCCAATCTGAAGAAATATTCACCGACCATTAACTCTAGGTCAACACGTCTGAAACATCATTAGGCAACGCCGCTTGGGGCGAATCGGCCAGGTCCATGCTGGCCATCGCAGACATCGTCATCATTTGGAGGCTTCTAAGAATATGCGGACTATTCTCTGCTCCTTCGCGCTTGCTTTCACTATCACCCTGCTCGGCCCAAGTCTTGCTATGGCGCAGGCTGGCGGAGTCGCCGGGACAGTCAAAGATTCCAGCGGGGCGATCTTGCCCGGAGCCACCGTGAAGCTCACTCCCGGGAACGCTTCTGCCACATCCGACAGCCAGGGCCAGTTCAACCTCCCCGGTGTTGCACCGGGCGCCTACACCGTTACCGTGAACTACATTGGGTTCTTGCCTTTCAGTGGGAGCGCAACGGTCTCTGCCGGCCAAACGGCGCACGTGAACGCCGTTCTGAACGTCGCCACCTCCACTGAAACCGTGCTCGTCACCGCAGAACGCGCGCATGGCGAAGCTGAGTCGATCAACGAAGAAAAAATCGCCGACAATATTCTGAACGTTCTTCCTTCCGAAGTGATTACCAGCCTTCCCAACGCGAATATCGCCGATGCTGTTGGCCGCTTGCCTGGAGTCACGCTTGAGCGTGACGAAGGTGAAGGCAAGTATGTTCAGATTCGCGGTACGGAACCACGTCTCGCCAACCTGACCCTCGATGGCGTGGAAGTCCCGTCCCCCGAGGGCGGCGTACGCCAGGTGAAGCTCGATGTCATCCCAGCCGACCTGATCGAGTCGGTCCAGATCAATAAAACTCTGCAAGCCAACATGAACGGCGACGCCATCGGCGGATCGGTGAACCTGGTCACCAAGAAAGCTGCTGAACGGCCCACCCTCAGCCTGTACGGGCGGGGAGGCCTCACTCCGATTGCCAACACTCGCTCCGTCTACGAATTCGGGGGCACAGCAGGCCAGCGCTTCGGAGGGGACAAACGCTTGGGAGTGATGGTCAGCGGGTCCTACGACTACAACGGCCGCGGAATCGATGATTTGGAGCCCGCCCCTTGGCAGGCTCTCTGCGTGGATCCCGCGGGTTGCCCGCCGAATGGGCCGGGATCAACCTATGTGAAGGATCTCTCCAGCGTTGCCATCCGCGAGTACTTATATGATCGCAAGCGCTATGGCTTTGGAGCCAGCGCCGATTACAAGCTCTCCGAATCGTCGAACCTCCACGTGCACACCCTGTATTCCGACTTCAAGGATTATGGCCACCGGTTCGAGTACATTTTGAACACCAACGATTCTGGCATCCCGGGCTCCAACGTTCCGCAGTTCACGACTGAGATCCGCGATCCTAACTTCCAAGTCGCGAGCCTGTCGGTTGGCGGCGACCATGCCTTGGGCACGACCTTAATCAGTTGGCAACTGGCGGCGGGCCGTGCCCGCATGCAGAATCCCATCGGAGGCGGCGAATCCCATACGATCTTCAACTACTTCCCGCCCGGCACCGATCCCAACGTCAACCCGCCCACCAGCAACTGCCAGTATCAGCCGGGTGCCACCACCAATCCTTACCTCCCGCAGTTCTCACAGGCCTGCTACGATGAGGCCTACAATCCCGCGAACCTGAAACTCAACCAGATTCAGCGATCCGACAACGGAAAGACCGCCCAACTCAACTTGGAGGGCACGATATCGGTCGCCAAGAACTATCACCTCGGCTCCCACCCCAGCACTTTCGAGACCGGCTTCTACATTCGGAACGCCCACAAATTCGACGACTCCTTCGAGGTTGACTACACCCCCAACGACGTCACGGCCATCCCGGCAACACTGTTCGTCACAAACTTCCACAACTCCAGCTACTACGGTGGCCATTACAAGTACGGTCCGGGCATCAGCTGGGAAGCCGTCAACAAATACCTCGCCGCCAACCCGAGCCAGTTCTCCGTCAGCACTGGCAACTATCCGAACTCGAACAATTTTGATCTGGTCGAGCGCGTCGCGGCTGGTTATGTGATGAACAGCCTGGATTTCAGCCGCTTCCGCGTCGTCGCCGGCGTGCGTTTTGAGGGCACGCAGGACAGCACCCTCAGCTTTGACAACAACGCTGGAACGCTGACGCTCCCCGGTTCCGGCTCCTACATCAGTGTCTTGCCCAGCGCGTCGCTGCGCATGCGCCTCGACAGCAAGGGTAATTCCGCTTTCCGATTCGTTTATGCCCGGGGTCTCTCTCGTCCAGACCCCGTATTCCTGACGACCGCTACCAGCATCGACAACTCGACTACCCCTGCGACCGTGACGATCGGTAACCCGGCCCTCAAGCCCGAGCATGGGGACAACTTCGACGTCCTTTACGAGCGATATTTGACTCCTCTAGGCTCCCTCCAGGCTGGCTTTTTCTACAAGCGCCTGACCGATCCCATCGTCACTCTGCTATCTGGACCGGGGAACCTCCCACAATGTCCCTCCTCACTCGCAACCGGCTGTTACGTTAGCCAAGCCGCCAACTCCGGCAGCGCTCACATTGCCGGCTTCGAGATCGCCTTCCAACAGCACCTCACCTACCTTCCTGGTTTGCTTAGCGGGTTTGGTATTCAGGCCAACTACAGCTATGCGACTTCGCAGGCTAACAATGTCAATCCAGGCTTTCGCATCGACAACCCATCGCTGCTTCGCCAGGCTCCCAATACCTGGAACATAAGTCCAACGTATGATCGCGGACGCCTTAATCTGAGGGTCGGCATGGCGTATAACGGGGCCAACATCTTCAGCTACCTGTATTCCGCCTGCTTAAACGGAGAGCAAGTCAAGTTCTGGTGGTGTTTGCCAGCCGAATTTAAAAGTTACTCCTGCCGTCACTGTTCCAACTCCGGAGCCCTTCGGCGTTAAGGGCCCCCTTGGCGACGTCTATCTCTATTCGCACTTCCAGGTCGACGCCCAGGGCAGCGTTTACCTTGGGAAGGGCTTCACCGCAACTGCCGCCGGCCTGAATCTGAACAATGAGGTGTTCGGGTTCTACCAGGGCAGCTCGCAGTTTCCGATTCAGCGCGAGTACTACAAACCTACCTACACCTTCGGCCTACGTTGGGACTTACGCCACGAGAAGTGATATCGCTAGTGAATCGATGCTAGCTCGAGGTCGTTGGAAAAAGTGGAAGTGCACGACGCCTTCAGCCGCGAAGCGGCGCAAGAATAAAGCCCACGGAAAAAGCCGTGAAAGAATACCCTACGAGTCAGACTCCACGGGACCGGGCGCCGGAATTGGACTTTTCCTCCACTCCTTGTGACGTCCAACCTTGACTCTGAGTTTCGAGAAGCCGATTATCGTCAAGGCGGAGGCGGTACGCGCAGCGAGCGACGGAGTCGCCATAACTCCTTTGTTATCAATATCTTGACCTCTAAATCCTCACCGCTCAAGATTTTGCAGAGCATTTTTGCAAACCCCGCCCCAGTCGGGCCTTTCCGAGGGTAGGGGGGAGGGGGATACCCCTCAAAACCCGGCTTTTTTCCCGAAATGAAACCTGCTCGCGCGGCGTCGAAAGAGAGAGCGGTCTAAGTTTTTTCCTCGACGATATCCACCGCCCGAATGTCCGATTTGAAACGTTGTCCTTCCGACGTCTTAGCGCCGCGAAAAATTAAGGACCCGATTCTCCTGCTCCGGCATCATCGCAACCGCAAAACGCAGTTACCGACGGGAATCTTTTACCGAACGTTAAAGACAAGAATCCGATCAATCCGGTTTATAATCAAGAAACTGTGCCCAAGTACTCCATCGTCGTCCCGCTACACAACGAGCAAGAGAACGTCACTGATCTCTACGATCGCCTGAAAGCGGTCATGGAAGGTCACGGCGAGACTTTCGAAATCGTTCTCGTGGACGATGGCTCGAGCGACCATACCTTTGCCATGCTGCGTGAGATCGCGGCCGTCGACAGCCGCGTCACGGTGGTCAAGCTGCGTCGCAATTTCGGCCAGACCGCAGGGCTGGCAGCCGGTTTCGACCATGCCCGCGGCGAGTACGTCATCGCCATGGATGGCGATCTGCAGCACGATCCCAACGACATTCCGCTGTTCCTGGAGAAAATCGCTGCCGGCTACGACATCGTCAGCGGATGGCGCAAAGTGCGCGTCGACAATTTCTGGATGCGCCGCATCCCTTCGCGTATCGCTAACTGGATGATGGCCAAAATCAGTGGCGTCGACATTCACGACTTCGGCACCACCTTCAAGGCTTACCGCCGCGACATCCTCGAGCAGGTACCGCTCTACGGCGAACTGCACCGCTTTATTCCGGCGCTGGCCTCGTGGCACGGGGCGTCGATTTGCGAAGTGGCCATCCGCAATGTGAACCGCGAGCGCGGGGCTTCGCATTACGGCATTTCGCGCACCTTCCGTGTATTTTTCGATCTGCTGACCATTCGCTTTTTGCTGCGCTACCTTTCGCGTCCGCTGCACTTTTTTGGCGGATTCGGAATGATGAGCATCTTCGCCGGCACTGGGGTCGTGCTCTGGCTCGGCGTGGAAAAATTCCTGCGTCACGTCCCGGTGATGGCGTCGCACGGCCCGCTGATGATGGCGGCTCTTGGCCTGCTGCTCGGCGGCCTGAATCTGTTGGCCATCGGCCTGCTTGGCGAAATGCAAGTCCGCCACTACCACGAACCGAGCCGTCGCGCTCCCTATTCCGTCGACCGTGTTCTCCGCGCACAGAACGAAGAACACAGCGTCTCAGAGTAATCCGCATCCTCCCAAATGATTCGTAGAGACGTAGCTTGCTACGTCTCTCTGCGTCATCCGGAATGCCGCCCGCAAGACGTTGCCAGCAACGCCTCTAGGAAGGGCGATGTCCAAGTCAGATCCACCTCGGGGCGGGTTTTCCGTCCCGCAGCCACGCAATGAAATCCGTCATCGGTGGCACGCCGCCCAGTTCCCTCAACCGCGTTGCGTTCTGACCGCGATGGTAGTGGCTGTGCATCGCCGCTTGCGTCATAGCCTGACGCACGCTGATCCTCACCGGTGGCCTGAACCAGGGCACTTCAACCACTTCTTCTAGACGATCCTGCCCAGTCTTCTTCAACAGCTCATTCATCTCTTCAAGACCTAGCTGCCCGTACTCCTTCAGATCCGCCATGGAAGGGAAGTCCTCCAGCTTCTTGAAGACGAAGCCCGACGTCGGCGGACCCGTTACCCACAAAAACGCGTGTTGCACCTGATGAATATGAAGCAGCCGTTCCCGAATTGCCTTGTCGTCCAGCGCTAGAGGATGGGCCTCAAACGCCTGCCAGTGCTCCGCGTCGGCCCACGCCTGATGTGCGTAAAGTTCGTCGAGGAATGAACTCACAGATTCCTCCATTGTCGACTGGAGTTTACTCCCATTTAGCGCTCCCGGTTCGCATACGGTCAACCTGCTCCCCGCAGCGGTATAATGTGCCGTTTGCTCAGGAGCCTCGCCATGGAGAGAGCCACCCAACACGAACTGCAGTTGGCCCGCCGCATGTCACGTCTGGGCACCGAGACAGCGTTTGAGGTCCTGAACCGCGCGCGCTCCCTGGAGCGCCAAGGCAAGAGCATCATTCACCTCGAAATCGGCGAGCCCGATTTCGAGACGCCCTCGAACGTTGTCGAGGCTGGAGTCGATGCCCTCCGCAAAGGCTGGACGCACTATGGTCCATCGGCTGGCCTCCCAGAGTTGCGCCTGGCCTTGGCCGAATACGTCAGCCGCACCCGCGCCGTAACGGTGACGAGCGATGAGGTAGTGGTTGTGCCTGGCGGTAAGCCAATTATTTTCTTCACAATTCTGTCATTTATTGATGAGGGGGATGAGGT
>Ga0307475_10001220_pt1 | contig 15388 bp, 14 predicted proteins | sample atmos_gasesECM1C_FD_203317 | JGI IMG/M metagenome (GOLD analysis project Ga0307475, IMG submission 203317) | Hardwood forest soil microbial communities from Morgan-Monroe State Forest, Indiana, United States - atmos_gasesECM1C_515 | ecosystem: Environmental > Terrestrial > Soil > Temperate... | reverse complement strand
CTCCCACTCCGTCCTGAAGATTGATATCAACCGTCGAAGGCGGCTTCGGGTACGGATAATTATTCTCTTGATGGATGGACAGAGTAAAAACGGTGGCGTCGCCGCCGAAAATTGCCGCTGTGCCGTTGCCTTGATGGACGTCCGTGTCCACCACCATGGCGTTCTCAATCGCGCGATCGTATTGCAACCGGCGAATCGCTATAGCAACGTCGTGAATCACGCAGAAACCCTCGCCATGGTCGGGATATGCGTGATGAAATCCGCCGCCGATGTTCGCAGCCCAGCCGTCGTTGAGAGCGCGCTGCCCCGCAAGAATGGATCCGCCCGCCGCAAGCCAGCACGCTTCAATCAGTTCCTCCGAATACGGCACTTCCATTCGAAGCACCTCCTCATAGGAGAGCGAACCCGTCTTGAGTTTCCGGACATAGTCCTGTGAGTGCACCCGCAAGACATCTTCGTCCTTCGCGGGCTCAGGGGATAAAAAGTCCTTCGGTTCCGCGAGGCCCTCCGCCAGCAGACGTTCCTTCACCAAGCGGTATTTCTGTGACGGAAAGACGTGCGCCCCGAGATGCAAATCGTAACGGTCGTCGTAAATCAGCTTTAATGGCAACATGACAGGCCGAGCCTATCGCGAACTCTCTTTCAAGGCAACCAAGGCGGGAATAAGTGGCGCGCCGGTCGTCCGGCCTTGCTTAGTGTGAGAGTGAAATGAACTGTGGTACTCTACCGCCGATGCGACGCTTCGAATGCCTCCTTGTGATTTTGGCGCTGCTGGCAACGCCTGTCGCGCTGCTCGCGCGCACCAGCGCCGATAACATGGCCGATTGCGATGGCATGTGCTGTCTGCCCCACAGCAGCCACTCCCATCAATCGCGGAACGTGGAGGGCGGTCAGGACGGCATGGCCTGTCATCACGGCGCTGCCGGACACATGCTGATGTGCTCGATGCGCTCGGGTCATCATGGCTTCGGTTACCGCCTCCTCGCGCCGATCGCCCCTACGCTTGTGTCAGCCGCGCGACGCATCGCAGCGCCGGGGGCTTCCCGCAACTTCCCATCGAGACTTGTCGCTTTCTCTGTCGTCGGCTTCTCGTCCGCTCCGTTCGAACCTCCCCGGTCATAGCCTCCGTTTCGCCGCTTTACGTTCCGAATCCATTACGGAGGCTATAGATGCGCAAGTTCGAGTTTTTCTTGCTCGCCGCGGCGCTCGTATTTTCGGCCGCAATCGCGCGCGCGACCATTTTCGGAAGTATCCGCGGCATCGTTCATGACCCGCAGCACCGGCCGGTTGCCGGTGCGTCCGTTAAGCTGAAGTCGGCCACGTCGGATTGGTCGCAATCCACGCAAACGGACCAGGACGGCGCGTTTCTATTCAATTCCGTCCCCATCGGCGACTACACAATCACCGTGAGCCAGCCTGGCTTTGCAAACTCTCAACAAGCGGCGACGGTCGTGGCGGAATCCGCGCCGGTCCTTCACTTCCAGCTCCAGATTGCGGCGTTGAATCAGACGGCAACCGTTACGGCTGAAGCGCAGGTCACCAATTTGGACTCAGCCACGCCAACCACCCTTGTTAGCCGGGAAGATGTCGCGCGAACACCCGGCGCGGACCGCACCAACAGTCTTCAGATCATCACCGACTACGTTCCAGGTGCGTATTACACGCACGACCAATTGCACATTCGCGGTGGTCATCAGGTGAGCTGGCTCATAGATGGCGTTCCTGTCCCAAACTCGAATATCGCCAGCAATGTGGGCCCGCAGTTCGACCCCAAGGATATCGACTACCTAGAAGTGCTGCGAGGCAGTTATTCCGCGGAGTACGGCGACCGCACGTACGGCGTCTTCAACGTCGTTCCGCGATCCGGCTTCGAACGCGACAACGAAGGCGAGATCGTCACAAGTTTCGGAAACTTCTATCAGACAAACGATCAAGCCAGCTTCGGCGGCCACACAAGCCGCTTTGCGTATTACGCCAGCGTCAACGGGAATCGCAGCGACCTCGGACTCCAAACGCCCGTGGGCCAGATAGTGCACGACGCCGAGAATGGCTACGGCGGATTCGGGTCGTTCATTTTCAATGTCACCCCGAAAGATCAGTTGCGCTTGGTGACGTCGCTGCGCCGCGATTATTACCAAATTCCCTTCGATCCGAACCCCAACGACCCCGAGAACCAGCAGTTCGATACGCTCGGTCTTCGCGATGGCCAGCATGAAGCGGACGCGTTTGTGAATTTCTCCTGGGTGCACACGCTCAATTCCAATCTTACGTTGACGGTCTCGCCCTTCTACCACTACAACAACGCCGACTACAACGGCGCGCCGAACGACACTCCCATCAGCACAACACAGAACCTAACGTCCACCTACGGAGGCGGGCAGGCCACGTTCAACGCGAATTTTACAAAGAATGACCTGTACGCCGGCATCTATGGATACGAGCAGCACGACAACGAGGTCTTCGAGATAATCTTCAATGACAACAGTGGGAACACGAATTTTCGCGACACAGAGTCGCCATCGGGCGGAGTAGTTTCCGCATTCATTGACGATCGTTTCAAGATGACGCCGTGGTTGACACTGATGGCGGGCATCCGGCCGGAGCACTTCTCTGGTGGAGTCACGGAAGATACGATCAATCCAAGGTTCGGGGCTGCGGTCGAGGTGCCACGCCTGAAATGGGTTTTTCGCGCATTCTACGGGCACTACTATCAGGCGCCGCCCCTGATCACGGCATCCGGCCCCCTGCTCCAGTTCGTCACCGGACAGAATCTCGGTTTTCTGGCTCTGCACGGGGAACGCGACGAAGAAAGTCAGTTCGGCGTCACGATTCCCTACCGCGGCTGGGCGCTCGACCTTGATACGTTCAAGACGCGTGTCAATAATTTCTTTGACCACAACAACGTCGGCGAGTCCAACATCTTCTTCCCGCTCACCATTGACGGCGCCTTGATTCGCGGGTGGGAAGCCACGCTTCGCTCGCCACGCCTCTGGAAGCGCGGCCAGTTGCATCTCGCCTACTCGAATCAGGTGGCGCTCGCGCGCGGGGCCATCACCGGTGGCCTCACTGATTTTTCCTTGCCCTCGGGCTACTCCCCTCTCGATCACGACCAGCGGAACACGCTCAACATCGGTTTCAACGCCGCTCTTCCGTGGAGGGCGTTCGCGTCGTCTAACGTTTACTATGGCTCCGGCTTTACGAACGGATCGCCCAACGCGCAGTTTCCCGGACGCTATCTGCCGCAGCACACGACATTCGATCTCTCGCTCGGAAAATCCTTCGGCGAGAACTACAGCGTGTCTGTGACAACGCTGAACGTCGCTAACCGGCACTTGCTGATCGACAACAGCGTTACATTTGGCGGATTCCACTTCAACGATCCGCGCGAGATTTACGTCGAGCTTCGCTGGCGGTTCCACTACTAGTGCTGGCGGCTTACAATATGCCTCGCGGGGGGCTCCGAATCAAAGCGTTCCGGCCCGGAGGCCCGCGGGGGGGGGGCCGGGCCTTTTTTTGATTCCTGTCTTGGGCTGTCAATCCGTACTAATACGGATATCCGAGCGCCCTCGCTTTGTGCTACCCTTTCTCGTTTTCTTATGATGACAGATGCCACACTGTACGCTGGCGCGCGGAATTTGACCCCCTATGAGGCTTTCGGGATCCACTTTCTAATTTCTAATCGCATTCCAGAATTAGAAGTCCCGTAAGTTGTTCAAAACAAAGGCTCGCCGGAATTCTAATCGCAACAAGGAGACCACTTTCCGGCATGGCAGTTCGGCAGGCTCGAGGAGGAAGACGTATCAGGCTCGCGGAAAGGCCGGCATGAGAAACTCGAAAGTATGGTTGTATGTTCTGGTGGGCGTACTCGCGGCAGTTGCGGTTCCCGCCGTGTCGTTTGTAGCTGCGGGAGTCAGCGCTCGAAACAAACCCGGCCCGATCGAAACGCGCTTCGCGCGGGCGGCGCGGCATCTCATGATTCCGCGTTCGGCGCGCAGGATGAAGAACCCCGAAACCGCAACGCCGGAAGTGCTCGCATCGGCGCGCCAGCACTTTGCCGACCATTGCGCGAGTTGCCACGCGAATGACGGCAGCGGCGGCACCGAGATGGGACACCATCTCTATCCTCGCGCCCCGGATATGCGTGAAGCGGAGACTCAAGACCTCTCCGACGGAGAGCTCTACTACATCATCGAAAATGGAATTAAACTCACGGGAATGCCCGCCTGGGGGCACGGGGGCGACACCGACCAGGACACCTGGAAACTCGTACTCTTCATACGTCTGTTGCCGCATCAAACTAAGAAGGACCTGGACGACATGGAACAATTTAATCCGCGCAGCCCCGCTGATATAAAAGAGGAAGAGTACGAGAAGCAATTCTTGAACGGGCAGCCCGCTGCTCCCGGCAAACCTGGGCCGCACTGAGGAGTGAAAATGAAACGAGCATTGGCTGTCACGCTGGCGATTTGCTTTCTCGCGGTTCCCGTATTCGCGCACGGCACGGACAAGCATGTTATCGGAGTCGTGAAAACGATCAGCGACACCAAAATCACGGTTGAAACGCAGACCAAGGAAACTCAGGTCGTGACGATTTCGCCCGACACGTCCTTCGTGAAGAGCGGAGCGCCTTCGAGCCTCAAAGAGCTGAAGGTCGGCGACCGCGTAGTGATTCACGCAAAGCCCGTGGGCAGCGATCTCATCGCCCACGAAGTTCGGTTTGGCAAATGGGATAGCTCCGGACAGGCAGGCAGGAATTGATGCGATTCCAACCAACTTCGTAAATGGTTTCAGGAGATCGGAGCTTTAGCTCCGACATAAACCATTCAAAACGAAGAGGGCTTTCAAGCCCTCGCTCTTGGACCGCATGTGCGTCACACCTGCCCTTCATTCCCCGGGGCAAAAAGTCGTGTCCTGGCAAGGAACGGAAGGTGCCACATACAAAGCCATCCATTGGTCTCAATGGCGTGAAGGAAAAATATTTACGGGCGGGGCGGGTAGGACTAAGATGCGCGCGTGGTGCTGCTGGCACGCCCCGCGGCGACCGCCCGCTTTTCCGCTGTATGAGGAGGGTGTCATGAAGCGTCTGCTGCTTAGCGTTACGATCTTTCTGGGCCTCGCGGCCACGGTGTCCGCGCAGATCGGAAAGAGCGTGTCCGTTGCGGCTGGGACACCCGAGGACAAAGCTCTCTCTGAGATTTATGCGGCGCCCGATGGGCCCGAGAAAATCGCGCTGCTCGACAAATTCGCGGCGGATTTCGGCAAAGGCGATCTCGCGCTGCTGGGCGACCAGCTCTACATGCAAACGTATTTGAGCCAGAAGAACTACGCGAAGGTGGTGGAGTACGGCGACAAGGCGCTCGAAGTGGATCCGGACAATCTCGATACGATCGTCACCATGATTCACGCGGCCGATGAGCTGGGTGACGCGCAGAAGCTGATCGCCCTGGGCGAGAAAGCGACGGCAATCGTCGAACGCTATAAAGCTTCGCCGCCACCCGAAGGAATTCCACCGGAGGAATGGTCGAAAACCAAGGCGGAGAATCTTGACAAGGTGCAAAGCAACCTGGATTACATCCAGCGCACGGTCTACAACGCCGTCTACAAGACCGCAGATCCCGCTGCCAAGGCGAGCTTCTTTGAGCGGTATGCGGCGGCGTTCCCAGATTCGCCGTACCGATTGGCGGCGCTCGAGCAAGCAGCGTTCGCGTACCAGCAGGCGCGGAACGTTGCCAAAATGACGGAAACCGCGAACAAGATACTTGCTTCAGATCCCAACAACGTATCCATGCTGCTGATGCTCGCCGACTATTGGAGCGACAGCGGGAAAGAACTCGACAAGGCTGCCGCCGACGCGCAAAAAGTGCTGGACCTGCTCGCGCAAGCGAAGAAACCGGACAACGTCACGGATGAGCAGTGGCAGCAGCAGGTGTCGCTGCAAAAGGGGACGGCCTATTCGTCGCTCGGCCAAGTGCAGGTGATCAGGGCACGCAACGCGCAGGCCGTGGATTCGTTCCAGAAAGCCAATCCGCTGCTGAAATCGAATACGTTCCTGTACGCGCGCAATCTCTACCGGCTAGGCTTCACGCTCGCGAAAATGCAACGGATCCCCGAGGCGCGGACGGCGCTCACGGAGGCCGTGAAGCTCGACAGCCCGTATAAAGCGCTCGCGCAGCAAACGCTCGACAAAATCGGCGGCGCTGCGGCCAAGACCACGCATAAATCTTCGTAACCGCGTTCTCCTCTCGCCCTGTTCACAGATCTGTTTCTACTAAGAGAAATCGCAACACTCAATGCAGAACGCCGAAGCCAATCGCTTCTTTAAAACAGAACGCTGGCGATACGTCGGCAGCTATGTTATTGATTTCATGGTGGCCAGAGTTTGCCGAACAACAGCATTCAGTGACCTTACATTTTGTGCGCGGTCATAAAAGGGTCATCACCAATGCACACCTCTCAAATTATTCAAGCGTGGGGCAAGATCCTCAAGGGTGAACAGCCCTCTCTTTCGATAGAAATCACGCGGGAATGCCCCTTAAAATGTCCGGGCTGTTACGCGTATGACGACGCCCATCTTGGCGGCGGGCAGACATTGCGCGACCTGAACGATCGAAGGGGCCAATCTCTGGTGGACGGAGTCCTTGAAGTCGTCGACCGGCTGAAGCCTCTGCACTTATCTATCGTCGGGGGTGACCCGCTGGTCCGCTATCGCGAACTGGAGTTGCTGATTCCCCCGCTATTGGCGCGCGGAATCCATGTGCAGATTGTTACCAGCGCCTTCCGAACAATGGGTCCGACCTGGGCGAATCTGGCCCGTCTGCACTTAGTTGTATCGATCGATGGGTTGCAACCGGAACACGACGTCCGGCGAGCGCCAGCAACCTACGACCGGATTCTTAAGAACATCGTAGGGCAGAGGATCACGATTCACTGCACAGTCACAGGCCAAATGATGAAGCGACCCGGATACTTAGCCGAGTTCCTTGAATTCTGGACGCCACGCCCCGAGATCAAGAAGGTCTGGTTCAGCCTATTCACTCCTCAGGTCGGAGATCAAATGCCGGAAATCCTCGGTTCTGAGGAGCGGGCGCGGGCCATTGCGGATATGATGAAATTGCGAAAGGAATATCCGAAACTGGACATGCCAGAGGCGGTGATTCGGGAGTTCGCCTCGCCGCCACGCAGCCCCCAGGATTGCGTTTTCGCACTCACAACCCAGACGCTATCGGCAGACTTAGAGACAAAAATCACTCCATGCCAGTTCGGCGGTAATCCCGATTGCGCATCCTGCGGATGCGTCGCATCTATGGGCTTGGCTGCCGTAGCTTCGCACAAATTGGGAGGAGTACTCTCCGTCGGGAGCATTTTCAAAGCCTCCATCAAGATTGGCCGGAATAGAGCGAAGTCCAGAGCGAAGTATCAAGCCAAAGACCCACTGCCGATATTGCAAATAAAAAGAGGGAACACGCGGTAACCTGGAAAAACGGAGAATTAGTTTGTGAAGAATGCAGTCCAACCAAAACTTTTGTCCACTCGACATGAAAGGGACGTCGTGTCCCTTCGCGATCTATCCGCGCGAATCGGCAGCGATCCACTGCTGGTGCAAGCCAGCAATGGGAATACATCCATAAAGCTCGATGGAATTCTATGGATTAAAGCATCCGGCAAATGGCTAGCTCACGCCATGCAAGAAGAGATGCTCGTACCCCTTGAATTGGCAGAAGTCAAAGAATCTATCCGGAACAACACGGAAATTGCGCCGCGCTATGCCCCGACGGACGACCTGCGCCCATCCATTGAAACAGCAATGCACGCCACCCTTCGGCATCGTGTTGTCATCCACGTGCACTCGATCAACGCCATTGCCTGGGCAATTCGTCTAGATGGACCCGAGCAACTAAAAGAACGACTGGCCGGCCTAGACTGGCAATGGATTCCTTATGCGGCATCCGGCGTTCCGCTAGCCCGAGAAGTCGAAAAGGCAGTGGCCAGTTCGCCGGAGACCAACGTTCTCATACTTGGAAATCACGGACTGGTTGTCTGCGGACATGATTGCTATACAGCCGAAAGACTCCTGAGTGAGGTCGAACGACGGATTGCGATTACTCCCCGACGGTTCCCAAAGCCGGACACCACGGTGCTGGCGATGATTGCGCGTTTCTCGAGATGGCAATTTCCCGATGTCGACTCATTGCATGCACTAGGCACAGATGCAGTGTCTCGAAAGATTCTGAAAGGTGGCGTTCTCTATCCATGCCAAGCCATTTTTTTGGGCCAGACTATGCCTCTATTACCGCCTGCGGTTGTCGTTTCAACATTCACAGAGCGCTTGAACGGCAAAGACAGACCTCCCCCCTTTGTAGCTGTGGAAAGAAGCGGAGTGATGCTCAACGAGAAGATGACCAGCGCAGAGCGCGCCACCTTGATGGGGCTTGTGCAAGTAACGCAACGAACCGAGGAATCCGCGCGACTCCGCTATCTGAAGGGAGCGGAAGTAACAGACGTCCTGAGGAAGGGCGCACATGGTTCGCAAAGAAGCGGTTGTGAGCAGACAGGATTCCCTCTTGAGGAAAGGGGCTAGTGTGCTGCTTCTCTCATTTGGCGACCGTGGATTCCCTGCGCAGGTTTGTGCGCGCGAAATACTGCGGCCTTTCTCGACTTTGGACAAGCACAGCTAATCGCGACCTCAGTACACGTTCCTAAATCTTCTCGGCAATTAGGGCGCAAATTCAGGGATTCCGCCGGAAGTAGAGGAACAGAGAGAAAATTTAAGATTAGCTGGCGGAGAGGGTGGGATTCGAACCCACGGTTGAGTTTCCCCAACACACGCTTTCCAAGCGTGCTCCTTAAACCGCTCGGACACCTCTCCGGATCAAGGATGTTCAAAAGCGTAACAAATTGAGCGCGGACCGGCAAACACGCCTGGCATGGGATCAGTGTGAAGTTACATGTTGAAGGTAGCCGTATTAGCCTGCGCGCGTTTCCAAGTTACATCTTGCCCCAAAAAGCGAACGCCACAGCGCCGATCAGAAAGAGAAACGAGACCGCATAATTCCACTTGATGCTTTCGCCCAAATACCACACCGCAAAAGCCGCGAACACGGAGAGCGTAATCACCTCTTGGATGATCTTCAACTGAAACGCAGTGAACTCGCCATAGCCGATTCGGTTCGCGGGGACTTGAAAACAGTATTCGGCCAAAGCAATCAGCCAGCTCACGACGATTACCGCAAAAAGCGGCGCCTTGCGGTATTTCAAGTGGCCGTACCAAGCAATGGTCATGAATATATTCGAGCAAATAAGAAGTAGGACGGTTTTCATGACGCCCAAATCCTACCACGGCAGAACCGGCGTATTGCAACTGGCAAGGACCCGCGCCTCGACGCACGCAGACCTGGCGCAAAAAAATGCCGGCGGCCCGAAGTGGGTTCAAGCCGCCGGCAGATGCTTCGCGCACTGCAGGCTTGAGCAAAAGAATCTGCGTTCGCGCTTTCGATTACAGTTTTATAGTGACCGTCTTGACCTCGGTGTAATTCTGCAGCGCGTATTCACCGAGCTCGCGCCCGATGCCCGATTGCTTGTAGCCGCCAAATGGAGCGGCGGCATCGAAGACGTCGAAGCAATTGACCCACACCGTGCCCGCCCGAACGGCGTTCGCCACGGCATGCGCTTTCGAGATGTCGCGAGTCCACACGGCGGCCGCCAGGCCGTAGAGCGTTTTGTTCGCGCGGTCAACAACTTCGTCCAGGTCCTTGAAGCGCAGGATGGACATCACCGGCCCGAAAATTTCCTCCTGAGCAATCTTCATGTTGTCCTGGACGTCGCCGAAAACCGTCGGCTCGATGAAATAGCCCTTGTCGCCGACGCGGTTGCCGCCCGCGAGTAGTTTGGCCTTGTCCTTCTTGCCCGCTTCGATATAACCCATCACTTTGTTGAACTGATCGCTGTCCACCTGCGGTCCTTGTTCGGTGTTTTTGTCGAACGGATTTCCAACCGTGCGCGCCTTCGCGCGAGCGACGCTCTTTTCGACGAATTCGTCGTAGCACTTATCCTCGACGAACAGCCGCGACCCGGCGCAGCAGCACTGCCCCTGGTTGAAGAAGAGTGCCTGATGCGAGCCTTCGATGGCCTGATCCATATCCGCGTCGGCGAAAACGATGTTCGGGCTTTTGCCGCCGAGCTCGAGCGTGACGCGCTTGAGGTTCGACGAACCAGCCGCTTGCATGATCAAGCGTCCCACCTCGGTGGAACCGGTGAACGCAACTTTGTCCACATCCATGTGGCGCGCGATCGCCGCACCCGCCGTGGGGCCGTAGCCGGGCAAGAGATTCACTACTCCCGGCGGAAAGCCCGCTTCGAGAAGCAATTCGCCCACTCGCAAAGCTGTCAGAGGTGTTTGCTCGGCGGGCTTCAACACTACCGTGCAACCGGTCGCAAGCGCGGGACCGAGCTTCCATGCCTGCATCAGCAGCGGAAAATTCCATGGAATGATCTGTCCTACGACGCCGACGGGTTCATGGCGCGTGTAACAGAAGAAATCTCCGTTGACGGGAATTGTCTTGCCCTGAATTTTGTCCGCCCAGCCCGCGTAGTATCGGTAGCAAGCAACCGTGAGAGGCAGATCTGCGACGCTCGCGATGAAGTAGGGCTTTCCATTGTCAAGCGCCTCAAGTTGCGCCAATTCGTCGGCGTGCTTTTCGATCAGATCCGCAAGGCGGTGCAGAAGCTGGGCTCGCTGGGAACCGGATGTGTTGTGCCACGGCCCGGTCTCGAACGCAACACGGGCTGCATGAACAGCTTTGTCCACATCCGCCGCGTCGGCTTCCGCGACCTGGCAGATTTCCTCGCCGGTGGCGGGATTGATGGTGGCGAACGTCTTTCCGGAAATACTGTCTACCCACTCATTGTTGATCAGCAGTTTTTTCGCTCGGACGGAAACGCTGGGCTGAACCGCGCTAGTTGCAGTTGCCATAAACCCTCCTCATCAATGGGCACTCTCTATGGAACAAACTCTTTAGGGCTGTAGTATACATCCGCGCATTTTGCGTGGCTTGGATTTTCGTGCGCATCAACCGCGCGCTGGCCGGTTATCGGCGCGCGGTGGATTCGCGGCAGTCGAAGTTTCGGTAGCGGCATTCTGCGAAAATCAGTAGACTTTCTAGATTCAACAATTCCGGGGTAGTGCAATTGGTAGCACGCCAGCCTTTGGAGCTGGTTATCCTGGTTCGAGTCCAGGCCCCGGAGCCACTCTTGGAAGCCGAATTCGCACAGACGTTCGTCTCTCTGCCTTCGCGGCTCGATTCAATTCTCGCTAGGTTTTCACGCAACGGAAGCGGGCCTTCTCCGTACCTGTCGCACCGTCTTTAGCAAAGGGACTCTCTTCGTCTTCAGAAATTGCGAAGTGTGCAGCAGCAGAGATTCGAGTTCCCGATCGGAGCTAACCGTTCCCGCAGCCGATTTCTTCTTCGCGGCCACGACCCCCTCCCCTCCCTACAACACCCACGCATGTAAAGGAAAGGCTAATACATTGCCGGGGAGCGTAAACTTCCGGATATGAGCTGTCAAGGGGTTTTCCGGAATTCCAGCGCCGAGCAGAGCGATCGCTTACATGCTTGCGGAACATCTGTCGACACCTTAGTCTATCGAGCGGCATGAACCAGGAATTCATCGTTCTCGGCGTGATCTGGTACATCATTTTCTTGCTCTCCACAACCTGCCACGAAGCTGCCCACGCACTTGTAGCCAAACTCGGCGGCGATCCCACGGCGTTTCACGGCGGGCAGGTGACGCTCAATCCCCTGCCCCACATTCGTCAGCAGCCCTGGGGAACAGTCGTTGTCCCCATTCTTTCTTACGTTTTCTCGCACTGGATGATCGGCTGGGCCAGCGCGCCGTATGATCCGTACTGGCAACAGCGGCACCCGCGCCGCGCTGCATGGATGGCGCTCGCCGGACCTGCGTCGAATTTCGCACTCGTAATTCTTGCGGCGCTTGCGATCCGCGGCGGCATGGCTGCCGGAATCTTCCGTGAGCCGGTGTCCGCAAATTTCACGCACATCACGGAAGCGGCCGTCCCGGGCGTGGCCGCGTTTGCCTCCACGTTTCTAAGCATTCTATTCGTGCTGAACCTCATCCTGGGCACGTTCAATCTTCTGCCCGTCCCGCCGCTCGACGGCAACACCGGCATCACGCTCCTGATGAGCGAATCGACCTCTCTGCGATTCCTCGAGTGGACGCGCAGCCAGGGTTTCGGAATGGCGGGGCTGCTGCTTGCGTGGGTGCTGTACGACAAGATTTTCGGCTTCATCTTCCGCGTCGCCCTTGCGGCGTTGTATCCAGGCTCGAACTGGGGTTGATTGCTCCTGCAGCTTAAGCTAAGTCCCCCTTTGGCACCGTGTTTCCAGTTCGGAACGCGCGCAGGATGATTAGCAATTCTTTGAAGTCCTGACAGTTTACTTCCAACGATCAAACCCCCGACAACTTCAACGAGTAAGATAAAGAATTTAGGCGTGTTAGTTGCATGGGCCTGCCGATTCGCCCTGCTTGGGACAGGATGCGCACGATTCCCGAACTCGCGAGGGTATCTGGCAAAAGTCGTGCCTAACAATGCGTCATGGCTGTACTCATGGATAGGCCTGTCGCGGGCGTGGTGCGAAAAAACCTAGCCCTGTGCGTTGTGGATGACGAATCCGATCAGGTCGAACTTGCCACGCTTGGCCTCGAGAAGGCGGGATTTCCTTCCGTCGGCACGACCGATCCGGAAGAAGCCCTGCAAAAAGTTCGCCACGGGACCTGCCGCGTCGTTTTGGTTGGTCTCAAAATGCCTCGCATGGATGGACTCACGTTCCTCGAAAAAGCCCTGCTATGCGATCCGGGCACACATGTAATTCTCATCACCGGAGATTATTCGGTGGATTCTGCAATGGAAGCAATCAAGCGAGGCGCCTACGATTATCTCCGCAAGCCGCTCGACTACCCGCGCCTGCTAAAAACCTTGGGTGATCTCACCGAACTCTTCGCGCGCCGGTCACAAATTCGCGGTCTCGAAGCGAAGCTCGTTTATAACCTCGATTTTCATGGAATCGTGGGCCGAAGTCCGAAGATGCTGGACGTTTCGGAGCTGGTGCAAAAAGTGGCGCGTCACTACACGAACGTCCTCGTAACGGGTCCAACCGGATCGGGCAAGGAACTCGTCGCGCGCGCGCTGCATCAGATGAGTCCCGCGGCACAAGAGCGGTTCGCCGTGTGCAACTGTTTGGCGCTCGCGGATACTCTGCTCGAAAGCCAGCTATTCGGCCATGTCCGCGATAGATTCACCGGCGCGACAGACACGCGTCCCGGCCTGTTCGAGAATGGGAACGGCGGCACGCTCTTCCTCGATGAAATTGGCGAAACTTCTCTGCAGATGCAAGCGAAACTGTTGCGTGTGATTCAGAACCGCGAGATTCAACGCGCCGGTTCACCGGAAGTGAAGCAGGTTGACGTGCGGCTGATTGCCGCCACGAACCGCGATCTGCGCGCGGAGGTGCTCGCCGGCCGCTTCCGCGAGGATCTTTTCGATCGTCTCAGCAGCATCGAGGTCCGTGTTCCCGGGCTTACGGAACGTCCGGAAGACATTCCGATTCTCATCCTGCACTTCTTGAAGAAGTACGGACAAGTATACGGAAAGGTTTTTCAGGGCCTTACGCGCCGTGCGCAGTTGGCGATGTACCAGCACAACTGGCCGGGTAACGTTCGCGAGCTCGAAAATGCAATTTCGAGCGCCGCGATTGCCGCCACGGCTGACTTCGTAGACGTTTGCGATCTGCCCGAGCAACTTCAAAAGCCGCAACGCCGCGCCGCGAGCACAGAGGAGAATTGGCGGCCCGTGCCGCTCGATGAAGTGCGGCGACTTCACATCCAGCGAGTCCTCGAAAGGTGCAACGGCAATCGCGTCCGCGCCTCCCAGATGCTCGGCATCGGTCGCACCAGTCTCTACCGCTTCCTTAAGCGCACAGCGAAGAGGCCCATCGCGAAAGGCGCTGCCTAGAACAACTCCCGGAAATCGCAGGCCAAGATCACTTGGCGCCAGACGTATAAGCCGCGCTGTGAATCACCGAGCTTGGGAAAGCGACGCTTGAATCCATCCGCACGAGCATTCCAGTCTGCGCGGGCAGCTCCACGTCCTTGCCTTTCTTCGCCACGATATACGCGGAACTACCGACGAGTCCGATTACAGTGCCGCGCACCACGTGGCTGAAGATCGCACCCACCAGACTTCCACCCCCGACGCCAATACTCATGTCTACCACATCCGTCTTGATATCGTGCCTTTCCTGGATCACGACGCCTTCGATCGTCTTCAGATCCTTGCGTTGTTTGCCCATGTCTGCCCCGCCGCTGTAGAGCGCGAGGATGCTCATCTGCGCGGGGAAAATACGGCTGTCTATCTCGATGGATTTTAAAGTGAGGTTCATGGATGCTCCACCGCGAATCATGGAGAACCATTTCGGGCGCTGCACGCTGGAAACTTGCCCATGTATTCTTGCTCCAGCGGGCAACACCATCTGCGTTCCGATGAAGACTGGCTCGGCCACGATCGCCGTAATGGGATCACCATCATGTGCCACACCCGTGGTAACGCCGTTTATCAGCGTCAACCGCACTTGCGTGCCCTGCATCAGTTCATTGGATTGGGCCTGTACCGCCGGGGTCACCAACAGAAGAATCGCAAACACGGTGCCTAAAGAAATAAAGCTTTTCATGCCTTCCTCCCTTGCCCTCGATGATGACCTGTGGCCATCGCCAAGGGGATCCGGACAAATCCGGACGTGCCCCGTTTCGTGGGGCTTACCGCTGGCGCCGCGGTTGGGTGCGGAGGATGCACCCGGGCAATAAGATACTCCATGGCGACGGAAGGTTGATGGTTTCCTTGGTCCATGTTCCTTGATCGTCATCCCCTCCCATCACCCTGCACGGCTGGTATGCGCTGGACTCGCCTGCGCCAAAGCGACCTCTCGGAGATAAAGGAAGAGGGGAAAACCAAGAGAAACGCCGACGGTCAGCAACCCGAGGAGTGGCAGCCACAATCGGCGAACGCCCAACCGCTTGCCCTCCGTGCGAACGAAAAGCCACAAGACCAAGGAAGACACGAGCACGTCCATGGCGAAGAACGCGCTGACGCGATTAGCGAAAAGCAACTGGAAGAACCCCTGCATCTTAAGTCCATTCCTGAGGACCCAGGGGACAAGCTCCCCATAAGGAAGAACAGCGCCCATAACGCACTACAAGAAATAAACAGTCTTGAGCTTCATGTTTCGTCTCCGTTTACCAGGCTGGAGGATTTTGCCTTTCCTGGCACAGAGGCATTACGGACTCGACGCATGAAGGTTTCGGGTCTTGTTTGACTACC
>Ga0307475_10001219_pt1 | contig 15397 bp, 10 predicted proteins | sample atmos_gasesECM1C_FD_203317 | JGI IMG/M metagenome (GOLD analysis project Ga0307475, IMG submission 203317) | Hardwood forest soil microbial communities from Morgan-Monroe State Forest, Indiana, United States - atmos_gasesECM1C_515 | ecosystem: Environmental > Terrestrial > Soil > Temperate... | reverse complement strand
TTCTTCCTACGCAAAAATCTCCACGCCCCAGTAACCCCGCGGATTCCTCGAGCTGCGCCGCAGACTGATCCGTGGCGCTTCAGGCCAGTCACTCCAGACGAGTCGCCCGGTCGTGTTTTCACATTCGGAACCTTACCACAACATCTTGTAGTCTTTCCTCTTGACACCACAGCCCTCTTGCTGCAAAATCCGCGCCATCACTGGCTCTGTTCCCGCGCGTCTCCAACTTATTTTGTGACTGCGGTCAGCAGACCGTGGACTGCCGTTGGCTGGAGCGCCGGGCTTGGCCGCCAGGGGGCCCGGTTATTTTCAAGTGCGACCGCTGAACGATCGCACAGGATATCGACCCGGGCTGGGCGGCCTCGGGGGGAGAATCCATGCACTATTTGCCCGGCTTCACGGTGCAGTGTATCAATCCGATTTGCGAAGCCCGCGGGCACTGGCTCCGCGCCGATGCCATGGATCCCATCAGCAGCGATGGCCGTTGCCCCGGCTGCGGCGATTTCCTCCGCAACGTTCCCCCGCCGATCAGCCCGCGCTTTCGCATGCGTCCCCGCCCGCTCACCGCGCGTCCGCCCCTTCGTCCCCGTCCCCGCTAGACGTCTCATCGTTGCCGCTTTCACGTTTGGTGACACCAAAAAGTAGGAAGGGTATGATGCCCCAAATTCTGGGGGCAGAGTTATCCGTAGGACTTGTCTTTTTTGCCAGCGGCTGGCCGATCCACTCAAGATCTCCACTGCAGCGTCACGGGCCCACTCATCGGATGCACCATCGGCGCGCCCGTCCGCCGCGACTCGATCAGGCTGGCCTTGAGCGCGAAATACCATTTCGCCGGCCGGTCTGCATCATCAATAAGCATCAACCGCGGGTTGTGCTTCAATCCTTCCGCCTGCCGGATCATCGTCTCCTGGTCCTGACGCAGAAAAATCTTGCCGAAGATCCGGAAAATCGAAACCGGCAGGAAGAACAGATTCCATGCCGCCACGAAATCGATCCGGCACAAATCCCGCCGCTCCGGTGTCACCGTCGCGCGGCTCGAGAACCACAGCTTTCCGCTGCGATCCTCTTCCGAGCGGAGATTCGGCAGCACAAAATCGATGGTGGTCGTTACCGGCTCGCCGGTGATTTTCTTAAGCAACTGGTAGGGCGCACTGTTCGTGCTCGGCGAGTGCGCGCTCATCCGGAAGCCATTCGGAATCGGCTCGAATTGCTTGGCTTTCTCGTGGATGCTTCCCCGTTTCCGCCAGAACCACGATTGATGCACGAACGGCCCGTGCGCCGGGTCCATCAATCCGATAATTCCATGATCGATGTGCGAAGGCAGCTCGCAGGAAAGATGCGTGATCTTGTATTTCTCGCTGAATACGGTAAGCGCCGGCGCCGCCGGAATTGTCTCCGGCACCTTCGTCCCCGGCGAATTCATATAAACCCAAACGTAGCCGTCCCGCTCTTCGCAAGGAAAATGTCCAGCAAAGATGCGCCCTACTTTCAACTTGTCCTGGCGGGACAACGAAGGAATCTCGAGGCACTGTCCGCTGCATGTATCGAACCGCCATCCGTGGTAGCAGCACTCCACCACTTTTCCGTCGAGCCGCCCGTACGACAGCGGCATGCCCCGGTGCGGGCAAGAATCCCGCATCACAAACACTTTTCCTTCGGAGGTTCTGCCCAGCACCAGCGGAACTTCCAGCAGCATCGCCGTTACCAGCTTCTGTCCGCGAATCTCCGTGCTCCGCACCGCCGGATACCAGAAATCCCACAAGAAGCCGGGATCCGCCTGCGCCGCAGTCTCCTGCGCTGCCTCCGCGTCCATTCGCATCATCGTTCGTACCGCTTCACTCATAGCCGTAGGCGCATCGTAGTATACCGCTTCGCGCCGGAGCAATAGCGCCACCGACACAGCGCCACCGACCAGTTTGCAAGAATTTGACATCGGCGGTATGCTTGGTAAAGAGCAATTCGATGTACGCCGCCTTCTATTAGCTGACCCTTAGGCTCCCCCCACGGAGCGCCGCTCCTGATTTTCACCAGTCACGAGTCACCAATCACCAGTCACGATTGTTTTACGAGGAAATGCAATGGCCGTTCTTACACTCACTGAAAAATTGAATCAGCTTGGCACGCGCTACGACGAGCTGACGCAGCAGCTCTCGACTTCCGAAGTGGCCTCCGATTCCGCGCGCTACCAGAAAGTCGCGAAGCAGCACGCCGAGCTCGAAGAGATCGTTGAAAAGCACCGCGAGTACAAGCAGATCGAAAAAGATCTGGCAGGCGCGCACCAGATGTTCGTCGAGGCGGAGGACGCCGAGATGAAGCAGATGGCTCACGAAGAAGAAAAAGAACTGACTGCGCGCAAGGAAACCGTCGAGCGTGCGCTGAAACTCCTGCTTCTCCCGAAAGATCCCCTCGACGAAAAGAGCGTAATCGTCGAAATTCGCGCCGGCACGGGAGGCGACGAAGCCGCTCTTTTTGCGGCGGAGCTTTTCCGCATGTATTCGCGATACGCCGAAACGCAAGGCTGGAAAGTCGAAGTTCTCGAAAGCTCTCCGTCTTCGCTCGGCGGCCTGAAAGAAGTCGTCGCCGCCATCCAGGGAAACAAGGTCTACTCCAAGCTGAAATACGAAAGCGGCGTGCACCGCGTGCAACGCGTTCCCGCCACCGAAACACAGGGCCGCATCCACACTTCGGCGGCCACGGTCGCCGTTCTTCCCGAAGCCGACGAAATCGACATCAAAATCGAAGCGAAGGATTTGCGCATCGACACGTTTTGCTCCTCCGGCCCAGGCGGTCAGTCCGTCAACACTACGTATTCCGCCGTGCGCATCACGCACATTCCCAGCGGGCTCGTCGTTTCGCAACAGGACGAAAAATCACAAATCAAGAATCGCGCCAAGGCCATGCGTGTTCTTCGCGCGCGCCTCTACGAACTCGAGCAGGAAAAACAGCAGGCCGCGCTGTCCGCCGAACGCCGCGGGCTAATCAAAACCGGTGACCGCTCGGAAAAAATCCGCACGTACAATTTCCCGCAGAACCGCGTCACCGATCATCGCATCGGCTTGACGCTTCACCAGCTCACCGAGGTGATGGATGGCAGGCTCGCGCCGCTCGTCGATGGCCTGGTCTCGCACTATGAGTCCGAGCGTCTCCAGCAGGAACTCGCCGGAGCGTAAGTTATGCGGTTCGCGAAACCGGTTACGGCATTGGATCTCCGGACGGCGCTCAAGAACGGAATCGCCAAACTGCGTGAGGCGGGCGTTCCCTCGTTCACGCTCGCCGCGGAGTTATTGCTTCTTCACGTTTTGGTCCGCGATCGAACTTGGATCTATTCGCACCCGGAGGAGGAAGTCTCTGTGCAGGACGCAGAACGTTATTTTGCGCTGATCGCGCGGCGCGCCGGAGGCGAGCCGACGCAGCACCTAACCGGCAAACAGGAATTCTGGGGACTCGAATTTGAAGTCACTCCCGACGTTTTGATTCCCCGTCCCGAAACCGAACACGTCATCGAAGTCGCACTCGACCGTCTCGCCGGCCGCGAACTCCGCGCCGGCCGCCCGCAAAAAAGCGATGGCACGGGCTTGCGAATCGCGGACATCGGCACTGGCTGCGGCTGCATGGCCATCGCCCTCGCCAAGGAACTCCCCGCCGCAACGATCTACGCAACGGACATTTCTTTCCCTGCAATTAAAGTCGCAGGCCGTAATGCCATCCGCCACGGTTGTGGCGACCGTTTTCATCTTATGCTAAGCAATCTGCTGGAGGGGTTTACAGGCGACGCTCGCAGATTACCGCCTGTTGATTTGCCGTTCATCCCGACCCGCTCGTCAGGTCTCCTCGATCTCATCGTCAGCAACCCACCCTACATCGGCCGCCGCGAAGCCGCGACCCTCATGCGCGAAGTCCGCGACTACGAACCGGAAATCGCTCTCTACGGCGGCGAAGAAGGCTACGAAATCTACGCCGATCTCATCACCGAATCCGCCGCGCTTCTCAAATCTGGCGGCGTTCTCGTCCTCGAACTCGGCCACAACAGCCTCCCCGCCGTGCAACCGCTCCTCGACGCACCAACCTGGACAAATGTTGGCGTCACCAACGATCTCGCCGGCGTCCCCCGCGTCCTCTCCGCCGATCGGTTGTAGCGAATACTCAACCGGAAGGGTTGAGGCTAGCGATTGTCGAGCGTAGGCTAGGGAACATGCCGGACTTCGCCCGATTCCGAGCCAAACACGGCCCTCTCGAAGAGCAATCGGCGCTCGTGCAGTCGTCCATTTTGCATGTGGACATGGACGCGTTTTTTGTTTCAGTGGAATTGTTGGGGCGGCCGGAACTCCGCGGCAAACCGGTGGTGGTGGGCGGGCGTCCCGATCAACGCGGCGTCGTTTCCGCTGCCAGCTACGAAGCGCGGAAGTATGGGATTCATTCGGCGATGCCGCTGCGCACGGCGGGGCGGTTGTGCCCGCACGCGATTTTCTTGGATGGGCATCACGATAAATATTCGGAGTGGAGCGACCGCGTCGCCACAATCCTCGCGCAATTTTCTCCGATCGTGGAAATGGTTTCTATCGACGAGGCGTATCTCGATCTCGCGGGCACGGAACGCTTGCACGGGCCGCCGCTGGCGGCCGCGGACAAGCTGCTTCGCATGATTACGCGCACCACGGATTTGCCTTGTTCCGGTGGGCTGGCAACGACGAGGCTTGTCGCGAAAGTGGCCTCCGATCAGGCGAAGCCGCGCGGGCTCGTATGGGTCCCGGCCGGCTGTGAACAGCGATTTCTCGCGAAGCTGCCCGTAAGAAAAATTCCAGGCATTGGCGAAGTGACGGAGCGGGCGCTGCGCGCTCTGGGAATCGAAACGGTGGAACAGATTGCGGCGGTACCGCAGGACAAACTGGAACAGATTTTCGGGCAATGGGGAACGGCGCTTTACCGGAAAGCGCGGGGCGGCGACTCCTATGAATTCGTGATTGATGCGGAGCCGAAATCCATTTCGCACAATCACACGTTCGGCGAGGACACCGACGATGCGAACGCGCTTTCCGCGATGCTGAGCCACCTTTCTCAGAAAACCTGCAAGCGGCTGCGCGAAGCGGGCCTGGCGGCGCGAACGCTCACGCTGACGATCCGGTACGCGGGATTCGAAACGCACACGCGTTCGAAAACGCTCGCGGAACCGATGCATCTGGATTCCGATATTTTTGCGGTGTTTCAGCAGCTCTTTCGAACACATCGGGACTTGAAGAGAAAAGTGCGGCTGCTCGGCGTGTGCCTCGGCGGCCTGACGCACGGCGGCGAACAACTCGATCTGCTCGAAGCGGGGCGGCGCGCGAAACAGGAAAAACTCACCACCGCAGCGGACCGCCTCCGCGACCGCTTCGGTTTTGGGAAAGTGCAATTCGGCGGGTCGCTCCAACGCGATCAGCCGGGCCACGATCAGGAAGATTCCTGACCGAGAGCAGAGCCCGCTCAGATGCCCTATACTCTAGCTCCCTAGAAAGAAATGATATGAGCACGCCTACCACCCCCGGTGTCTCTTCTTCCCGTCCCGCTGAAAGCCTGCTGGATCGCGTCCGGCATTTCTGGCAGCGCATCAGCGAAGGCCGCCAGATTGATGAGTTGTGGTCGCAATTCACCGCCGATGCCCGCGCGAGCTATGGCTTCTACATGAAGGAGGCGGACGGGGAAGAGCTGGGAAGCTACCGCGGCTTGAATCGCTGGTTCCGGATTGCCAAGACGCTGTTCTGGTCGATGGCGATGAAGTTGACGCCGGCGCGGCGTGTCCTGCTGCTCATCGCTTTCGTCCTGATCGCGATATCTGCCATCAACCCGCAGGCGGACTTCACAGGGATTGCCCTGCTGATCTTCCTGCTGCTGCTTGCTCTGGAACTGGCGGACAAAGTCACGATGAAGCGCGACCTGGAGATCGCCCGGGAAATTCAAACGTGGCTTGTGCCGTCGCACCCACCGGACGTAGCGCGAGCGGACCTGGCTTTCGCGACGCGCCCGCAAAATTCTGTTGCGGGAGATTACTACGATGCGTTTTATCCGAATCCCGACGAACGCGAAAGGCTGATCGTTGTGATTGCCGATGTGGCAGGCAAGAGCGTTCCGGCGGCGCTGCTCATGGCCACGTTGCAGGCGAGCCTTCGCACCATAGCCGGAGATGACGCGCCGCTCGCTGATCTGGTGAAACGCCTGAACCGGTACGCCTCAGCGCACAGCTTGGACGGGCGGCGTTTCACGACCGCGGTTCTGGGCGAATACAATCCAGTGTCGCGGCGGTTGACCTATGTCAATGCGGGGCACAACCACCCAGTTCTCCGCCGCGCCAACGGCGACACCGAAACACTTCAAGTGGGGGGACTTCCTCTCGGCATCGATGCCAATGCAAGTTACGAGACGGCCTCGATTGAACTGAGAACGGGCGACGCGCTGATACTTTTCACGGATGGCGTGGTCGAGGCCTTCAACGAATCCGGAGAAGAGTTTGGCAACGAGCGCTGGCTCGGCGCCATTCGAAACCTACCGGACTGGAACGCTCAGGAAACGCTGCAGTACCTGATGAAACGCGTGGACGAATTTGTGGGCGCTACGCGTCAGTCTGATGACATCACCTGTTTCGTTTTCCGCAGCAGATAATTCACCGCCGCGGGTCTCTCCAGCTACTGCTTGGAAAAAGCCCACCCCTAAAGTAGTGAGCTACCGAACAAACTGTCGCATAATCTCTGCGTGACGCCGCGAGAACTTGCTAATTCGATCTGCGAAGTGCTTCGCCGCAACGGATACCAGGCGCTGCTCGTGGGCGGGTGTGTGCGCGATTTGCTTTTGGGTCGCGAGCCGGCGGACTACGACGTGACGACGAACGCGACGCCGGAAGAGGTGATGAAGCTGTTTCCGGAAAGCGTGGCGGTGGGCGCGCAGTTCGGAGTGATGCTGATTCCACGCGATGGCTGGAAAGTGGAAGTGGCGGCATTTCGCTCGGATGTCGGTTACAGCGACGGGCGGCACCCGGACCGCGTGGTGTACTCGAAGACGCCGGAAGAAGACGTGCAGCGGCGGGACTTCACCATCAATGGATTGTTGATGCGGCATGATACCGGTGAAGTGCTTGACTTTGTGGGCGGGCAGGCCGACCTGAAAGCGGAAATCATCCGGGCGATTGGCGAGCCCAGCCGGCGATTCACGGAAGACAAGCTGCGAATGATGCGGGCGGTGCGATTCGCGGCGCGGTTCGGATTCGAAATTGAAGCGACGACGTTTCGTGCAATCCGGCGTCATGCGGGAGAGATTCACCAGGTTTCACCGGAGCGCCTGCGCGACGAATTGACGAAGCTCTTGACGGAAGGAGCCGCACGGCAGGGATTCGAGCTGCTCGACGAAACCTGGCTGCTCGAACAGGTGTTGCCGGAAATTGCCTCAATGAAAGGCGTCGAGCAGCCTCCGCAATATCATCCGGAAGGAGACGTGTGGATGCATACGCGAATGATGCTGGAGGGGCTTCCAGCTGGATCTTCACCAACGTTGGCGTGGGGCGTGCTTCTTCACGATGTGGGAAAGCCGCCGACGTTTCGGCCAGCGTCCGAAACCGGGGACCGGATCCGGTTCGATGGGCACGTCGAAGTGGGCGTTCGAATGGCGGAGGAGATTTGCCGGAGGCTGCGGTTTTCGAATGAGGAGACCGAACAAATCCTGGCGCTGGTGGCGAATCACATGCGGTTCAAGGATGTGGAGTCCATGCGGATCTCCACGCTGAAGAAATTTGTGCGGCAGCCGCATTTCGATGAGCATTTGGCATTGCACCGTCTGGACTCCCTTTCCAGCAACCGGCATCTGGAAGCGTACGAGTTCGTCCAGCGTTTTATAGCCGAGACGCCGCCGGAACAGGTCCGGCCGGAAAGGTTATTGACGGGAGATGACCTGCAAGGTATGGGTTTCCGACCCGGGCCACTCTTCAGCGAGATCCTTGGAGCGTTGGAGGAGGTTCAGTTGGAGGGGGAGATCAAGAGTCGGGAAGAGGCGGAAGAATACGTGCAAAAGAGATTTGGAGCAAGGGGACGGCGCGCCTGAAGGATGAATGGTTTGTGCCGATAGAAAAGACGAGGAGTTGATTGACGGGGATGGCATTTTCTTTAACATACTGAAAACTAATGTCTTACAATTCGACTCGAGAAGGGAATGGGCAACCGTTGGTATATGAGTGTTGAATGCTAAGATTTTGTGCTAGCAACATACATACTTTTTTACACCCTTTTTTACCGAACTGCATCTAAGATGGAATGGCGCGGCTATTCTTGCCGCGCCGGACTTTAGGGGACCTTATGGCTGAGAAAAAGTTTGTCGTGCCAGAGATTCTGCCGATCCTGCCAGTTCGCGATACCGTGCTGTTTCCGGGCGCGGTGCTGCCACTGACGGTAGGACGCGAGAGTTCACTGGCGCTGGTGAACGCCTTACAAGGCGAAGAAAAGATGTTGGGAGTGGTGGCGCAACTGGATCCGCGCATCGAAGATCCGGCCGCCGCGGACCTGCACAAAGTGGGCACCCTGGCGCGCGTGCACAAGACCGTCAAGATGCCGAACGGCAACGTGGTGATCTTTCTCGAAGGCTTGCAGCGCGTGCAGGTGGTGGATTTGATCGGGCTGCGGCCTTATCTGCGGGCCAAAGTGGAAGCGCAGCCGGACATCCTCGGGGAAGCAGACACCGAACTGGAAGCACTGCAACGGAATGCGCAAGACCTTTTCCGGGACGTGGTGAGCCACTCGCCGCAACTTTCGGACGATTTGCAATCGGTGGCCATGAGTATTGACGATCCGGGCCGGCTGGCGGATTTCATCGCGGGTACGCTTCCGTCGCTTTCCACACTCCTGCGGCAGGAATTGATCGAAACCTCCAGCGTGCGCAAGCGGCTGGACGCGCTGATCCGCGAGCTCTCGAAGGAACTGGAAGTCCTGGAACTGCGCTCGAAGATTCACGAACAGGTGCAAGAGCAGGTGAGCCAGAACCAGCGCGAATACCTGCTGCGCGAGCAGATGAAGGCGATTCAAAAAGAGCTCGGCGAGTCCGATGACTCGATGCAGGAGATCGACGAGCTGCGCAAGAAAGTCGAAGAAGCGGCGATGCCTGCCGAAGCGAAGAAGGAATGCGACCGCGAATTGAAGCGTCTGGCGAAGATGACTCCGGCTTCTGCGGAGTACATGGTTTCGCGGACGTATCTCGAATGGATGACTTCGCTGCCGTGGAGCAAATCTTCCGGTAGCACGGAGATCGACATCCCCAAAGCGCACGAAATCCTGGATGAAGACCACTACGATCTCCAGAAGGTGAAGGAGCGCATCCTTGATTACCTGGCGGTGAAGAAACTCCAGCCGGGCATGAAGGGACCGATCCTCTGCTTCGTGGGACCTCCGGGCGTGGGAAAGACGTCCCTCGGCAAATCGATCGCGCGTTCGCTGGGGCGGAAATTTGTGCGCATCGCTCTGGGCGGTATGCACGATGAGGCTGAAATCCGCGGGCACCGGCGCACTTACATCGGCGCTTTGCCGGGACAGGTCATTCAGGGCCTGAAGCGCGGGGAAACCAACGACCCGGTCATGATGCTCGACGAGGTCGACAAGCTCGGGCGCGATTTCCGCGGCGATCCGTCATCGGCGCTGATGGAAGTTTTGGACCCGGAACAAAACAACTCCTTCCGCGACCATTATCTGGACGTGCCGTTCGATCTATCGAAGGTGTTGTTCATCGCCACGGCAAACTGGATGGATCCGATTCCCGAGCCGCTGCGCGACCGCATGGAGATTATCGAATTGCCCGGGTATACGGGCGAAGAGAAGCTGCACATCGCGCACAAGTACTTGATCCCGAAGCAGACCGCCGAGAACGGCATAAAAGCGGGGGAGCAGATCGATTTCACCGACGAGGGGCTGCGCGAAATCATCCACAGCTTCACGCGGGAAGCGGGGGTACGCAACCTGGAGCGCGAGATCGCGACGATCACGCGCAAGCAGGCGCGGCGCATCGCGGAAGGCAAAACGGAAAAGATGACCGTGACTCCCGAAGTGGTGCGCGAATTTCTCGGCGTGCCGAAGTTCCGGACGGAGAAGGAAGTCGAGGAACGCGTCAAGAGGCCGGGCGTGGCGGTGGGACTGGTGTGGACTCCGGTGGGAGGCGACATCATTTTCATCGAGGCCACGCGGATGCGCGGTGGAAAGCAGTTCACCATGACCGGGCATCTCGGCGAAGTGATGCAGGAATCGATGACTGCGGCGCTGACGTGGACGCGCGCGAATGGCGAGCGCTACGGAATCGATCCGGATTTCTTCCGCAAGCAGGACATCCACATTCACGTGCCATCGGGAGCGGTGCCGAAAGATGGGCCGTCGGCAGGCGCGGCGATGGTGACGGCGCTGGTCAGCCTGCTTAGCGGCCGGCCGGTGAAGGACCACCTGGCGATGACCGGAGAGATGACGCTTTCGGGCGTTGTGCTGCCCATCGGAGGCGTGAAGGAAAAAGTGCTCGGCGCGAAGCGAGCGGGCATCAAGGAAGTGCTGCTCCCGGCAGACAACGAGCCGAACGCGGTGGCCGATCTTCCTCCGGATATTCTGGGGGACATGAAGATCACCTACGTGCGGTCGCTCGACGAAGTGCTCGAGCATGCTTTGCAGAAAGAACCGGTGGCACCGCCGATCGTGCCGCAGCCGGAACCGAAGCAGAAGCGCGTCGGGCCGGACGGCCCGAGGGCGATTCACTGAGGAAACGTGACTGGTAACTTGTAAATCGTGGGAAAGCCCGGCAGAAATTGCCGGGCTTTTTATTTTTCGGTGTACGCCGGGCTGGCCGGGAAGAGAGTCCTGTTACCATGGTTCGCGAGAGATGGGGCGCGAAAAGCAAAACTTGACCGACGAGCCTGGGGAGCTTGCGAAGAAGATTTCCCTGGCGCTGGTGCGGGAGCGGATTGTGCCGCGGTTTGTCGATTCGTACGTGATCGAAAACGGGCGGCAGGCGTTGCAGGTTCATGCTTCGCTGTACCGCGATCTGCTCGCGCTGTTAGAACGCGAGGCGCTGATTGCCTTGGCGGTGCGAGCGCTGGAGATTACGTGCAACGAGCCGCAGCCGGCGCGCAAATCGCAGCCGCGCCCGATGGTGCGGCGCGAGGCGACGCTATTTCGAAGGAAGTTCTTAAGCGCGCTGACGAAACACCAGGGCTGGACAGCGGGCGAGGCGCTGGATTTTCAGCGGGACTTGCAACTGTATGAGGAGCTGCTGGCGCGCGCGGGTGCGACGCGCCGGAGCCGCAAGCCTTTCGAAGCGGCAAATCATCCGTTCGTGGACCGCTGCGCCTTCGTCCTGGATTCCTCGTTCATGGAAAAAGCACGGCTGGCAGCGAGCCAGACGCTGACGAGCCTCGAGGAATTGGCGGCGGCAGTGACGGAGCAAGCGCGAGGCGGGCGAGTCCGCTGAGAGCAGCGACGGGATTCGGACTATTCGAAGAGGTCTTCCTTCCACAGGCGCTGGCCGCCGAGAGAAGTATAAAAACCCCAGGCGGCGATGATCACAAAGCTGAGCAGCACGCCGAGGGAGCGCGCGGCATACCAATTGGAAAAATCAAGAGTGAGGGGCACATTGAGGAGAGCATCGACGGTGAGAACGCCCAGCGCGAGAACAATCAATCCGAAACGGACCATGGCGATGGCCGCGACGCCGTAAATGACGAGCCATACAGGTATTTCCATCAGAGGATGATTGCTGCCCAGGACTTTCGGCACGGTAAAAAGCAGGACGAATATCGAGGCGGCCAGCCAACGGTTCCTGACCAGCACCCGCAAAAGAACAATTAGAAAAAAAAAGATGAAAGTGGTCTGGATGGAGCTGACGATGCTGCTCAGGCAAACCGCCACAGTCTCGCGAGTACCTTGGAGAAATTCCGTACTCCCGAGAAAGGGCCGGGCGCCCGCGTGGAGCCGAAAAAGGTAGCCAAGCTCGAAGACAAAAGCCCAAGAGATGCCGAGGATGACGCCAAAGAGAAGGTCGCGGCCGACCAGTGGATCGCGGAAGTGTCCGCTCAGAAAGCGGGTCCAGGAGATGATGGTTTGCGGCCAATTGCGGCGAACGTAGGGCTCCAAAGCAATGTACAGCATCCAGATGAATGCAGAAACAAACAGGCCGGTGCTGATCGCAAAGATGAGCAGGCCAACGGTGTCCAGAGTAAGAACAAAGTGCGAGCGAAACAGGCAAATAGAGAGCTCAAGAGCAAGAACGAGAGAAGCGAGGCGCAGGGCGCCCTGGCGGTCGCTCCTGCCGCGCGAATGGTTGCGATAGGCGAGGAGCAAGCCTCCCGCGAAGATGATGAGTGCGATCGAGAGGCCAATGATTTGGCTGAGCTTGTCTGCGCGAGCCTGCTCGGCTTGCTTCATGCGCGCTGGTTTTGTCCAAGGACCCGTCAGGGCGAAAAAAACGAGCTTACCGCGGCGAGCGCCGGCTTCGAGGTGCAGAGGACGAGAGCTGCCAGGCCAAACGCCGTCCCAGGCGGCGCGCGCGTCTGCTGAGGCCAGCGAATCCCAGACGGATTCCACGGAGTGAAATTGAGCGGGGTCGAGTCCCGCGGCGGTGAATAGGGGAAGCCAATCGGCGGGTCGGGAGGGTTGCGGGTTCTCTTCTTTTTCTGGAGGGATAGCCTGGAAATAGAGCAGGCGGCCGTCAGGATCGAGTTCAAGGTTGATCATCCCGGAGAGCGTCGTGGGCGGATCGGAGAAGGTGACAACATTGGGCGTGAAGGAATTGGACCAATAGCCAACGGGACTCATTTCGCGGGGACTTTGCCGAAACCAATAGCGAAGGACGGGAGGCTGCTCGGAGAGCACGCGGTCCCATTGGGGACGCTGCGAATGATTCTTCTCGAGGTAAGAAAGAAAATCGTTGTCGTAATCGAAGCCATCGGCTTTGTCAGCGGGCAGGCCGGTATAGCCGAGGCTCGAAATGATTTCGCGAGATTTTTTGGCGAGAACCTCGGGCGGATTTTCAGGGTGTAAGCGTTCGAGGCCATTTTCCTTGCGGCCCACAGCGACAAAGAAAACAAATCCCAGGATTACCGCGCCGAGACACGTGAACGCGACGCGCGGCGCGAGCCCGGTTTTTTCGCCGGCGGCAGCGACCATTTGGGGAGAAGGAGTTTCGCCCGCAGCGAGGGCGGCCGCGAGAGGATCGCCGCCGGGGAGCGCGGCGGCCACCCGGAGAGCGGATGCCGGGCGAAGTGCTGGATCCTTGTCGAGACAACGGAGGACGACGCGCTCGATGAGTGGATCGAGATCGCGCACGAGAGTGGAGGGATTTGTGATGGTGCCTGCTTCGCGGAGTTTCATCAACTCGGGGAGAGTGTCGGCTTCGAAAGCGCGCTTGCCGGTGAGAATTTCGTACAGGATGAGGCCGAGGGAATAGATGTCGCTCTTGGCGGTGACTTCGCGGCCGGCGAGCTGTTCGGGGGCCATGTAGGCGGGAGTGCCGGCGCGAACGTCGGCTCCCTGGATGCTGGCTGCAACGCTGGCAAGGCCGAAATCGGTGATCCGGATTTTGCCGGCGCCGTCGAGCATCACGTTGGCGGGCTTGAGGTCGCGATGAACGACGCCGCGTTCGTGTGCCGCGGAGAGGCCCGCGCAGATTTGGCGCGCGATTTCCGTGGCCTTGTCAGGCGAAAGCCTTCCAACGCGGCGGACAACGGAAGCGAGATCTTCGCCGTCGACGTATTCCATGGAGATAAATGGGATTCCATCGACATCGCCGATGTCGAAGACACGGCAAACGTTGGGATGAGAGACTTGGCGCGCGACGCGGACTTCGGAATGAAAGCGCGCGAGGGCCGGAGCGTCCTCGGAAAGAGTCTGGGGCAGAAACTTGACGGCAACGGCCTGGCTTAGTTTCAGGTCTTCCGCGCGGTAGACTTCGCCCATGCCGCCACGGCCTGCCAGAGCGACAATGCGATAACGATCCGCGACGATTTGGCCCGGAGTAAAGCGACCTCCGCCGATGGGGTCGGAGCTGGTGAGCGGGTTACGGCCCGATGCTGAACGTTGAGTACGGGGCCAAGGAGATGACGGCGTTTTTTGGGGTGGCCTCGGCGGCGCGATGGTTTCTTCCGCGGAGCTGATATGATCGCTATCGAGCGTGGTTCCGGTGTCAGTACCGGAGGGATGGCCGCACGAGGAACAATATCTTGCGTGGGGAGAAACCTGTGCGCCACACGACGAGCAGAACATGGGAGGGCGAGATTCTACCACTGGAGGAACGCTCGCCGCGACTTCTTACCGAATTTATTCAGTATATCTTAGGAGATGCGCTCGACCAGCACGGCAGTGCCATAGGCGAGCACCTCGGTGACGCCTTGCATGACTTCGGTGGCGTCATAGCGCATCCCGATCACGGCGTTAGCACCGTGGTCGCCAGCGTGCTGGAGCAGCAGTTCGAACGCATCCTCGCGTGTCTTCTCGCAAAGATCCGTAAGAATCGTGATGTTCCCGCCAACGATGGTTTGCAGTGCGGCGCCGAGATTGCCGATCACGCTGCGTGATCTAACAACAATCCCCCGCACAATTCCAAAATTCCTGGCGATCCGGTAACCCGGCAGCTCGACAGCCGACGTCACCATTCCCGCGTCCACTCGTGGCATTGTGTGTGCTCCTTGAAAGAGACGTTTACCGCTGCGATTCTAACTGCTTCAACAGCAAGCTGCGAGCAAACTTCCTCTGCTAATCTCAAAGGTGGTGGAAACACTCTTCTACCTGCTGGCGCTCTTGCAGGTCCTGATGGGGGCGTACCTCATCTGGGATGGTATGCAGTGGCTCGGCTACGTGCGGCGGCGCTTGCATACCGATCCGGGCTTTTATGCGCCGCGTATAGCAGTGCTCTGTCCATGCAAAGGGATGGAACCGGGGCTCGAGCGCAATCTCGTCGCGCTTACAGAATTCGACCGGCAGAACTACGAAATTTTCTTCATCCTCGCTTCCGCCTCCGATCCCGCAGCCATCATCGTGAAACGAGTCGTCGCGAATACCCGGGTGAAGGCCCATGTGGTGATCGCGGGAAGCCCCGCGGGCTGTAGCGAAAAAGTGAACAATTTGCGCGCGGCGATTGGGCAATTGCCGGAGGAATTTGAAGTCTTGGTGTTCGCCGATTCCGATGGGCGGCCGGGAAGGGCCTGGCTGCATCACCTGGTGGCTCCCCTGGGCGATTCGCGAATCGGAGCGACGACGACCATGCGCTGGATGATTCCGAATCGCATCAACCTGCCGACGGCGCTGCTTGCCGCGTGGAACGCTCCCGTCGTGACCATGCTGGGCGAGAAGAAAAGGAATTTCTGCTGGGGCGGCGGCACCGCCATTCGCCGGAGCGTTTTCGAACAAGCCAACGTCATGGACGA
>Ga0307475_10001217_pt1 | contig 15411 bp, 11 predicted proteins | sample atmos_gasesECM1C_FD_203317 | JGI IMG/M metagenome (GOLD analysis project Ga0307475, IMG submission 203317) | Hardwood forest soil microbial communities from Morgan-Monroe State Forest, Indiana, United States - atmos_gasesECM1C_515 | ecosystem: Environmental > Terrestrial > Soil > Temperate... | reverse complement strand
ATTCACAACCACATCCAACTTATCGAAACTCTCTTCCCAGAATCGGCGATAGCTAACCGCCCAGTCGCTGACTGTCTTTATCGCCTCTGGCCTAAGCGTGCACACGCTCTCTCTTCCACGCTTCGTCTTGATCACAATCCGCGCCCGCACCAGGTAGGCAATATGTTTTGAAATCATCTGCTGCGAGAGTGCGAACGGTTCCGTCAATCCATGCACAGAGGCAGGGCCATGGGAGAGTCGTTCGATCATCGCCCGGCGGGTTGGATCAGACAGAGCCGCAAATGTTGTATCTAACTTATCCACAACCATATGGTAGTGAATTATCCGCCGATGTCAAGTGTGGATTTTGGAGTTCCCGATTTCTGTTTTCTGATCTCTGAACCCTGACACCTGCGCTAATTTTTCGTTGAGCACCGGAACGGGCCCCCTGCCTGCCAGGCAGACAACCCAGAGCTCTGGGCACCCGCATCGATTAGGTGGGCTCGCAACCCGAGCGACCTTGGCCCTGGGAGTGAAACTGATTGTGCAACTCAGACCGGGGTCTTCTTTCTGTTCTGTTATCGTTGCGCGACCGGGGGGCCGCCGTGCTTCAGGCGGACAGTAAGTGTATCCGCAACTTCCCGCAGGAAGGCACATCGAGACAGCATAGAGAGGAGGGCACCGCGGGCCACCAGGTACGGCAAGCCACCCTTCGCGCGCTTTTGTTCACAATCTGCTTCCACCAAGCGCAGATGAGCCTGAGTGCGTTGATACGCATTCTGAAGGAATGCGCGTTGCTGCCTGGGATTAATCGCGCTAAGAAAGCGAACTCGGGTCCGGAGAGGATCAGGCGGGACTCCGGCGACCCACTCAGGTATGGGGATGGCAAGCCAAAGCTGCAAAGCGCGCGAGCCTGCGGCGGTTAAAGAAATGCGATAACCACGCCGCTTTCCCGTTAGACGTAATCTGGAGTGAATCAGTTTTCGGCGCAAGAGCCGTGCGATTAAGGGATAGATGGTGCCCGCGCTGCCGCCCCATTGCGGGCTCGGCGAATTCAGAAACACTTTCCGGATTGCGTAGGGCGTGGCTGGACCGTTCGCGGAGACGAGCGCAAGCACGCACGCCTCGATTTCACTCAGCGTTTCGCGGTTCATGAGCCAAGCCTTGCGGCCTCCCACTGAATCCTATCGTACGAATCGTACCATACGAGACAGTCCAAGAATGAAGAACGAATCCTTGACATACATATAGTACGACTCGTACTATGCGGGTGAGATTTAACACCACATTGGTGAGGAGCGTGGGTCCATGCCGAAGAAACTTCCAATAACCATCGTGACAGCTATGATCGCCTGTTCGTCCTATCTACAGGACCAGGTGCGCGTCGGCCCGCATGTGCCGGTACCTGCGAGCATCAAGCTACCTCAGGACGGCGTTACGGTCCCGATGCAGGACTTGAGCGGAAGGCCGGTGGTCGAACTGAAGATCAATGGAAAGGGGCCGTATCGCTTTATCCTCGACACGGGTGCAACGATAACGGTGATCAGCGAGAAATTGAGCCGCGAGTTGTCCTTGTCTGCACCAGCGGGCATGCAACCGGTCCCAGTGGGTGGCGGAGCGCCGCCAGCAATCGTCGCGATTCATGAAGTTAGCGTCGGCGACGCGGTGCTGGAAGATATGATTGCCGCGCTAGCGCCTTCGGGCATGTTGTTGAAAGGTGAAGATGCTCCCCGCGGTGTCCTGACCGCTGCAAGCTTTCCGGGCTATTTGCTTACCTTTGATTATCCTGGCAAACGGATCTTGATCAAGAGAGGATCGCTCGAGGGAGCGGATTTGAAAAGCATTTTTGAATACAGCGAGGACCAAGTTCTCCCCTGCGTTCCGGTTCGGATTGCCGGACACGACACGCAAGTCCACTTGGATACGGGCTCCCCCTTTGGCCTGACGGTTCCAGTGAAATTCCTTACCGAGTTGCCTCTGGGAACGGAGCCGAAGGACGCTGGCAAAGTTCGCACGGGTGGCGGGGGCGAGTTCGCGGTTTCGATTGCGCGGGTAGAAGGTGCAATCGAGGTGGGGAAGTACAAACTTGACGCTCGCGAGGTACGCTTCAGTGATGCACGTCCTGGTCCCGGGCCCGCGACCGGTAATATCGGATATGAGGTATTACGCCATTTCGTGGTGACTCTCGACTCTAAAAACCGGCGCATCCGACTGGACCAATAGACTCGCGAATCGCACGTGCCGGGCCAACCGTAAAGGATCAGGAAGCATGACCTCCGGAGTTAGATCGCTCACGAATTTCACTGAAAACCTGAGTCCCTTGGGTCCAAGACCTGCCGAAAACCAGGGAAAACCGTGGTACAGGACGCAAAACAAAGCTAGACGGGCCAATCACATAGTATATTGGTCGTTGCTTTGCAAGCAGGGGGCCGCCGGTTCGATCCCGGCCACGTCCACCAACCATTTGTATTTCAATAACATACTGTCAAAGATTGCCGAGCAAAACTCCTGCTATTTAGGCAGGGGGTCAGGAGATCGAATCCACCCATCCACCATCTTTTTTCTTTCGCATTGCTGACCACCCGGAAGTTGGCCGGACCCGTCATTCAGCTCTTCAAGTATGCTCTCCGTGTGGCGAAGCCAATCGGGAGCCTCGATATTGGCTTTAGGCATGGCTTCGTTCCTTCGAATTTGTCGATTCTCCAGTAGGGGCCGGCAGATTGCCCGTCTGCTCCTTTCCACCCAAGGACTGTGTGTCGCGGTCGAGCAGCCGAGTGACGAGAGCAAATAGAACACTTATTGATATTCCGCACATCAACACACCGGTGACGCTTTCCAGAGGACCTAAGAGTCGCCAGTTCGACGGGAGAAGCACATCTCCATAACCCACAGTGGAGTAGCTGCTCGCGGAGAAGTAAAAGGCGAGCTCCCATGACGGGAAGCAACGCGACCGGTAGAAACTGGCCCACAGAAGGATCGCCAGACCGTGCAGAAGCACAATTGCTACTGTCGATTCCACTACAAGCGTGGCCGAGTAAGTTGGTCCATGCTTGTCCACCTCCCGGGTCAGAACACGTTTGAGCCACTCGATGAGTGCTGTAACCCCGGAAACTTGCAAGAAGAGTGTAAGGCTTACCAGAAGAACAGCCGCGCCAATTTGATTGAGGAGAATCATCGCCAAAAGCCTTAACGCCATCAATTGGTTTGCAGCACTCTTTCCCCAGTTGTGCCAACTCCCGCCGCTTCCGCAGGCTGTTTCGACTCCCAGCGGATGATTTTCAGATCCAGCACAAAAATGCTGTAGAGAACGGGCACCAGAAGCAATGTGATAAACGTTGCTACGGCAAGGCCGCCCATCTGCGCATAACAGAGAGGCTGCCAGAGGGGCCCTCCTTCAAGCGCCAGTGGGAAGAGGGCCAAGATGGTCGCTAGCACAGTGATCATTACCGGCCGAATACGCTGGATTCCCGCGTCCGGGAGCGCCTGCTCCAAGGGTTCTCCTTTCGCATGCATTTCCTCGATAAAGTCGAACAGCACGATCACGTGGCTAACGATCACGCCGATCAAGCTGGCGATGCCGAGAAAAGCCATAAATCCAAAGGGCGTATGCATAATCGAGAGAGCGATGAGAGAGCCGATCACACCATAGGGAGCAGCGGCGAAAACCAGAAGAGGTTTTACCGCGTTGTTAAACTGAACGAGTAGGGCCAAGTAAATTCCAATCAAAGAAATTAGCAGAACGATTTTAAGGTTGCTGAATCCGTCTATTTGTTTCGCTCTTTCGCCCCCGATGCGAAGCTGATAACCCGGGGGAAGATTTTTCTGGAACTCTTGCAATTTTGGAAGAATGGGACCGAGTATTTCCGAGGCGAGAACGCCAGGCCGGGGGTAACAAAGAATCGAAATGGTACGAAAATGCTCACGCCGGGCGATGCGACCTGTCTCCAAAGAATGTCCGACCGTCGCGATCGACAGCAAAGGCACTCGGTTGTTCGTCTGTGAAGAGTAAACATACAGGTTCTTGATGTCGGCAAGCTGGGCACGCTCCTCCATACGAAGGCGCGCCACAATGGGGATGTTCTTGTCGCCTTCCTTGAACACGCCCACTGTGGTGCCGCTCATGGCGGCGGTCGACGCGTTCGCGACATCGGCGTTGGTGATTCCTACTAGGTTTGCGCGGTCAGGATCGATTTGAATCCTCTGCTGAACATCGTCCGGGAGCCAATCATCCCGAAGAACGGAAATGCCGGGAGATTGACTGACGATGTCCTCAGCTTGCCGGGCAATCTGTCTCAGCGTACGAATATCGCTAGCTTCATTTCTCGCGTCGACGTCTGCCTGCCCGGCAATCAGCAGCTCTACGGGATTCTCGACAGGATTCGTTTGAAGCTGGCGTACCGTAATCCACGCCCCCGGTACGTCCTTGGCCAGCGCGTCCTGTATCGGGCGAGCTAATTTTGGCGACGCTTCCTTGTCGGTAATCTCAACAATCATTTGCGCGTAGTTAGTCTGCGGCATTTCCGGTGATACCGAGAACCAGAAGCGAGGCCCGCCACCACCGGCGAAAGTCGTCAGCGACTTAAGAAGATGGCCACGGTTCTCCTTGGTAGTGGCGTCCGTTGAATTTTCAATTACCTGACGCACGACTCGTTCGGCCTGCACGGCAGTATCGTTGGTGACGCTCAAAGGAGTTTCATTCGGCAGCCAAATATCCAGATAAAACCAATACTGGACATCTTCGGGAAAGAATTGGGTCTTAAGCCGAGAGCCGAACAACCCACCTATGATCAGGAAAACCAGGGACCCACCGAGGACGGCCCAACGGTATTTTATGGCCCTGCCCACGAGTTTGTTGTAGAAGCCGTAAAACCCTTGCTGCCGTCTCTCCTCGATGGTTGGTTCGCGTTTTGCTGGAGCGCGCAGAATGTAGTAACCCAGGAACGGGACAAACGTCATCGCCACAAAGAGTGCGCAAAGCAGGGAGGCCGTCATCACGATGGGAAGGCTCTTCAAGAACTCGCCGGTGTTGCCGGTCAGCATCAAAAATGGCAGATAGGCGATGACGTTCGTGATCGTTGCGTAGAAAATCGCGGTTGCAAGCTTTGTGGGTCCGAGCCAGCACGCTGTCATGCGCGGAAACCCTTCCGCCAAATGGCGTTTAATGCCGTCGCCAGAGACCACCGGCACGTCGACGAGAAGGCCCAGCGCGATGATCAGCGATGCGATGGAGACTTGTTGAAGATCAATTCCCAACACATATACGACGCCGAACGTCATCGCCAGCGTTATCGGTATGGCGAGAGCCATAATCAACGCCAGGCGCCACTCCCAAAATCCGAGCAGCGAAACGATGACCACGAGAATAATGGCTTCGACAAGTGCGCGCATGAACAGATTGATGTTCTCCTTCACTTGGAGCGGTTGATCGGACGTGTGCGCCAATATAAGGTCGGCGGGAAGAACTTGGCGAAGCTGCTCAATCTTTGAATTCACGGATTGTCCGAAGCGCGCGATTTGCTTCTTATCGCGCATGTAAACTGCTAAGGTGACCGCCCGGCTACGTTGCCAGTGCCCACCGGAGTCCCGCCACGTGTAGTAATTGAGATATGTGGCAGGAGCTTGGTACCCACGGCTGATTTGGACGAAATCCCGCAAATAGACCGGGGCACCCTGGGACGTGGCGGATACAGCCACATCGCCGATGCTTTTGGCGGTGTCGAATTGCCCGGAAGGGATGAGTGTAACCCTGTGCTCCCCCGTTTCCACAGTCCCACCCGGCGCGATGATGTTCCGAGCCGAAATGACTTTGGAGAGATCAGCAGGACGCAGTCCGTAGGCAGCGAGGCGGTCCTGCGAATAATCGAGATAGATGGTCTGCGACAAGACACCCCGCCGTTCGACCTTGGAAACCTCGGGAGCTCCCTGGACCGTTCGGCCAATCAAGTCAGAATAATTGTCGAGTTCGGCATAGCTGTATTTGTCGCCGGCAACGCTGGCCAGTTTCGTTCGTGTTTCGCTCGGATTGCGAATGATCGTTGGCTCCCACGCATCGGGGTGTAGCTCGGACCGTTTTAGGCGCTCCGAGATAAACCGTTTGATGAACGCTTGAATGGAGCTGTCATCTGCATCGGAAACTCCATCGAGCCCGATGAATCCACTCCCCTGAATGATTTCCGAGTCTCGAATGATTCCAGTGCTCTGCGCTTCCGCTTGAAATAGGTATCCAGTGTCAAGGACCTCCTTTGCGGAGAGGGATTGTGGAAAGGAATCTACCACCGCAACGCGCTGCCCCTCTCGATTCTGCTGTTTTGCATCGCGAGCTTTGCGGATCGCAGCCTCGACGGAATTGGCGCGAGCTGCAATTTCCACGTCGTCCGCCTTTGGGCTGGCGACCGTGAGCATGAGAGCAGCGGTATCTCCAAAATCGCTCTGGAAAACGATCGGGCCCGCGCCCTGAGGCAACTGAGAATTTAGGGCATTCAGCTTGAGGTTGATATCGCTGAATTGCCGCTTCGTATCGGTGATGCCCTCATCGAGTTGTATGGTCACAAACGAATAGCCCGGAAGGGATAAGGACTTAATGCCGTAGTCCGCATCTGTTCCTGGATGAATGGTCTTATTCTCGGCGACAACATCCTCAATTCGACGCGTAATGAATTGCTCGACCTGTTGCGCCGTCGCTCCGGGCCACGGACAAGCCGCGACACCGACGCGTACCGGAATTTCCGGGTCCTTTCGTTGCGGCATGGACTTATAGCCGAACCAGCCCCAAATGAAGACTCCGGCCAGAAACATCCAGGAGATGTGTGGATGCTCGACGAAGAACCTTGGAACATTCCTGCGATTAGTGATGTCTTGCTCGTTTTCGTGTGCCATTTCTTTCTACACCTCTATGGAAGAACCTGTACCGAATCGCCGTCCTTCAAACCGGCGGCTCCAACAGCGACGATCTTTTCCCCTGGCTTTACACCATCGACTGCCACATCGCTATCATGCGTTTCGCCTAGCGTGACCTCACGCAAATGTGCCACCCATTTGCCCCGTTCTTCTCTGGCGACGAAAACCGCATAGCGGCCAGGTGAAGCGGGGTCGGCAACAACGGCGCTCAAGGGGACGGCGGGGGACGGAGCCTTTTGGACGCCAGACACAGTAAGCGAGGCGATCATCCCGGGCTTCAAATAGCTCTTGGGATTAGGTACGGTCACTTCAATAGCGAAGACGCGATTCTTTTCGTCGGCGCTCGCGCCAATACTCGTGACCTGCCCGCTGTATTCTTTCGGATCATCCTGGAGATGAATGTTGAATCGTTGCCCCAGGCGTAGATGCCTTACGGCGTACTCGGGGACGCCAAATCCGATTTTGACCGCACTGGTATCGGCGATCGTAAAGGCCGTCGACCCTGGTTCTGCCAGGTTCCCCAGTTCAATGTTTCGGGCAAGGATGTATCCCGAGAACGGCGCTCGCAGATCGGCATCCTCAAGTGCCAGCTGCGCTTGGTGCAGACTAGCCTTGGCCTGATCCACACCCGCAAGGGTTGAATCGAATCTGGCCTGTGCTTGATCGAAATCGGGCTTGATCAAGCTCTGTGTAGCGTAGAGCGCCTTCGCACGCTCGTAATCCAGCGTTGCTTCCACATGCTGCGCTTGGGCTTGACCGAGCGTTGCCGCCGCTTGGTCAAGCTGATTCTTCAAATCCTGATGCCGAATCTGTGCCAAAACAGACCCGCGGCTAACATAATCTCCCGAGCCTATATCTCGACGCCGTCCGTCGGCGCCCACGACCTGTTTGATTTGCGTCACATAACCCGCGGACTTGAAGGACAAGCTCGCTTGTGCGAACGGCAAAACAGAAGCCGAGTAGCGCAAACCTTCTGAAGACGAATCCAAAGTTACATCCACTAGATGAACTGGCGTGGGAGACTTGGCTTCGACGTGCGTCGGTTTGTGACAGCCATTCGTAGCTGTCATCATGGCCAAGAGCACAGCCGTTTTTACTGGTCCGAGCCCTATCCTCAATTTGTTCTTCATAATGTCTACTCCGCTCCAATCGCTTTCTCGAACTCTTTTATGGATGTCCAAAATTTTGGAAGCTCCCGCTGCTGCTGCACTTCGGCTTCCTCGGCCGTCGCTGGGGACGAGGCTATTCTCATGGCTACTCTTCTCCCACCGACTTGCGCAGCTCAGCGAAGGCGCTGCAATATGAGGAAAGCGCTTCCTGATACTGAGCATTGGTTTCCGAGCTCCTGGCCTGGGCTTCGAGAAGATCTTTCAAGAGCGAAGCCTGCTCTTTATATTTGTTGTTAGTCACCCGGAGCTTTTCCACAGCCGCTTCGTGAGCGGTCCGAGAAGCCTTAAGCAGCAAAGAGGCTTCCTGCCATTTGCGGTATTTCGCGCCAACTTCGACAGCGATCTGCGATTCTGTCTCTTGAATACCGTTGCGAGCCTGTTCGATAGTCTTGCTTGCCTCCAGAACCTTGTTGTGGCGGCGTCCCCAGTCGAACGGCTCCCAAGTCAAAAGAAAACCAGCCGTGGCAACGTTTTGAGGAAGAACTTGCACGTTATTGATCCCCTGATAGCGCACAGAGAGACTCAGGTCCGGGATGTATTCGGCCTTCGCGAGACGCCGGTCATACTCCGCTTGCTTTTCTTTCAGACGCGCTTGCCGATTTTCAGGGCGGTTTGCCAGAGCCTCCTGGCGGGCTGAATCGAGAGTCCGACCGCTGGCGTCCTGCTCCGGAATGAAGTCAACACGAAAAGGCGTGGCTACATCACGGCCAAGCAGTTGGTTCAGGGCCTCGCGCTGCGTCGCCATGCCATTTTCGGCAACGGACAAGTCGTAGCGCGATTTAGCTAAGCGGGCCTCGACATCCAGTACATCGCCCCTCAGCGCTTTCTTTTCAACCTCGTACTGCGTGGTGACTCGTTCTGCCTCTTCGAGTGTCTTGACCGCCTGCCGCGCCGCATCGACGCTTGCCTGGGTCGCGACAAGATGAAGATAGGCGCTTCGGACTTCGGCAGCGATTTTCTGGCGCTCGGCGCGCACATCTTCACGGGCGATGTCGCGTCCAAGTTCCGTCGCGCGAATCCCGAGACCGATCTTGTATTGTTGCGTGATCGGTTGGTCGATGCTCCCGGTCAGGTACGTCGTGAACACCGAGGGCGTGTGGATTTTGGCGTTGGTCGTTGGGATCGGCCCAGTGCTCGCAAACGTGCCTAACGAACCTTTCGGGATGGTAAAGTCAAACGGCTGCAAGAGCTCGCCCCCCAGCATGGAAAATTGAAATTGGGGCTTCCGCCGGCTGCGCGCTGTGCTCACCTGGAAGTCGTATTTCTGAGCCTCCAGTACGGAGTTTTTGACCAGCCGGTTGTGCTCGAGTGCCAGGTTAACTGCCTCATCGAGCGGAAGAACAGGCGCATCGCTGTCGGCCGACAACGTTTGTTGTTGCTGGCCCACTGCCATTCCGGGATATATGCCGGCGAGGATCGAGCAGACAAGCACGATTCGCGCCCATCTGCCCGTCTTCTTAGATTCTCTGCTGCTGGTTGAGTGCCGCACCGTCGATTCCTCTGTTCGGGGGTGAGTCATTTGGTTTCTTGTGGCTAATAAGCTCATGATTTGTTCTCGATTACGAGTTATGCAAAGAACATGCCAACTCGCTGGGTTCGCAAGTTGTTCAATCTAGGTGTCCCGGATGGGTTGCTGCGGGGAAATGCTGCCCTTATGCGGGCATTGCCGCCTTGTGGTGCCCAAGCCAGCAAACTTCCAACGAGACATTTTCCAGTCTCAAGAGTGCTTTCTTGCGTAGGGCATCGGAGTTTGCTGATTTAATTTGTTGCGGACGGAAGGAGTGCTAGTCACGCCGGGTGCTGCCGTCATTCGGCCCGCTGTGGACACGGCTGCGATGTTGAAACAACTCGCGCCGTTTGTTGTCAACACTAATTGAATGATGAGCGCGAGTTTCAGCTCAAGTGATGACGGGCAAGACTAATGAAGACACTGGGAACCACAGGTCCTTTTCTTTCTCGACGAGTTAACACTTACGAGTTCTTATTGCGCTTGTGTGGGCCAGCGTTTGTGCGGGAAGCGCCTGACGTGTTCCCATCCGATGCCTTATCCGAAGCAAGGCGAAGATGCAGGCGCTCACATATATCGAGTGTATAGGATGTTTGGGCAACGAATTCCGCCCTGAACCGACCAAAAAACGATAGCACTTCTTCCCCCACAGAGTCGATGAACGTGACTTCCGTTAGATCGACGATCAGTGTCATTCCGTCGTGGCAACGCGCCATGAGCGCACGAGTGTTCTCTGCGTCATTACCGGTGAATCGACCTTCAAGCCTGAGGCTCAGAGCGTTCGCAGAATCGCGTATATAAACGCGCAGCATCGCACCTCCGTGACAATCTAAGCAGCTGCCAACGGCAGTCGGCTAGAGAATCCTGTCAGGCTGTTGCAGGTCTTATGCCAGGGATTGGCCTACGTAAGTTGTGGAAACTACAAGTAATTATTGAGGGTGGACTGGGGTTGCCGGTGCCCGACCGACGGGCAGTGCCGCCATGCGGGCGCGGGTCTCACGGGCCGGAGTTCAGAAGCTTCAGAAGCAACGTTTCCAGAGCTGCCGGATTGTTACTGGGTATACGCAGCACGACTGATGTTCAGCTTGTACATCTTGTTTTGGAGGGTTGTTCGTTTCAGTCCCAGGCGCTCTGCGGCTCCACCTTGGCCGGCTATTCTCCCGGAGGCGGCTCTCAAAGCTTGGATGATGACCTGCCGCTCAGCCTGTTCAAAAGTTGATGCGGCTGAAGCAGCAGAGCGCCTCAACTCTACACGTGGGACATTCAGTTCGTTTCCTTGCGTGAGAATCACGCAGCGCTCGATGAAGTTCTCCAACTCGCGAATGTTACCCGGCCAATCGGCACTCATCAGCACCTCCATCGCCTGCTTCGGAACGGATTTGACGCGCTTTTGCATTTGGCGGGAATGGTACAAAACAAAATAGTGCACCAGGAGCGGAATGTCCTCGCGTCTTTCGCGAAGCGGCGGAATCTCAATCGGAAAAACATTCAATCTGTAAAAAAGGTCTTCGCGGAACTGGTTGTTTCGTATCATGCTCTGCAGATCGCGATGCGTTGCGGCAATCAGACGAACGTCCACGCGAATGGTCTTCGTACTCCCCAGTCGTTCAAACTCACGTTCCTGCAAAGCGCGCAACAGCTTCGGCTGCAGCTCGAGACTGATGTCGCCAATTTCATCTAGAAAAAGAGTGCCGCGATCGGCCAACTCAAAGCGGCCTCGTTTCTGCATGAGCGCGCCGGTGAAAGCGCCCTTTTCATGCCCAAACAGTTCGCTCTCCACCAGCCCGGAAGGTATAGCGGCACAGTTAAGTCGTACGAAGGTGCGCTCGCGACGCGGGCTGAGGTTATGAATCGCCCGGGCAAAGAGTTCTTTTCCAGTGCCGGTCTCACCGTGCAGGAGCACTGTCGACCCCGTGGGAGCGACAATCGCAACCTGGTCCAGCACTTTGCGAAGGGCGGCACTTTTGCCGACGATGTCCTCAAAGTTGTACTCGGAGCCAATTTCTGATTCCAGGTAAAGACGTTCTTCTTCTACCTCGGCCACTTCGGGAAAACTTGTTCCTGCGAGGCCTCCGAGGTCCGTGAAAGCAACAGCTGCGTCCCCCATACTTTCCTCCATACTGCTTGCTCCACTGTATTGGCTTAAACTCGAAAGCAGACCCTGTTGGTCTAGTGATAAGCCATTGTCCAATTCAGTTCCGCTTTCGGACAACCCCACATGGAGGCAAATCGCAAACCCTTCGGGGGCGAATAGCAGCCCCTTTTGAGCGAAGAAATCTGGTCCTTGGGTGGCCAGTCTTTTAAGGAGATTTAAGATTACTCTTGCGAGGTGGAGCTTCGACGCGCCGCCATCCAAAGAGGTGCGCATCGACTGACCACAAACCCGGTCCTAACATTGCGAGAGCGGCACCGGTGGTTCCTAACAGCAGCAAAACCGATTTGTCTCCGGCCAGGGTAAGGATCTTCCAGATTTCAATCAATGCTACGCACGTTCCGACGATGGGTGTCCATAGCCCTACGATCAGCAGTATTCCTGCTCCCATCAAGAGCACAGCGGGAATTGTCACATTCATCGGTGGCAGATCGCTGCACAGCCGTAAGCCCGCGTGCACAATCAGCATGAAGCCGACAACTACGCGCATGAGGAGCAATCCTGTGCCAGGCCAACCGCCAGCGAATGTTGAATATAACCGTCGCAAAACGCACCCGTCGAGACGTTACTAGTTTCCGTTGTTGGCGAGGCGAACTGAAACCCCAAATAGAGCCGGGATCGTCACTCTCTAGGGTTTTGCGTTTGCGGCATGGAAGCAAGGTGGGTGGACACTACAGCTCGATGATTCCTCTCTTCAGGCCGATCATTGCCGCGTGCGTTCGATCGTTGGCGCCTAGTTTAGAGAGAATGTTCTTGACTCGACTCTTGACGGTTTCCTCCGTGATTGAGAGCTGATCCGCAATTTGCTTGTTCGCATTCCCAGCCGCGATCAGTCTCAAGACAAGGATCTCGGCGGGCGTCAGGAGGTCATCCGTCGCATGCTCCGCGATCTGGTACGAGACCTCTGGGGAAAGGGTCTTCTTTCCAGTGTGGACGGCGCGGATCGTCTCCAGTAATTCCCTATGCAACGTATTCTTGAGCAGGTAGGCCTGGGCACCGGCCTTGAGCGCACGCAGAATTTGCGTATCGCCTGCGTATGTCGTCAGCACAATCACTTTTGCATCGGGAAATTCGTTGCGAATCGCAATCAGGGAGTCGATGCCGTTCATCTCCGGCATCTGCAAGTCCATGAGCGTGATGTCCGGATGGTGCGTCCGGAATTGCTGAATGGCATCGCGTCCGTTGGATGCCTCGCCCACCAAAACCATATCGCTCTGAATGCCAACCAGACCGACGATCCCCTGGCGCACAATTGGATGGTCGTCAACCGCAAGAATTCGAATTTGCGAGATGCCGGCGCTCATGAGCTCCTACTTCATGCCTTCGCCTTGCGTGAAAACCACGAACGTTTCTGTGCCGTTGCGTAGGCGGTGCTGGCAGGAACGCGCAGTTCCACTTCGGTACCTGCATCGACTTCGCTCCACACCACTAGCTTACCTCCGATAAGAGTGGCGCGTTCCCGCATCCCGGGCAATCCGTAGTGTCCCTCACTGCCGTGGCTGGAGAGAATCGCTGGATCGACGCCTTTTCCGTCGTCCCGCACCCGTAGTCGGAATTGCTCATTGTCATAACGGATTTCAACCTCGATCTGCCGTGCCTGAGAGTGGCGAAACGCGTTCCGCAGCGCTTCGGCAGCAATTTTGAAGATCTCGTCTCGGAGGATGGGATGCAGATTTCGCGCCTTGCCCTCAAGGGCGACATGGAATGCAGGTGGGTGATTGGCTGAGTCGGTTCCGAGTTCTTGCCCCAGAGTGCTTATGGCTAGCGCGAGATCATTGTTTTGTACCGTGGAATCCCGCAATCCCTGCACCTCATCCCGGGCTTCGGTGATGAAGTCCGCGGTCTGATCGATCGCATTGTCCAGCTTCTCTTTCGCCTCCATCGGGCGGTCCGGCAGCAGCTGCGAAACCGTTTGGAATCGAAGCAGCAACCCGTGTGCGCTTTGAAGCAGAGTGTCGTGAAGATCCCTTGCAACCCGTGTACGCTCACTGACTCGCGCCTCCAGAGTCATAGCGAACTCTTGATGCAGCTGCCGGACGCGGAACTGGTAGGCCGCCCACAGCAATGCCAAAAACACGGCCGCGCATAGAGCGCGGAACCAGTTCGTCTGGTAATACGCGGGAGCGACGGAGAAATCCATCTTGGCAGCGTTATCGTTCCAGACCCCGTCACTATTGGATGCAATCACGCGAAATGAATACCTGCCAGGAGGCAGAGCCGTGTAGAAGGCCTGCCGGCGGGTACCGGCATCATGCCAGTCGTGGTCGTACCCGTCGAGTCGGTAACGGAACTTCACTTTCTGCGGAATCGTCAACGTCGGCGACGTGTAATCAATCTGTAGGTCGCGAGGGTGCGGGGCAAGTTTCAGGTTATCGATTGCCGCCAGCTTCTTGCGATCAATGATGACAGATTCGATGTATGTATACGCAGGCAGCGCGGCTTGCCAGTCCCTCGTGGGGTCCACCATCTGCACGACAAATCCAGTCGCAAACCACACGCGCCCATCAGGAGACACATCCGCTGATCTGATTCCGTATCGCCCCGGCCGCGCTCCGTCTAGGGCGTCATAGAGCCTCGCCTGCACCACGGCTTCCGGGTTGACCCACCACCGTTGTAGCTCGGAATCGGGAAGCTCGACGATGCCACACTCCGTGAGCAGCCACCAGCTTTTATGTTTATCCTCAATGAAGGAATAGACCGCGTTGCAGGGCAGACCGTTTTTCGTCGTGATTCGCTGCGCTTTACCCTGCCGCAATCCGACGAGCCCGTCGTCGAAGGATGCCATGACGGAACCGTCTGCCTGGACAATGAGGTGATTGGTGCGCAGACTGGCAGCAGAACCTGTCGGAAATTCCTTCTGGACACTATCGCGAAAGAGAACAAGTGTTCCGTTTCCCATGCGAGGGCCAATCCAAATCCCTCCATGCGGATCCGGCGCGATCAGCCCCATTGGGACTTGCGATGTCGGAAACTGTTCACGCACCTGGAAATCGCGTATTCGTATCAGCTTTCGGGAAACACCTGAGCACACGGCCCAAATATTGCCATCGACATCCTCAGCCATCCCGAGTATCAGCCCCAGCGGCTGATGATCCGGTTCGGAGATACGGAGGAAACGTCCGTTCTTGAAGACGTACAAACCGTCATAAACTCCTATCCATATATTCCCAGCTCGATCTTCGAGCATGTACGAGACTTGGTCACCAGGGAGACCATGGCCGCTTCGGATCGACGTGACCGTACCGTTCTTGATTTCATCGAGAGAGTCGCCGTTTGCAACCCAGACCGTGCCATCTCTACTGGCCAGAACCCCAACCGCTTCCTCACCCCCCAACCCCTCCGAGGTTGAAAAGGTGGCCACCCGCGGCTCACGGAAGCTGTCGATTCCATTCGTTGTCGTGACCCAAAGAATTCCCTCTCGGTCTGCAAATAGATCGTTCACGAAATCGCTGGACAAGCCTTCCGCCCGCCCATAGTGCTCCACAACATCCCTGCGTATGCGAAACAGTCCGTTGCCTAGAGTGCCCACCCAGAGGCTTCCGTCACGATCAAGGGTCAAAGCGAAAACGCCGAGTTTGCTGCCATCGAACCCAGGGGTGACGAATGACTTGAAAACACCTTTTTCCAGTCTTCCAAGCCCTTTCCCCGGTCCCTGAGGGAGTAAGCCGACCCAGAGGGATCCATTCGAATCAAGTGCGAGTGCGTTT
>Ga0307475_10001216_pt1 | contig 15424 bp, 13 predicted proteins | sample atmos_gasesECM1C_FD_203317 | JGI IMG/M metagenome (GOLD analysis project Ga0307475, IMG submission 203317) | Hardwood forest soil microbial communities from Morgan-Monroe State Forest, Indiana, United States - atmos_gasesECM1C_515 | ecosystem: Environmental > Terrestrial > Soil > Temperate... | reverse complement strand
TCGCATCCACCTCCAGAGGTAGAGTTGGACGTTGCTAATGGGGAGACACTTGATCGTGCCTAGATCACGGCGTACTCGGAAATGGTCCATTTGATTGCCTGATAAACGCATTCAAGAACGATTGGCCGGTGGCGCCTGGGGTTGGTTGCGGCGATGGCGTACCCGATGCCGTAAACGCCTATGACCATGCCCAGGCACTGCCAGATTTCGGGGTAATTCGGCAAGGGCAGGCCTGCCCAGCGAAAGGGCAGCGCCGGAAAAATCACTACGATCACGCCAAAGAGCAGATTGTAGAGCGCAGCTGCCCAAAGCACAGGCTGCATCCAGCGTTCGCCCTGCGCTGTCACGCCTTCTGTTGGGGCTGGAGTCGCTGTCACGACTGGCGTTTTTCTCCACCTGGCCACGGCCAGGCGCTGCCGGGTACTTCATAGGCGGCGCAGAGATCGCGAATGCCCGAGAGCAGCACGCCGGCCGCTGCCAGCGTCAAGAACCAGCGCACGAACCGAGAAACAGGTACTGGCGCAAACACCAGAGCGCTAGGCATAGAACACCACTGGTGTATCACCGGCACGATGTTCGCCAGCATCGCGCCGTAGACGATGCCCATGATAGCGTGCATGATGCGTTCTCCGTGGTAGACGCCGCCGAGGGGCTTGCGAATCCAATCCTCCACCACGAAATCCCAGAGGGTAAGAATCACCTCGGTCAGCAGCAACCCGGCAAGCACTAAGGACCATGCCCCTTGCCACGAAGACCAAGGAAGCGCTGCAAAGAGAATGGCATAAACAAAATCGCGATAGGCGTGCAGTTGCAGTTCGGAGCCCCCGGCCCTGCCCATGCCCGGCAACCGGGCGCGCCACTCGTGATAGTAGATGGTATCGGCTGCTCCGAGAATCGCTAGCGCGGTTGAGAGATAGAGCACTCCGTTCACGGCGGCGCGCTCCCTGGAGCGACGCAGCCCTCGTAAGCAAGGAGAAGCCCCAGCACGGGAAGTAATAGCTTCACCGATACCGCAATACCGTTTCCTGGAAAAGGCACGCAGGCGGCCCGCGCCTCGACGCGGAGCGTTAGCCAACGCGGCGTTCTCACGTACAACCAACCGGCGGCGATGGACGAGCGAGTTCCATAAAAGCACAGCGCGCCATTCTCCGCTCGAAGCATGAAGGAAATTTCCATCAGGCCGAAACGCTCAACTAACAGTCCTGCCGAGTCTATCCACTGCTGGCTGGTCAGTCGGCGACCGCCAAAATTCCGGTCCCAGACTTCTACCAGACCATGCGGCAACTCTGGTCTTGTCTCACAATGGACGGCCAATTTGATGGGCACGCCCAGCCCTGCGGCGGGCAAGCGGAGTATCCGCGCTAACATACGCGCCGGCCAGTTCGAGCCATGCTGGATGTTAAATGCCCCTGCCGCATATCTTGTTGTGGTTACACCGTGGAAGCACCTCAAACCAGCGTCAATACTATGCCAATCCTTGCCCAATGCGAGCGGATACAGCGCTCCTGGCTCACTCGCGAGCGAAGAAGTGTACGACGAGGTGTAGTCTGTCTTCATGTATTCCCGTCTATGAGCTTGGAGCGGTTCGCATCCACACAAGTTCGTTCCCACACCCATTTGTCCGATGATTCGGTTTATGCGTACGAATCTTCCAAGGTTCGCAACAATGTGATGCGCGATTACCAACCCATTTGGCGCATCCGCTCTACGATGAGTCCGCTATAGTGGTTCATGTGATCGGGCCGTCGCTTCAGGGGCAACGGCAGAATTGCGGCGAGTTGGGCCGCTTGTTGCCGGTCGATACTCCGGGCTGAGGTTCGGTAGTAGTAACGGCACGCCGACTCCGCACCATAAACACCAGAGCCCCATTCAACCACGTTGAGGTAGAGTTCCAAAATGCGCTGCTTGCCGAGGACCAATTCGGCCACCGGGACAAGTGTGAACTCGGCGCCCTTGCGGACGATGGAGCGGCCGGTTCCGAAGAACAGGTTTTTTACCAGTTGTTGCGTAAGGGTGGACCCACCGCGAATGCGGCCGCCTTCCATGTCGTCTTCAGCAGCGATTTGCATCGCGTTCCAATCGAATCCATGATGCTGGTAGAAGCGCGCGTCTTCCGCGGCAATGACAGCATGCTGGAAATCGCGCGAGATTTGGCTCAGCGGAACGAAGTCGTATCGTTCGTGATACGGCGTGTGGTGAATCCATGCCTGCAAGCGGCGCTCCATGTGAACCGCAGTGGTCGGTGGGTCGATCCACCGGGCAGCCACAAGGATCAGCGCAGCAAGCGACCAAAGAAGCGCCACTCCGATGAGAAACCATCGAACGAAAGATCGGAGAGTGCCTCTCCGATGCGGGGTCTTCGGGGGTGTGTCTGGATTTTCAGTCACACTTCAGAATAATCGTTTGGGCGCGTTACCGGAAACTTGAAATCGACATACGATTATCGACAGCTAGCGGATCCTTAGTTTCGGAATTGCGAATTGGGGATTGAATCAACACGTGTTTCATTCGTAGCGCAGCGCGACCATCGGGTCCACGCGCATCGCGCGTCGCGCCGGAATGTAGCAAGCCGCAAGCGCGACGAGAAGGAGCACGGCGGACACGGTGAGATAAGTGATCGGGTCAGCGGGGCTCACCGCGATGAAATTGCCGGCAAGGCGCGCGGCGCCAAACGCAGCGGTGAGTCCCAGGGTCAAACCCAAAGCGACAATGGAGAGCCCTTTGCCGAAAATCAGCTTCAGGATGTCGTGTTGCTGTGCGCCAAGCGCCATGCGGACGCCAATTTCGTGCGTTTTCTGGCCGGCGTCAAAAGAGACAACGCCATAGACGCCAACGATCGCGAGAACCAAGCCGAGCAATCCAAGGGACACCGCGAGACCTGCGCCCAGCTGATAGATCAGCAAACCGTTCAGGGAATACAGTGCTTGTGTCATGGTGCGAACATCAAAGACCGGCAGGTCGGGTGCGAGCGCTTGAATTGTACTCTCGATTCCCGGAATCATGGCGCCGGGTGCGGCCGCGGTGCGAACTTGCAGCGTTTCAAGCGATGCGGGGGCGTAATGCTGCACGAACGGCAGATAAAAACCAGGATTGATAGGGCCGGTCACACCCTGAAAACGCGAGTCCTTGGCGATGCCGACCACCTCGAGCGGATGTTCCAGGTCGCCCATGATCGAGAAATTCCGGTCGATGGGGTCGCTTCCCGGCCAAAACGTCTTGGCCATTGTTTCGTTGACGATCGCAACAAATTTCGTTTTTTCGGTGTCGGCTCCGGTGAAATTGCGCCCGCGAACGATGGGAATCTTCAGTGTATTGAAATAGCCCGGCGAGATGTAAGCGAAGAAAGCTCTTTGGCCCTGCTGCCCCGGCGGAGGCTGGTAGCCTTCGATCTTGAGGGTGTCCGTATTGTTGAAATAGCTCAACGGAACGGAACTTGTAAGGCTCGCTGACTCGATGCCGGGGAGGGCACTGACGCGATCAAGCAGGTTCTTGTAGAATTCGCGGCCCTGCGACTCGTTGTATCCGATTTCCGTGGGATCCATGCTGAGATCCACGACGTGTGTCGCGTCGAAACCGAGATTTGTTCGCTGCGCCTTGTCGAGGCTGCGTGCAAAAAGGCCAGCGATGATGAGCAGCATCAGTGACCCTGCCACTTGTGCGACCACGAGCCCGCTCCGTAAGCGGTGTTTGCCGCCCACCAGACCGCGTCCGCCTTCGTGAAGAATGCTGCTGAGATTTCCGCGTGAAATACGCACAGCGGGCAAGATACCCACAATGATTCCGGTGAGGAAAGCGGCGCCGAACGCGTAGGCGAACACGCGCCAATCAAAACCGAAATCCAGCCGCACCGGCAAATCCACTTGAAGATTAATGGAACCCAGGGCGGTGCTACCGAAGTATCCGAGCACGATGCCCGCTGCGCCTCCGGCCAGTGCGAGCAGCACGCTTTCTGTCAGTAATTGGCGAATCAGCCGTCCACGGGCCGCTCCCAGCGCTGCGCGAATGGCCATCTCGCGCTCGCGAATGGTGGCCCGCACCAAGAGGATATTCGCGACATTTCCGCAGGCTAGCAGCAAAACCAGCCCTGCCAGGCCGAGGAAAAGACCGGAGATCACTACGATCGTGTTTTTGGGGTCTGGGTTAGGCCGCGCGCGCAATTCCGGAAAAACCAAGTAGCTGAGATCCTGATCCGATGGATATTCTTGAGCCAGCCTCTTGGATACAACAGCGAGCTCTGCGCCGGCCTGCTCCACGGTGGTGCCAGGTCGCAGTCGGCCGAGAACGAAAAGCTGCCGGAACCCGCGATCCGTCATGAAGTTATCCGGATTCCCGTCGATTGTGGCCATGCCGAGCGGCATGTACGCCTGGACGTTGGCCAAGGAGAAGAGGCCATAAAACGATGCCGGAGCGACACCAACGATCGTAAAGGGATGGCCGTCTACGGAGACTTTGCTGCCGACCACCGATGGATCGCCGCCGAAATACGCTTGCCAGTAGGCGTAGCTGAGGACCATCACGGGGTCGGCGCCGATCGTGTCACCTTCGGACGGCAGAATGAAGCGGCCAAGTGCCGGCTGGATGCCGAGGGCCGAGAAGTAGTTACCCGTCACGTAGTTCGTGAGAATTCGCTCCGGCTTGCCCTTCACGCTGAGCCCGTCGAGCCCGAACATGCCGCCCAACAGCTCGGAGAAGACGCCGGTCGTCTGCGTGCGGATGTCGCGATAGTCCGCGACAGACGTCTGGTTCTGGACAAGGCTTTGCTTCTGCCGAAACGCGATCACGGTGATCTGCTGCGGATCCTTGACAGGCAGCGGGCGGAGGAGGAACGATTCCACCATGCTGAAGATTGCAGTGTTGGCGCCGATGCCGAGCGCGAGCGTTAGGATGGCGGTGGCCGCAAAGCCCGGTGCCTTCGCGATCATCCGCAGACTGTATCGTGCGTCTTGCCAGAACGAGGTCACTCGTGCATCTCCGAAGGTATGCTAGAACGATTCAGAGCATGTCCCCGCCCATCCAAGGCACTCGCTAACCGACTGCTCGCACTTCACTTAGCAGACCCGGGCTCCTTACAATAGCGCTCCACTGTTCGTTTGTGGGACGCGCTCTCAGCGAGACCGTACATCCGATGAATACGGTTGACGCGATGTTTCGAGCAACCACCAAGTGGGACGATAGCAGCGCAAGTCGCGTCGGATTACCGGAGAAGTCCAGTCAGTCCGGTGAGCGCTTTGATCAAGTATGTGACCCTGAAAGGGCGTTCTCGATCAGGCTCGGTTGATCGTTCCCCTGCATTTTGCAGAGCCGCAACGGCAACGCACTCGCTTCCCAGTCTCGGAAAATCCGTAGTCGTAACCCAACTCCTCTCCGGCCCGAATCTTTCGCGCGCTGAAAAGCCACAGGCGCCCCCTGAACTTCCTCAGCTTCAGATTGGGCTCGCAACTGTGGTTGATCAGCTCGGCGCCGGTTCCGCCCACTGCGCCGTCAATCGTCCAATACGGATCCAACTGGGCCAGGTAGTTCAACTTGCGGCTTCTCCCTGGTGAGCCATGCAGGAATCGTCTTCGCGTCTCTACGCGGTTGATCTTCTCGCCCCCATACTCGATCACCTTGCGTCCCCTGGGAATACTTTTCCCTGCGCGGACGCCCAACCGGTGAATTCCTGATCGGAACACGCGCAGTTTGTACGGGCATGCCTGTGAAATCCGTTGCTGAGCGATGTGGGAAAGTTGAAGACTCGAGGCGATTTTCATGGAAATGAGAGGCTGTCATACGAACCAGCCTCCCGGATTGGCTCGATTGGGTGTTATTTATTGGGTGTTATTCATAGACTTTCTTAACCACGGTGTTGGCTACTTTCGTCAGGCGCTTGGACTTTTGGAGCTTCGTGCTCTTTTTCGATGCCATGGTTCTTCTCCTCGCTTCGAACTGCCCCCATGGGCGGTCAGCTACTTATAGGCAAATGCGGGGCCACATGTCCAGGGGAACGAAGCCGCAACTCATCCCGCGTGGAATGTGGAGGATGGGACGGCCGGATTTGCTCCGCGCCCCCGGCCAAGCAAGCAAGGGCGCTGAATAAATCAACATCGGCTGAAAAATTCAACGCGCACGACACATTGGAAACTGACAACTCCCGATAAGTGCCAGCTCAACCGGTCGTTGCAACACCACTTAAGCTGTAGGTCCGACAATGCTTCCCACTAGAGATCTCGCGCGTCTTTTTAGTAGCTACCGATGATCGCAAGACTCGTCGGATCTTTCTTGAGGACACAAGAGATGCAGCAGTCCGTTGGGGGAAAGTCAAGCTTTCTGCAGATTCATTAACGGGAATAGTGACCGCGGTGACTCACTTATAGGGACTGGCGGCGTTCAGCACACCGTGCATCTGCCGCGTAAAGGCCGCCGGTTCCTCATAGAAAGGGAAATGTGCAGATTCTTCAAACCAGACGATGTGCTTCTCGGGCGCATTGATCTTGGAGAGGTACTGTTCCGTGAGCGTAAACGGATCCGTATAGTCATAGCGGCCCGTGAAGAAATAGACCGGAATCTCCACTCGCGTAATGACGTCCATCAGTTCGCCCGAAATCGAGTTGTAAAGGAAGTTTCTCGAATATAGAGAGACCCCCTTCGGGATGTTGCGCGCATCGCGAAGGCTATACTCAGGAGCGGCTAACCCGGTCAGTAAGAGTGGCATAAACGACTTCGCATTATGGATTTCGCCTCCGAATTTGAAGATCAGTGTTTCCCGGACGCCGGCGCCCCTCGCATCTAACTCCTTGATCGCGCCTTGATCGCCCACGCGACCTGCGCTTTGCCGGATGAATTCGTCCTGAATTCCAGGGATGGGAGACGACCGGGCGAGTTGTCCTATTCCGACATAGGCGCGGTAGAGCTCCGGATGGCGCGCAATTACGAGCATTCCCAAATAGGTGCCCCATGAATGTCCCACGAGATAAATCTTGTCCTGATTGAACCGGGCGCGAAGCACGTTGGTCAATTCAATTGCGTCGGCGACGAGTTGTTCCGAAGTAAGCGTGCTGCTGATGTCTTCGCGATAGGATTTGCCGGCACCCCGGCGATCCCACTGGACTACCACGAATTCCTTTTCAAGATCACGCTGAAAGGCGTGCGCTAGATACATGGCGGGCATCCCAGGACCACCATGCAGGAAGAGCAAGACCGGGAGCGAAACATCGTTCCCACGAATGAGAACGCATTGATCTACCCCACCGATGCGGACGCGTTCTAGCGACGCGATGCTGCTTCGTCCGGCGATGGCAGGAGTGCGTCCGGGGGTGAACCATAAATGGAGCAAAATGCCGAGCCCCGCCAAAGTGAGCCCGCCGATGCTCCAAGTCGCCTTCTTCAACTATGATCCGCCTATCTAGATGGGACGAGTGTAGCACCAGGAGCGATTCCTGCTATCGGGATAGGCCACGTTTATAGGATGCGACTTGCACGCTTCGCCAGCAGGCACTCGCGATCCTGGATACAGCGACAGCAGGGGTTATGGAGAAGATCCTGACGCACAACGGCAGCCATGTGCAGGAGTTTTATTCGACTCTGCCCGGACCGGTGCGTGTAGGGATCGAAGCAATGGGCACGATGCAGTGTTGGTGGCCAAGGCGACCCATCGAAGCATAGGGTCGGCCTGCTCGCTGTGGCGAGAGTTCCGCGCCGCGGCAAGTCTCCGGGCGCGGCACGCCTTTCAATCCCTGACTATTCTCATTTGCGCGGTGCCAGGCTTCTCTATGCCAGGGGAATCGCGCCTAAACTAAAGTCGGAACGCAAAAAGAGTAGATTTGCGAAGTGCGTTTTATTTGCGGTCAAAAGTGCAGCACATGTTGATTTTGAAGGGTTAGGTGCTTTTCTGATCACGAAATTTCGCGATAGAAGTCCGCGTGGCGGTTGGGTTTGGGAGTTGAGGCAACCCTACCTCCGTCCCCGAACCGCGGAGAACCGATACTTCCTCCTTCCCTTTTAGATTTTTTTACCGGCTACTGCTTACTAGTATAACTTTTCAGCACAGGTGGAGGTGAAATGGAAGCGGATTCTGGCGACTTGAGAACGAGGAATAAAAGGGGCGTTGATACTTGATGAGATCGTTTGGGGGCATTCTGGGTTGACTGCAGTTCGCGGGCGCGGGCGAGAAGTTTTTTCAGTTTGCCTTCAATCGAGGCGTCGCCGATGTGTTCTTCCTGAAGGACGCCGTCGGCGTCGATGGTGAAAGTGTGGTAAATTGTGGTCTTTGGGCTGTTCTCTACCTTGGTTGCGAGAGCGAGGAGCAGCGTTGAGGACCTAAGGGCTTCCGTTACGAAGCGGGACTAGGAAGGTCGCCGCTGAATCGTTCCTGAATCTACGATTATGCCGGAGCGCGACATTGTTTCGAAGTACAACTCATCGCCTGCGACTTCGACCATCATGAACGTGCGATCGGTGTCAAAGCCGTGTTCGGTCATACCGGTTTTCGCCAAATCGCCATTCCGCAGCTGCCCGGAAGCGCCTTCCGTGAAGTAGTAAACCCCTTTTTGAGGATGCATGCGTTCGTAGACGTGGTCGTGACCGGAAAAAACGGCGTCCACGCCATACTTGATAAAGAGCGGCTCGATCAGCGAGCGCAACTCGACGGAGGAGCCATGGGTTTTTCCCGACGAATAGAGGGGATGATGGAAGAAGCAGATTTTCCAATCTTTGTTTCCGGCGTCCTGTAATTGCTTTTCGAGCCAGGCGAGCTGTTTGGCGTCCATGTAGTTGCTGTCGAGGGCGAAGAAACGAACATTGCCTTTTTTGAAGGTGTAGTACTTTGCTTCGTTCATATTGAAGAGTTTGTAGAAGCGCTCGTTCGGATTGTCATGGTTGCCGAGCGAAGCGTAAAACTTGACGCCAACGTCCAGCAGCGGTTTGTAGGGTACTTCAAACTTCTTTTCAAAATCCTTGGGTGTGCTGCCACCGTAGATGTTGTCGCCGAGCATGATCACGAAATCGAACGGGAATGTCTGGCGAGCAGTAACCATGCGCTGAGCAACTTCATACTGTGGAGCCTGGCCGGTTCCCATGTCGCCGATGGCCGCGAAGCGAACTGAATTGTCTTTGAGCGGAAACTTGAATTGCTCCGCGCTCGCGATCAGGAGGGAGAAGGTGACCAAACTGAGAACGAGAATCAGCCGCTTTCGCATGGAACCATCCGGTCTTTGAGAGTCTAGGGAATGATATCCGGAATTCGATCGACGACAAGATTTGCTTCGGCGTCCAGAAGGACTAGATCGTGACCGACAATTCGGTAGGTAACCTGTTCCGGCAGTTTGGGGAACCTAAGCAACAGGGTCGGAGGGACGGTGGTAAACGGCACTCCGTCGGGGTAAGGCTCGTTTACGTGGAGATGCATCTCCTTGAGTGGCTCTCCTTGCTGAATGGTGGTGCGGGCCCGCCGGCCGTCAGCGCCTTGAAACTCTTCACGGACCGCGCGGCGGAACGCTTTCTCGGGCTCTTCCGTAAAAATAGCGCCATGCCTGGCGTTGGCCCGAGCCTCCCGAATTTTTCTTGCCAGCGCTAGCTGGTGGGCGGTGATGAGTTCCGGCACATCCGTCGGTTTGAGCGCCGGAAGAGTGGAGGCAATCGATTTGTGCAGGCTGGCATACGCCTGAACACGCTTTTCGAATTCTTTGAAGCCGGCGGCGTTCTCCGGGTCTTTCTTTGGCAAGGCAGCCTCTTGGCTTCGAACGGTTGACGTCCATCCCGCCGTGAGAAAGACCACCAGCAGCAAAGATTGCATCTGACGTCCTATTCCTTGATTCAATCTCATAGCCTATTCCTGCGCGGACGGTCCCAGCACGAAACTCAGAGGACGTTTAAGTGTCGCCGGAACTGCGTACCGCTTCCTTGACGGCTTGCTTGACCGCTTTCTTGACGACCTTCTTGACCGTGGACTTAACAATCTTGTCGTGCAGCACGTCTTCCCCAGCCTGCGCGACGACTTTTTTTACAGCCTTTTTTACGGTACCAGTGAGAGGACGGAGTTCGTGAACGAGAACAGCGACGACTTTTTCCGCTTCTTTCTTCTGAACCTGCGGCGAAGCTTCCTCTTTTGGCCGGTCCTGCTCCTTAGCGCCATTGGTGGTTGTCCAGTCCGATTCAAAGCATGAGAGAAGTTTTTTCACTATCTTCGATTCTCGAATGATGAGGCCGACCTCGCGCCGGGAGTCTAATTCAGCCGGCCGCAGGCTCTGGCTACCAACGAAGGCCTGGTGGCCATCGCGAACAATCGTGCGCGTGTGCAGCCGCATGCGGGTCAGTTTGCGGGCGGGCACACTAGAACGCCCGCTGATCTTTCCGATGACGCGAATCTCCGCGCCGGCCTTGGCGCGTTCCTGCAGGATGCCGATCATTTCCTTGTCGGAAATCTGCGGATCGTAGATCAGCAACTGCCTCTTCGCGCGCTTGAGGAAATTGCGAAGCACCTTTCGCGAGTTTGCCGGGCTGACGACGAAGGTATCCAAGCCCGCGGAGTAGGAGCGACGGGCGCAATCCGCATCGAAAAGCTTGACAGCCTCCTGGACCAGTCTGGCGTTTTTGGTGACGATTCCGAATCCGCGGCTGTGATCAATATCGAGGTGCGTAAAGTTGAAGGAAAGCATGTACAGAACGCGCCGATCGATGACGACCATCTTGTCGTGATAGCGAATCAAGTCGTCGGCGCTGCGTGCCACGGTAATACCGGCGTGCAAAAAGCGCATTTCGAGTTGGCGCAAATTCCTTTCGCCGCCGCGGTTGACGTCGGCGATGAGCGCCGTGACCTTTACGCCCCTGGCCACCGCCGCTTTCAAAGAGTTTTCCAGATCGCTTCGGTCGAAGCGGAAAATGGCAATGTCGATGCTTTTCTTGGCGTTTTTGACGGCCGAAAGAAGCAACGAGGGTCCATCGTCCGGCTGGACAATTAATTTCACGTCAGGTTTTCCGCCTCTCGCAACGCGCGAGCTTTACGGGGGAATATGAGAACCGCCCGCTTTGGAATTAATGCGCTTCGCTGCATTCCATGCCTCCGCGCGTCCGTGGTGAATCTGGAGCCGTCACTTTGAGCCCTTCCGACGTTTGAATGTTGTACAGATCGGCATAAACCCCTCCTGCTGAAACCAGCTCGTCATGCGTGCCGCGTTCCACAATTTCAGAATCCTTGACGACGAAAATCACATCGGCACGGCGAATGGTGGCAAGATGATGCGCAACGAGCAACGAAGTTCTGCCCTGCATCAAACGATCAAGCGCCTCAATCACCGTTTGCGCCGAGGCGGCATCGAGGCCGGACGTAGGTTCGTCGAGAATCAGTATGGGAGTGTCGCGAATAACTGCGCGAGCGATAGCGATTCTCTGGCGCTGGCCGCCGGAAAGGGAGACGCCGCGTTCGCCAACCATCGTGTCGTAGGCCTCCGGCATCTTTTCTATGAATTCGTGCGCGTTGGCCAGTTCAGCCGCTTTCATGATTTCCGCGCGCGAAGCACCGGGCTTTCCGTAGGCGATGTTTTCCCAAACCGAAGCGCGAAACAGGAGAGTGTCCTGTAGAACGAAACTAATCTGCTCTCGCAGAGACTTCAGGGTATAGGTGCGAATATCCCGGCTATCTATTTTGACGACGCCGAATGAGGGATCGTAGAACCGGGGAATCAGGCTGATGATTGTCGTCTTGCCCATCCCTGATGGGCCAACGAGCGCCGCCATCTGGCCGGGTTCGATGCGAAGGTTGATGTCCTTCAGAACTGTGTTGTCGGCCTGATAGCTGAAATTGACGTGCTCGAACTCGATTCGCCCCTTGAATTTTGGGGCGCGGCGCGCCTTTGGCAAGTCGCGTACCTGACTCTCGATTTTCAGCACTTCCTGGATGCGTTCGTAACCAACCATTGCTTTGGAGACGGTGTCGGTCATTTTTGAAAGGTCCCGCATGGGCTTGTACATCTTGCCGAGATAGAGAAGGAAAACGATCAAGACGCCGGCGCTCAGCTTGCCGGCCATCGCCAGCCTCGCTCCGTATCCCAGCACCAAACAGGTGCCGACGGCGACGATAACCTCGACGAGGGGAGACAGTTTGGCTTTTACGCTTCGGGCGCGCAACGCTATTTCGACGTTTTCGAGACTCTGCGTCTCGAAACGTTGGAGTTCGTAATCCTCACGGGCAAATGCCTTGACCACGCGGATGGAACTTAGGACTTCCTGAACGACGGAGGTGAGTTCACTCTCAGTTTTCCGAACGGCTCTCGAAGCACGCTTAATTTGCCGCGTGTAGTAGTACACGACGGCGAAGAGGCCAGGGGCGATGGAAAGGGCGATCAAGGTGAATCGCCAATTGATATAGAACATGACGCCGATCATGCCCACGAGCGTCAAGATATTGACGATCATGCCAAGCAGAGCAGAGGTGATGAAATCCTGAACTGAAGCAACGTCGCTGGTGATGCGCGTGATCAGATCGCCCGTTCGCGCCTCACCGTACTCGGCAAGCGAGAGGCGTTGGATGTGGTTATAGACCGTTCGCCGCAGGTCGTGGGTAATCCACTGGCCGACGCTTGTAGTGAGGTACTTCTCGATGTAGGAGCTGACTGCTCCAACGACTGCAATGGAGGCAACAGCAGCAACGGCAAAATTCAACAGTGCAATTTGGTTCTCGCCGAAAAATCGCAGCACAAATGCGCCGATCCATCCCGGAAGTTTCTTGTGCTGCAAAAGGCTGTCGACAACAATCTTGATTGGCCATGGTTCGAGAATGCCGGCCAGGGTTTCGCCGATGACCGCGACGAAGCCAAATATCAAAGCTGTAGAATGCGGCCGGAGAAGCTGAGCAATCGTCAGCTTCTCCGGGTGATCATCGGGTGGTGTTTTTTTTTCCACAGAGACCCTGTCCGCACGCGCCAGTTCTGACCCGCTCTCTCGGAATAAGCCAGCCGTCTGAAGCTCTTGGGAGGCGAGTGTCAGTCCGAAACGTGCCTCACGACCGCCTGTGCCGGTCCCATTTATCCCCAATCGTGTTTCGATCCACTAGATAACGCCGGGGGGCCGTAATGGTCGATACAGGGAATCCACTAAATTCAGCAGGACATACCAGCAGCGCTTATTTGTGGTGGAACTTGTTGCGAATATCCGGCCAGAACTCATGGAACACGTTCCACCCGGCGGTTGTGGCAATCGAAACCGATCCCCTCTCCAAGGCGTGAGGTGCATCGGATTGTGACTGCGGATACCAGGTATTCGAAATGAATGCCGAACCATACGCGCCGGCGAACACGGAGAAGGCTGGAATTCGCGACCCTGTGTCCGTACGCGTTATAAACGTTCTGAGGATCGCCGATTTCGTGCGCGGCCAAACACCAGAAGCGTCTGACCGGGCGAAACGGGGATCCTCATGATCGACAGCCGCGACGCCGAAGCGAATGGTTCGGGAGATCGCGGCACGCCCGTAGGAGGAAGCGAATCGCCTGGCGTATCCCTCGGAGCCCTGACCCCACTCTTTGGGCGTATTTAGACCTTGGTCGATGGCTGCTCCGAACGCGGGCCCTACGACAGTCTCTGGGCTGATCATTGAATGGAAGTAAAGGTCAAAACGATCGCCGAATGTCAGGTGCCTGGCCGGAGATCGCGAGGAATCCAAGTGGCTCACGGGAGCGTCCGGCAGGCTGTCACGATTCGCTTCAGTGGTGGACACCGGAGCCTGGTCTGTTTGTTGTTGTGCTTGCACCGGGGAATTCGCTGCCAGCAATAATCCAAACGCCAGTATTCCTAGCGGCCAATCTAACCATTTCACCGTCATCGCTGCCTCCCTGCGTAGGAAAAGTTGTAAACCGTCGCAATTATCTGCTGGGTGGTCCAGCGGAATCCCAGAGGGATCTGCCGGGAGGCCGGGGCATGCTCACACACCTAAATAGGTACATCTAGCGAGAGCGAATTCCGATCGGCTAATTCCTGTAGAAGAAAGCGTGAGAAGTATGAAGACCCGGCCTGTAAGAGGTTCTACAGCTTCGTCCCAGTTCCTTACGAAAATACGAGCGAACTTCGTACGGTGCACGCATATACGGAGCTCTCGAGCCAGGGCTTTCCAATTATCTTGGTAGAGCGGCGAGCCTTTGGTGGAGCTGCACGAGTTCGGTCATGGCCGGATCGGCTTTCGACCAATGCTGCGCAGCCTTCATGAACTGCTCGCGCGCGGCGGCGTCCGACTCGCGATGTTCGAGCACGAGGCCAAGTGCGTAGTAGCCGCCTGCATAACTCGGATCGTGCTCAATCATTTGGCGGGCGGTAAATTCGGCCAGGTCCCAATCGCCGGCATCGCGCGCGATGCTTGCGATTGAGTCGAGCTGAAAGAGAGCCTGGCTCCAGGCGTCGGGGCCCGGAACCGCGCGGATTTTTTTCTCGATTTCTCGAAATAGCGCGTCGCTTCTTTCCCTGCGGGCACGGCGGAGCAGGATTTCCGCGTTGAGAAGGCCGGCGTCGGGCAATTGCGCGGCGACGGACGAAGGCACATGCTCGAGCTCCTGCTCGGCAAGCGAAAGTTCGGATTGCGCTTCGTCCAGGCGATTGAGGCGAAGCAAAGCCTGTCCCGCAGCCGAGTGGCCTGCGAAGCGGCCCATCGGCCATTGTCCATTGGCGAGTTCTTGCGCTGCCGCCAGAGCTTCGTCGTAGCGTCCGCGGCTGAGCAGGAATTCCGGCCACTCGCGGCGATTGAACTCGGCGAGGTCGTTATAAACCGGCAGCGCGAACGTTTCGCGAAACAGCTTCTCCGCCGCGTTCATCTGACCGAGCGTCTCGCGGCACATTGCAAGCAAGCTGAGATTGTGGATGTGATGCCAGTCGAATCGCGCGGGAATATTCTCGGAGCGGTAGTAATTCTCCTCAAGCTCGTTGGCGCGCTCGAATTCCGCGATGGCTTGTTCGGTGCGGCCGGTCCAGCGAAGGTCGTGGCCGTGCATATGGTGCGCGTGCGGGATGGCGGGAGCCATGCGCACGTAGATTTCGCTTTGGGCGAGAGCGTCCTGAGGGCGGCCGATTGTTTCGTACGTGTGCGCGAGATAGTGATGCGCCGCGAATTCGTCCGGCGCCAGTGCGAGCGCCGCTTCGTAAAACGCGATCGTATCGGGCCCGCCGTTCTGACCGTGCGCGTGCGGAGTGCCTTCTTCGGCGAATCCGCGCTGAATCCAGAGCCATGGGTCGTTCGGAGTGGCGGTGATTGCGGCCGTGATAGCGTTACGGTAGGCGAAGTACTTTTGCAAATCGGAGTCGCCAAGCCAAGCGAGCAACAAGACGTGAATGCCGATCTTGCGGCGCTCCGGTTCGGTGACTGCATCAGCCAGGGACTGCGCCTTCTCGATCGCGGCGCGCGTCGCCTCGGGATCGGAGAGTCCTATGTAAGCTTCGGACAGCCCGACGTACGCCATCGCGAGTTTTGGAT
>Ga0307475_10001215_pt1 | contig 15426 bp, 23 predicted proteins | sample atmos_gasesECM1C_FD_203317 | JGI IMG/M metagenome (GOLD analysis project Ga0307475, IMG submission 203317) | Hardwood forest soil microbial communities from Morgan-Monroe State Forest, Indiana, United States - atmos_gasesECM1C_515 | ecosystem: Environmental > Terrestrial > Soil > Temperate... | reverse complement strand
CGCAAATTTGCGCTCGTTTCGCTGGGAACCTCACTGTCGAGGCCTATACCAGACAGCCGTGGCTGCCTGAGTTTTCAAAGACGCGCGCTTCCAGCGATAGCCACGTCACCATGGGCAAAAACTCGGACTGAAATCATTCGTGTCGGAGTTCTTCATCGCAGCGCGTTTGTGAATCTAGCCGTTTCATCGTTTCATCGCCTAAGTATCAATTCGCCAGCCACAGGATCAAGTCTTCGTGATCGGAGGGAGCTTCGGCGGTGCGGCTGCGATCCTCTTGTCGCTTGATCCGCAAGTTAAGCGTGTAGTTGCGAACTGTCCCGTCGTGGACTGGAGTATTTTGGATAAGGCAGAGAAAGCCGAGACCTCGAAATCGAACTATGCCGTCTACATCCGGCAAGCGTTCGGGAATGGGTATCGGCTCTCGGACGCAAACTGGAACAAGCTTCGTAGCGGTACGTTCTACAATCCTTGGCATCACAGGAAGAAAATCGAGGGTTCCAAGGTACTGATGTTCCACGCTAAAGACGATCCAAACGTGCCCTATGAACGCACGAGAGAATTTTCAGAAGCCACTGGAGCTAAATTGAAGTCGCTCAGCCGGGGAGGGCACATCAGCACAGACTACGTCGTCAGAAGATATTGGGCACAAATCAAGAAATTCTTCGATTCGGCTCCCTGATGAGTGATCGTCTGCAATTTGGGCTGCGGTTAACCTCGCCCTCGCCTGCGTCCTCCATCTTCGGCTAAAGTATCAGCCAATGAAGATCATCTTCTGCGTCTTGTTTTTGCTCTTTACCATGACTGCTCCTGCCCAAAATACAGTTCAGTTCGACATCAAAGCGGCTCAGCGGTTTGCGAATCTTGCCCTCGGCTGCGTGCACAAAGAGTATCCAAATCACATTAGCCACATGTTGAATAGTGATGCTGATGCAACACCGCCTCGGAAATTGACGCCTGCTTTCTATGGCTGCTACGACTGGCATTCTTCCGTCCATGGGCATTGGCTGCTAGTACGGCTGGTCCGGACTTTCCCGGATGCGCCGTTTGTTCAGGCTGCTCGCGAAGCACTGCGGCAGAGTCTCACGGCAGAAAACATCGTGCAGGAGGCTGCATATCTCCGAGGAGAAGGACGATCCAGTTTTGAGCGACCGTATGGGCTGGCATGGCTCCTTCAATTGGTTGCGGAATTACGCGAATGGGACGACCCGCAAGCTAAAGAGATGGCGGCAAATCTGCGTCCGCTTGAGACAGTCGTACTGGAACGGCTGAACAACTGGCTGCCCAAACTCTCGCACCCTGTGCGGATCGGCGAACACGACCAGACTGCTTTCGCGCTCGGTCTGATGCTCGATTATGCGCACGGCAATGGCGATCAGAAATTCGACGAATTGGTCGTGTCCAGAGCTAAGCAGTTCTACCTCACTGACAAGGACTGCCCGCTAGCGTATGAACCCTCCGGCGAGGATTTCCTGTCACCATGTCTCGGCGAGGCAGACCTGATGCGTCGTGTACTGCCGAGCCAAGAGTTTGTACGCTGGCTCCGAGCATTCATGCCCCAAATTTCCAGGTCGGGCGATGATAAGTGGTTGCAGCCCGTTGTGTCACCCGATCCAAGCGATCCGAAGCTGGCGCACTTAGATGGGCTCAATCTCAGTCGAGCATGGATGCTGGAAGGAATCGCTGCTGGTTTACCGAAGAACGACATGCGACTGCCGTCGATTATGGCGACTGCCGAGGCGCACAGGCGGGCTGGTTTGGCGGCTGTGACAGGCGAGCATTACGAGGGCGGTCATTGGCTGGGGAGCTTCGCAGTTTATCTGGTCACGAAGCGAGGCATGTCAACGACGCCCAGATAGGAAAGCCATGCTGACCGACACTCCACCGCGCAAGGCAAACCGGACACAATTCCTCGAAAGTGACCAGATGACGACGCTCGACCTGCCAACAACTGGGCGTTTGCCTTCGATCACAAAATCCATTGAGTCAGCGATGAAAGGTGGGAAAGGGGCGGACGTTCGGAACGCCTGCGCCGACTTTCTGAGGACCGCCTCAGATTTCTATGAAGTCCCGACGTGCGGCATCCGCGTATTAGCCGCGAGACCCCTTCGCACCCGCGAACGTGGAACATTCGAGCTTTTCGGTGACTACGATCCGGAAACCTCAGTCATCCGCGTATGGATGCGAACGGCAGTGCGGAAAGAAGTCACATCGTTCGGCACGTTTCTGAGCACCCTCTGCCACGAGTTCTGCCATCACCTCGACTTCAAGAAGTTCGGCTTTGTTGACTCGTGGCACACTCGCGGGTTCTACGAGAGAGCCGCCGTGCTCTACCACTACGCGAAGGGAACCCCGCTGAAGAAACTGTTCTGGGTTCCTATGGCAGGCGGACGTTGGCGAATCGACTGGCAGCGGACGAATCGGGTAGCGTGATCGGGTGTGCGTGATCCAATGTCCGATGCCATTGCCGCTACACATCCTTCAGTTGCTCCTCGGTCATGCCAAAATAATGACCGAGTTCATGGATGAGAGTCTGGCGGACTTGATGTCGGACCTCAGCCTCATTGGAGCAGACCGCCTCAATGTTTTTCTGATAGAGCACGATGTGGGCAGGACCCGCTGATAAATTAAAAACGCTCTTCTTAGTGGCTGGCACTCCGTGAAAGATGCCTAGCAGCAATTGCCTTCGCTGACCCGGTTGGGATCGCGACTGCTTCGCCGGATAATCCTCAACCAGAATGGCAACGTTCTGGATTCGGCTACGAAATTCTTCCGGGAGAGAGTCCAAGGTTTCCTCAGCAACATTGACGAACTCTTCGCGTGTCATTCTTTACCCACTGACACAAATAAGGGCATGCTCACTCCGAGTAGCCGTCGTCTGTTTCTTCATCCTCGGCATCTTCATCGTCGTCGCCTTCGTCTTCCTCTTCGTCTTCTTCCTCGTCGGACTCTTGTCGAAGGAGGACATGGGCCTGCGCCGAGCGATCCGAAAGGTTCGCGTCGAGGCATCGTAGGAATATTCTGCTCATGTCTACATGGTACTCTGGCCCGTTGACGGGAGCAGCGGGTGTTGGTTGCGGACGCTGGCGGATCGATTGGCAACTCACAAATCGCTCAGGAAACACCAATGCCGCTTCAGGTTGACCCGGTCCCGGCCTGCATGATTAAGATTGAGCATTGAGGAGATCAAAATGGACAGCACAATTTCGACCAAAGACCTGAAGTCGAGACTCGACAAGAAGCAAGGAATCACGGTAGTCGAGACCCTCGCGCCTGAACGCTACCGAGAAGCCCATCTGCCCGGAGCTTTGAACATTCCTCCTCAACGGATCAAGGAACTCGCGCCAAAGTTGTTGCCCAACAAGAAGGCTGAGATCGTCACCTACTGTACGAACACGCATTGACACGCTAGCGAATACGCTGCCCGTGAATTGGCGGCGATGGGCTACACCAACGTGGCGCACTATCCCGAAGGCAAACAGGGTTGGATGGAAGCGGGGCTTCCGGTGGAAAAGGCAGCATAGTCTGACCGTCGCGAGGAACTCACAGCATGAAAGCGCATGGTACGAGAAGCAGGGCGCTGCGCGTGATGTCCTGACCATCGGTGAGATGAATGATCCTCAGCCGCTCGCAGGGGAAGTTCGAATTCGAGTAGCCTTTTCAGGCGTAAATCCGGGCGACGTGAAGAAGCGTGAAGATGCGTTTGGCGTCGGGATGCCGTATCCGCGTGTCATTCCCCATAGCGACGGTTCGGGAACGGTTGATGCGGTCGGGGAAGGCGTGTCGCGGGAATGGGTCGGTCGCCGAGTGTGGTGCTATGGCGCTCAAAGTTACCGCCCTTTCGGGACCGCCGCCCAGTTCACCGTGGTTCCGCTGAGCCAAGTGGTTCAACTCCCCGAAGGCGTGCCGCTGGAGCAAGGTGCCTGTCTCGGTATTCCGAGCATAACCGCTCATCGGGCGGTTCACGTCGCGGGTTCGGTCAAGGGCAAAACGGTTCTAGTGCAAGGGGGCGCTGGTGCAGTTGGTGCGTGCGCTGTTCAACTCGCGCATCAGGCGGGAGCGCGAGTGATTGCTACGTGCCGTGCTGAAGCTGATAAGGAAATCGCATCGCGAGCAGGAGCGGATGAGGTTCTACTAACTGGCGAACAATTGGTTGAACGAATCCGGGCGTTGGCTCCCGATGGAGTCCATCACATCGTAGAAGTCGCTTTCGGGGCGAACATCAAGACCGACACGGAAGTCTTGACGCAGGGCGGCTCCATTGCGACTTATGCAACCAACGCGCCAATGCCAGAGACTCCAGTCTGGCAACTTGTCTTTATTAACGCGAGACTCTTCTTCGTCGGCAGCGACGATGTGCCAGCCGAGGCAAAGATCGAAGCCACTCGCGACATCAATCAAGCACTTGAGGCAGGTTGGAAGGGGCTAGACATCGCCGAGATTGTGCCACTGGATCAGATCGCACGCGCCCATGAGCTAGTAGAGCATCCCACTAAACCGGGGCGTGTGATCGTGGCGATTCCATAGACTGTTGGGCGCAGGGAAAGAAGCCAACCTTACCGACTCGGCAGCGACGGAAGAGGCGGAAGCAGGCCAAGCTGCCGCATCATTCCAACATCGTCCCGATTCGCGAAGTGCTCAGCGATCTTGCCGTCGAGCACTCGATACATGTGGATGTGCTGAACTTCGAAAGTGCGCCCGGTGGGCTGCACATTAACGAGCATTCCGCCATCGACCGGAAAGCCTGACGTGCCCCTGTGGGTTCCACTGTAAGTGCATCGGACAACCACCCACTCGCCCTCCGCGACGGAGTTCAGCGTCATCAGCCTCGCGTCTGGGAAGTTGGTCTTAATCTCTCCCAACACCTTCCGCACGCCAGCACGCCGTACCTTTCTGCCATGGTTTTGGCACTCCTTGGCGAAGCAGCTTGACGCCAATCGGCGGATCGTCGAACAATTCAATGATGCGTTCAATCGTGGCGATCTCGACGGGAATGCGGCGATTAGCGCCTAGAACCGCCCTTCCATGGAGTCTGCACCGTGTAATTCGGAGTTGCGGTCACGGTCGCTTTCGTTGATGAAATCAAGTTGCGGTGGATCAACCAAGCAACCGCACTCTGAGCGGAGCTTTTCGAGACCCCCACAGATTCAGCGAGATCACTGTAGCTGATACTGACGGCTTTCCTCTGCCGCTGCTGTTCCGCAGCAAGCCACAAGTAGACAAGATAGCTCACTGGCCTGCGGTCATGCCCGACAAGATCGCGCATCAGACTGTCGAGAACGTATTGATCCAGCTTCACCATGCTATACCGACCGTTAATATAGCAATCCCTCACACATTGCACAATCGCGAATGAGGCGCTATGTTGCCATGGTTCGTCTCGGAGGATCATGAATGATACGTGCAATCGACATTGTGACAATTCCAGTGCGCGACCAAAACGCCGCACTAAAGTTCTACACGGAAAAACTGGGGTTCAAGGTCGCCACAAATCAGGATTTCGGTGATGGCAAACAACGTTGGATCGAACTCCTCATCCCCGGTGCTGAGAGCCGCATTGCTCTTTTCACGCAGGACGGTTTCGAGGATCGAATCGGAGGCTTTCAACCAGTGACGTTCCGCTGTGACGACGTATATGCGACAGCCGAAGCGTTGAAATCACGCGGAGTGAAGCTCGCTGCCGAACCCAAGAAGGAAATCTGGGGAACGATGGCGAAATTCAGAGACCCAGATGGAAACGAATTCGTCTTTTCGAGCAAATAGCTCAAGATGCAAACCGGAGGTAGAGTATGGCTTCGACTGTGAAGAAACTTGGATTGAAACCGGGGATGCGAGCCCTGATACTGGGTGCTCCCTCCGGGTACATCGATTCGCTTGCCCCAAAGCCAGACGGGGTTGCAGTTTCAGAGAGTCTGGGGAGCGCCCACGATTTTGTCCAGTTCTTCGCCACAAAGAAATCGGAGATTACGAAATCTGCGAAGAAACTGCTGCAATCGGCGGCTCCGGGTGCATTTGTTTGGATCAGCTACCCGAAGAAAACATCTGGCGTGGACAGTGATCTGAGTCGCGAGGAGGTCTGGACAGCGATGGAAGGAACGGGCTGGCGTCCTGTTTCCCAGATCGCCATCGACGATGTTTGGTCGGCTCTGCGGTTTCGGCGAACTCAGGATGTGAACTCTCGCAAATAGCAAATCTTAGTTTCGGGGGCGAGTTGACCACAGAGAAGCGCGATGAACGGAGCACGCAACCAAAGCGGCATCCGGGCTTTCTACAAAGCGTGACGCCCTTTTTCGCTGCATTAACGTTCGCAATGAACATTCCTATGAGGAGAGCAATCAGGCAGATGCCCGCAACGGCTAAAGTGGTGGGGCAACAAGAGTAAGGGTGATTTCACAGCGAAAATCAAATGGGCGGCAGCATGTGTAAACCAACATTCCTGTGGTCGCTTGCATCTGGGTCTGCCAAATATAAACTGAGCATCAAAAAGAATAGGGGCACGAGCCGTGGAAAACAGAGCATTGGAAGTTGGTCTGGCTTTTGTTGACGCAATCAATCGTCATGACGTAGAGGCACTGGTCACCTTAATGACTGAAGACCACTGCTTCGTCGATGGTCTTGGGCAGGTTGTCCGTGGTCGGGAGCAAATGAAAAATGGCTGGATCGGCTATTTCGGATGGTTCCCTGACTATTCGATCAGGGTGGATCAGTCACTGAGCGAAGACAATGTGGCGGCATTGTTCGGGTCTGCCCAAGGTACATACTCCGTGAACAGTGAGTTGCTTCCGAAAAATCATTGGGAAATTCCAGCGGCATGGAAGGTGGTGGTACGGAGCGGGCGCATTTCCGAATGGCGCGTGTACGCCGATAACGAACCGGTGTGGAAGATCATGGGTGTGAAGCGATACTGACCTAACGTCGTCAGGGAGTATTGGTCTCGCCTTCCCATCTGTTCGCACGCCTTTTCGAGTTCTCTGCTACTCTGGCACCGATTCGAATAGGAGAAACCCATGGAAAGACTTCTGGTCACAATTCTGCTTTCTATTTTTGCTCTGCCCGCCATTGCTCAGGAAAAGCAGACTTCGGTTAATCCGCTGAGCGCATTCACTCAGGGCGTCTACGGATTCCAAAAGGGCATTCTGATTCGCTCGGCTGAAAAAATGCCTGAAGAGAACTACAGCTTCAGGCCCGTGGATACGGTACGCACGTATGGACAAATCATTGGACATCTCGCCGACGCTCAATACTTGTTCTGTTCCAAAGTGCTGGGCGAGCAGAACCCAGAGCCGAAGATTGAGCAGACCAAGACCTCGAAGGCCGATCTTATCGCCGCTCTTAAGACCGGATTCGCCTACTGTGACAAGGCCTACGATGCCATGACCGACGCATCTGGAGGTCAAACAGTGAAGCTGTTCGGAACGGACACGCCGAGGCTGGGCGCATTGAACTTCAATAACGTACACAACTGGGAACACTACGGAAACCTTGTAACCTACATGAGGATCAAGAACGTCGTGCCCCCCAGCAGCGAGCAGGCGCAAATGCCCGCACCAAAGCAGGAAAAACCCGAATCGCAGCCGAAGTGACATCTCTGCTGCTAATCGAAGGCACGATAAGGCACAGCCCACAGCCCGTGGTTCCGGCTTTGGGAGCTACGGCGTATGTTGTCGGCTGAGGCTGCGGTATTTCAACTGCCGGGGAACATTCAGAGCTAGTCCTTCCGGCCCCAGCATCAATTCATTTCAGTCGGAAGCCGCCTCTGTATTGTTCGACTTTACCTTGTGCCCGGAGCCGACGCATGGACTTTCCAATCGAGGCGTGACTGCGTTTTGTGATGTGCGCAAGGTCGCCTACGCTGTAGGTGCCTTCTTTGACTATCAGGATGTTCGGGGTTATTGGAACATGCGACGGCCCAAGCTGCTGCTCCAACGGTCTGTTGTGCTCTGAGGGCACCATTTTCAAATCGCGCATCGCTTGAAGTATCGGTTCATCACGCAAGCGATGAACGTACCAATCCCATGTCTCCAGAGCCTTACGGGGGCCGTAGTAGATGGTCGGCACAGAGGCGACTGTGGCGGCAACAAGCCATTGCCAACGGTGAAGAAATTCGATTCCGGCTCTCCAACTCATGAAGGAAGCTTAGGTAAGAAACTGACGGACGACAATATTGTAGATTGTCGGGACTCAATCTGCCCTGTCACTCCGCGTACCAGTCGGAGTGCGGCGACCAGCGGCTGCACGAGAGGCACTGAGTTTCAGTCCACTGGTGCAGGCAAGCAGGACATACTCCTCCCGTGTCGAACGTGTTCCATTCGTGTCCGCAGTTACAAAACCATTTGTCTTCTTTACGAGGCGACCAGCCGCAGAGCGGGCAGCGGATGCTTGGGCCGGATGTATCTCGGTCTCGCTCTCGTTCAACGTCGCGGTCGATTACGGTGGAAGTCTCGTCAGCCATCCTCGATATTATGAAGCACATGAGCGTGCGAATTGATTTGATGAATCCCGCCGATTGGCCGGAGGTCTGCTCCATTTACGAGGAAGGCATAGCCACAGGTTTAGGCACCTTTGAAACCAAAGCACCTTCGTGGGAGGAATGGGATGCCGCACGTTTGCCTCATTCAAGGTTAGTTGCGCGAGACGAGCGCGTGCTTGGCTGGGCTGCGCTAAGTCCGGTATCGAAGCGGGCGTGTTACGCGGGCGTGGCGGAGGTTGGAATCTACGTCGCAGCCGTCGCACGAGGGCGCGGGATTGGGCGTGCCCTGCTCCATGCTCTGATCGATTCGTCTGAGGCGAATGGCATCTGGACATTGCAGGGCGCGACAATTGCCGAGAACACGTCAAGTCTGGCGCTTCAGGAGAGTTGTGGATTCCGGGTTATCGGACGCCGTGAGCGGATAGCAAAGCTTGCTGGTATTTGGCGTGACACGATCTTGACTGAGCGTCGGAGCAAGAAGGTTGGCGTCGAATGAAATTATGACAGATCGAGCCTATGATTGGCGCTGGTCTCACCATCTCCTACTTGTCCAATACGGCGACTTTCCTGAATTTCACTCGGCAAAATTTCGATCACATCCCGTCCGATGGAATAACGCTTGATTGCAGTCTCGGAAGTTCTAGTTGGAACCGGCCCCCGCCTCGGACACAATGTTTATCGTAGCTTTCACGTGAACAACAGCGTAGGGCTTCAAATCAGCCTCCCATCCGGTCGGAGTTTCTTTCCTCCATCCAGAACATGGAGACCACGTGAGTACGATGGCGTAAGTGCCGGGGTGATTCGGCAGCCAGCCTTCCGCTCGTAATTTTCGCTCCAATGGAACGACCTTGCCCTTTTGGAAGGGTCTCGGCCCAAACCCGTGCCCTGTGCAGATAGAAGAGTTTGGGAATCGTTCATTCACAGGCAAGGCATGACCAGCGGCGTCTTGAACTTCGATACCGACAACCATGCAGGGGTCCCATAGCGGGTCCCAAGTGTACAGCGGAACATCTGCGTCGAAGTCCTCAATCGCGAGATGCAGTGGAACATCTTCGCCGAGCCGATAGGTATCTTTATCCAAGGTGATGTCTGCTCCGATGCCCTTCGCCCGTTCCCATCGGCGCTGAATGGTACTTGGGTCAGCGATCCGGACCGTGAGGACGTTCGAGGAAACAAAGCCAATTTTTGCCTCATCTGTAGAACCCGCCAGTTGAAAGACCTCAAATTCGTGTTGCCCGATTCCTTCCCACCTGCTGTTGGCCCCGGAGTCCAAATCGAACCCCGATATCCAGTCCCCGCTTTCATGACCAAGGGCGGCTTGTGAGCATCCCTTGAATGCGAGGGGTTGAACTTCGTCAAACCGAGTTGCGCCATTCGGAGACCTCTCCCTCATGTACAGTGCGGGACATCCATCCGGCCGGGCCGGGGCTTGGTCGCTGGCTACTGTGCTCAGAACCCGTAATGAGAATCCCTCTCGTGAATAGTAGGTGTCCCTATCCGAAGACAGTTTGAATCCGTGGACTGGTGGAATGCCTGTGATTTGAGTCTCGGTCGTTGTGGGGTCTGAGGTCGGAGCCAACCTGAATCGGGAGACCTCGATGTCCGAACAAATCTGCTTTATAAGTGAGGGCGCAACGAGCAAAGCCGGACCGCTCATCCATTGTGGCTGAAGACATCTGGTTGACTCGGCTGACGGTGAGGTTTTCCAGCGAAATGTTTGCCGCACGATCTGACCCGAATGCAGCGTCAGAGGAGGAATAAGGGGATATTGTCCGTTCGGAAGACGGTGTTCGCAGTCGTAGCACAAGGCAAAGGGACGATCTCCGGAAACGCGGTCGGGAACAAAGCTAGGGCCGTACATTGGAGCATCGAGGACGCAGTCATGGCTCGAAATGTTGCGCTTATCGACGATGATCGCATAGTAGCTGCTTGGTTCATTGGCAAAGCTCAGGTTCGTGTCGAAATCAGCGATGGTGCAATTTGACGCACCGCTGGTGTTTATTCCTGATTCCTGTCCTAAGCTCGACCAAGGCAGAAAGAGCACGGTCATGAAAACCAGAAATCCCGCAAAGCGTATCCGGTCACAATGTCGCATGTGGATCATGGCTCCCTCAATTCCGTACGATGCAAGAAGGTTCAGGAATGGATTTCTTGCCTGAATTCACACACCAATTCCGAATGCTGCGACCATCGGCTGCACGAAAGGCACTGTGTTTCCGTCCATTGGTGGAGGCACGCGGGGCAGACGCCTCCCGTATCAAAGGTATTCCACGAGTGACCGCACTCACAGAACCATTTGTCTTCCTTGCGGGGCGACCAGCCGCCTAGTGGGCAGCGGATGCGCGGCGGTTCTGACTCGCCGGGTTTCGCCTCTTCAAGTTCTCGATCCAACACGACGGATTTTGTGGTGTCTGTCACAACCCGAAGCTCTTCTCACGTGGTTGATCGGTTTACTGAGGGTTGCCTTCGCGTGATTATGAGCACAACTAACCATGCACCGAAAACTACATCAGATGCTAAGCAAAAACCCGCCCACCATTGCGGAACACCGGGGTTGTCGATGAAGAAGTGTCGGACAGAGTCAAAGACGCCATGACCGATAAAAGCAGTGACCACCAGCCAATAGTTCCCCTTGAAGCCGAGAACGGCAAACAGCACGAAAACGCCTGCAACGGTGCTCTCAATGATTAGTGTGCGCGTAGAAGCTCCCATCACAGCGAACAGGGCATAGTAGGACGCGATGACGATTAGTACCGTTGGATAGAATGCACGCTCACGGTCAAAACCGATGACAGCAGCAAAAGCAGCAACAGCCACGGTCAGGATCACACCGATCAGGTATTCCATTTCCAGCCCTCCAGTGGTTAGTCCTACAAAAACGCCATCACAGAGGCTTTGGGAGATTATGGCAGATCGGATAGCGTGACGATTATGGGAGTGTGGTCAGATGGCTTTTCCTGCCCGCGAGGTCCCTTATCGATTTCGCAGCTTTCCAATCGATCTGCCAGCGTTGGAGACAATAAGAAGTGATCGATTCGTATTCCTCGATTGTTTTGGAACGCTTGCCGAAAATAATCCCAAAATGTGAAGTGTCCTATTTCGCCCGCGTGCAACGACCGGAACGCATCCGTATAGCCAATTTGCAACATCGCACGATAGAGGGCACGTGGCTCCGGCTGAAATAAAGCATCGTGCTCCCACGAAGACGGCTTGTGACAGTCGATGTCTTCAGGAATCACGTTGAAGTCGCCGCCTATTAGCGTCGGCACATCGTCCTGCTTCCATCTAATCATTTGCTGTGTCAGTCGATCCATCCAAGCTAACTTGTACGCAAACTTGTCACTCCCTACCGGATTGCCATTGGGAACATAAATATTGACGATCCTGATGTCCCTGATGGTTACCTCCAAGAACCTCGCATGACTATCGGAGTCGTCTCCGAGGAGAGCCTTAGCAATCGTCTTCATGGGATGTCGCGAGAGAATCGCAACCCCGTTATAGGCTTTCTGCGTAACCGCTACACTCTCATAGCCAAGCGACTGGAAGGCTTCGGACGGGAACTCTGTCCCCTTCAATTCCTGCAGCAACAACACATCCGGTTCGCGAACTTTTAGCCACGCGGTGACATGGGTCAGCCGAGAGCGAACAGAATTCAAATTCCAGCTAGCAACTTTAAACATCAATGCACATTCTAGCGTCCGAGTGGAAGGGCGGTTATTGGCTCGGAAGCTTTGCGGTTTATCAGGTCACAAAGTGAGGGATTTCAGGCTAGTCGCCGCTCCAGGTTGACTGCTCCCCACCTTCTCTTGGATGATTGTGACGCATGGACGTTGAACGCATTATTGACGAGATTGAGCAACTAGAGGAAATCTTCGAAGCGCCGGATATTAGGCCATTCAGCGCAAGCGACATCTCTGCCGCCAATCGACGGCACGACAAAATGCTCGCGCAGAGCCCTTGGTTCCGACTGTGGCAGCATTTTGGCGTCTGCTGCCGAACCGAGTCCCCAGTGCTTCGATTGGGGGAATCAGACCGCTAACCCTTCCGCGAATGGACAAGATGAATGGCGAAGAAGAAAGTTGCTAATGCCCCGCCAAAACTCACCGAGGTCGAACAAGACCTCCTGTCGCACATCCAAAACGGATACCAGCTTGAAACTGATTCGCTAGGCAGCAACCCGGTCCTGCGGCGGTCGAAAGATAACGAAGAAATTCGCCCTCTGTCTGCCAATCGCAATACGATCAAGGCGCTGGAACAGCGCGGACTCATCAGCCCCGGCAAAGGTCGAGACCCGCTTACCATCGTGTGGCGTCTTAAAAGAAAATAAAAAGGGACCTCTGCTATCCCGCTCTTCGATTGGCCGATTCGGTCGAAATGGTTAACTACGGTGTTGCGGTTTCGGGTTTATCGTCTTTAGCCTGCGCAACTCTCGCGACTCCGGCAGACTTCTTGGGAACCGGGGTATCGACCCCTACCTCTGCGGGGATGTTTTGGTCGAGGATCGATGGTTTCGGCGGTTCGATGACGTGGGCTGGGGGCTGCCCAAGTTCATCACCGAGCAGTCTAGTTCTGTCGCGGACTATTCGGTCGGCGATGTCTTCCACAGCTTTAGTGATCCACATCGCGGTTTGCGAACCGTCTGAGTAGTCAGCCTCTCCGAAAGCTTCAACACGCTGTTGTTTTTGCAGGTCGTAGGCTTTCTGAAATTCTTTGTCTGATTTCGCCTTATACACAGCGTATGTTCTTCCGCCGAAGTGACTCACCAATGAAAAACAAGGCACATCACTGGGACCGTCGGCGATGTAGACCATGTTTTGAAACGGGACCCGTCTGATGTCTTGGCCGATAGTCGCATTTACGTCGATCTCCTGCATCTTATTACAGCCTTTATTGATCTCGAAGATTGCTCGCGTCTTGGAGGTATTGTCCAGAGAATATGCCACTTCGCAGATCACCCCAGCATTTTGTTCAAAGAGACTCTGTGGCTTTTCCAAATACCCCGGCTCGGCGGAAGCTTCGGCGAATTCGCAAGCCCATACGTCGTCTACGTGGGCTACGATCCGGCTTCCCATAATCATTTCCGGTATCCCGGTACTTACGACGTAGTGCTCAACGTTGATCTGGTGCTTCGCGAAACCGGGATTCCCTGCGATCCTGTCCTTGATTTTTGGAAAGTAATCCGGGAGTCCGGGATAGAACTCAATCTCTCGGCCAAGTTCCCGCAGCAATCGGTTGTTAAGTCCAGCAAAGCGGCCAGCCTTGACATAGCTGAGGATGTGATTGAGGTAAAGAGTGTCCTTGGATACGCGGGTGACGCCACGCTCTCGATAAAATTGGGATAGCGCGTTCGTTTCCTTCCAGAATCGGCTACCGTCAACCCCGAAGCGGCGAAATAGGGGCTCCTGCATGTAGCCCGGTATCAGCGTCGTGTCGAAATCCCAAATTATTGCAATGGTTGTACGCAGAAACAGGTGTTCGGACATCGCGCCCTCCGGACCTATGCTCCATTATTTCAGAGTTCCTGTGCGAAGTGGATGGCTCGAAGGTACAACGTCTGTGGGCTGTTGCCCGTTGAAACAACAGTGCAACACGGGCGGGTTCAGCAAGTCACAATCGTTTCATTCGATACGTTCCTTTTGACCGAGGCTCCACGCGCTCCAGATGAGGCGCGAGGGTTCCTCGAATGCGGATCGGAGCATGCCGCCCAAACTGCAAGATCATGTGCGGAGGAACAAAATCAGTGAGTCAGCGGTTTTCGGCGAATATAGTCGATTCCAACTCTGTCGTGCTCCAACCTTTGATGTCCGCCCATTCGAGGATCGCCGTCATGTATCTACAGTATGCAGCGAACGTCTTCCCGCTCCAGTCCTGCGGTCGCTGACCCGGTGGAATATTGATTCTGAATCCCGGCCACACATAGGCGAGAATCACGGCGTTGTCGATTGGTACTGGCGGGTCTTGCTCAAAGCCCAACGCTCGACACAAAAAGTGCAGCGTCTTTGAAGTCATCACAGGTGTCCATGACAGGCCGTTGACCAGCAAGTCCCACGACTGCTGGATGGAAGAGGTTTTCGTAATCGACTGAGCGCACTGATCTAGCATGTCAAAGATATGTTGAAGAGCGTGGCTACGATAAATGTATTTGTTCTTGGTTCTGGTCATAGTGCCCCAGCAAATTGTCAGGGCGATTGCTTGCAGATAGTGCGACAGCTTAAATTCGCCGATGATTTGACTAGGGCTGCATTCCAGACTGGCTGAAGCAAAAACGTCCCCCGGTCTCAGGCGGGTCTGAAAATCCATTGCCATAACGCTGAATCCGGGGTGTCGTTCGCCAAAACGAGATCGTGTCTAGTCATGAAGCGAAAAGTCGGGCCAATCTCTCCCGCCCGGTCGTCGTTGCAGCACAGTGTTTGAACCAATACGAAATCATGCTCGGATTCGAAGCAGTGCAGGAACGCATCCTTACCTGATCCTTGGAACCAGCTTGACTTATCCGTCGGTTCAGCCTGCTATCTCCACCGCCAATGGAGCGAACGATTCGGTCTTCCCGGTCTTCCCTTCCCTTGCCTTTTGGTTCTCAGGCCACGCGCCGTTCATAACGGTGGTGCAAACCGCCCACTTGCGGTATCGCGATGATCTCGCCTTGCCGCATGATCCCCCGTGGCTCTGGCGCATCCTTGCCTAACCCCAAGTGTGTCCGCGAGCGGTGATAATAACCCATGTAACTCTTCAGCAATCGACGTAGGTGCCCGTGGCTGAGCACTACCACATGGTCCAGACATTCCCGTCGAATCGAGCCGATCAGCCTCTCCACATAGGCATTCTGCCAGGGACTCTGGAACCCGCTGACCACCTCCTTCATGCTCAACGACCGCAGCCGACGGCGAAACTCTTGCCCGTAGATCTTGTCCCGGTCACGAATGACATAAGTCTTACTCTCGCCTTCCCAGAACGCCTCT